>JAAUYM010089261.1_pt1 | contig 12837 bp, 16 predicted proteins | sample 7278001 | NCBI WGS metagenome assembly JAAUYM01 (sample SAMN14350224, study PRJNA611818) | marine sediment metagenome | isolation source: surface marine sediment (1.8m) | place: French Polynesia: Moorea | collected 2018-08
ATGCAAATGGACAAACTTCTACATTGTCATTCTCTGGTTGGGAGGAGAGCTGTATCTAATTATATTGTGGCTCCAGTGTCATCAAAATTAATTGCATGCCAGCCAATGTAGAAACAGTCACCTATTGGCACCTCTGGAGCATTCAAAATTGAGAGCAAAAGTACCACCACCCGAGGGAACCAGCCTAACTACCAAGGAGTGGAAGTGCCTGGAATGAAAACATTGTTGTAGTGGCAGTACAATGTTGTTAGTAGTCCACCCACAAATACACTACCACTACCACTTCCCAATTAAGTTTTTTAAAAAAATGATTTCCCACGCGTGGGATTTCACAAACTCATTTGATTTCCCAATTCGGAAAATTGCAGGTTTTGTATAGCGCACGTGATTTCGATCTCCACTTCCGAACTTACGCGTACAGTACTAAAAAGCAACAAAAATGTTTTTCCACCTTCCTTTGTGGCCATGAACAGAACATGGAGAACTTTATCTCGGAAAGGGGACTAATGTTTTTTTTTCCTTTCAGATGGACGTGGCAGTTCGCTATGCACGATGCCATTCCGCCTCAGCCGAAGGAGGGCCTCGGTCGACTGGGCGCAACCGGGGGCGCCTCCCGGAGCGGCGGCGCCTTCGCGTCCGCGTTCAGAAAGGCGGAGGAGGCCGAGGAAGATCTGGAAGAAGCCGCGGGAAGCTCAGATTTCGCTTGAGCAAGCATTTTCGTTTTCCCTATGCACCCAAGCTTGTCACAAGGACTCGTCTTGGAAACGTCAGAAGTAAAGTAACTCTAAAAGAAGACCAGCAGAGTTTACTTCTTGTGTCACATTTCCGTACTACCACTAGTTACAAGTTCGCCAGTGATGACAAATGACTTGGGTAAACTATGAAAATATTGTTACAAGATTCTTCGTTTTGCAATAACTATTAGTAGCTTGATAATGGCCGTTGTCACAGGTCCTTTGAGAACTTTCTCGTCAGGCACTCTCTGTAAAATTTGAACACAGTCTTGCTAGCCTCCCTGGCCACGGCAATGCTCTCATGGAACTGTCTCTCCGAGCACTGGCCCTCCTCCACCTGGGTGGCCAGGACGTCCCTCCTGGTGCTCTCCAACACCACAGTCAGGCGGGCTGCAGCACACACAGAATGCTTCCTGTCAGGGTCCACCACCACAGTCCAGTTCTTTCCCCTGTCGTTGTCTAGGAAGACAGCGACGGAGATGGCCGCAAACAGCACCCTCATTGGCAGTGCGGCATCCACCATTGCCAGGCAGGCAGCATTGAGGCAGCATGCTGCCTCCCCACCGTCGTCATCCATCTGCTGCAGGGCCAAGTGCACGGCAGTCCTTGGGTGCACCTGCAGCAGCAGCGCCGCCTCTGCCACGCCCCTGACCAGTGCCTCCCTGGCCCGATCCTTCACCCGTGTGCCAGACCCACCTGCCTTGGGCCTGTACACCACCTCCACGGCTGCCCTGTCCGTCCTCTCTGTCTGCTGCCTGACCTCTGCAGGGCCATGGACGCCGCACAGGACGGTGGTGGCTCCAGAGGAGAGCAATGCAGACCCATCTGCACGAGTGACCGGGCCCAGGCGGGCAAACAGGGGACGGAGGACAAGGTGACTGGGAGAGAACGAGGAGGAGACGTCCGGGGCAGACATGGTCTTCATATCCTTCTGGTACACGACGCTTCGGTTTATCCCTATTAGTTGTTTTAATTTCCTTTTTCTGTTACCTTTTCTTGTGCCCACCTACCCTTGCTCTTGCCGTCTTGTTTTGCACAGTAGCTGAAGTTATTTTCTTCTCAAAAAATCAGCGGGAAATTTAAATTACTAGCAAAGTGGTACGCGAGTCTAGTTATATCAAAATAGTGTGGGTTTTTTTTAGTTAAATGTTCGTATGAACTTATAGGTGATTTACGGAAAAAGTTTAAATTGGATATTAAAAGATCTCGACTGGCGCGAAGGTGCTAATTCCAAATTTCTAATTATATTATTAATTAGAACCGTTAAAATACGATTATAGGTACATTTTAATAAGCTCTACGGCAATACTGTACAACAATACCCAAAGTAACGATGTTTCAACGTTACTGAGAGAGCTGCCGTTAAAATGCCCTTTTTTAACAGTTATAAAACGGTACTTAAACGATACTTGAATGCCTGCCGTTAAGATACATGGTGAATCAATTTATTTTTGGCGAGAAGTCGTCATCGCTTTTTCTTTCAATCATACGCAGCAATGAAAAAAAAACCAGTCATTAATCGACCAGAAGGGTTCCAGGGCTGCGTGCCAGCTAAACCTCAAGCTCCCCTCATCCTCATCCTCATCCTCAGGAGGCGTGCTTGGTGCAGTAGGCTTCGAACGTCTCCTCCGACACCTTCCACCGGGCCGTCTTGGCGCAGACGAAGTGAGACATTTCCCTTTTCAGGAGAGAGTTGAATTCGATACTCAAGACCAAAAATGTGAATCCTTTCTTTCCCTGCGCTTCTCACTTGCATCCCGGCCTGAGGCAGGCCATGGTGCTCCCCATGTTCCGACAGCGGTTGCAGTAGGCCCCGCTGGCGTTCACCACGGCTTCGTCAAGGCCTTTTTTTTTTTTTTGAATATACCGTACGTATGTAGCAGTGGTTGGGTCATGCTCATGCCTGAAAAAAAAATTGCTACATTCTCACCGATGAGCCTGGTCCCGATGAGGGTGACGTCCGGCATCCAGCACACGCAGTCTTCGTGGAACCAGATCTGGGGGGAAAGAAGATTTTGCGTATTACAAAGACAACATTTGCTGAGTTTCCAGTGCAGGACGTGGCGACTTTTCAAATGACCTCGACGGCCGCCTTCTCCCCTCCCTTGGCGGGGCTGCCCTCCAGCGACGACGGCTTCCTCTTCCGCCTCTTCTTGGCCGAGTCCCCGCCCAGGATGAGCGACTTTGCCGCGGCGGAGGCCTTGTCCGCCGAGGCCGCGGCGACGGCGGCGACGGCGCACCGGGCGGACTCGGAGGTGACGAAGTACGGCCCGAAGAGGTCGCCCAGACCGTGGTAGTGGCTCGAACGCTGGCAGAAGATGCACACCCAGCTCGTGTCCGGCTTCCTCGCGTCGTACTGAGTGTTCGTGGGAACAAACATTTTTTTTTCTTTGATAAGCGCACTGCAAATGATTTCCCATATCCGAATTTTGCAAGTACTATTACTTCCCAACCGATATTGGTACCACTAGAGCCACACCAACGCTTACGCCACTAGTGGTAAAAATAGTGATGGGGTCAAAATTTGAGTCGCTCTAGGTTGCTGTAAGGGTCCTTTTTTAACACTTGCTCTGGCATTAGAACAATCCATCATTAAATGCACGCTAGCGATATTGGTTGGGTACTATACTGGGGGCACCAATCACAATTTGAAACAACTTTGTTTTTGTTATTTTCTTAAGTGATGCTGGTTACGATCTCATTTAATTTCCACTCACTAGACTTCCCAGCGTGGAAGTGGGTCCAAACTCTGCCGCTGCGGCGCGTTTCTGCATCTCCCTGTCGTCGATCCCCGGGGCGTGCTGCCTGTTTTGAGACCTCTTGCCGCCCTTGTACTTGTCGCCTGCGGTCATCAGTGCGTAATTTATTTCCCCGCTGTTATTCTTTTTCTTCTTTTTTCCTTTTTTCTTCTCTCTCGGTTAAGACCACCGACCTGGTTTCATCCTGTCGAGAGGCGAGTTGACGACTCCGCTCCATCTTGGGCTGCTGGGATCGCCCTCCACGTGGATGAAAGGGCCGTCGAACTTCATCAGGAGCTTCTCCTATACACACACACACACAAATAAAAAGGAAGGGTTGCAAACCCACAACCCAACGTCACTGTCTTTTTTTTTTTCGGTTTTTCTTCTGACCTGCGGACTGAGCCTGTCCGGGTCGAAGCCGTGCTGCGACCTCCTCCGCTCCGCCACCGCCTTGGCCTCCTTCAGCGTCGGCTTGCTCACCTTCTTGGACCTCTTCTTCTCCGTCGGCGGCTCGGCCGGCTTCGACTTCGACTTCCCCGAGGAGGGAGCTTCCTTCTTTTTCTTCGCCTTCGTCTTCTCCTTGGAAGCAGTGGTGTTGGTGTTGGTGTTGGTGTTGGTGGTCGCCGCCTTCGGAGTCGCACTGGCGACATCGGGTGCCTTCTTTTTGGAGGCGGACCCTTTTGCTGCGTCGGCACCCTTGGACTCTGGAAGGAAAGTCAGAATTATCTGGTTAGGAAAAGAGGTTGAATTCCTCGGTATGGCCAGGTTTTTCATGCCGACCTTCGACTCCAGCGAAGAGCGCCTCCATGGCGTTCTCCACGTCGTCGTCGTCGTCATCTGCGCCGCCGCCGCCGCCGCCGCCGCCGCCGCCGCCAGTGACCTTGGGAGGCTTCTTCTCTGCCTTCGCTCCGCCCTCCTTCTTTGCCTTCTTGGCCGAGGCGGCAGAGGAGGAGACGAGAGAAGAGGAAGACTGCTTCTTGGCGGGCGACGACGCATCTGATGAGCTTCGCCTCTTCTTTCTGTGGACGAACAAAGATTCTTCTTATTTTTTTCTTCAAACTTGGAATGCGGTCTCATTTCCATTTAATTTACTGTGCGTGTTCCACGAGCTTCTCCTTCCTTCCGGTCTCCTTCTTGGGGGCGGTCGGGCTGCCGGTGTCGATGACGAGGCCGCGGTCCGAGTCAGAGTCTGATTCGGCCGCCTTCCTCGCCCCGGCTCCCTGCTGGTCGGAGGTGAACTCGGTCACCGAATCGGTCACTTCCATCCTGGGAAGAAGAGGACACGTTCTGGAGGCAATTATACTCAAGGTAAATCATGTTCCTAACCCTAGTTACGGGATCGCGACCCAAAAGTTTGGTTCAGAACCCAACCAATATTGGTACCACTAGATCCACACCAAATGGCTACGCCACTAGTAGTAATTATTGACGGTGTCAAAATTTGGTCGCTTTAGGTTGCTCTGTCTTTAACAGGACAACCCATCACTAAATGCACACTAGCGATATTGGTTGAGAAGATATCCTCAGAATTTGCTATCAGAGGTGTTGGACCGCGATCCGAAAAACTTGTCATCTAAACGCAACAGCAGTCAGCTCCCTCCTCGCTTTGAGATTTGGCAGATTTTCACACGACATGTGTCATTTGATTGTCTCTTTTTTTTCTAAGAAGAAAGAAATGATGTATGGGGTAGTAGAGACAGTGTCTGCATACTGCATGCTCTTACGCACTTGAGCGGCTTGGTCTGCTTTCTCCTGCTGCCGGCAGGCGAGGTCTTGGCGGCGAAGGAGGGCGACGACGAGAAGGGCGACGACGTAGAAGAAGAGGACGGGTTTGCTGGCGGCGCCGTCGACACTGGCATGGCTGAAGTGGAGGGAGAGGCGGCAGCGACGACGGTCCCGCTGCCGCCGCCGCTGCTGCTGCCGCTGCCCCCGCCGCTGCCGCCGCCGCCGCCGCCGCCGGAGGAGAGCACCTCGTCGTCAACAAAGAACTGACCGCGGATGTCGGAGGAGGAGGAGGGGTCGGTGGCGGGGGGGTCGGGAAGACGGGAGGGGGAAGGATCTTGTGTAGTGGACATGTGACAGGCAATGAAGGAAGGAGACGGGGGGGGGGGGAAAGGGTTTGCTCAAGGTGCTGCAGCCCAGATGACACAAACTCACACGACACTCACTAAATGGATGCTTGAAGTCAATAAGTGACCTATACCGACCAGGCAGTCCTTCCTAGCGCAAGAGTAGTAGTACAACAACAAGGAGTTGAGATCTGACTTCTCCGCCCGGGGCCGGGCAGTCTGGTACAACAAACAACTGGCCACTGCATGAGGAATTTTCAGCTGTTTCTTTGCAAGCTGCCCTGCTGGAGAGAGAGAGAGAGAGAGAGGAGGAGAAGAAAGCAAGCAGAAGAAATGGCTACCTGAACTGAGTCAAGTTTGTCCTCGATCACCGCCAAGTGCCTTTTCCCCGCCCCCCCCCTCGTTTTCCATTCATCCTTCCGTCCAACGCGTCCTCCCTCCGCGACCGCCATGCCCTCCGGGAGGAAGGGTAAGGAGCTCCGCGCTTCGTCCTTGTCTTCCTCCTCCTCCTCCACTTCCACCGCGCCGGTGGCTGGCACCTACGTCAAGAGGGAGAGGCCGCCGGAAATACCCAGTGAGTCCGGGGGAATCGCGGGGGTGGAGACATGATTATAATTTTTATTACTATACACCTGTGCCTATAAACTCTTTTTTTTTTTGTTCCCGCAGGCAGCAATGTGTGGGTGGCTCGTGAGACTTCCGGCGCCGACCGCCTGCAGCAGGTGCCGGCGCAGCAGGATGACGGCGGGGGCAACAACAACAGGCGCCGCTCGGTGTTGTCTTCCCCCGCGGCCGTGCAGAGGCACCACCACCAGCAGCAGCAGCTCCAACAGGGCACTTTGTCATCCCCAAAGGTGAAGAAGGTTCTCCCCTCTCGAATCCCAATAAGAACTATAGTGATTGTATTTCCCTCCCTCCCCTCTCCTTGCTCTCCCTCCCTCAGCTGTTCCACTTGGGCAAGAACAGCTTCTCTCACTCCCCTGCGCTGCTGGTGCAGCAGGGCGGCTCCTCCTCCGGCTCCGCAGCCTCCCAGGACCACGGGAAGTACACGCCCTACGAGGGGGAAGGGGAGAGGAGGAGGTCGGACGCGGTGTTTAGCGGGCGGAGCTCGCAGTCGTCGCAAATCAATTTCCGACGGTCGTCGAACCCCGCCAGTGCCAACTCCGGCGCCATCGCACGCTCCTCGCAACAGCAGCAGCAACAGCAGCAGCAACAACAGCAGCAACACAACTCGCCCACCCTCTTCCAGATGTACGACGACATGCAGCACCAGAGACAGCAACAGCAACAGCAGGTAGGACGACAGAAACGTCTCTATGTGTGTGTGCTGTGTGTTATGGTCTCTTGTGCACGCGTTGGACATTTTCTTTTTAGTGTTGTACGATGTGTGTTTTGTGTGTGTTTGTGTGTACTACGCAGATGGAGTCTGCTTTGCTTGGGGCCAGCAACTTCAGCCTGGCAGTTGAGGCGCCACCGGCTGAGGAGAGGCCGATGCCGTTGATGATGGTCCCAACCCCGTCCGTCCAGAGCGTGTTCGTATCCCCGAGTCAGAGCGTTCTCCTCCAGATGCAGCACCAGCAGCAACAACAGCAGCAGCAACGGCAGCCGCTCTCACACAGCTACTCCCAACCCTTCCTGAGTAGCAGCAGCGCAGCCGCCTCCTCCTCCGTCCAGGAGAGGCAGCTCTCCTCCTCCCTGTCCAAGCTGAGCCCGGGATCCGGAGGGCGGGCGTCAGACGCAGTACCGGCAGAGACGGGGGCCGCGGCCGCGGCCGCGGCGCTGGAGGACAACGACGAAGGAAACGAGACAGAGGAGGAGATCTACGTTAACGCCGCCGCGACCTCGCCGATGCTGCTGCTCCGCTCCTCCTTCCACGAGCGAGTGACGACCTCCGCCCACGAGAGGATGAGGGGCGAGGGGCAGATGATGATCTCCGGGGGACCCAAGTTGCAGCAGCAGATGTTGGTGGCGGCCGCGGCCGCTGCCGCCGCGGACGCCAGAAAGAGGTCGCTGCAGGAGCAGGTCAGTCTCGTGAGTTGTGCCTTGCGTGTAGCTTGCGCCTTGTCAGTACTATGCTTGTTTGTTTGTGATAGACTTAGTGAATCACAAGAAATGATTTCTACATTTTCTCCAGTTGTCGGCCGCCGCTGCCGCCAACCAGTCCCCCTTGAGCGGTCTCCAGCAGCAGCAACAGCAGCAGATCCTACCTGCAGGCCCTTCTATCTTCTCCAAAGGAGGGTCCCTCTCCCCTTCTGCCCTGAGGCAGCACAGCTCACAATCCTCTAGCGTCTCCATCTCCGCCGCCTACAGCCCTCGGAATCCGCTGGCCGGCCTCTACAGTCCGAAAGTAGGTTTACTTTCATTTTTTTACTTGCATGCTTGGACGATTACTTATACGTAATTGTTTGCAGGCTGCTCATGCGCCCCTGAACCCCAACTCTAATCCTACGACGGGCGGCCACCACTCTGTGCTCCGCTTGCCAGCGGAGGCACCGCCTCCCCAGCAACAGTTCCAGAACCTCCAGTTGCTGAACCTACTGGAACAGCCGCAGGAGCAGCAGCAGATGTTGCAGCCATCTGTTCCTCCGGAGCAGCTCCAGCAGGAACCTCCACGGCAGCAACAGCAGCAGTTGCCCCTGCCGCTTGGATGGTCTATCGGATACACCATGCGGGGGAGAAAGTGAGGCAGAACGGGATTGGGAGGAAGTTGAGTTTTTTTCTAGTTTTTTATCTCAATTTTTTTTCAGGTACTTCATCGACCACAACACGAAGACAACGCACTGGTCGCACCCGCTAGAGAAGGAGGGTCTGCCCACGGGATGGGAGAAGATTGAGTCGCCGGACTTCGGAACTTACTACGTCAAGTAATGACTAGAGAGCGCCAATTTTTAAGTTGAGGGACTAAAGTGTCTTTCTTGTCTTTCTCTTTCTCTTTTCCAGCCACATAACGCGCCAGGCCCAGTACGAGCACCCCTGCGCCCCCAGGTACCTGGTGACGGCGGCCACGGGGGAGACGATGGTGGCCGCCGCGGCGGCCCCCAACATGACCGCCAACATCTTGCAGCAGCAATGCCAGGTGCTGGATCCGAGGATCCCACTACAGCAGCAACAGCAGCAGCAGCAGCAGCAACTGGTCCCCCTGATCCACACCCACTTCCACCAGCCGAGCGTGCTGGTGCCGCCCAACCCGTACCTTCACGAGGAGATCCCTGCATGGCTGCGCGTCTACTGCAAGGCCAGCCCTTCCCTTGACCACCATCTCAAGTGGGACCTGTTCGAACTGGTGGAGCTAGAGTGCTACGACTCCATGCTCAACAGGCTCTTCAAGGACGGTCTGGAGGAGATCGTCATGAGGTGGGTTGAGATTTTATCCTCGTCGATGACATGGGTGAGAATTTATTAGTTGCCTTGTCCCTATATATGTAGGTACGAAGCCTTACGGACTGCCATGGCCCAGCACCTGAAGCAGGCTCGCCAGCAGCAGCAGGTGCAGCAGCTGCCGCCCGCTCTTCATGGAGGTACGGCGCTTCCTCAGGCACAGATCACGGAGATTCCCGCCGGCGCCGCTCAGGAGGAGGAGGAGGCTGAGGAGGTCGGCGACGACGGCTCCTGCTACGCCACCCCTCTGTCGGCCACGCCCATGTCCGCCCTGGCGTCCGCCCCAGCGCCCGTCCACGCCTCACCCGTCGTGTGCGCCGTCGCCGCCGCGGCAGTGGAGGAGTGCTGACCCCACGCCCGACGACACCTTACACGGATTGTGTGTGTGTGTGTGTTATACAGTTATAGGTACAGTAGAGCTCCAACAAGTAATATGTAGTACATTATGTAGTAAAGACGGTGGTTGGCAGGAAAAACTTTACTGTAGCATATAGTTTCTGCTGCGTAATTCGTATTTGGTAACCAGAGCAATCTTTGCTATAAGGAAGTTTACTACATATAGGGTACATTGGAGTTCTACTGTACTTACGATGATACTGTGATACGGGAATCAGAAGAAATCAAGAGGGAGGGAAAATGCGTACAGCAGAAGCTTCTGCTATTATTATCCATGATCATTATCGGCCAATCCACCCCACAAAAAACTCAGATGTCTTCCAGTAAGATGCTGCATGCCAAAGTTATTTATGAAACAGAGGTGGGGATTTTCTTTCTAAATAAAATGCGAGCAAATCTCTTTTTTTTCCTTGTTAGAGGCATGATTTATTTTCCCTGAAAGCGAAAGAAAAAGTTTACGTTTCACCCTCTTTCTACGTAGTGGAAAACGCCATGAAAAGCGCATTGGTGGCCCTTTTCATGTCGACTTTTGTCCTTGAAGATAGCTGCCAGAGTGGGAACGAGGCAAGCAAGATGTCGGTGCAGTCTCGTTTGGCAAGTGAAACGTAGCACGTACATCTTGCGTCGTTTCACACCAATATACACATAAGTGTTACTGTAATTAATAGCTTTTGAACAATACAGTATAGTCTAATCTTTCACTTGCCATATAAATCAGAGCGCAGAATGTGCGAGGTGAGAGACGGCGAATGCCCGTGAGGAAACATCACGGTGGCATCGCACACTTCAACACCTCTCGCCGCCGGAGAGAAGGTCCTCCGTGCCCTCCGGCCAGGTTGGCTCTCTCACAGTCGGTGCTCGTCGTGGCGGGTGGGGTAGGGGGGGGAGACGACGGCGCCGACGACGGCCTGGCTGACGTGGAGGGACTCCTCGCCGGAGGAAGCGAAGGAGAAGGAAGCGGACGGTGCCGTTACCCCGACCTGCCCAGGAAGCTGGTCGGCGGGAAGGCGGCACTGGTCGGGGGCGTCGGGCTCATCGTGTGCGGGGGCCACTCGGCCGCCGCGCTGCCCGACTGGCTGACGAGGAAGGGGACCAACGCTTCCGACTGGGAAGCCGCGTGCTGGAAGCTGGCGGGCGGAGACAAGAAAAGTCGTTGGACGCCGCTGCCCTCGCTCCCGACTCCCCTGTCCGGGTTTGCCCTGGCTGCGACAGCGGCGAGGTCTGTGTTCGCCTTCGGCGGCTACTCCCCGTCGCTGGAGACGAGAGAAGGAGAGGAGGGCTACAGCAACGGGATCCTTGAGCTCTCCGGGGACATGAAAAAGTGGAAGGTGGTGGGCAGTGTCGGGAATGAGGGTCTCGCTGGTGCCTGTGCCGCGGTGTCTGTCGGCGGCGGCGGCGGCAACGCGTACGTCTACGTCTCTGGCGGTCACGACTGGGCCGCTGCGCGAGCCGACTTGGGGCTGTTCGACGCGACGGAGAGGGAGTGGAGGCCCTCGGTCGCCCGGATGAGGGAGGCGAGGGCCGACCACGCATGCGCAGTCGTTGACCTACCCGGAGGCGGAGGCGGAGGCGGAGGCGGAGGCGGAGGCGGAGGCGGAGGCGGAGGCGGAGGCGGAGGCGGAGGCGGAGGCGGAGGCGGGCCCCACCTGGTGGTGGCCGGGGGAAGGTCATCGGCCGCGCCCAGGGAGGGCGTGCCTCTCCTCCGGTCCGCCGAGATGATGAGGCTGGGCGACACCAACTTTAGCCCGATACCAGCAATGGGAGAAGCCAGGATGGGGTTCCTGCTGGCGGTTGCGCCGCCTCACGGGTCAGGAAGGGTGGTGGCCGCGGCGGGGATGGGGGTGTCGGGACCATTGATGTCTGGAGAGACTCTCGATTTGAATGGGGAGGAGTGGGAGAAGACCGACAAGTTGGTGACCGAGAAAAAGGCGTTCTTCGCCTACGCGACCTTGAGCAGGGAGGAGGAGGAGGAGGAGAAAGGAAAGCCGAGGAGGAGAAAGCGCAACGCCGTCAATAACCGCAGCAAGAACGTCATCTTCCAGTTCGACGGGATCGTGGGTGAGCCCGTGGGAGAGGGCGGCGTCGCCTCCGGACTCTTTGTCGTTGGCGGGATGAACTCCACCACCTTGGAGAACGACGGGGGCATCAGAAAGGTACTACAATGTTCAGAAACATGATGGTAGTATGTATCCTAGATAACTACATCATGTTCAGAACAGGTGTGTCACTGTCCTCCTCCTTCACATGTTAGAACTGAAATCTCTCCAAAACATAACAGAACACTGTATACTAATATAGAAATTGCTTTGGGTAAACTCTCGGAAAATTGTCTCCTAATTATAACAGAAAACTGAATAAACAATGTATAGAATTTGCTGTTGTGTCGATACATTCATTTCTCTCTTCTACTCAGCTTTTATAAAGCATTAATTCAATAAATTATTTAGATTCATTAGTCGCACAGAGTGAGTGAGTACGTAGAAATTTAATGTTTCTCTTGCACTTAGCGTAACTTTGCCCAATTGTCTCGGACCTTTTTCTTCTCTTTAGTATGTTTGCAAACAACCACATTATCTTCCTCTTCTCGCACTCTTACAGTTGCACCTCCTTTTTGGACAGATTTCCGTGCTTCGGACAGATTTCAGTGCTGCTGTAACTTATGGAGGAAAGTTTTCCAAGTGCTTTATGAAAGATTTCCGTAATTTTAGTTACCATCGTACCGCTAAGATATCTAAGGATGGCGCGACCGTCACCGGCCAGTCCCTGCCGGCCAAGAGGAGGATGCCGGTGGCGGGGTACATCCACGGACACCTGGTGGTGTGCGGGGGCGTCGCCTCGGCATACGAGGAGGACGACGGGCCGGTGTCCCCGACGGCGGAGGCCGACGCCGACTGCTTCCTGCGCTCAGACAAGGAGGAGGACGGAGGCGGAGGACGCTGGGAAAAGTTCGGATCCCTGAGCAGGAAGCTGGTGGCCCCGGCCACCGTCGTCGTGCGGGTGGAGGGGAACGGGTCGAAGGAGGAGAGCATTTACATCATTGGTGAAGGAGACCAGTACCGCTTTTTTTTTCATGCTGATATTGTTGTTAATTTACTTTTGCTCTTGTTGGTGATGGTGTCACACACGTCACTGTTGCCACTGTCGCAAATATGCCTTTACTGTTGCTGGTGTTTCTGCAGTTGTTGTTACTGTTGCTGGTGCTTCTGTTGCTGGTGTTACTGTTGCTGGTGCTTCTGCTGCTGGTGTTACTGTTGCTGGTGCTTCTGCTGCTGGTGTTACTGTTGCTGGTGTTTCTGTTGCGCTTATTGCTGGTGTTTCTGCTGCCGTTGTTACTGTTGCTGGTTTTTCTGCTGCGGTTGTTACAGTTGCTGGTGTTTCTGCTGCTGTTGTTACTGTTGCTGGTGTTTCTGCTGCCGTTGTTACAGTTGCTGGTGTTTCTGCTCTGCTGTTGTTACTGTCGTTGCTCTTGTTACTGTTTCTTTTTTTTCTATTGTGATGTAGCTTGTCCAATGCATGTCA
>JAAUYM010104524.1_pt1 | contig 12836 bp, 13 predicted proteins | sample 7278001 | NCBI WGS metagenome assembly JAAUYM01 (sample SAMN14350224, study PRJNA611818) | marine sediment metagenome | isolation source: surface marine sediment (1.8m) | place: French Polynesia: Moorea | collected 2018-08
GGGAAGGAGGAGGAGGAGAAGGAGGAGGAGGAGGAGGAGGAAAGGGCGTTTGAACGATGCTTCAAGCCGGACAAAGGGATATAAAGCTCGGCTTCCACGTCGGAGGATTTCCCGTAAAATAAGTACACACAATTCCAAATACGGAATTTCTTATCTTTGAAGGTTTTTTTATCTGAGATTTTGAAACCCCCCCCCTCCTTCTTCTTCGTCCTCCCTCCTCCTCCTCCATCAGACTCCGTCAACCTTTCCCCCCTTCCTTCCCCCGTCCCGTCTTTGTTTCAGAGGAGAGGTGGTCCAACCTTTTTCTTCGCGCCTGAATAGGGAAGTCGTAAAAACATTGGAGGTGGTTGCTTGCTCCTCCTCCTCCTCCTCTTCTTCCAAAGATGGATGGACAGTAACCCGACCTGGAGGCAGGAATTCTTCTCAACGTACCCTCATTCATTGGCTGAAAAATAGAGGAGGAAGTTAAAAATGTCTCCTCATTCGGCGTCGTTAAAAAAAAAGGGAGGAGAGATGTAGAGATAAAGCAATTACCCTCCTCCCCTTCCTCAAAAAAAGAGGTGATAAGATTGTCCGTCTATCTATTTATCTCCTCCCGAAGCCAAGAAATTTCGTTGTGCAACCGTTGTTGCAATAAAACATTACGTACTAGTACAGATTTTTTGATTTTTTTTTTTAGAAAGAAAAAAATGGGAAGTTCCTTGTTGTGTAATTTATTTGTTCGTTGGTGGTGTGAGGCTCCCGCTGATCGGAGGGGGATGGAAGCGATAAAAATGCCAGCAGGAAGGAAGGAAGGGAGCAGACAGAAACCAACTACCACCGGTTTGAGATCTCCTCCTGCCACTTAGTAAAGGTCGAAGGGGGGAAAGAGAAGAAAAATCTGTTGGCTGCCCCAAAAAGTGAGAGGATTACTGCACTGTAGTGGTAGAGAGAAAATCTGGGAAAAAGCAAGACATATAGGTTTTTTTTTAATGTCAATCTGGCAGGCCGGCGTCTTCAATAAACTAAGAAACCTTGGAAGGTTTTGTGGGAAATCGCGTGGCGCGGGCGATAATTTCTCTTTTTTTCCCAATTAATTTTTTTCGTCCGCCGGCGGCAGATCAGAAACACAAAAGAGTTGTGCGACCGATCCAGGGATGCCAGTGTGGCTCGTTGAAAGTCAAATTTGGGAACAGAAATTGTCAATACAAGATCGAACGAAACCATAATTTAAAGCTTTCGCCTTTTATTGATTGTTGCTTAATTTTCGGACCGTTGTCTGGCGTTGCTTTTTTGCCTTTTTCGCCCCTGGCAACCCTGTCCCGACCACCCAGACAGACGCAATAGTTCGCTGACCCGACCCCCTCCTCCCCCTTTGACGAGACCGGCGAAGCGCTGGGGCTAGCCTACAACGCTGGCAACGACCAACAGAAGAAACAAGAGAGGGAGAGAGAGAGAGAGAGAAAAACCAGCTCTTCTCTTCTCCAGCCATAATCAACCTGGGCTACATCATCAATTTAAAAAGAAAACCTTTTTCTTTTTTCCGGAGAGGAGAGAAAAAAGTATATACGTATATTTTCCCAATTTTCCGGCTTGTCAACCTTTCCTACGATTCTCATACGAAAACTACAAGGAAAGATGGGTTCTCTCCTCGCATCCAAGCAGCCCGACCAACATTGGCGACCCCAGCGACAATCCCGATCCGAATCAGATGAAAAACGAGACATCAGGAGGCCCAGTCACGATTGGCGAATCTTTACCCATTTAGTACAACCCGACCAATAATTCCAATCCGAATCAGATGCAAACTAGGTATTCGTCAGAGGGCCTTGTCACGATTTATTATTATATTCTCCTTTAGAAAGATAAAGGTTTCCTTGAATTTTTCAGCCACATCTTTAACCTAGACTTCGACTTGAAAATTTTGAGGAAAGAAAGTAAATAAAGGTCACCTGAACTTCGGACTCTCTCTTCTTCCTTTCTTTCTGTCAGCCGTGGATGGGGCGTATGCTTTTTGGCGAGGATTGAGTACCCGCCATGAATATACTTTCTTCAACCCTCCTTTTTGGCGAGGATTGAGCACCCGCTGTGCGTATACTGCTGAGAGAGAGAAAGAGAGAGAAAGTTAGAGAGAGAGAAACAGAGAGAGCGAGAAGTAGTGGCTACGCAACCAATATCGCTAGTGGTTGGCTTTACATATGGCTTAGCTCCCCATATTGCTTACTGGAGAGAGAGAGAGAAAGAGAGTATATGTCCTCGCCAAAAAGCAGGGTGCTCTCAATCCTCGCCAAAAAGCAGAGAGCGTGATTTTCTACGCACGGCGGGTGCTCAATCCTCGCCAAAAAGCAGCTTCCCCCGTGGACACCTGTCCACCCCTGGGCACCTCCTTCTTCAAAGATCCTCCTTCTCTTTCTGGAAATCTCCTCCCTTCTTTCTCGCGCCTCATGTAGGAGTTGAGCCCGCTTCAACAGCTCTCTGGTGGATGCCGATCCTGGAAAGAGTCTGTGGCCCTCCAGGGCCCTCCTCCAGGGCCTTCTTGGGCCCTGGGCCTCCAGGGCCTTCTTGGAAGCCACATTGTCCCTCCTCTGCTGAATTCCCTTCTCCACCGTTGCTTTCTTCTGCCAGTAGTCGTCGCAGACCTTGTCCCACCAGTGGAGGACGTATTCTGTTACCTCATTGCCCTCGTCCAGGTCTTGAGGCGGTGGAGCATCCCACAGCCTCTTGCAGGTCATCTTCGTATCCATGAACCAGAGCTGCCAATACTTCCTGTTCCCAAAATTAAAGAAAAAGACAGAGACATAGCTATCTATTTGAGTGAACCAGAATTGCAACTTATAAAATATGTGCCATATTATTTATTTATTTATTTTCTTGATTTATTAGATGTGGCAAGCATCTAAAAAATTACAAAACTGCCAGTTTTACTTTAAAATTGGCACTTTAAAATTGGCAGATTAAAGATTTACTTCAATGACTGTAGGGAATTTTAATGTGGTATAATTTTGAAACTATTCATTTCATTAAAAATATTAAGTGATTTTATTTGAGAACATTTGTTTTCAGATCTGAGACTTAGGTACATGTCTAACCTTTGATTCCTGCATTGCTGAGACAGGCTTTTTTCTCTTCTCCCTAGTAAAAAAAAAAAAAAAGAACATCTGATGCAACGATGATGCAAGTATAATAGGGATCAAATCGCTATGGAGATAACTTAGATAACTTAGAATTTGAGTTTGCATTTGGGAAAAATCAAACTTAAAAACTTGTCTCCCTGTTTCTTTTTTTCTTCCAGTCTCGGGACACAAGTGCTTTGTCTGCAAGTCCGACTTGATGTCCGCGGACGACCAGAGGGAGATGGAGGCATTCAAGTGGCACCAGGTGACGAGACGCGCAAAAAAAAAAACTGGATTCAAAGACCACTGATAACAACTCCCCTCCTTCCCCCATCTTTTTTTTATTTCCAGGTTCCCAAGTGCTCCGACTTCAAGCCGTCCAGTCGAGACGATTTCGTGTTCGATTGCCCGTCAGACACGTCCGGGGGCTGCCTCACCAAGTTCGCGTCGAGCGGCGTCCTCCGCACGTGCTCCCGCGCCGCCGTCGAGGACTGCAAGGAGATGGACAGGACCACCTACTGTTACTGCAAGAGCTCGCTCTGCAACAACCCGGACAGCAAGCTGACGGACCCGGGGGAGTTCGGCCGCGGCAACGGCAACGGCCACGGCCACGGCAACCACCACAACGACGAGAGGGGCAAAAAGTCCTCTTTCTTGCCCACCCGCTTCGACGACGACGACGACGACGACGACAGCGACGGCGACTACGAGTACTACGAATACTACGACGACTACTACGAGGGCTCCGGCAGCTCCTCGGAGCAGGGAGTCAAGCCCGACGACGACAGCGACAACGACGACAAGGGCGTCGTCGTGGTCGAGCCCGACATCTTCCTGGACAACAACAGCGGGTCGTCGTCGCCTCCTCCGTCCTCCTCCGTCCCCAGGCGAGGAGTGAGCGACGGGAGCAACAACCCCTCCGGGACCGGGGCGGCAGCGTCGAGCTGCCATCACGTGGCCCTCTTGGCCGCGGCCGCGGCTGGAAGCCAGCTTTGGACGTGACGGAAGACGACGAGGTGACCGTCTGAACACGGGCAAAAAAAAACATCCCTGCGCTGTGATATAACTACTAGATTTCCTCTTGCCCTCCTCCTCATTTCCCAATTGAAGATTCACTCAGTTCGAGAAACCAATCCTACCCGTGTGAACGTGTCGTATGATCAAATCCTCTTTGTCCCTACAGTACTTTTCTTGCTTAAAATAAGCTTTCAGTTTTTTTTTCCTTACTCTATTATTTGTATTCACTTTTGCTCTCGCTTTAACTACTAATTGCCGGATGAAGATGATTTAGCAGTAGGTGCAGCATGTCCATTAAATAACTGAACATCCTTTGTTTCTTTCCAAATCAAACAATTTATTTCTTCATTATCTTTTTTGTCAACGTAAAGGCTTTTGTATATCTTTAAATATTCTTGAAATTAATTATGCACTTTAAAAAGTGCATCATTTTGCCAAATTATAAATACTTTATTAAGCTCACCACGGGACTAAAATAAGGCCTTCAGATTTTTTTTTTAATGGACTTGCTGTCTTTGCTCCTCCCAGGTGATGATGTTCCAAGAAAAAAAGGAGGCAATAAACGTCATGAATTAAGATGTGCTTAAAGTGTCGACTTCGACGTACACAAGTGTATGTATGTAGTAGACATGCAATTAACAGGTAAACCTGGTACAGCGGAATGCTAAATGCAGAACTGATGCTTCGCATAGATATACCAAGAAACAACCATACTTTCATTTCTATTTAACAAAGAATACTTTTATAAATAACCAAACGTAGTACATGCACATACTGTAGTAGTATTGTACTGTACATTCTGGAATGCAGTGAGACGTGCTCTAGTAACTACAAGCTTTCAAATGCCCTGCTTACAGTACAGCGGCCAAATTACAGACAGTTTTCCTCAGGCTCTTCGCCTCTGCTGCTGCTGTCTCCGCAGCCGCCGCCGCCGCCGTCCGAGATGCTCCTCCTGAGCCTGACAAAGGCCGCGCCGACGGCCGCCGCCGCCGCGGCCCTGACGCCGTCGTCGGAGTCCAGCGCCAGCAGCGCCGCCAGCCCGCCGCAGACGGAGTCGGCGTCCACCTCCGCGACGGCCGACGGGGACAGGCGGCACACCAGCGAGGACGCCAGGCGGACGGCGCACGAGCGCTCGCGAGATCTACGTTGTACGTAGACAGTGGTGACGTGGTACACAACGTTGACTGTTTACACGTGGTTCTACTTGCCTGGGTGTTCTAAAATGGTCGACGGAGGAGGAGAGGTAGGCCGGGAACATGGAGGATAATTCGGGGAACTGCGACATGTCTCCCACCACCCGGTCGTAGTCGAGGGCTCTCTCCTCCTCGCCGTGGCCGTCCCCGTCGCCTCCGTCGGCGAAGTGCGCCATGATGGCCTCCACGTTGTGGCCGACCCTCTCGTCGGGAGGGATAATGGCCTCGACTATCTGCGCCAGGCCGCGGCGGCTGCAGAACCTGTGTGCGCGAAACAAGGACGTGGTTGCTGCTGCTGCTGCTCTTGCTGCTGCTGTTGCTGTCCACCTACCTGACGTCAGCATCCTCGCTCTCCGCGTGCAGGAGCAGGCTGGCCAAGGCCTCATGGCTGTGCCTGGCGAAGGAGAAGGCGGCACCTGCCGAGCAGGCGTCGCCGCCGACGTTGGCGAACGCAGCCAGCTGGGAGAAGCAGGCGACGGCGGCCGCCGACTCCGGCGGGCGGTCGATGAAGGGGCGGACGCGGGAGGCGATCTCGGGGAGGTAACAAACAATCTCATCCCTGGAGGCCAGGAGAAGCACCTAGCAAGTAAAGGAAAAAAGAAGAAGAAGAAGAAAAAGCCACCCTCTACAATACCTCATAGGCAGAAAAAAAAACCTTGTATAGGCCGCGAATGGCCACGACGTTGACGTCTCCGCACACGTCCTCCACGTTGATGGACGCAACGAAGGCGGAGATGACGGAGGGCATCAGGGTGCCGTCGCCGTTGCTGCCGTCATTTCCCTTGGACTTCTTTCCCGCCGCAGACTCCTCCTCGCCCATCTCCGACAGACCCTGGAGGCACAGGATCCGGATGGCGTCGGACTCCTTCCTCCGCAGCTCGACTTGCGCCCTGCTCGCCTTTCTGTCACCCACATCATCCACATCGATGATGTCCCTATAGAAGTGCACAGAGGCAGGAAACGTCCTCCCACACACATACCACACTAAACCGCAATCTTCGGCCGTAAAAAAATCCTCACCTGCTCTCTCTCTCCCACTTCAGGACCGCTAGCAGGTTGCACCTGGCGCCCTGCTTCAGCTGCCTGTCGACCGCCAGGCTCCTGCTGCACAGGAGCTGCCTGAAGAAGGCGACCGACGTCAGTCGGCGCCCAAACAGTGGCTCCGTCAGCTGGGACTCCAGGCTCTCCGCCAGGCCGGTCAGGAAGTGCGGGTAGAAGTTGACCACGGCCCCGTGCAGGTCGCACGCCATTCCGCACAGCGCGTTCAGCTCTCCCTCCCCGTTTATCCGGGAGGGGAAGTCCTCCGCCACCTTGGAGACGAGCGGGCAGCTCCGGCAGACGAGGAAGCGGTGGAGGGCACCCTTGGCGATGGCGAAGGCGTGGCCATCCTCGTCGTCGTCGGTTCCGTCGTTTTCGGTCTCCGTCCCGCTGGCGCACCCTTCCTGTCCCGGAGGGAGGTCCAGAGCCGCATCCGAGGCTCCTCGTCCTCCTCCTCCTCTGTTGGTCGCCGCTTCCCTGATGCCGAAGTACGAGCACGCGCAAGACACGAGCGCGGCGAAGGTGGAAGCGAACTCCATCTCCTCGCAGGCAGCCTTCGTCTCCCTGTCGGCCCGCCGCAACAGCCTCCTCAGGGCCGACAGGGCGGACAGCGGGCCGTGCTCAGGCACCCTGACGACCGAGTCCTCCCCGCGGCAGGTCTCACCGTACAGGCGGCGACGACGGATGTTCTCCAGCAGCAGGTTCATCACCCTGACGGGCAGGTCCCTCTCCCTCTCCTTTTCCTTTGCCGCCGCCGCCGCGACCACGTCCCACACCCGCGAGAGCTCCCTCTCCTGCGCGACGCCGAGGCCGAACACGGGAAGGGTGAGCAGGTGCCTCGTCACCTGGGCGGGGGACAGGGAGAACAGAATGCGGACGGCGGAGAGCACCTCGACCTTGGCCTCCCTGTGCCTGGAGGAGGGCCTCAGGGTGACAAGTCGGGCCAAGAGGACGCCCGTCAGGAAAGCCGCTTCCTCTTGCAATTCCGAGCGGCGGAGACGGAGGAGCTCTCTGACAGGAAGGAAAGCCAAAAAAAAAAAAGCCAATTTTCATCTTATACGGTCCTCACCTGCAGTAAACCATGCTTTTACCTCAGCACGACGCTGGTTCCTCTGGATGAGGACGCCACGTCACCGAGTCCGTCCGAGAGACGCGATGCCAGCGGGACGAGGTTCACCTCCATGGCCCACCCCGCCAGCACCTTGGCAATGTCCGTGGCCGCCGCGCTCTCGCTCTTCTCTTCTTCGAAGTCGGAGAGCACCAGCGAAGACTGAACTCCCTCCTCTGATCCCTTCTTGTCCACCATGTCCACGACCTGCATCATAATGGCCAGGGTCTTGACGGCCAGCTCCTGGACCATCCTGGACCTGTCGAAGCACCTGATCACCAGGCGCCCGACGGTGTTGGAGTCCGGAGAGAACTCGACCTTCCCGGAATCCTTCCTTGCCTGTGACAGTATCGCCATCAACGTCGCCTGCAGGATGGTCAAGGCGACTTCCCTGACGTGAGGCGACGCCTGTTCCGTCAGGGGCTCCAGGAGGGCAAAGGTCTCTTCAAAGACGTCCTGCCCCGAGTCCTGCTTGATGATCTCCTCTGACAGGGTCAGCATGAGCTCCATGGCGTCGGCCTTGGCGGAAACGTCCTCGTCCTTGACCTCCTCCTCGTCCGTCAGGTGGGGCAGGATGGATGTGATGCTGGCCTTCAGCAGGGATCGCCTGGTCTCCGAATCCACCTTCGGATGGCACTTCACCAGGGCCAACCCGGCCGACAGCGCCGCCCGCTTCTCCCCGATCGTCCACCCCGAGGCGCCCTTGACCCCGACTAGACACTCGATGGTCCTCCTCATCAGCTCATCGTGGTGCCTGTCGATCCCGGTCGGAGTCGAGCCCTCCTTCCTCCTCCTCTTCTTCTTTTCCGCGTTGATCCCGACGCCGACGACCACGGACAGGGCGTTTAGGGCAGCCACGTGCAAGGTGGCGACGCCGCCGCGCAGGGGGACCAGGACAAACTTGGCCACCATGTCGCCGATGCGAGAGGTTATCTCGTCCTTCGGACCGTGCTCAACCACGCGGGATAGGCACAGCAGAACGAATTTCTGAGACCTAACAAGGATTTTTTTCTCGCTCGTTGAAAAAAAAAGACCCTTTCCAAATCGATTATGTTTTAAAAATATAAGCACCCTCCCTGTACCTGATCTGTTGTTCCCCAGGCGGTTTGTTTGCGTCCGAGAGGATCCTGAAGAACCCGCCTCGCCTCTTCTGCTGCTCCGCTGTCACCTCCTCCAGCTTCTCCACCACCAGGTCGAAGTAGGAGACGGCGCAGAGGCCGAAGGCGAGGGCGCAGGAAGAGAAGACACCGTCGTGCGACGGGACGGACGAGGATGCCACCTTCTCCAGCGTGGTCAGGTTGGCAGACACCAGGTTGCGGCTGCTCGAGTTCTTCAGCACCAGCCCCAGGCACTTGATAAGGAAACACTTCTCTTGCGTCTCCTGTCCACGGTCGTTGTCTTCGTCGGCGCTCCGGTAGAGGGAGAGCTGCTGCTGCAGCGACGACACCAGCGCCCCGTTCCACTCCTCCAGCCCGATCTCCCTGACGGTGTCGTCCAACAGCTCCATCAGCCACAGCTCCCACTGTCCCTGCTGCCACGACGGGGTCAGCACGGGCTCACCGTCTGCGTTCCCCTTCCTGTCCTCCGCCACTCCCGCGCCGGCGGGGGAGCGGAGGTGGTTCTTCAGGTAGAGCTGCAGCAGCGGGATGCGCTTGCTCCACAGCGGGGGAACGTGCCTGTTGATCTGCCTGGCGAAGCAGAGGAGAAAGGCGAGGACGTGGATCCCCCTGGCGCCAGGGGAAGGGACGGCCGCCAGCACCAGCATCCTGGCCAGCACGTCGCACGGCCCGCCCACGTGGGACAGCTGGCCGAAGTCCACCCTGACGGAGGAGCCGTCGCCGGACTTGCGGGCGATGATCTCGTTGAGGCACCTGAGCACGGCGGGGACGGCCGGGGTGCGGGCGGGGAGCACCAGGTACTCCATCATGTGGGGCCAAAGCAAGGGCTGGCGGCACAAGCAGGTACATGTATTGTATACTCTCCTTTAAGCAACTATTCTCAGGGTTCTGAAAGACGTCCCCCTTTACCTGTACCACGGGGAACTCCGTGGTGAGTCTCCTGAGCAGTCTTCCTCCTTCCTCACGCAGCCCGGAGTCCCTCCCCTTTGCTGCGCACAGTCTGACCACAAAGTCCAGGAAGTCCTTCCCTTCCTTCTCCCTGAGGAGGCCCCTGGAGGCGAACACTGCCGTGATCTCCGACAAGACCTTCTTCACTTCAAACTTCTCTTCCTGATGATGCATACGTACCAGGTTAGGGAACAGATTTAAAAAAAAACCACCCTTTCTCGTGAATCTTCTTTGTACCTGCAGGACAATTCCGTGCACAGCCTTAAAGATGTCCTCCACCCTCTCCTCGACCTCCTTGTACGACTTGGACAGCAAGTGGAGGGTCACCAACAGGGAAGCATGGCTGTTAGGAATACACGCAGTACGCATCATCAAGCAAGGCTCATCTCGTCAGCCGAAATCGATCAGTAAGACCCATCATCACCGCAGCGCCTCGTCGTTGCCGCCCATCTTGGCGATATGGAAGTTGACCAGCTTCTCCTGGAAGGTGCGGGCGAGGATGCTGCAGCAGGTGAAGATCTCCAGGACGGTCCTGCTCCTCTCGACCGGATCGTTGGCCGCCTCAACCGCGGAACGGTTGGCGATCTCCTTGCTTATCTGGAGATGAAATATCAAATTCTGAAACCTTCCTACAAAGGTGCATAAGCTGATGAGAGGAGCCACCTGTCTGACGAACGCGTTCATGAGGGTCTCGACCACCGGTTCCAGGACGAAGGGGTCAGCCCCGTTGGCGGCATCCAGCACCTGCGAGAGGCAGCTTGTCACGTGGAACGGGTCCGGCGCCCTCTTCAGCGCCGCTACCAGCGCCGTCGCCATGGTGCACGCGCAGCGGAGCAGCCGCTCCCTGGAGACCAGCCAGGTCATCCGACTCAGCGCGTCCAACACGTTGTTCTTCACCTTCGGGTTTCTGAAGATAAACATAGGTAGTAGCATACTGCATAATAACATCAGTGGCTTGGCTTGCTGTTGTCGCTGTTGCATTATCGTTGATTTAGTTATGTTGTTTATGCTGAATGCATAATAACGATCCAGTTTTAAAAAAAATCCTTTTTACCTCGAAGACATCCAGTTCGAAGACAGGTACTCCTGCAGGAAGTCCATCTCCGCGTGGAAGTGCTCCCTGGTCAGCGAGGAGTCGGGCGACTTGTCCTCCCCCGACAAGTAGGACAGGAGGGCGCAACACACTCCGCAGCAGGCGGAGGCGTAGGCGGCCTTCAGAGCGTCCTTCTTCACCAGTCTGCGTGCGAGAAGGCGATTGATTCTATATAGTGAACGGAACAAATATGATCTCCCAACCAATATTGGTATCACTAGGGGCACACTATCGCCACTAGTAGTGGTTCACGATGGGGTCGACATTTGGGTTGCTCTAAGGTTTTCATATCACTAATATATCACTTACAGTGTCAGTACACCAGGGCAGGAGTTAGAATAGTGAAAAAAAAACCTTAGAGCAACCCATCACAAAATTCACGCTAGCGATATTGGTTGGGCTCTCAAATATAAGCAAGTGACACTGTACCTGATGTTTGCCACCATGGTCTCCAGCACTTGCTTGAGGTAGGGCAGGCTCTCCGTCGGGTGCGCCCGGGCCAGCCCGTCCAGGGTGGAGACGGTGAAGACGTGAGGGACGTGCGAGGGCTGAAACTTGAGCATGAGCGCGTCCGTCACCCGGTCGATGTGCCACCCGCCCATGGCGACCAGCACCGCCGAGCAGGGCTCCTGCACCTCCCTGACCAAATCCGCCTGCTTGGTCATCTCCTCCACGGCCATGGCCACCAGGCGGCCGGTGCAAGCCTTGGCGGCCACTGCGTCGTCTAGTCCGGACATGGCGCCCATGATTGCACCTGACGCAAATTAATTGGTGATTTTTTTTTAGGAATAAAGTTTGCTTTACATTTTTCCTGCTAATTCATTCCCCCCTCTCTCACCGATGATCCTCTCCAGTATCCTGAGCAGCACCACCCTCTCCCTGGCCGCGTACTCCGCCGGCGAGGCGCCCCCGTTCACCCTGGAGAAGCGCTCCAGCCACATCTGCGCCACAGTCAGCGGCACCTCCGACGCCATCGACGACAGCGACTCCCGCGCCGACAGCGAGACTGCGGACGGGGCGCTGTCGTCCCCCTCCTCGGTGGAGGCCTTCAACACCACGTAGACCAGCTTGTGGACGGCCGAGGCGGCGCCGGCTCCGTCGTCGTCGCAGACGGCGACGCTGTCGTCCTTGTTCACCATGTCGATGACGAACTCACACGCAAACAGACACACAATTTTCACATATTGTCTTCTCGTGTTTTTTTTTCAAGAAAGCTTTACGTTTACTTCACGACTGCTGGCTATTTTTTTATATGCATCTTTTACATCTTCTGTGAGTCATCAGGATAGCATTACTCGAGCTTCCGCCTTTTTTTTTTACAAGCACGGAGGAAAGACTGTACAAAGGAAACTGCAGCAAGAGGCAAAAAAAGTGAACAAGTGTTTGTGCGTAGAGGCTGAAGACAGAGAGAGAGAGAGAGAGAGAAAAAAGGAGTTCGCCTCTCAGCTCTCTTATCCCTCAGCTCCAGCACTATAGTGTACAACTGTGTTGTGTGCTATCACCTCCTCCCGAGGGAGCTCCAGGGAAAACTAACTATTCAATATCAGCTTGGCCACATGTGCGGGCGGATGCACTGCATACTACTGTTAGTAGCAGCGCCAAATATGCTTTTAAGGTAGTAAAACAAGAAGGAAGAGGAGAGATGGATGGATGGATGGATGCCAGCAGCAAGAGGAGGAAGGACGAAGGCGGGAGGGGGCGGGGGGCGTTGTAATCGTGTCACACATCACAAACAGTGCCTTTCCCTTTCTTTAGAAACAAGTTTTTTTATGGGCATGGAAATAAAGAAAAATTACGTACTACAACAGTTTGAAACAATTTGGTGCATAAAACAATGTTGTGTCGTCGACACAATCAGTGATGATTTACAAGCGGTGATAAAAAGATGTCAGCGAATCGAGGCCATATACCTACATCTACATTAGAGTACAGTATACTAATGTAGGTACCTACTATATGAAACCTCACTTAAAAGCACACACTAGCGCGCACTCACCATCTTTTCCTCCACAGCAGCCTCTTCGTCCGTACAGGTCAGACCCGGAAGGCCATGGACGATGATCTGCATCATGGATGTCAGTCAAATGCCCTGAGGAAGAAGAGAGGGGTTGGGATAAAGTCTTCTAGGTAGACAAAGTGAAACAAAATTTTATAATTTTTATTACAAGATAGTGTTTTGAAACGTTGTCTTTCTAAAACTAGTAAGACTTTTAACACTGTTTTGCAACA
>JAAUYM010043475.1_pt1 | contig 12833 bp, 12 predicted proteins | sample 7278001 | NCBI WGS metagenome assembly JAAUYM01 (sample SAMN14350224, study PRJNA611818) | marine sediment metagenome | isolation source: surface marine sediment (1.8m) | place: French Polynesia: Moorea | collected 2018-08
AACAAAGAAAGGTGGTAGGAAGTTGTCTAAGTGTCAACTACCTACTTGTTTTGTCCTTTGGTTTTAGCTTGCCGCTGAAAAACTTAGGTCTGCTTAGCTTCCTGGAGACTGACTTGCTCTGCCACAACTGACTGACGTAGACGTGGATGATGAGGGTGGCGGCAAGGAAAAGACCGCCCCAGCTTTGATGGCTGGAAATGACCAAGAGTTTCGTCGGGACACAAAGAATTTCTACCACAACAATAGGATTGAAGGCGAGTATAAAACCATGCAAAAAAGTGTCCCTCAAGAACTTTCCTTCCCTCCATTCATTGGGAGGATGATATTTGCACTACTCCCAAGCAAAGTGATTTTTTTTTGCAAAATGATTGTTTCCCTCAAGGTATGGACAAAAAAATATATACTAGAATGGATTCAAACTCAGCCTTAGCAATGAGTAACCTAAACCTACTCTTTCGCTTACGTAACAATTTCGAGATTTGTCGCCGTCGTTAACAACTTAAGCAGCAGCAGCAGCAATTCTTCCTCCTTTGCGGTCAAGGTCAAAACAAGGCTTTCAAGCGTTCATGTGTGGCATTTAACGGAGGAGAGAGGCACGAGTTATCCTGCACCAATAACACGAAAAGAAAACTGACAATAAAGTGCTGTGGCAGAGTTGTCTGAGCGTTACCTATCACGAACATTCCTTTTCATAAGGTCGATTGTTCCTAGACCTCGATGTCTTCGGCTAAAACAAGGCAGGGGCTAAAGGTCGCTGTTGCTTCCTTCCATGCAAGGTAGCTAGTGTTGTGAGAGGGAGCGTGCTGCCATGCTTATGGTATCGGTAGAGGAGGAGAAGAAAGGAGAAGAAGTGGAGGAGGAGGAGGCCGCAGTCCTCATTTCCTCCGCGCAGCGATTAAACAGGATCTTTTTTCCTTCGTGAATATTTTTGGGAACGATTTTTTTTACCCTGAAAGAAAGGAAAAGCTTCCGTCCCAGAAATAAAATTCAAGAAAAAGCATTTTCTAAAAGTGGAGGTTGGAGAGTGACGTCCGTCATCGACAGTTGCATTTCAACTTCTTTTTTTTTTTTTAGCCCCCAAAGTCAGTCTCTGGGGGCCCTGCCCAGTGCGCTTGTTGCACTTTAAGCGCAAAAGTTTTTTAAGGCCTCCCTCCCTCTCTCCCTCCGGCGGCGACTTTGCTTTCCCAAATCTTCCTTCCCTTTACCCCCCCTCCCGCTTTATTCCGGAGGGGTAGGAGTATAGCCGGGAGTTGGAGAGGAAGTGAGGGAGGAAGAGCCATCTAGTACCCAGCACAAAGCAGCCAGTGCCCACCGCAGCCACACTCGCCACTACTTTGTTTCTTCCTCCCCCTCCCTCCCTTCCCTCCTCCCTCCTTGCTTCCACCTCCGCCTACGACTACGATACCACATCGTATGAAGGCAGGGAAGAGGAGGGGGGAAAAGAAAAAAAAAGTTTCTCGGCAGCAGTCGCCAAAGAAAGGCTTAAGAAGACGAACAGCAAAAGAGGAGGATGGTCGTCGTTGATGGTGGCAGTTTTGAAAGAAGTTGTGCTTAAAGAAGGAGACTGAAAAATGTGACGTGGGGTGAAAAAAAAATTCCCATGCAGAAAGCTGCTGCTGTCAAGGGGTAGTAGTAGTAGGAGTCATGACCCCGTGATCTTGGCAACAAGAACTGAACAATAGCATTTCGAACCGCTCAACAAGAGGTAAGAGTGCTTTTTATGCAAGCTTCAATTGTTTAAACCAGCTTAATCTCAATGTAATTTCAGTCTCATCTGCCTACGTAACAAGTGTCTCGAGTCTAAACGTTACTTTGTCAGCACAACTATGTATACTCTAAAGTTATTATAATATCATATATTAACATAATTACGTATCAACTGCTTAAGCATGATTGTTTCGAATTACTACGTAGACTGCTTCAAAAGTGACACCACTAACTTCTAACTTCATCCAGGATAAAACAAACGCTTTCTCTGATCGCTGTACACTAGAAGAATGAATCATCTTTAGAATCTTCAGTGTCATCAATTGCGCTCTTCAGTTTCCTCCCTGTGCGTGTCAAGGAGAAACAGGAACTTTCTCAGCTGAGAGCGACGGCAAAAAAGCTAAAATTGTTTTGCCCTTAAAGAAAGAGTTGCTGCTCTTCTTCTACCTACATTTGACACTCTCAGTGTCGCTGTGACTTTTACCCCTCCACCCTCCTTTCTGTACCAGGCAGAAAGGTAGTAGGACAAAATGTTAGAAGATGACACAGCTTTTGACAGAAAAAAAGGAAAATTTTTCCTGACCTCAAAAAAGGGAAAAAAAGGGAATAATAAGAAGAAAAGGCAGTTGCTATATAAATGGCTGTGTGCGTGATATCATCCCGACTGTCTTTCTGTCATTTTGTGTTTGCTGAGGGCCTGCGAGACTGAGACAGAGAGGCCAACAAACACGGGTTGGTTCCCCCCCAAGAGGAGGAAAGCCTCTCTTCAGTTTAGGACTATAGGAAGAAGAGAGAGAAATGGTAGCAAGTTGTCATGTGATGTGTGTGTACGTACATTGTACATAGTACCGCTATCCTTTCCAGGAAGCTTGGAACTGCGCGTTTCACTGCAGTACTACTCATCTGCTTAGGCACTTCCTGAGGTCTTTGTAGTACAGGTTGCAACCTGGATAAGGATATTCCTTTACTGTCCATATCGTGAGTAATTGCGTTTGATTGCAACTACGTCAACAATTTTTGCATTCTAATATGTGAAACACCTAGTAGCTATCGACAAGAGGGGTGTCCAAAAAAGTTTCTAGCGCCTCTCCTGAAGGCATTTTTCCAGAAATAGAATTGTTGGCTGAGCTGCACCCGCCAGTCACTTTTCTCCTGTGTCAAAAGGTCCATTTGCATGATGGGAGATTTTACGATAAGATTTGTGTAACCCTGGGTGCGTCCATTAAATTGTACGGTACATACACAGCTTACCAATGTTTACAAAACTTGAATAATCAATGTTGGAAGCTTTTTATGGTCCTGTAAATCCGCCATTAGCTTTATACCACTTTTTTCCAGAAGCTGTTGCCCACCACAAGTTCCATGTCATTCCTCTCCCTCTCCTCCATGACCTTGCCCTTTGTTTGGACCTCCAAGCTATCATCCATATCCCCAAGGTCATGCAGCATCAGACAGAGAGTCTGTGTGTATGTACACCATTGTTGGGCTCCTACCCTCAAGAATAGAAGAAAAAGAACTTGTGCCACGGAAGCCTAATGACCACTTCAACCTTGTCATGTTGGTCAGGGGAAACTGCTACTAATGGAAGCATGACCGGGGCAGGAAAGAAAGAAGGAATGCAGCAGAGGGGGAAGGCGATGGACACCCTCTCTCTCTCCAATGGAGCCGACGATGATGGCTCTGTTGTTTTGTGGCAGTCCAACTACTGTATTATGATAACCTGTCCTCCCCCTCTTATCCAAAGGACAGCGGCTGCATGACAATGAATCGTCATCATCTCGACTTTTTTGGTTAAAAAATGAGATTTAATTAGCAACTTGCTACGTACACAAAGTTCCGTCGTAGTATTTTCCACCTTCTCCCCTGAGAGGACAAAGAAGACAAGACAGTGCAGTAGCACCACAGGGGCATAAATTGCCCCTGGGCCCAACCTTGCCCCTCCCTCCTCTTCATTGGTAACCTCGATCCTTTGCTTTCCTTTTTTCCCTCCTCCTCCTTCTTTCCTCAGTTGCACAAAAAACTGTGTAAGAAGGAGGAGGAGGAGGAGGAGAAAAAAAGTTGCTTTGCTGCCGCAGTGTCCAGCTCGAAAGGTCCTGATGATTGCGACCTCCTCCCCCTTCCTGTATCACTAGTAGAAGATCAGGCGTCGTGAATAGTAGCCTCTCTCTCTCTCTCTCTCCCGCAGTGAAAACAGGACGGGCAAGAGAAGAAAGTTGCTGTGTAGTAGTACTATAGTTACTCAAATGAAGTTTTGATTAGACCCTTTCCCTCCTTTCTTCCTTCCTTCCTCCTCCTCCTTTTCCTCCACAGACCGCAATTTCGCCGTGGAAGATTTTTGCGTGGAGAGTGGAGGAGGGAGAGGCCTCGGACAGTGGACATTCTGTGGTACAGTAAAATCTTGCTAAAAAGGACCAAGTGCAGTTCACGCCTTGTGGCATAAACTGAAAAAAAAAATGTGTTACTAAAGTCACACGGTATAAGGCGCTGAAGAGGTTGCGGTACTTTCATCCACGAAAACGAAATTCACTTTTTCAGGAGGAGGAAGAACGGGCGCGAAGTTCCAAGAGGAGGAGAAGGAAAAGTTTTTAATTAAGATGGACTTCTTCTTTGACGACGTCCCGACTCCTCCTTACGAAGACAAAGAGAAGCGGAGGAGCAGGAAGGGGAAAAGGGGGGCGGTGACGGCGACGGCGACGGCGACGGCGACGACCACGACACCCAACAATCACGACGACAACGATGATGATAAGATGAGGGAAGCAGAAGTGAGTGAACAACTTTTCTTTTTTTTTTTTAACGCCTCTTCTGGTTCCTTTTCAAGGTCGCTATGACTGAAAGGATGATGAAGATTGCTACCTGTGTGTCCAAAGCTTTTGACCCTCAAATTACCCTATGATTTTTTTTTCTAGCGAATATTCGGGTCCAAAGAAGACTTGCTCTTGCTGGACGACGACGACGACGATGAAGTCGTCACTCCGAACCCTCCTCCCCTCCCTCCGCTGTCGCCTCCGCCGACCACCACCTCCTCCGTCAAGAGCAGTAGCAACAGCAGCGGCACGGGCATCGGCGTCGGCATCGGCGCCGGGACCAACGCGGCTGGCAGCAGGAGGAAGAACAACAATCGGAGGGTCTACGGCGTCGGCGCCAGAAGCGTCGGCAACGCCAACGCGGCGGCCAACGGCAGCGGCAGCGGCAATGTCAGCGGCAGCGGCATGATCAGGAGGGAGAAAGTTAGCAATATTGGCAAATCCAGAGACAAGGACAATCATCCTAAGAGCAGCGACCAAGTAAGGGAAATTGCCGTACGTAATGCATTCGCCCAAACACTTCTAACACCTTTTGTTTTTTTCCATATATCAGAGCAGCACCGCCAGCAGCGAAATTCACCACGGGGTAGTCCCCAAGGGTGAGGAGCTCTTTGATGACTACGAAGAAGAAAATGCGAGAAATGCCAAGCAGGAAGTGGAAGTGGAAGTGGAAGAACGAGAGAAAGAGGAGGAGGAGAAGGAGGACGACAACTACCTGTCGACCCACTCCTCGCTGTCCGAGCGCTGTCTGGGGAGGAGGACCAGCTTCTACCTGAAGAGCGAGGCCATGGTCGGCAGGTGAGACGAGATTCGTGGACGATGATGGCTCAGCGGGCGGAGGGGGGAAAAGCTGTCAAATCTGTGACGTAACTTCCAGGATCACCCGTCACCGCATCCAGACGCTGGCGGCCGTGATGGGCGTCTCCTCCGCCGTGCACATCGAGCTGTCCAGGAAGAGGACGGAGGAGGCGGAGGAGAGATTCAGGTGAAAATTTGCTAGGCATCGATCTTCATCACTCTTGCAAAGCAGGAGTGTGACTGGAAGTGGGTAGGAAAAAAGTTTTTCTATTACATCTTAGGTTGATTTGCCTGCATGTGATTAAGTGCGAGAGTCTCTCTGCGGGGAAAACCTACTCTTGTAGTACAGAATGTCCCATAAAAAGCTGGCCTTCAACAAAGCATATATAGGCTTTAAATTCATGTTGGATTGAAATATGTTTTTATTGGGACATCCTGTAAGTATACACGGCATATTTGCCACCGGAGTTAAACGCTTTCTACTAGAGCATTGGATACTTTATAGTTTAAAGCGTGGTGGATGGTGGATAGGCACCAGGAGCGCGACATGTTATTTTACAAGGCCTCACACAAAGCAAACACTGCCAGCTATTACAGTACCCGGTATGTGAGATGAGAGAACAAAAAACCAGACGAAAGGTGTGACTCCCCTACTACATGCTACGTAGACGACCCGCAATTACCCACATTGACGACAACAAGCAAAAAAGTGAAGGCAATAATGAACTTACGTAGTGCGCAAAATTGACTCGTATTGTTGCCCATGAGTCTACTGTTTCAACTATATAATATTGACAAAGTGACACTTTCCCCGACAGGATTATGGGGGAGGTCTTGGAAGCGTGGTGCGCCAGGAGGGAGAAGAAGAAGAAGGCCGTCGCCGCAGGCGGCGGCGGCGACGACGACGACAACGACGACGACGACGTCGGCCGCGGCGCGCGCGGCAGCCGAGGCGGCCGAGGCGGCCGAGGCGGCCGAGGCGCGCGCGTCGGTCGCTACGGGCGCGTTCGCCACCTTGATCGCGTCCGCGACGGCGGCGGCGGCGCCACCGTGGCCGCCGTCTGCGTCGCCCTTGACCAGGCCAGGTTGACCTACCACGCGGGGGCCATCAGGGCCATGACCGGAATAGAAGGTGACTTTCCAGGATGACTGCTGTAGTAGTACAGTAGTGCCGTATAAGTTGCATGTCTTTTCCCTTCTTGTTTAAATGAAATTTGAAGCAGAGGTAGCTTCGGTGACTTCATATTGGTCAATTATTGGACCGCAAGAAATTCATTATTGGACTTTTTTTTTCATTATAACTTTTCTTCAGTAATAAGAAAAGTTGCTTATAGTATGTCGCCAAATATCTGCAATAAGTCCGAAAAAAAGTGAGTATTACGTACAGTTGTGAACAGAAAGTAGACTTTCAAACGAACACAGGAAATTGCCTCCAGCACACACAAAAAATACCAAATCTGAGAGAGTCGCAGTGGAAAATGCATTAGCGTGAGAGTTGAGAAAGTGCATGAGGGGTCTAATCTCAAAGTTCTGCGATCATCAGGAAACATTAGAGAAGCATTTTTTCTCCCTCCCTTCCCCCCTCCCGCCCCCCCTAAAAAAGGAGACGAGTGGGACAAGAGACGGACGGGTCCTTTAAAGGACCTCATCACACGAATGAGAGGAAGGGGAGGAGTGGGAGGAGCAAGCCGCAAAAAGACCACTCTTAGCCTTTTAGCTTTCCCCCAGTGTTTGCTCATTAAACTTTCAGGCAAATTGACCTTGTCTATGTGTACCTACACGTAGAGAGCACGCACGCTGAGTGAGCGTGAGTGGGCCTTGCTGAAGGGTAAGAAAAAAAATTGTCACTATATTAGTCTGCCAGAGGCTGTCGACGTGAGAAGAAGGCGTTGGCGGAAGCGTACTAGTACTAGTACTATACTAGGAGTGCATGTGGCCTTCTTTGACAGGGGAGGAGGGAAAAGAAAAGGAGACAGGAAATGAAGGGAGGCAGCAAGAAGAAGAAGAAGAAAGGAGGTTAGAAAAAAGAATCCCAATCAGGCCAATATTTTGACGCTTAAGTAGTAGGATAATCCACGAAAGGGTGAAAGACCTAACAAAAAAAAAATTACAAGCTTTTACTTTTCAAATTGCGCGTAGTTCACCATGTTTTTTTCCACAATTTGCAAATTTATCTTGATTTTCTCTGTCCTGTTTTTTTTTGTGTTCGGAACACTTTTTTGGGGGGAGGAGGGGGGAAGCGGTGAGAGAGAGAAAAAAACGTTCGTGGAAACAGAGACGTCTCTTCTTCTTTTTCGTCTCTTTCCGTCGCAACCGCCTCTTCCTCCTCCAATTCCTCCTTCTCCTCGTTTCTCTCTGAATCTTTGTTGTGTTGTTTGTGTACCACCATAATTTTCGTGCCAGGGACCAGTTTTAAAAGAAGTTTTTTTTTTCCTCCTCCCTTCTCCCACCGCTTCCCTTTTCCTAGAGAAGGAGGAAGAGGAGGGGGGTCTCCTCACCACTGGGATCCACAGTAGTAGAAGAAGGCTCTGGAGTTACTAGGGGTGAGGTGGAGAGGAGGGCGGGTGGCAGGGGGGATTGGTGGTCGTCGTCATTTCCGCAGTTGCCTCGAGTCTTTTTTTCTTCTCGCGATCTTTTTTTTATAGTTCAGTCCCAAAAAAGGGACCAAGGACAGATACTAAGGATTACTTTGGTGCTGTTGATCAGCATTGTTTATTTGGGTGATAGCTAATGATGTTGCGGTTGCTGTTGCAGATTGCATCAGAACTACCTTCTGTGCACATTGCAACTATTTCCACACGCATATGCAAGCTTGTCAAGATCACTTGCGAGTCGTTCAGAACGGTGCTTTAAAACTCGCACTTTTTCTTGTTCTCTCCTTTCTTTTGCAGACGTCGCCGCCGCCCGCTCCCCAACCAGGGCCCCAGTGCAGAGTCGAGACATGCCCAGGACACAGCAACAACGCGGATCTCCGACCAGGAGGCCGCGCGGAGGCAAGATCCCGCCGCCGCCGTCGTCGTCCTCCACCTACTCCATGGCCAACGGGTACCACCATCCGAACAGGTACAACTTCAGCTTCTACCGGGAACACAAGAGCGACGACGCCATGGCCGCGGCCGCCGCTAGCGCCACCGGCAGCGCCACCAGGAGGTCGGATGGCGGCACCGAGGACGGCAGCGACGCCGGCAGCGGCAGCAGGAAGGGCGGAGTCCACCTCAACGACAACAGCAACGACGTTGTCAGCAGCGGCTACAACAGCCAGAAGACGTCGACGGGGGAGGAGCAGCAGCCGGCGGCGGCGACGTCGCCGACAAAGAGGAGGCGGAAGCCCAAGTACACCTTCGACGGGAAGGTGAACAGAAGCCCCGTGCACAAAAAGGAAGAGGAAGTGGGGATTGCGAACTTGAGGGACGACGCCGGAGAGGCCTTCCTGATCGACTTCGACCAGGTGGAGGAGAAGCCGACCGTCGGGTCTCCAAAGAAGAGGAGGGAGGTGCAGTCCAGGCTGCCGGTGGCTGCCAGGAGCCCCACCAGGAAGAAACCTCCGCCTCCGCTGTCGTCGGAGGTCAAGCCAGACCCGCAGGCGAGGAACCAGAGGCGACAAAGGCCCATGGACCTCCTCCTGCTGGACGACGAGGACGAGTTCTCTTCTTCCTCCAGGAGAGGGTCCTACAGAGAGAGGAGTTTCTCTCCGACCAAGAAGGCGGCGGCGACGGCGGCGGCGACGGGGAGGCAGCAGCAGATGCTCAGGGGGAAGAAGACGACCCCGATAAGTGACCACGACCACGACCAGGACAACAGCAGCAGCCGCTACTCCAGCAGGGACTCCAAGGACAGCGGTTTCGACACCAGCCTGGCCAAGAACCGACCCTCGAGGGGCAGGTCGAGGTCGAAGCCGCCGCCGCAGTCGCCGGAGAAGACCAATACGACGAACAGGAGGCAGCAACAGGAGCAGCAGCAGCAGCAGCGGCTGCCCCAGAGCCCGACCAAGATGAACCGCCTGAGAAAGGGTCGGAGCGAGATGGCCTTGCCGCGGACGAGGTCGGTGTCGCCGACCAAGAGTGCCAAAGACCTGAGGGATCCGGGTGGCAGCAGGCTGGGCACAGGAGACAGCGGCGGGAACATTTCCCATCCGGCCGAGGCCATAGCTTCTCCCACGAAGAGCAGGTACTACTTCTCCAAGTACGGCACATGGAAGGAGCTGCAGAAGATATCGCAGGTGAGAGAGGGAGATGAAATAGAGACCTCATGTTGTTGTTGTAGTCATCATTGTCGCCGTCATAGTAGTTGTTGCCATCATAAATGCTATCATCAACAACGCTGTCATCATTGCTATATCATTGTTACTATCATCATCGACGCTGTCATCATCATCGTTGTTGTCATCATCGCAGTTTTTGGTTTCGTTGTTAAGTTGTTGTTGTTGCCGCTTCTGCTTCTCACGGTTGCGCTGCTCTCTCCCAAAAAATTCCCAGGCCAACATGAAGAAGAAGCCGGAGGAGCCTGACACCTTGGACGCGGACGTCCTCTCCGCGGTCTCGAAACTGGAGTACCTGGGCGAAGAGGAGAGGTCCTCCTACTCCTCCGCCATCTCCGCCCGCATCCGCTCCGAGTCCTACCTCCACTCGCTCTGCGCCCACCTCCCCGAGTACCTCCACTGCGCTGTCGCCGTCTTCGCCAGCTTCGGCACCGGGGAACAGGTGGTCCTGGGCAGTCGCACTCAGGTCAGTGTTTTATTAGCTAACGCCGTTTGATTTAAATATGTACATATGTAAATGCAGAACTTTGAGAGGTAATCATCTGTACACATTCTAAACGGACTCCAGTGCATCCTAAAACATTATGATTGATACAAATTTAAGATCTTGGTTTGGTACACCCTTGAGCGCCTGCGCCGCTTCTGGGTGGCCTCCGGCGACCCCATACCGGAGGGCGAGGACATCCTCGACCACAAGGATACCATGGACTTCCTGAGCGCCGTCACCAGGCTGTGCTACCACGTCTCCCACACCGAGCAGATCGTGGTCACCTCCGTGGTGGAGAAGGACCGCAGGCACAACAGGGTCTACCTCAACTTCAAGCAGTACGGAGTCAGGCTGTTGAGGGCGCGGCTGGAGAACTTCGGCATCGTCCGGTTCCACGACCGAGGACCATTCCTGACAGAGGCCGGACACTTCCTGGAGGTCAGGTTCAAGGAGTCGCTCTTCATAGACTTTCTCGGCGCGGTCCACGTCCACGTCGGACAGGCAAGTAGTAATGATACTTAAGACAGACCATTTTCCCATGTTTTGTTTTTACGTGACTTTTATTTTCAGGAGGACATAAGGGACTTCTCCAAGGAAAAGCTTGTTGCCTGCCTGCCTTTCTTCTGCGGCCTATCTTCCAAAGAGGAGTCGTCCAAGGGTCAGAGAATGGTGGCAAAGTTTCTGGACGGGCTGTCCGGGGGATTGCCCAGGCACAGGGAGCCTGACTTTTACCTGAGCGCCCTGCAGAAGGTTTGGCTGGAGTCTCAGCAGGCCTGGCTCAACGGGGTCTACGAGGGGCGCCTCAAGAGCATCTACATCTACCCTCCGCCTGGCGACAGGCAGATTATCCTGGCCCTGACAACCTTGCGCCTGCATGACCTCATTCCCCTGGCATACTACCTGGACAACCTGGACCCCAAACACGTACAGCTGGAAGGACTGACCATGCAGGAGTGCGGGCTGGACGATGCAGGGCTACGCATGCTCGGCAAAAGGCTGTTTAGGATCACGAGGGTCCAGATAACGGGCAACTACTTTACCCCCAAGGGCATTCTTGAGGTCACCAAGACCCTCAGGGAAGGGAGGGACAACCTCAAGATCAGGTACGAGAGAATTCCAGGCATTTTACTTCAATGGTTTTGTGAAAGAAGCGTACCTATAATTGTTTTAATGTTTAACTACACTTGCGTAGGTCTCTGGACTTCAGTGACTCCAACATCAATGACGACTGCCTGGAGAAGCTGATCCCCGTGATGCCCAGCCTGGAGGAGCTGGTGCTCGCTGACAACTTCCTGACCTGGTACGGCATCCGCAAAATGACGCAGCCCGTCAAGAAGACCAAGAGGCTAAAGCGTCTGGACCTGAGCCGCTGCTGCCTGAATGAACACGCCTTCTACGAGCTCATACCGCTCATACTGAAGACGGAACACGTGATAATGGAGGGAAATCAGGTGGGCGCTTTTTCATGTTTTCACGTAGACCAGTAATCAGCTGATTGATCCATGCAGTTCTCTCCACTGGAGCTGAAGATCTTCGCTCGTCAGGTGAGGGACAGCGAGAGGTTGAAGCTGGACACCCTGGTCCTGACCAACTGCAACCTGGACGACGCCTGTCTCAACGAAGTGGCCAAATTTGCATATAGGTGAGCGGGCAGTTTGGATGAGTTTCTGTTTTCACCTGCGTGTATCTCTTTCATCTCTTAAAACTCTTTCTTGCAGGGTGCCAAACCTGAATCTACAGGGAGGCCAGTTCACGGCCGACGGCATTAGGCAGCTGGCCAAGTACCTGAGGCGCCACGACTGGGACAGGATCCGCAGCCTGAGCCTGAGGGCCTGCAAGCTGGACCCGGCGGCCCTGGCGGAGGCCGGCGAGATAGTCTCTGGGCTGGAGACCCTCGACCTGAGCTACAACAACCTCTCCGGCGGCGACGCCGACGTGAGGAACTTTGCGGCGTCGCTGGCAGCGCCCGCCGACGACAAGAGAATCCGCTTCGTGGACCTGCGCCACTGCAGGCTGAGCGACCCCTGCAAGAGGGTCCTCTCCGACGTCGGCAGGAAGGAGAAGATCGAAGTCAAGATGTGGTAAAAGTGGAGGAAAAAAGATGAAGAAAAAGAAACTGATGAAGAGAAACAAGCAGCAGCACAAACCAAGTGGAGTGCGAGTGGTCACATTTGATGGAAAGGTCTCTGGTCTAAAAGGCAATCTGGTCTACTACGTATAATGTAGAACTCACAGTATTACTTCCAACAAAAAAATTACAAAATGAAACGATGCCATATTCCTAACAAGAAAGTATCTCATCCTCGTCCAAACGTCATGCAGCAACATTCCTACTGAAATGACAATACCTAGAATGTTCAAGCCGTCCAAAATATGTACTAATATATGGGATAAAAAAAATAAAATTCACTGTTTTAACTGCTCATCTGTCTCACCCACCTTCCGTCCACATCGTTCTCCACGACCCTGAAGAGCACCTCGTGCAGACCCTCCATTAATATCGCCTTTCACACACCAGACACTCCAAAGAGAGGGAGGAGACAGAGAGAGGTATCAATCACCCTCTGTAGTGCAGTATAGTAGTGATCGTTGCTGCTGGAGTCGCCACGCCCGGCAATTTTTTGCCCAATTCCTTCCTTCCTCTCTGTTCCTGTTTTTCCTTTTCAACTCTAGAAAGATTGGGGGGGGGGGGGCGGGGGGGGGGGGGGGGGGGGGGGGGGGGGGGGGGGGGGGGGGGGGGGGGGGGGGGGGGGGGGGGGGGGGGGGGGGGGGGGGG
>JAAUYM010056090.1_pt1 | contig 12833 bp, 17 predicted proteins | sample 7278001 | NCBI WGS metagenome assembly JAAUYM01 (sample SAMN14350224, study PRJNA611818) | marine sediment metagenome | isolation source: surface marine sediment (1.8m) | place: French Polynesia: Moorea | collected 2018-08
CGTCTCCTGCGCCGCCACCGTGCAGACCTCAGCTGAAAGATGTGGAACAGTGAGGGATAAGATAAATCAGTTTTAAAGAGCTTGCAAGAAAAAAGATCTGAAAAGCCCATCTGGCAACACTGTCCCCCTCTCTCACCGCAGTCGACATCTGCCAGGGCCGTGGAGTCGACGCTCCACTCCTCTGACCAGAGGCACTCGGTGGAGATGGCGTTGGCGCCCACCATGAAGGTCATGGGGACGGTCTCGCGGAACGGGAGGAAGGCGGCGTCGGAGCACGAGTACCTGGACATGGACCACGTTTTGCTACATCGTGTCAGATCTTTGATTCGCACCATCGTCATCATCATCATCATTCGCTCGTCCCCCTCACTCGAACGTCTCCCCGTTCTGCCTCCCGCCGCCGACGGCGGCGCCGGCGTCGTCCGCCGCCCTGAGCGTGACGCCGCCGGAGTCCTTCTTCGCCGGCGGGCCGGAGCAGGTCTTGCTGTTCACGCACGAGTCCGAGTCCGACCCGGAGAAGCTGTTGTTCGAGTTGCAGGTGGCCGCGAACTTGTCGGCGTCCTCGTCCGAGCTCAGCTTGTAGTCGGGGTCGCACTGGTAGGCGTAGTCGGTGCCCACGGGAACCCTGTTGTTGGCGCTATCCACGGCCGCGCCGCCGTACATGGCCGTGGCCTTGGCCACCGTGGGCGCCTCCGCCGTGCAGTGGGTGCCTATAAAAAGTTAAGTAGGGCTTGTTGAGAAAAAAATAATACCTAATGATGATAATAATGATACGAGTAATAGATAAATAAATAAATTAATAAGGTTTTCTGCTTACGTTGGCACTCCTCCGGCTGCTCCCAGGTTCCGTCCTCCTTGCACACGTACTTGCCGACAAAATCGTTGGATTCGTCGCCGATGCCAAATCCGTCCTCAGTGCAGTTCACACTGCCAATCCAGACGAGAATTAATACACAATCCACGAATCAAAAAAAAAAATTATAGGGTGGGAACCCCACGGGACTTTTAAACTCACAAGTATAACAAATTTGCAATCAAAATTGTGACGTTTAAGTGGTATTCTACTGACATGTTCCATTACATGCTTAAAGCTGAATTTGTTACGCTCGTAGGTTTAAAAGTCCCGTCGGGAAGTGCTTCCGACTATGTTTAAGACTGACTGGGCCTCCGTGCCGACCGGGTAGTACCCGTTGACGACCACGGCCTCCAACCCGTCCAGGACCTCGGAGGACGCCCGGATGACCGGGTCCTCGCACCCGGTGACGCAAGTCAGCCCGGAGTATGCGTCGTGGTTCGTGCAGGACAGATACAGAGTGCCGCCGAGCGAGGAGGTGCCGGAGACCCGGTACTGGTTGGCCTCGCTGCACGTCACCTGCAAGCAGCCAGCAGTTTGTTCCAGACTGGCATGTTCTACCTGGTACTACCTACTACAGCCAAAACTCACAAATCGTTGCACATATAAACAATTTTTGTCTGGCATACCAGAAAAAAAAATGAAAATAGGTAATTAATCCTTTCCAATTTTTTTAAATTAATTATTAGGTAGTTAATCCTTAATTAATCAATTAAAAAGTAACACCTTTACACCAGGACAAGAGTGTCTAAGAATTTCTCAAAGTCCCAGAAATGTTTCCAAAAAGCACTTTGAATTTTGATTGATTCAGTGTATTTCCTTAAACTTTGACAGGTACTGAGTTAATATTTAGGCACACTTTGGTGCTGCCCCAGAAAACTAATACCCAGCAGCCCAGCATAAGGGACCAGAGCTGCTAGTTTTAAAAAAATGTAAAAAAATTCAAAAAAAAAAATTGGAACGCTAACCTCCAGTGTGGCCCCGTTTACGACGGCCTCCGGGTGCTCTCCCCCCCCAGTGATTGCGGTCACGGTGGTGCCGTCGATGGTCTGGACGGCGGTGGCCACCTCGTTTACCATGTGGGACTCGAAGGATGACCACGAACAGGAGTATTCTAGAGGTGCCAAACGTTCGGACCAAAATATGCAGTTTTGAGAGGGGCAATACATGTTAATTTTTTTTGGCAATAAATTTGCTGCTTTCGGCAACTTAGAAGAATTTTTTAATCTCGAAGTTTTGCCTGTTTTTTCCCAAAATTTTTACATGCCAGACTTTCAAGGATAGGTTGTAGAAATCCACAAGGTAAATCCAAGTGCCCGACGGGACTTTGAACTTACAAGCGTAACAGATTTATGAAAAAAATTGTGACACTCATGTGGTATTCTAAGGACATGTGCCATTACATGTTTAAAGCTGAATTTGTTACGCTCGTAAGTTTAAAAGTCCCGTCGGGTGGTCTCCACATTAGGGAGGAGGGGGGAGGGTTCGGCTTGATCACTTTGTGTACTGACCGCAGGACATCTCTGTGACGTCCGGCTCGGCCCATTGGCCGGTGTCCTGGCAGACCGCCTGGAGAGGATCGTCGACTTTCTGCTTCTCTCCGCTCTCTTCTTGAACAATCACCTTGTCGGCCTCCACACACTCGTAACTGCAGTCGATGAGAGATGGCATTAATGGCTTTAAAAATACAAATAAAAAAGGTAATTAGAGTTACATGTACTACTTATACCTAAATAATAATGTATGCCATATATATATTAATGACATTAATAGCTTAAAAATACAAATAAAAAAGATATTAAAGTCACGTGCTAACATAGTAGTGAAAACTCCGCTTACATTATTATTTTTAAGCGTACGCATAGGTATATTAATGGCATTAATTGTTTAAAAATACAAGTAAAAAAGATATTGAGTCACATGTAACCATACGTACTTAGTAGTGCACACTCCACTTACATAATTATTTACAATGTGAGCATACATATATATTAAACTAATAATTACTCTTATGAAGTGAGCTCACTCGATGGTGTCCCCGCTGAACTCGTTGCCGGTGGCCGTCGACGCCAGCTTGAAGGGCGACGCGGGATCGGACAACGGGTTGTCGCACACCGCCTCGCACTTGGTGTCCTCCGGGGTGAGCGACCAGGAACCGTTGGGCTTGATTCGGGAAAAAAAAAAACCAGAGTTGCCAAAAATTTTTTGCTTCTCAACGCTACAAACCCAGCCTAGGGTAAACAGCTTTACCAATTTATAATCCAATATTATTTGACAGACCAACTTGTTTGTCCTCATCATTATTAGCAACAGGATAAGAGAGAGGAGCCCCACTCCCCCAATGCTGCCCCCCCCACACATCCCCCTCACCTCGCAGTCCGCCGTGATGACAGTGGAACTTCCCCCCTGGCAGGTGATGGTGACGGTCCCCCCCTCCACCAGCACCCCGTTGTTCTCGTCCACGGTGGCCGGGTCGAGCGTCGGGGCGGGCGCGCCGGGCTCCTTGTAGTCCGTATCCTCTGGGGGAATCATGCAGTACTTGCCTGCGGTGGAGAGAGAGGGGGGGGAGATTGGAAATTGGGCAAGAAACCCGGCCCAAAAAAATCCAAGTACCACATAAGACCACCACCCAACTAGTAAAAACATTAGTTTTTTGCCGCTCTAGTAGCCGTTGCCATCTCACGCTGGCAGTTCTCCAGGTCCGACCAGGCTCCGTTCGCCTGGCAGGTGATCTCCATGGTCCTCTGGTCCGTGCTCGGGAAGACGAAGGCCGGGTCGTTGCACTCGTACCTGCGCAGGGAGATGACATGACAACATGACAACTCTCCCCTTAGAGGAGGAGGAGGAGGAGGAAGAGGAAGGGATGGCGAAAGAAAGAGAAAACATTCATGATTACATTTAAGACTATACAGATAGTATTATTTAAAAAGCTTACCGTTTCGCAGACTTCTCCCCTCCTCTTACTCCTCTTAACCACGCGAAGAATACTTCAATGCAATATTTTGGTCCAACTTCTCAATATTATCCTAACTTATAAAAAAAACATCTTATACTGACACGTTCGGGTTTACTCTAAATTCTTATGTAACATTTTTTGACTCCACGTAGTATTTGTAATTATAAGCACCTCTCCGTGAGCTTAAAGCTAGATACTTGTACTCCAGACACAATTTCACATAAGAGAGACTTTGTTTCAACCTTTGCTGCATTATGATAAGGACTTCTTTTCAACACTACCCAAAAAGAAAGAGAGTTAACCCTAAACTGGTACACTTTACGTACTAGTAACGACACGAAGATGTTCACGATCGCACTCATCCTGCTTCTCTTACTCTAAGAGACAGAGCAGGAAACTCACTTAAATAAACTTATAAACGAGGCATTCGATCGGAGTGGCCAAGGAGGTTTAATAATGTTATTTTTTTTGTTGTTGTATGAAAAGCAAGGAGAGAGGGTCCTTTGTGGGTCGGACCTCCGATCGAATGTGGGATCCTTCGGGGGCCCGGGCGGTCTATTTTAACCTCCACCCCCCCACCCACCCCACTCCCTCCTCCCCCTGCGAAGTTGACTGCGACAGTGCTATGCTCCTGTACTTGCCAATCAATGGTTGTTATGCCTTCGCCCGTAATCGAAAAGTGCTTTCTAAATGTGCGTCTGTTCGATACTTAAGAAGAAGGAAAGGTGGCGATTTTTTGGGGGGGACGAGGAAGTCGCCAAACGCAAAATGCGTTTTTGGGTTAAGTCGACACTAAAAAAAAGTAAACACCTTAGCAAACTTTCTCAGATGTTCCATATGTTCAAACTTTGCTCAATTGTCAGTGCTGGCATGCGAGGGTGAGATTCGTTTGCGCGAGATAGCGTGCTTGCCGCCAGATGTGGCAACTCTCCGGGTTGGTTTGGTCGCCGTTTCCTTGGAGAATCGAATGTCCTGAACCTATTGCGCAAGGTTACGTGCAACCCTGCCCGTGTGTGTATATAGAAAGCAGCAACCATCTATTGCCTTGGAGACCCCTCTGAGGTTGACCAAACAGTCACACCGAGGTCAACTCTTTTTTTTTACTCAGCGAACAACGTATCCATTATTCCTAGAAGTGCACTTCAGAGTTTGCCGTTTGGAAAGTGCAATTTTATGTCTGCTTTTGTGAGACCACAGTGCAAATTATGCATTTAATGAAGTTTTGGGCTTGTATCCTGTTTCTGCAAAATGCATTTCGGGCATAAACCCATTTAAAAAAATCGTCACAATTTCGAGCAAAGTCAGTTGTAAGTGCATAAGTAAGTGCGATGAGTTTCAGCTCCAAGTCACTTTTGCCTCCATTTACTAGAATTAAAAAAGTGTAACATGCGTAGAATTTAGAATTGGAACCAATATTTAGTACGAGCCAGCTGTATGGCGGAGAAGGAAGAAGGCTTTTTTGTGTCTTTGTTGGTTGCACAGACAGGGTGTTCTCAGTTCTCAGTTTTGGACCATACACATACTACAGGTGCTGCCGAAAAGGCTTTTTGTTTTGGGTCAAAATGCCTCAGTGGCCTCCACTGTATACTGTAGTACGGGTACATAGAGGTACAGTGTTACGGTGTACCCGTCTAAACAGACCTGCACATGCTGTACTATATATATACCTTAAAAAATGGCATGGTGTAGGGTACAAAAAGAGGGAACAACAAACCTAGCCAAAAAACATTCATCAAATTCTTCCCCTCTTGCATTTTTCATGTGGGCGACCCTACTTCAATATTCAATCATGTTGGTTTATTTCCGCTCTAAATGTCATTCCTGTCAATTAACTTGTTACTATATCCACCTGAAAGACTTGTTGAAGTGGAAACTCAGCAACTTTTTTCGTGTATGTTGATAAGTGCCTTTCATGATTAAGGGGGAATGTCCGCCACTCTTATCACGAAGCTTTTGATTTTTTTTTTTGTGATGCAGTGAAAATGAGGTCTTCTCGTTTTTCACAAGAGATTCGATCAGGCGATTTCAGTCAAAGTGCAAAGTTGTTGTTGTTGTTGCTGCTGTTGTTGTTGCTGCTGTTGCCCTGAAGATTGTTTGTTGGATCTGTTGTATGGTACTAAATAGTGGATTTCTCAACTTTCAAAGGTCGACATTCACACTTACGGACTTTTTCTTATGTAAAGTGTTTGAGAGCAACATGGAAAGGTGCATATTATGTGCAATGCGTTCTTTTCATCACACAGCCCAATTGCTTCCAAAGCGTTGGAGGAATGGGTAGTTCTGTGGGCGCTTGTGCTCCAATGCAGGGAGGGGGCAGGGGGGAGAGGAAAGAAGGGAGAGGTGATCAAATTTCATACATAATTTTTTTTTGTTTCCACACAGCAACAATTTTTCGACTTTATTGGGTTGATCTAGTAGAGTTAAAAATCAACTTAGAGGAAGAAAAAAAGAGATCCTGAAAACTTGCCAAACTGTTTTTTTTTAACTTTTTTCCGCCCGCCTCCACAACTGCCAATTTTCGCGTCCTGATCCGATTAATTATGTTCTTTGCGTGCGTTGCACAACTAGGAGGGAGTTTCAGAAGCTGCTGTTGCTGCTGCTGCTGCTGCAACAACAACGGAAAAAATGGATCGGTTATTAAACAAACTGCACATTTTGACTAATTGCGCATTTTGACTTTCTGTCACACTTATTTTTCTACTGGATTTGCAGAGCCAAAAAAAAAGCCTCGTCTTTCGGAGAAAATGCAGAACCTCACTTCTTTTTGAGGCACACACGATCCCCCCTCGCACCCATCCCAGTTTTTTTCTTCTCCCCAGTCTTCTCCCCTTTCGCTCTGGGCTGCTCCATGCAGTATCGAATCAGTGAGCTTGGGTTATAGTAGCACTACTAGTAACGGAAGGTGATTAAAACTTCAGGACTCGAACAGGAGGGAAAGTGGAAGAAAACTGCACCTCTCGCCGTTGTTGTGAGGAGGCTGGCTCGTCAACAGGTACGAGGGCGATCAACAAGCATGAATTATTCTGCAAGTTTGCTTATTCATATACTACTACCTATATTTCAAAAATATCATATGTTAAAATGTGACCTCTTTAACCATGGTGCAGTCGTAGTTGTGAGATTTTCTAAGCACAGTAAAATATAGCAACTTTTCACTATAGCCGACTCCAACATCTTCAAAGGCTTTACTCTACTAAATGCTGCTGTGACTTCCAATTTTTTTTATTCAAAATACTCTGATGTAGTGGCAAGTAAGCTTTACTACTAGTATATTGGAGCTTACCTGTACGTACAAACCGGACAGAATCAGACTTGCTTCCATGTTTCTTCTACTATACTACGTACACTACGCACGCAAAAAGAATTCCGTGACAGGTGGACATGATTTCTATGTCCCATATATTTTTTGCGGCAAAAAAATATTGCGAACCATTTTTTGTCGCCAAAAAAAGTAGTTCAGATGGATGTTTCGATTTCCGCTCTGGCTTTGCTGCTGCTGCTGCCGCTGCTGCCGCCCTTGGTGCTCTCCGTAGCGTGACCATTACAGCCATGACTGACTGACTGACTCGGGGGGTTACCTACCTCATCTTCCAATTGTTTTTATGGGAAAACACATACAGAAGAGTGGATTTAATGAGAAAAAAAATTATCGTTAATAAAAGTACGAGTGTTGGGTAGTAACTCCGTTTAATGTTGGGTAGGGAAGCCCTGCTCGACATCCTTGGTGGTGTGTAAATGCGTGTGATGCCACGAGGAAGACAGAGTAATTCAGTTAATCCCCGCTACTAATAAACCATAACTGATCTCGGCAAAAATCTGCATCCACTGCCAATCACTACGTCCCTTTATAGTGGCGTTGCCAAACAAAGAGTTTGACAAACATTGATTGTTATTACAACAATGTTTCATTGCTTCGTCGTCCAAGGACGAAACGGGTGCTGACTGACATTCGGGGGACAAAAAAAATTGAGATGGAAAAGAAAAGAGTGGACGGACGGAACGGAAAATTAGGAGCAGCTCTTTCTCTCTTTTTTCATCTTCCAATTTTTGGCTGAATGGCAGGAGGAGGAGGAAGGGGAATTTTTTTTCTGGATGCTGGCAGTAAAAAGGTGGAGTTGGACGAGAGAGGAGGAAGACCTTTTACTACGTACTACCGCAAACCCACCTTCCTACGTAGTTCTACGTGGTATACCTTTTCAAGATGATGCTGGGAATTTACAACAGGGGTTCCCAAAACTTTGTTGTGGGTAAGGAAAGGAATGAAGATTTACATGAACAGTACGTACAGTGCGTAGAGCCGACGTTCAATTTAGACAAGTGCCTGAAAAAATATGCCTAAGTTAAATTTCTTGCCTAAAGTAAGTTTTACTACCAACGAAGAATTGTCACTCAGAAAACTTATCAAAATTAAACGAATGCCTAAATTGAACATCAACTGTGGTACGGTTTGGTTTCTCTTACCTTTTAAAAAAAATACACTTAGCACCTAAAACATCTTGCGTCAATCCAGACACGTCCAGATGTCCGAAGGTGACTGAGAGTCAGGAAGTGACGGAAGTCTTCGGAGAGGACGAGGACGAGGACGAGGAAGAGATCTCCAGGCTGTTCTCCGGCCACCGTCGTCCTGAGCTCATCCTCAACCAGGTTTCGCTCTCCGTCAGGGAAGTCGACGACAGCAAGAGGAACAAAGCCGCCACCGTCGACTCCGTCGTCAGCGACGACACGGACAACGACAACAGCGTCGACATCGCGGATCCCGTCAAGGCCAGCAACGGAGGCAGTCACAGCAGGAATAAAAAGAACAACAATAGCCGCAGCAGGGAATTCAAAGACATGGAGGTCCAGGTACGGCGGGAGAGTCTCTCCTCCCGGAAGTACCCGTCGCCGGTAGAGGTCAAGAAGAAGAGCGGCGGCGGTGGCGGCAGGGACAAGAAGAGCGGCTACTACCTGGAGGTGGAAGAGAACGGCAGCAACCCGAACTTCGTCAGGGGCGGCTTCGGCAGGGTCAGCACCAACAGCAAGAGGAACAGCGGCTTTCACGGCGGCGGCGGCGGCGGCCGCGGCGGCGGCGGCAGGGGCGGCGGCAGCGACGGGGAGAGCTACAACCTCATCGAGGAGGCGGAAGTCTGCTCCCACGTGAGACACTGCAATTGCCAGTACCTGAAAAACTTTTCATTTGTTTTTTTCCTATATTTCTAATCAAAATTTTTTATCTAACTTGGCCTCACTAAAAACTCCATCTGTACCCTCTACACATGGGTTCAACACTAGAAACCCTTGACAGATAAACAAGTATTTGTGCGGTCGCAAGCAGGTGAGTAAGAGGACCAAGACCAAGTCCAGAAAGAGCAGCTTCAGGGACATACTGAGGAACAGCAGCGTCATCATCGGCAGCTCCAGGAGGAACTCTATGACTCAGACTGACGAGACCTCCTTCCAGGTAACGGGAAATCTGCGTTATAAAAAAATGTAAATGAATTTCCTGGTAAATAATAATTCACTCACTTTTCTTAAATTTTTGCTCCCATTTCAATCAGGCTTTCCAAGAGGCGAAGGAGGTCTCCCGAGCTCACCAGGGTTCCGTCGCGGGAGCCTTCCAGGAGGTGAGGAACCACTTCGAGAGGAACGGCGGCGGGGCCATCGCGGCCGACAGCTGCAGGAAGGACCCCAAGGGCAACAACAAGAAGGAGTCGGTCACCAGCGTCACCAGCAACGCCAGCAGCGCGGCCAGCAACAGCCGTCCGCGCTCGCCCTCCTCCTTCCTCCTCCAGAGGCCCGGGTCGCCCCCTCCAATGGTCCTGAGGCCGTTCAGGTCCGTCTCCGCCAGTCCAGTGCACAAGAAGAGCGCCGCCGCCGGACGGGGCGGAAGCAACACCATGATCAGCTGCGGCGACTACCTGTCCTCATCCTCGCACAGGCCCTTCTCCTACGAGCGGGGACGATCCATGTCTCCGAGGCCGGCCGTGTTGACCTCCGCGCTGACCTCCGCGGCGGCCACGCCGTCGCCGTCGCCGTCGCCGTCGCCGCTCTTCTCCTCCTCTCTGGTCAGGTCGGCCGACGACGCGTACAGGAGGGCGGGTGAGAGAGAAACTCTATCGAGAAAAGTTTGGACGTGCATTATTACCCAAGATTCTTTTTTCTGTCCAGGCTCTACTGGAAGGAGGGACCAGCTTGAAGAGAAGAGGAGGGAGTTCCTGACCGGCAACGTCAGCAAGAGCAACAACAGCAAGACCGTTTCCGACCTATCCCAACTCTCCCTCTCCACCCCGTACAACAGCTCCTCCCGCTACAACACCTACTCCTACCGGTTCGACGGAGGCGGCGACTCCGCGGGCGGCCGCACCTCCCCGTCCGTCACCGCCACCAGCAGCGCCAACCGCCTCAGGAGCGCCGACGCCCCCGTCACCTGCGTCACCGCCGCCGCCACCACCACCAGGGAGATGGCGGACAGGGCCATCGCCACCCTCAGGTAGACGCAAGAATAATTTAGTGGCTTTTAATTAGCACTTGCCTAAGGAATTTTAGTTAATTTAAGATCAGCAAGATTAAGTGGTTTGTCTCTAAACAATTAAAGACGTAAAATTAATCTTATAAGAGTACCTAGAGTCTCTGTGGTTCAAATTTTTGGCCAGTAGTTGACCGATTAACTTGCTGACTATAAAACATCATTTTTGCTGTCTGTCGGCAAAAATAAATAATACCTACGCAATTATAATAATACGTGTATCATGTTAGCGATGTTATTATCATTCTTTGAGGCGCGCACGATATATTTGCAGGTCTCCCTCCCCTTCGCTGACCCCGCGTCCGTACTCCACCCCTCCCCCGTCCCCCTACCTGGTCCACCGCCGCAGGGAGAAGGACCGCCTGCTCTCCACCAGCAACAGGCCCATCCTGTCTCAGAAGACGCAGGGCGGGACGGCAACAGGTAAGAAGGGATTGCTACCCGTCAACTTCTACTACTCGTACTAGCTCATCTACTAGGTGTGGTAAAGACGACATATGCACCATCACAATTGCGCAACAAGAAATTTCAGTTTTTGAAGGAATAATCAAATATTTTACTGTCCCTCGTAGTTCTGTCCTATCTCTCCGCGCCATCCTCGTTGTGCTTGGCGCAGTTGAGCAGGCTGCAGACTATCTTTGTCCTCTGGCCTCTCTCCTCCTCCTCCTGCCCGTACCCGGAGATCTTGAAGACGGTGATGGCGGTGTTGGACGGCAACACCTGCTTTGGGTCCTCCTCCTTCCCATCTCCGCGCCTCGGGAAGGTCCCTCCGTAGCAGTCGGCCACGCACTTGATGACCTCGTGGATGGTGCCACCGTGGGTGGCCACCAGCACCGTTGGTCCTGGCGCCGGCGTGGCGCCGCAGGCTCCACCGAGGTCATGCTTACGGAGATCCAGAAGCAGCTTCTGAAAAAAACGCTCGATGCATTAAATCTCCGTAAAAAAAAGTTTATTGTAGTAAAAAATCTTATATTTTTTCTGAAAATCAACTAAATCAACCAAAATCTCTGCTGTAGTAAACTATAGTGATTTTTCCTGTACTCCCATGTGCGCACCTCCATGAACGCCTGCGCCCTCTTCTGGTGCTCCTCCACCGCCTCCCCGCCCGGGGGCGTGATCTCCCAAATGCGCCACAGGCGCTCCCCCCTGGGCAGGAGGCCCGTGTTCTCTTCCCCGAGTTCCGGGCAGACCAGCTTTACGTAGTCCGAGAAGCACAAGCCCTCGCAGTCGCCGAAGTGGCGCTCGCGCAAGAGCTGGCAGAACTATCAGGGAGGTAGCACAGTTAGAACTCAAATCTACTAAAAAAAAAAATCTAGGACTAAATAAGAATCGAATATCCGGGTACTCAAGAATTCCGGGAGTTCTCCACACTCTAAATCTGCGCGTCATGAACACGTAAAACCTCGATCCGGCCTGCGTCGAACCCGGCCCGGTTGGCCCCGACTATGATTCTGGCCGTCTCCGCCGTCCTGCTCAGGTCCGAAGCGTAGACGGCCGCCAGGACCTCCCCTCCTAGCTTCCAGCCGGCGTTCAGGGCCTGCTGCCTACCGGCGGTGGACAGCGGCAGGTCGCCGCCAGACTCCTGCCGGGGGGGTGGATCGAATTTCACAAAAACACTCCTAAAAATTTCGTAAAAACACTGTCTAAGACGAGTAGTATGTACGTACGTACGGTACATGTGTGCAGGTTTGCTATTTTTGATGAATATCTTTGAAAAAACATGCTCAAAGAAAACAGAGTTGCCAAATACAGCAAAAAAAAATCTGCATTTTTTTTGCTTTGATAGTATTGGGCCAGTTTTGTTCTTAGGCTTGCTTGGTGAATCTAGAATCCTTGAGTAAAATACAAATGCAGTTTTCTTATTTTTCTTTCTTGAAAATTGCAAATTTTCGTGCTCTCATAATTTTCGGTCAATTACACAGTTATGTAGCGCACGAAATCAGGAGTGTTTTTAAATGAACTTCTCCCCTGGCCATCCACGATGCCCCTCACGTTGCCCAGCGACTCGCCGCTGCGGAGGGTGTGGCTTTATTAAGAGCATTTAAAATAAGAAAGAAAGAAACGTTGTTGACTAAACTGTCTGACAAAAATTGCAGTGGCTTCTTCCATGGCGAAATGATGGCACTCCCGAATGTGAAGAATAACGCGTCGTAATGGGGTGCTGAGTAGGAGCAGCCTCATATTTACATCTTCGTGACCGTTTGTTAGTTTCTTAAAAACTTGATTTTATTTCCCCGCCCTCTCCCTCCTCTCAACTCTCCTTGGATGCTGGTCTGTCTCTCTCGCCAACAGAGACGCGTACGAGGAAGGTGGGAGATGTATGAAAAAAAAATACCGCTCAAATTTGTTTTCAGACAAAAAAAAAGGGTATAATATGTCTTATTGAAGATGTTTTATGTTGCAACAGCGGCAGTGATTTGGTTAAAATTATCTATTTTCTTCGATAAATATATTTGTTTTCCTATACGCCAGGTTTCTTCCCTCCTCCTCCTCCTCCTCTGGACCCGGTGGTGACCACC
>JAAUYM010111944.1_pt1 | contig 12828 bp, 14 predicted proteins | sample 7278001 | NCBI WGS metagenome assembly JAAUYM01 (sample SAMN14350224, study PRJNA611818) | marine sediment metagenome | isolation source: surface marine sediment (1.8m) | place: French Polynesia: Moorea | collected 2018-08
CGAGCTCCGCTGCTGTCGCCGTCGCCGTCGAAGCCGCAGCCGCAAGCTCCACCTCCTGCCGGAGCCCCAGAAGCTCTCCTCTGGCGTTACTGACGGGGGAGCAAACGCCACCCAAGTTCTGCTCTGTGCTCCAGCTGGAGCTGCCCTGGCTCCCGTGGGAGAAGCTGGATTTGAGCAGATCACTGGTCAGGCTGCCCACGCCGGAGTCCAGGTCCAGCGACTTCTGCTGTAGGCTCGCCTGTCTCTTACGCCGGTCTCCTCCGCTCCCCGCGCCACCTCCCCCACCGTGGCCGGCGCCGGCGCCTCCGGGAGAGGTCTGCGCGGACCCCCCGACGCCGCATCCCTGATCAAAAGAGTGGGACCACTTCTGGGTCTTGAACTCCTTGATACGTTGCTCTCTGGTGGCAGAGACGGAGAGCGCCGAGAAGTTCCGAGCCACGGAGACGTCGGACAAGGAACTGTTGCTGGACCTGTTGTTACTGCCTCCTCCTCCTCCTCCCCCAAGATTGGTGCACTGAGACGGTGGCCTGGAAGAAGCTGAGCTGCCTGGACGACTAGAGTGTCGGCTGCCGGCGCTGCTCCAAGCCTCTTGGCTGCTGCGGTAGCACATGTACAGCTTTGGTGTAGGTCGCAGGGACACAGGAGAGGCCACAGAGAGTTGCTGGAGCTGCCCTCCTCCTCCACCCCCGCCCGAGCTGATCCTCATGCGAAGGAGTCCGCGGTCAACGGAGCTGGAGGAAGTTACGGCGGGCGTGTGGCGGCCGGGGCTGCTCCCGCTCCTGCCGCCGCCGCCTCCGCCACCGCCATTACCCAGGCCCAAGGTGTGGAGGAAGACGGCGGAGGCGGAAGGCGGCCGCTGTTGCTGCTGCTGCTGCGCGGAGAAGACGGCTGCCGGCGACGGGTGCCTCGGCGGGACCTCCAGGGAGGAGGCGGGCTCCAGAATGGGCTTGAAGACATACTGCGAGGAAGTGGCGGCGGTGCTGGGAGTGCTGTTGCCGGTGAGAATGAGGCAAGAGCTGGGATGCGGTTGTTGCTGAGGGTGCTGTTGCTGCTGCTCGTGATGCTGGTGGTGCTGTTCGTCTTGATCCATTTGTGGTCTTCCTTTCGCACGCTATTACCACTTACTTTCCACACCTTCACATTCGCAGGTCTATCTACTACGATAATTGCTGTACGCCGATAACAGTTTTTACAATGTCTTTCAATTATTCGCGCTGACAATGCAGACAGCTGCCACCGTCGTCATTGTTGTCAATTGCACCAAGTACAGTACTACATAGTACGTGCATGTACGTACAGCATTGTACTAGACATGACAGTTGTTGTATTAGTGTACCACTTCTCTCTCTTCCACGCGATGCAATTATCAGTCACACTACTTTGCACTATCAGTCACACTTGTACCACGTACGTACTTTGCACTATCGGCACTATCAGGGCTTCGATTTCCTCTTGTCACACTATGTACTGTATGTGCCCTACTCTTGTACTACAGTATTGTACCTAGTTGCTGCTTCAGGTGCTGCTTGCTAGGAAAAGCAGAGGTCTTTCTCTCTCTCTCCTCTTTGGAAGCTGGGCCTCGAGTGGCGTTACTCACTCACCGGTCGATGGGTCCAACCTTCTTCTTCCGTTTGCTCTCTCGCTCTTTCTTCTTGGCGCCAAGTCTTCTCTTTCTCTCTCTCTCTCCTTCTCTTGTTCCTTTTTTTTCTCCTCAGCTAGTTATATGATGAAATAAAAATGGTGCTGCTTGCTGTATGCTTCCTTTCCACCTCTTACTCACGGTGTCTCTGAAGCTCCTCTCCCTCATGGCATTTGTCCGCAAAGATTTGCTTGCCTCCGTCCGTCCCTGCCTCCCTGCCTCCCTCCGCCTCCTGTCTCAATCCTCGCCCTGCGGCGGCCTCAGCCGCCTCCTCCCCCTCTTCCTAGCTGCTCGCTTCGCATGTACAAGTCCGTTCAAGAAAGTACCGTGGAGTAGTAGATGTGCCTCCTCCGAACAGACGAGAGAGGTGACTGAGGTGAGAGAGAAAGAAAGAGAGACTGTTAGAAAGGTGGACAAAGAGAAGGGAAAAAGAGAGAGGATAGTGAAGGAGGACAGCGCAGACAGGGGGAAGAGAAAGACGAGACTTCCCTCCTCCTTCTCACTGTTCTTAACGCTCTTTCCGCAATATGCGTCGAACTTTTTTCCCGACGAAGGTCAAAATGCTTCTTCTCTGCCACTGACAGAACCATTATCGCTCACAAATCGGCAATCTCTCTTCTCTCCCTTCCCCTTACTTTTCTCCTCATTCCATCAGCTTTCGAAAACACCGAGTCTGCAAAGCAGCAGCGAAAAAAAGAGGGAGGGAGAGGGGAGGTAGAAGGGAGAAGGCATGTTATGCAGGCGAGGAAGAGGGAGAAAGTTTCTTGGCACAGAAGGAAGAGGAGAGAGGAGGGGCCGAGTCAAGGTAGACATGGGCCTACTCAGCTCAGAGCCGCTCTCTTGGCGTTCGCACCTTTCCAACGAGGAGTCCGCTGCTGCAGCGAGAAGTTCTGGCTGGCATGGCCTGAGAGAGGAAGGGCGAAGAGGAGGAAAAGAGGGAGAGAGAGAGACGGAGGGGGGCAACAATTTTCCAGGAAATGGTGCCTCTCCCAACCCTTACTTCTTCCTTCGTTAGCTTTCGTCTCGTCTCTTTCCCCTTTTATCCTCCTTTTCCTCCTCCTCCTCCTCTGCGCTGTATCAGAGTGAGAGTGCATGGCAAACACTCGCGGGAAAAGGATGGGAAGGGACAGACACACCATCAGTTCGCAGACAAGGAGAAGAGGTGGAGGAAATGGAGAGAGAGAGAGTGAAGGTGGGACGGGGAGAAAGGTCTCTGCCGCTTTTTTTTGATGAATGAAACTCTCACCACCATCATATCTCGATTCTCTGGAAAGGAAGCCCCTTCCTCCAGTTCTTTCCCTTCCTCCCTTTTTTGAGGCGCCGCGAAAAATGGAGAGGAGGAAATTGGTCTGGTGGACACAGCGCCCACATAAGAGACTTCTCTCCCTTCCCTTCCTCCTTCTCTGCGACCTTGGTCTGCTCCACTGGAACCTTGACCTTGAGGCTCGCAGCCGCAGTGAAAAAGACCTGCAGAGAAGAAGAGCAGGAGTAGGAGCAAGAGAGGTAGGAGCAACTGCTGGCTGCGCGTGCATACTGCTACTGCTACCGTGGTTGGCATGACTCATTCGGGAGGGAGGCAGGGACCCTTAAAGGGCTGATTAAGCTCTGATATGTCTCTCCTCTCCCCTCCCCTCATTCGACCTCTCCATATCTCTTTCTCTCCTCCCTTCCTTCGGCTAGATAGAGGTATCAGAAAAATAGCCACCTAGTTATGGCTGAGCGTGCACAATCCTTCTACCAAATAGCTGTAGTGTACTGTACGTACTTCGTCTCCGCAGACACTGTAGGACTTATTCATCTATATTGTACTCGTACCATAGGAAATTCTTAGGCTGTTGCTGTCTTTGTTTTCCTTGCACGTAGTCAAGGCAGTCTCCCAACAGGCCGCTTTCCTTCCTTCCTTCCTCCCTCTTCGTTTATGACAGCAACAACGTGGGGATAATTAGTGTTCGTTCCGCGGAGTACCTACGAGGCAAAAAAAAAAACATAACAGAGCACGTGTTCTTCGTAGGTTTGTGAGCTCTGAAGTGCTTGAACCAATTGCTCATTCAACAAGAATCTAGGTACAGTATTGTAAATATTACAGCAGAAACGTTCATAGATCACCACCATCAAGGAAATAACGCTTCTTAATAATTTCCCAACAGAAAAGCACATCATGCACCAGTCCAAATTTTTCGAAGAAGTAAAAAAAAAGCCATTTCGTCTCTTCATAACCCCCCATTCATCCTCCAATTTGTCGGTGACAGGTGCGTCTCCGTACGGACGCTCTTCTACTATGTAGTAGACGTGGGGAAAAATGAGGAGAGGAAAAGGGAGGGAAAGGTGATCAATTTGTTTGCAGAAGATTCTACTCGCGGCGTGGGGTGGGCTGGGAGGGGGGGCAGCAATGGAGAGAAAAGAGGAAGAAAGGTGGGCCTTAATAGGCCCGGCGGCGGAAGGAGGAAAAGAAGAAGAATGAGTGCGCTCCTTGTTGTTAGGAGAAGTGAAAGCGTCTTTGAATGAGAAAAAAACGTTGGGCAACCTCTTCACTGTTTGTTGGCAGATAACTCTCCTCTCTCCCTCCCACTACGCTTTTTCTCTCTCCCCCTCCTCATCTGGCTTGGGCACACATTGGAATGTATTGACTCATTCATTCATGTTTTCGCTTGGCTGGGGGCCTGGGGTGGGGTGGGGTGGGGAGATGCCCGTACCGAGATGGAGAGAGACAGGACATCGCCCTCTCTTCCCTCCACTAACTCATCCTCGTACAAACAGCCCAGGAATTATCTAGTTGGATTACTGCAAGCACGCAAAAAAAGAGAGCTCCAAGCAAACAGTCCTTCTTTCTGTGTGGAGGTAGACCTCTTGCGACAGACGGGTCTATAGGAAAGACCCAACTGACCAATTATCTGCTTCCTCTACTACAACTATCGCCTGACGGAGGCAGGGAGGAAAGGACAAAAGACTTTCTTCCTCTCCTATTGCTACCGGATAACAATCATGTTTCTCCTCAGTGAATCATAGGCAAGGTGGGATCGAGGAAAGGCCGAAAGAAAAAACAAGAAGCGGTCGAGTCGAGTCGACTCAAGTCGAGTGGGGTCGAATGCAAGCAGGATTGTGGCGTGCAGAGAAGAAAAAGAAAAGCGTACGACAACAAGTAGGAGGAAGAGCCGGCCTTTCTCCCCTCCTCGGACTGTTTTGCTCCTCCTCCTCCTCTTTTCACCGGTCGGTCTGAAGGGATCCGAGAGGCCTTTTAATTCCTCTACCCACCACCAACCTTCTTCCTGCTTTCCTTCGCGCTGAGAGAAGAAGGGAGGTCCTTTGCATGTCTCACTTGCGTTGAGGCCTCCCTGGCGCTTATCCTCTACGGAAACTGCTGCTAGTGCTGAAATGTCAGTATGAACTCCCAACTTGTAGTACTAGTGTCATACATACAGCAAAAGGCCCATCATCAGACTCATCATGAATGACCTGGGTCGTTGTACGGATGAAAGCATCTTCTGGCAACAGCTGGCTCGGCTGAGAGAGTGAGTGAGTCTGGCATGGAATCGTCTAGGGCCAGCCTCCCTCCTTCCGGCATTCCTCAGAAATGGGGGAAAACCAGGAGGGAAAAAAGGAGAGGAGAGGGAGGAAGGAAGGAAAGATATCGGCACGAAAGGGAAGAAGAAGGAAAAAAGCTAGTAGAAAGCAAAGTCAAGGGAAGGAGGCAAGAGGGCGGAAAGAAACAATGGCCATTAAGTGGATTGGCTGAGAAGTAGCAGAAGAAGAAAGGAAAAAAACAAGTTGACTTCCTTGTGATGGTTGTAAATTCCTGGAAATTTAGTACTACCGTATCTAGTACTGGTAGGCAAGCTCAATGTCCTCTCTTTTCTTCCACTTTCGTGACAGACGAATCCATTTGTCGAGAGGAAGGGGGGGTGGCGTCGAAAAGCGCTTTGTGTCCCAACACCTTCTCCAATAAAGTTTCGATTCCCGGATCGAATGACGCTTTTTCGGCCTCCTTTGTTTCCTTGACAAACATATTATATGTATATAAAGCTTAGTGCACAATCAGTAAGAATATTTGTTCTTTGCAACCAATCTAATGACTTTTTTCAGTAGTGAATCTATCCCTGATGATGACTAATTCTTAACATATGGGCTCATCGATACTGTGCTACATCAGTATACGTAGTAGTGGACTGTTTGCCCCTGTAGTATGTGGTAGTTCAGTTACAGTGTGTGTGTGTGTGTGTGATCTTTATTCGTCAAATAGAGAAAAATTAAAATAGCTAATGTGTCGATAGGTACATGTAACAGTTGATTAAACTGGTCTTTTACATGTCGACAGTCTAATTAAATTATAAAAGGTTTGGACTAGAGAGCTGCAAAAGAGATGTGGGTCTACAGGGGGGCCAAGTTGGCCATGGCCTTGGCCACTCTCTTTGCTGCATGCTTTGACTTGGCTCTTCTAAGCTCAATGCTCAGGTTCCACAGCTTGTAGGCATGGTACACAAACGTGTCCGCTGCAACTGGAAGAGGTGGAGGAATGGAACCATGCATGGTAGCCCTGGTGGCCCTGTTACTTATGCTGTTGCAGCCATCATTCAGATCACTCTCATTATGAGTGTGCAGTGTATGTATGAATTTTCCGATCGTGGATGTTTGAGAAACCTAAGACGTTACAATAGATATGTGCATAAGTGCACTTATCATATCGGTAATCGACCTAGGCCACACCATCGTTTTCTTACTTCCTTTTATTTTGCTGAAATGGCCACGGACGTCAGTCTCATTGGACAGGAAGGAAGTGATCTAGTACAAAGTAGTCCGTCTCCAAAAGCGGCCCTCTTCGACATCGAAAGGGCAATTTAGCCATTACAAGTTGCAGTCTGCACGACGGGACAATTTTCGGTGTGGGAGAAGCCCGGACAGAGGAAGTGGAAGAAGAGGAAACAGGCATGGGGTGAGGGAGAACGTTGCTAAGCTCATTGAAAAGGGTCAAGTACTAAAAGGAGGCACATTATTTAAAGCCGGCTCCGGCGCCAGTTCTGGCAGTTGGCTACTGAGACAGTAACCATGATATCCCCGAAGTGCCTGGTTCCTCTGCTCCTGCCTGTGGGTGAGTTAACATAGGCGTATAACATGCGCAATGGTGCTGCTTGGAATAGTATATACATGCTTCTTTGCGCCCAGTCTGTCTCTCGGCGCCCCAGCCGAGCAAGGACGGGCAGGAGTTGAGTCGCGTCTACCACAAGATGATGGACACGTACGACAGTGCCCTCATCCCCATCAACGACGACGGCCGCCCGCTCAAGGTCAACTTCGGAGTCGCCCCGGTCTGCTTCGAACTCACCGCTGACGGAATACTCAAGGGGGAACTGTGGTAAATAGACACACATAACACGTTAATAAAATACTGTTCCAGATGAATGGCCGCAGAAACCGGAGTATCCTCTTTACTAATAATTGATTTATTAGTTCAGTATTCATTTTCTTTTTAAATATGTAACTTTGGTTTCTTCTCTCTTGATATTTTTTTACCAGGCTTCGTTGGACTTGGAAGGATAAGAGGCTGAGAGTTAACACGGAATTGAACAATGTGAAGGTCAACCCTTCTTTGCTCTGGAAGCCCGACATCACCCTTTACAACAGGCAAAGAGAAGCACATACGATCCATGGTTCCAGATCCTCGACCAACTTGTTATTTTTTCTTCGTCAGAGCCGATCTGTGGAATCCGCAGTTTCCCGAGGGTGAGGAGCAGTCCAACGTGCTCGTGTACCCCAGCAGCGGAGAGGTGCTGTGGGTACCTCCGGTCTTCCAGCAGGCCCGCTGCATGTCCGACCTTGACGACTTCTGGGGCGAGCAGACCTGCTCGCTCAAGTACGGCTCGTGGACCTACGACGGGCTCATGGTGGATCCCGTCTTCTACAACGGGAAGGAGTACGTGGACCTGGACGACTACTCCGAGAACTGCCCGGTCAAGGTGCTGAGGTCGACCGCGGTCAAGGAGATCAAGCACTACGACTGCTGCGAGGAGCCATACCCGTCACTCACCTTCAACGTCACCATGCAGAGGCAGTACGTCGTCACCGAGCACGGAATACTCAGAAACCCGAGACTGCACAACCTCTGAAGGGCAAGAGCCAACTCGATGAAGCAAATGAGAGCCCAGTTTCAAAGCAATGAAGTATGTACCGTAGGTATATCTGTATATATTGCTCGGTTCCTCTTGGAGTTTGACGCTGTCGCAATTACAGCGTTGATTTGTTAGTAGCTTAATACATGACAATAAAATTACACACGTCATACCTAGTATACGTAGGTGCCTCTCAGCCCATTAAATGTACGCGATGGAGTGCGACATACCAAGCTTTGCTCGAACACAGCCCTGGCTTGCTGGGATTTAAAGTTGCCTATACGAGTAAATAAACCACTGTAGGGGCGCTTGCTAATAAAAGTACTCTTTTGATACTGAACGGTAGAGAGGAAAACAAACTTAGATGTCTATATAAGTACGTATACAGCAGCTATTGTAGATTGCACAGATCCGTTGTACCTTTGTAGTATGTTGACCTTCCGAATGTGCGACTGAGTTGAGGGGCAAGAGTTTTCCCCATACTTCGCATTTAACAGCGTTGTGAAAATAAATTGAGCACATAACGGAGGCGGGCGGGGGGGAGGGGGAAAGGAAGGGGAAAGGTACAATTTTCGAAAAAAAGCAGTTTTTTTTCTAAGCCGATTCCTGTGTGAGCGTGTCCGTGTCCGTCTCTCCCTCGGTGGACGAGAGCGTCTCTTCCGAGATGAGTGCGTCCGCGCTGGAAGAGACCTCCTCGTCCTGCTTGCTGTTGCCACCGGGGACGTCCTTCTCGCAGTCTCCGAGGCGTGGCTGGACAAACTCCTTGTTGGCGAACAGGTGGGTGATCTGGTAGGTGGTGAGCCCCTTTGTCTCCGGCATGCAGAAGGCCACGAAGGCGGAGGCCAGCAGGCAGACGAAGCCGTGGATGAGGGAGATGTGCGCGGAGCCCACCAGGTGAAGCAGGTACGGGTAAACCTGAGTAAGTCGAACATCCTTGCTTTTTTCTAGTACAGTAGGTACACATTGTACTCGCACTTTTTCAAAAGACAGACCTTGAGGAGCCCGAAGACATTGACGAATCTGACGAGTACACTTATGGAGCACCCGAGGGACTTAACGCGAGGAGGAAACAGTTCGGAGCTGAGCGTCCAAGCCATGCCGCCAAACCCTCCGCCTGGATTAAAATACGTCCTAATACATGCCAAGAGTCGTGCGACAAAGGGGAAGGGAATACCGTAGGCTGCCGTAAACACGAAGGCCGCCACCGGAGGGAGGTAATAGGCCAGGGTCTTCATGACGCCGCTCTCGTGGTCGTCCTCCACGCTGTCTACGTAGCTCCAGACGGCGCCGAGGGCGATGATGGAGACCGCCATGACAAACGAGCCGATGGCCCCCATCACCCGGCGAGGAAGGTGGTTGACGCCGCAGGCCATGCCGATATAGCCGGCGGACACGCCAACCTGAGTGCACAGAATTCTCGTTCGTCTGGGGACTGAGGGATACTCGAAACGAAAAAAAAAACTTAAAAATTCATTCTACCTGGCAGCAGATGGAAATGGTGAATGTGTCGACCACCATGTCCCTGCCCCTGAAGAGCTGGAGGCAGTAGTAGAAAACGGGGTCGATCCCGCTGTAGGCCACGAAAACCATGGTGGTGACCATCAGGCCAAGGGGCTTCAGGAGGGGGGGGGTAAAGGACGGTCTTATATGTGACGGAAACCGTTCACTCACCCCCTCCCACTCTCTCTCTCTCCAGATTGCTTGATTATCTCCCAAACGAACGTATAAAGCATCAACTGATCTCCCCGAGTCGACCTGTCCGAAATACCTTGAGAAACCTTGGCGACGCGTACGGGTTGGTGTCTCGCCAAGAGTCCTGCCTCCCGAAACGCTGCTTCCTCACACCACCCCCGCCGGCCTCGCCGGCCCCGCCGGCCCCGCCGTCTTTGTCCGTGCAGATAAGCATCTCGTCGACTTCGGCGTCAATGGCGCAGTCGGAGCCACGGAGAAATCTGCATAAGGAAAACACCATAGCAAGAGTACATATACTGTAGGTTATGTATCATATGTACTACTATTTGACAAAAACTTACTGTCTCACCTGATTGCCTTGATGACTCCCTCCTTGTCTCCCTTCTTGGCGCTGTATACGGGCGACTCCGGCATGGTGATGCTGAGGAGGAGGAAGAGCAGCGGTGGAACGGCAAAACAGCCGATGATTCGGACCAGCCTCGTCTCGTCCGAAGCGAGAGGCTCGGTCGCGGCGCCGCTGTCGCTGCCTTCGCCAACCCCGCCACCTCCTGCGCCGACTGCATCGCCGTCGCCACTTCCCAGGAGCAGCTTTCCGATGAACAGTCCGACGAGGCAGCCAATGTTGTTGGTGGTGACGTTGGACATGATAAGACCGGCGCGCATGCGTACGGTGGAGATGTCGCCGAGGAGGGTGAGACACGTGGGAAGACTAAGACCACAGCCGAGGCCCTGGATGGTGAGGATATCAGCAGTAGCAACGGCAACATCAGCATATGCTGTACGAAGAGAATTGCAGACTAGTACATAGCAGTTGCCAAGTGGGCTTTGCCACAGCCATTTTGACTACGTACCTACAGTATGCTAGGTACATGTAAATGGCTTTACTTTTGTGGGCTTTGAATTAAAAAAAAATACATTAAATTAAAAGCCCGCTTTTTCAGCATATAAGCCGAGGGTGGCCGTTTTCGACCACCCTCGGCTTATATGCTGTTGGGCTCTATTTAGAGTTGGGTGGCTGTTCTTCAGCATTCTACTGTAAGACCTGACAATCCTACTAGCCTGGAGCAACATCATCATCAATGGAGACAAACAGGAAAAGTAGCAAATGACAAGCTGGAAAGTCTAGACTACCTGAATAGTTCTTGCGATAAGAACGTGCCAAGGTTGATTTGCCGCCAGGATAATCCCGTGTCCCGCCAAGACGAGAATGCAGGAGATGCGGAGGCTCCACTTGCACCCGATGGAGGCCGTCAGGGCGCCGGAGAGGAGGCTGCCGGGAATGGTCGAGATGCTAATCATGCTCACTGGAAAGAGACCTCTCAGTTGTAGCCCCACGTTGCCATTACAAACAAAATATCCTCAGCATCCAGACTGACCGAACCACGAAATCTCCTCCTCATCCAAGGCGATCTTGTTGCTGCCGAGCACTGCTCCTCCTCCTCCTTTTCCTCCCGGGTCAATGTTTCGCCTCTGCTCGTCTGCGCTGTAGTAGGCTTGCCCCACGATGGTGAACGCCATTTCGAAGCCGCTGCTGAAGCTCGTCAGGAGAATCACGAAGGCGCAATACAGCTGGGGACGAGGGAATAGGAAGCATTGAACTTTTGACAAAAGCAGGAACTCAGGACAGGAGTACGGGTGCAAATGCTGAAAAACATTTCCTATCCCCCCTGTCTGAAGTCTGACCAAAACAAACGGATTCTGCGTGCAGACTTTCTACGCAGGTAGGCAGGTGTGCATGTGTACGTACGTAGTGCAGAAATGGATAGAACCCCCTTTCCTCCTCCTCTTTCTCCCCCCCCCCTCTCACCAGTGGTTTGAGCGATGCGCTCTTCTGCTGCTGGAGAACCAGCGCGATGATGTCTCCGTGCACCCCCGCGGCCACGCCCCCGGTCCCGCCCCCGTCCACGCCTACGCCCTGAGCCTCGGCCGCCGCCTCGACCGCCTCCATCTCGCTGTACCTTTGATACAACTTAACAAAAGCAGAAGTGTGTGTAACTTAACACCCCCTCCTCCTCCTCCAGTACCCTGAAGCAACTAAGAACCGAGACCCTGTGAGAAGTAACTCGGGGAGAGGGAGGCAGGGGAATGAAAAGAAGGGGGGAGGGGGAGTAGGGAATATGTGAGCAATGTAGTGGTGGTGGGTCGCGAGAACAAAGTCTTGGTTTCTCTTTATCCTTTCTGGGGAACTTTTTGTGTGGGTATGTTGTTATTAATTCATCTAGCAGATGCGAGAGAGATACCAAAGGGAGTTTTGTGTCACGTTGTCGCTTATAGCTATAGTCCTTTATGTCTACCTAGACTGTGTAATCACATACATACCTGGCAGTAGAACTGTAATACCGTAGTAATGTACATACAGTACGTACTGTATCTACTGATGGAACATCACTAAAGCAACTTTTTTGTACCATACCCAACTGACATCCTTGCCACACAATATTGTTAACATCAGTTAATAATGCTTGATCGCTAAAGGTTTGGACTTGGTCTGATCTTGTTTACTCCCAGCCAGACTCAGTAGAGAAAGAGGAGGAAGAGGAAGAGAGGAGGCGGGCGCGCGCGGCCGCGGCCGCGGCTGCGGGTGCGGGTGCGGCGCAGAAACAGCCTCACTCCATCGGGAGAACAGAGAAGAGAAGAACTGTCAGAAATGCGCGCGCGCGCAGCCAACACACACAAAGAGAAAGAGAGAGGCCGACCGACAGACCTCCATTTGAGGCCGGCGGCGCGCGCACTCGCCTCCAGCTGCCGCGGCCTCGAAAAAAGATCTTCCTCTTCCTCCCACTCAACTCGGGAGAAACCGGATAGAACCAGTATGAGTGAGAAGGGAGAGGCCAGAACTAGGTGAAAGTTGCCCGCCAGTCTTCCTCTCTCCCGACACGGAAAGTCGCCGTTCCGGCATGAGAGGGGGATAAAAAAATGGCATCAGCACTAATTTACTGTACATTACATTACTGTAAGTTATACTTGTATTACTCCACTAGGGCAACCGATCACTAATAATTTGTTCCAGCAATTCCTTTCGGGTCGAAACATCCAGTTTACACCTAGCCAATTAATGTCACTAAGGTAACAATTATAAGAGCGGAAGAACACTTATTTAATGTCCGCAATAGTAAATGCAAGTAAAAGTTTGATTACCAGAATGAAATCCCCCTTCCCTCGGCATCATGAATGGAGTGTGTTGCCGCTTGCCGCCGTAGTAGGTACAGCCACAGCGCAGTAGCTGCTTTCTTTCTCTCTCTCTCTCTCTGACAACGGTTGCCCTGTTCATAGGCACAGTGCCACCCATAGAGATCAACCACTATCTAGAGTGACTAACCGCGCTATAATCAGGTTATGGCAGCAGCTGAAAAGAGAGAAATCAGTGCTGGCAGGACAAAGCGGCGGCAGAGAATA
>JAAUYM010178658.1_pt1 | contig 12828 bp, 20 predicted proteins | sample 7278001 | NCBI WGS metagenome assembly JAAUYM01 (sample SAMN14350224, study PRJNA611818) | marine sediment metagenome | isolation source: surface marine sediment (1.8m) | place: French Polynesia: Moorea | collected 2018-08
GAGGCCTAACTGACTGTTTATTCCCCCGATAGAACACATGGGAAGGGTAGGCAGCGTGGCTTACGAGAGGAGAAAAGAAAAAACATTATAGGGGCGCGTGATACTACAACATGCACCTCCCCTTTCTCCCTAACTAATGATAACATCATATAAAACATTATACATAGGTATAAATATTAAATAATAACTAGCACCACGGTCTACGCCTACATAATACCGTTTTCATTTACCTTCACAGCAATACAAGGAGAGCGAAGACGCACAGCGCTACATGACCTTCTACCCGGTGACTTCCTGGCCGCACGTCTCCGTGCTGGACCCTCGGACGGGGGAACAGCTGGTGACGTGGAGCAAGGTTCCGGACGCAAACACCTTCTGCGAGCTGGCCACGGAGTTTCTCACGCTTAACCCGTCGCTGGAACAGGCGGCCAACGAGCCAGCCAAGAAGAAGGCTAAAGTGGTTCGTATTAATGATCAGTATTATCATATTGAATTTAAAATTCATGACACTTTCTGCGACACACACCGCACTAAAGACACGCTTTACCCGTGGTCACAGGAGAGCATCCTTGACGCAGACGAGGACGACCAGCTTGCTGCCGCCATCCAGGCATCGCTGGCAGACTCGCAGCCAGGCGGGTCCTCTTCTTCCCCTGCCGCCAAGAAGGGCGCTTCCAACGCCAAGTGCACCCTCGTAGACTCTGACGACTCCGAGTTCGAACCTTACTCCGGGGAGGAGTCCAATCTCTCCACGCCCACTCCGGTCAAACAGAGGTCCAAGGCCAGCAGCCGAGCGGTCAGCCCAGGTGAGATAGATAGCCGTAGCCAATTTTGAAGAGGAAGAAACCTTTGTTTGATACTTTATCTTGCATAACGTTATCGTGCAAAGTTTAATTATATATTTTTTTCCAGAGCCAACTAAGAACGGCAAGCATAATGGAGAGAGAACAAAGGACAGCATTGACCAACCAGAGGCCGCTCCGAAAGCAGACTGGAAGGCCTTCCTCGGGGCGGACAGCGAAGAGAAGAGCAGTATTATGATTAGGTTTCCAGACGGGAGAAGAGAGACAAAGAGCTTCCCCTGCACAAGCCAATTCAAGGTGGGAGGCAAGCATCTTTTTTGTTACCTAATGCATTTTCTGCAGTTTTCCCTCCTCCATCCTGCCGCGCAGGCGGTGGCTTTGTACGTGTCTTCCCAGGGATTCCCTGCGGAGCGGTACGAGATCGTCACCAACTTCCCCAGGAGGATCCTGACGAACCAAAAGGAGACGGCGACGCTGAAGGAATTGGGGCTCTTCCCTCAGGAGGCGGTGTTCGTGCAGGAGAAGAGCCAGTAGACTTGACCCAGAGAGAGAAGGAAACTTTCAGATCTTCCCACACACCAACAAACAGTAACGTTTTTTTTTTTTGCTCATGTAATGACAATGCCAAGGACTGCTAAGCGTTTTGGGCGTTTTTGTCCTCTATTTTCGCCCCCATTAAGGATAGATTAAAGCGTAGAAAGCAACCGACTATACATATTATGTTTGCTATACTATAGTGAACCGATCCGTACAGTACAACGTGCTGTTATTCGCTGGAATCTGTATTTCATGTGTATTCTGTTCCATGTTCACAGCCACGCTGTAGTACAATGAGTTTGGCGCCTCAGATCAGAGCCTGTGCGTCTGGTAGAGTTGCCTCATGGGCATCCATGCGTCGCCACCGGGGACGTCCCCTTGCCCTGCCACCATCTTGACGGAGGAGTACCCGTCCAGTCCGACCACCCTCCCTTTGGTGGGATCGGGTTCGCCACCCCCTTGTGTCTGGGGCCCGTCGTGGGTGGTGTTGAGAAAGCCTCCGTAGAACTGAAGAGGCTGAAGTGCAAGAGAAAAGCCATTATGTGCCAAATCGCGAAGACCAGGGAGGAAAAAAAAAATCAAACTGCCGCCTCTACAGTACCGTGTGTTCAGGGAAGTTCTGTCGATCCGGGTTTGTGCTGGTGGCAGTTGTCGCTGTCGTCACGGCCGCCTGGGTGTCGAAGAACAGGAGGTTGCTGGCGGACGCGTTCAGCTGGAAGGTCTTTGGCTTCCTCGCGAAAGTGCTGAAGTCGAACATGGCCTGGTGAGATCAGGCTCCCAATTATGCAACTAAATGCCCTACTGGAGACTCACTTGACTGGTGAACAGATGATCCCTCCCGGCTGGACGACGTACTCATTCCCACGCTGCCGTCGCCGTTGCTGTTGCTGCTCCTGCTGCTGCTGAAACATTCTCCTGTCTAGGGTGGCGGCGGCAGAGGGGCCAAACTTGCCGAAGTGAAGGGCGACGGGGCTCTTGAGGATGGGGATGGCGTTGCCGTTCTCGCCGCCGCTGCCGCCGCCGTTGCTCGCCTTGGGCTGCTGCTGCTGCTGTTGGGCCATCAGGTTCTGTCGGTGGTCGTGGAGTCGGGAGACCAGCTCCGTCTCGGAGGATATCAGCCCGACGCCGGTGCCCCCGATGCTGCCGGTTGTCTTGGGGCGCAAACGGCTGCCTAAAAAAAATTGCGAGGAAAGCGGAATCAAATACATGTACCGTATCTTACTTGGGTACAGGTACCTACTGATATTCAAGATTTGAGAGCAAACCTACCGTCTTGTATAAGCAATTTCTTCTTAAAGTGGTGGACTGTGAGGACGACGGCCACGGTGACGACAGTGACGGAGAGGAAGAGGGGCAACACGACGGAGGCGCTCCCGACGTACCCGGAGTCGATGATCAGCTCGGGCGCCACCGTTGCTACGGAAGAAAAGTAGCCAATGCATGGTTTTGAGTTTTTAACCCCTTTCCTCTGCGGCTGCGGGCGATTAATTACCTCCTGCGAAGGTGAGCGTGGTGAAGTTGTACTCGCTGACGGTGGAGTCTGCGGCATTGTGCGCGGTCATCCTCAGCGTGTACCTCGTCTCCGGGCCCAGGTCGAGGATGAGGAAGTCCGCCTGGTCTCTCACTCCGGCGGGCTTCACGTTGTTGTTGACCAGCACCCACGAGTCGTCGCCGCCGGCGCCGCCGCCTTCGATGCCGATGTCACGCTTCATGTACTCGATGACGAAGCTATACACGCAAAAAGAAAAAGGAAAAACGCGCAAATGAGCACGCATTCTTTCCCCCCCCCCATCACCACCACCACTTGCCGTTTTACCTGGATATAGGACATCCGCCAGACTGCCACGCCCTGAGGTTGAGAGAGATGGAGGTGGAGTTGGCCCTGATGAGCGCCTGTGCGTCTGTGGGGGCGATGGGGGCGGTCCCGGCGGTGCGGGCGGAGACGGTGTCAGTCCTCTCGCCGACGCCAAAGTCGTTCACAGCCTGAATGTAGAACTGGTAGCTGGTCCCGCAGCGGAGGCCGTTGAGCGTGTGCCGGGTCATCTCCGGCGGCACCTCCGCCCGCTCCCAGTCCCCGAACTGCCGCCGGTAGTGCAGGCGGTAGGCTAGGATGGGAGACCCGCCGTCTGCGCGGGTGGCGGCCGACCAGGACAGGGTGATGGAGGAGGGAGTGGAGGCCGCTACGGAGAAGGTGGGCGGCGCGGGGGGAACGCCGTTGTTGCGACTCACTGAGCAGGAGGGAAGAGAAAAAAAAATTCTTATATGCATGATTCTGAACTTTACAAACCCTTAAACTGATCCGTGAAGCATCCTTTCTTACGCCTGACGTCCAGAGTGTAGGTGATCTTGTCTCTTCCGAAGTGATTCCCGGCCTCGCAGGTGTAGTTGCCGGAGTCGCTCAGCTCCAGCGGGGAGATCCGGAGCACCTCCCCGTGGGACTCCAGGCGGAGGCGACCGGACTCGACCAAGGGAGATCCCCTGCAGTGAACAGTCGTCATGGTGGCTGATCGCACGTACCGTACGTGTTACGGAGCTGTCAACGTTGCCCTCGAACACTCACTCTCTGGTCCACCTCCGGTTCGGCCCCGGCTGCCCGACGGCCACGCACTCCATGGTCGCCTCCTCCCTGACGGCGGCGATGACCACGCGGGAGAAGGAGGCCAGCGCGGCCGGCGCGGGCGACTGCGGCGTCTCGGAGACCACCTCCGACTCGGGGCCGTCGCCGGCAAGGGTGCTCGCGCGGACCCAGAAACTGTACGGCTGGTTCTGTGGTATGGACACCCAACAAGAAAGTCGGAGTATTGACTTGAAAAAAAAAAATAGCAAAACCTTTGCAGACCAGAATGCGTACGAACCTGGTTGAGTCCCCTGATGAGAAAGTCGTTCTCGGGGGGGAGGCGCTCGAAATGCTGCATGAACTGCCTGCCCCCGTCCATCGTGCGCATGTACACGGTGTACCTCGTGATGCGGCCGTTGGGCCTCGCCGGCGGCAGCCAGGACACCAACACCTTGTGGGCGTCGGCGGCCAGGGCCTTCACACCCTGAGGCCTGTCCGGGACTGCACGCGGGGGGGGGGGGAGGGGGAGACGGCATCATCAAGTGGTGACTGCAATCATATCTATCAGAGGTCTGGTAACTATTCTGGGGTGGGTTTTATCAGAGAATGGAGAAAAAAAAATAGGGTGCTCGGAACGGCAGAAGAAATTAATCTAGGCACCAATTAATGGACTGAGGTTAGAGAGAGAATTTAGGTTCCTCCGGCCTTTACCGCCTTCCCCCACTTTCGAAAGAGAGTGTAACTTGATTAGAAAGCAATAAAAACCGACGTTAGTGAAGGCCCAGCCAGACACCACAGAGAATTTTCCCACGGAAGCAAAGTTCCAGTCTACTACGTCTAATTCCCTTTACTGTACCCTACTTTTTTCTTACATTTTTTATGAGTCTAATGGACACAAAGAATGAAGATGCTGTACCCAAACGTAAAAAAGAATCATTAGGACTCTTCTTTTCATTCTCTCACCGTCTTCCATGGTTCTGCAGTAGATGGACCTGCTTTTGAGTCCCTGTCCAATCCTGGTTGCCGCTGCCACTTGTACGGAGTAGTTCTGGAACTTGTCTAAGCCGCCCAGCGTAATCTGGAGTTGCAGGGTGCTCTGCTCCAGTATTTCTACTCTCTCTGCAAGTAAAATATCATACCAGGTGTGAATTGAGTCGTCGGGCGGTACGTACTGTAGTTACATCGATGTCCAGCTACTTATAGTTGCAAGAAGATCAACGCAACGCACCTTCCCACTCCTTCAGCGGTCTGAAGTAAATTCTGTACTCCTTGAGCCTGCCGTTGATCTCTTCCCTGGGGGGCGGCTCCCATCGCAGGAGCAGGCTGGTGGAGGAGAGGGGGCTGCACTGGACGTTGTCCGGCCCAGCGCTTGGAACTGTCGAGAAGAGTCCACGTAAAAGGACAAAAAAAAAACTTTACACGCAAGAATATCGCTCACCGTCCTCTCCCGTGGTGACAACCACCTCCTTGTTTCTCGGGCCGGCGCCCATCTTGTTGAAGGCCTGGACCACCACGCTGTACTGTGTGAACTTCTTCAAGTGGGGGATGGCAAGCTCCAAAGGAGAATAGACCTGCGGGCGCGGGGGGGGAATACGTCACGAGGTTAAAATTCCCCCCTTTTTTCCTCTTATACAGTGAACACGCGAGGCAACTCGCCTGGTTATGCCCCGAGACCTCGAGCGTCTGATAGCGGAAGGGGTCGGCGCTGTTGGTGGACTTGTACCCGAGGTAGTACCCAAGTATTTTGCCGTGCCTCAGCGATTCCACGGGAGGCTAAATGCCGAAGAAGCACATCAAGGTCGAGCCCAAGATACCGCCCCACTGTCCCCTCTCCTCACCCTCCAGGCGACGACGATGGCTTGCGACCCGTTCGCCCTGCCGGCGACCTCGGTCGGAGGACCCTCGGGGACCTCCTCGGCGGTGCGGACGACGGCCGGGGGGGCGGAGGGCGCGGACTCGCCCACCGAGTTGACGGCCACCACGCGGAGGTCGTAGGCGGACGCCGGCAGGAGCGTGTGCAGCTCCGTCCAAGTCGAGGCTCCGGAGCAGGTGTGAGAGTAGGCGTCACTCCACAGTTCTGGAAAGGGCAGGTAAGAGTGGTCGCAATGCGTTCGCAACAGCAATACAAAAAAAAAGAGAGAGAGAGAGAATAGAATTACAAAAGGAGGAGCTAGCTCTGTTATTATAGTGGAAAAATCCAACCACGGCTTTGGCGTCATTGTCCACGGTGACACTCGTTGTTGGTCTCTTCCTCAAGGCTGAGGCTCTGGACGTCCGTCGTCATGTGTTAACTGAGGCAGTTAGCCAGTCATAGGTGGGCACGGAAGTAGCAAAAAAAGGCGCTTATTCAGGGCACAGCTAAAAGTAAAAAAAAAAAAAATAAAAAATAGCCAGTTACAGGGGGGAAAAAAATCTTCGCTAAAGCGACCCCTTACATATTTTTGGTCGGTTATTTTTAATTTTTTAATTTTTTTGCGTGGCGCCTGGCTGGTGCCCACCTATGTTTTGTCGAATGGCGGCGGTGGGCACGAGGGGCAAGGGACTGACAAGTGCGGCGATCCCGGCTCCGGAAACAGCTCGTGGTGGCCCGGGCGCGGGGACGCGGTCCGGCCCGACTTTGGCGGGGACGCCGTCCCTGCCCGGCGGGGATCCACGCTCTCCCCCGCGGAGCCCAGGACCGCCGCCGGGTCCTTTCCCCTGGCGCGGTCCTCGTGGCGGTCGCGGTCGTCGCGGCGGTCCTTCTCGTGGCCGGAGTCCAGCCCCCCGCTGCCGGCCCGGCTGTCGATTTCGCTGGACTTGGCCCTCCTGGCTGCGCTGAACGACTTCCAATTGTCCTTGTCGCAGAAGAAGAACATGACGCCGATGACCATCGTGATGGCGGCCGAGAGAAAAGTCATGACGGCGGTGGCGAGCATCAGCCCGGGAAAGGAGTTCATGTTGGAGGGACTGTATCTGCCCTTGATCCAGCCAGGCCTTACTGAGTCGTAGAAGTGCTGGTACTGTATCGCGATTATCCCCAGAGTGATCAGTTCACTCAGCATTAGCAGATGACCGAGAGTCACGAAAGAGTACTTCGCCACCAAAATAAAAATGTGTACAAGACCCATATTAAAAAATCACTAAAATGTTGCCGTTTCCCACTTTTTTCACCCATTTTCTTAAATGCTTATTGAAGATGACAGTTTTTGTGTAGCAAAGAAAAAAAAAACTCTATATTAGTACCTCAAAGAGATGTGTGTGTGTGTGTTTGCAAGGTACTACTATACTTTCTTTTGTTCTTTTACTGAACCTGTACTACATACAGTACAGTATCGCTATTGTTGGCAACTGCCCATTAGAGATCTCCTCGCGTCTCAAGGTGACCGTTTCTCGCTGAAACAAACACTACTATTCCTTTTTTTCTAAAAAAAAAGTGGGAAATTGCGACACAAAAGTCTTAAAATGCAATATGCAAGTGCAGTGCGGCTCCGTGGTACAATGTATATTTGTGTGCATTAGCTATTGTCTGCTTCTATCGGCTCTCTTCACCGTGGGTTCACTGGCAGTTGTCTACAAGAATTACTTTGAATCAATCAGGCCAGTTTGGGCAAGGGAAACATTTCGCCAAGAGCACTCGGACGCCGCCTCGTACGTTGTCACGCTGGTCTGTACGATCGTGGTCTCCTTTCTGTCAGCCGGGATGATTCTGAGCCTAGGCGCGTCTGCTGCCGCCCTGTTCCTCGCCTCCGAGAGTTCTAGCGAGGCCAAGAAGGCTGCCGCCAAGGTGCAGGCGCCTCCTTACGGCAGGTTCGCTCCCGGGACCGCCTACAAGCCCCTCATGGACAGCTCGGCCATGGAGCAGAAGTACTTCTTCGGGCAGGACGACAGGGGGCACTCCAGCGCGAGGCGCGACCACCACCGCCACGGCCGCCGCCACGACGACGAGGAACGCAGCTCCTCGGCGAAGGAGAGCAGCGGCAGCGAGTCCGGGTCCGGCCGCGGCCGCAGCCACAGAGACGGGGAGCACAAGCGCAGGAAGGGGCGCTCCCGGCACAAGAAGGGAACCCACGGCGCGGGGAGGAAGGGCACGAGCAGCCACAAGCGCGCGTCATCTCGCGGCGGCGCCAGGGAGAGTCGGCGGAAGCACGGCAGGACCAAGAAGGCAAGGTCCACCACTAGCAGCGGCGCTGGTAGCGAGGACGAGTCCAGGCACCGGACTTCCCTGTGCAAGGACCCCAACTGCAGCAGGCGGCAGAAATCTTGGTGCATCCCAAGCTGACGCCAATAAATTGTAACGACTACTAGTTATGTACTATAGGTAGACGACAAAGGCCCGGTCGTCGCCTCTCATTTTTGGACAGAGAGGCTCCCAAACAAAGACATTCATCTTTATAGCTTGACCTGTGGAACCGGTGTAGTAGTACCCAGGCACAAGTCCTGAATCCCTTGTCTTCGTCTTTTGGGAGCAACGCACCCCGCACTCACAATAAAAGATGCTACAGTATTCGAAAAAAAAAATATACCGGTATATATACGTATATATGTGGGAAATCACATCCATCGTATTTTTGCGAAAATGAGACATGGGAGTCGATGGTGAATCTCTGATAAAACATTGTATCGTGGCATGCGCTTACGTTATTCTTGTTGGCGGGCTGGTCGCCGTCGGCTCCTTTTCGATCCTCTACCGCTTGTATCACGCAGCGATCAGCCCGGCCTACATAAAGGGGCACTTTGGGGCGAAGCACACAAAGTCCGGCTACGCCCCCGTCACCGTGGCCTCGGCAGCCGCGGCCCTCTTCTCCGCCGCGATGGTCCTCATCCTGGCTGCGAACTCGGGTGTTGTGCTGCTCGCGTCCAGGAGTGCCGGGCAGTCCGCCAACGCCGAGGCCGAGGCCAAGGCCAAGGCCAAGGCCAAGGCCAAGGCCAAGGCCAACGCCCTCCCTCCTCCCGCCACCAACTACGCACCCCAGCAGCACTTCGGGCGCCAGTGGTGGGAGTCCGGCAGCGACAGCAACGCGGCTAACAGTCCCGCACGCACGCTCACGGACGGATCCAAGCGGAGCGGAGCCAGCAGCGGCAGCAGCAGCGGCAACAACAACAACCACGACGACGACGACGACGACGACGGCGACGACGACGGCGACGACGACGGCGGCGGCGGCAGCAGCTTCGGCTCCAGGGAGAAGTCTCCACACAACCCCCTGGAGGACCTGTTTCGGCTGCCCTGGCTGTTCGGTGGCGGCGGTGACAAGGGCGGGGCCAAGAGGAGGCGCCGCACTCGCCGGCTGAGCAGCCGCGCCAACTCGCCCACGCCAAAGCATCCGCCGGAGATGGTGTGACTGACTGACCCCGTGGGCGACCACGACTTCCTCCCCCTCCTCCTACTACTAGGTACGTTGTAGTACTCACGGTAGTCCTTCTTGTAGTGCACGACGAAGGAGGTGATCTCGCTGCGGCCGTCGAAGGGGTGCTCCCAGGTCAGGTTGGCCGTGCGGGAGGAGGAGCTGACCACCCTCAGCTGGCGGGGGGTCTCGGGGGGCTCCTGTGTGTGTGTGGGGGGGGGGGAGGGAAGGTGGGAGGAAGTGGGGTTAGCGCATGCAAGCCAATTGTCAATAAGAGTTAAAATGACCCCCCCACCTGCACTATGAGATTGATGGTCCTGTCGCTGCTGCCGAATCGATTGGTGGCCCTGCATCCGAAGACGGCCGTGTCGAACCGCTTGGCTTTCCGGATCACCAGTCTCGACAGGGTGCCGGCCTCCGTCGCCTCGTCTTTGAACTGGTACGCGTTCGTGTACACGTTTTGGGATAGAGGGCGAAGTAGCATGAGAGGTGGCCGGACTTGCGCATTTTGCATTTTTTTTTAGAATTTCAAGGTGTGACAATATGGCTGAAGAGTTCCGCTGGATCCTTTATTCTGTGTAATAGCAACGGGGGAGGTTAAAATGGCTAGTTTGGTTTGGAAAACGTGTACAAATACAATACGGGTAGTAGGGGGGATTTCAGCTCGTAGGCACAGTAGTAGCAGGTAGTACGAACAAGATAGTCAGACTTCCGCCTAGTAGGTCGGCTTTTGAAAACGTGCGCAAAAGAGAGAGAGAGAGAGAGAGAGAGAGAAAGGGGCGGGTGGGCCAAGATTTATAGCTTTCACGCGAGAGGGACTTTCTTCAGGGCTCCCCTCTCCTTCCCTGCAGTGTCCACGTCCGCAAAAACGTCCATTATTCCGACTCCACCAAATCGTCCGGAATCGAATTCTAACGTGTCCAAAAAAAAAAAATCTCCGTCCTTCCTCACCTTAAACCTCTGCTCGTGCTCTCTCTCCAAGTTCCTCTGGTTCCTGAACCACCGGACCGTGACGGGGGCGTCGCCGATGGCGTGACACTCGACCACCGCCCGAGACCCGATGACCACGGACTGGTTGGCCAGCGGGGCGGAAAAGCGGGCGGGCACTGTCAAACGGATGGCAGGGAATGGCAGTATGGTAGAGTTGGTGCTCCCCCCCCCCCTGTTCGACGGGGCATGCGGTGAAAGTAATCGTCCGGAGTGGACCATTTCGATTTTGCTGCTCGCCGCATCCTTTGTCGGCAATTCAATAAAAAAAAAACTTGAATATCATGATGTTCCTTTCGGTGCTGTCTTGCATGACGTACGTACTACTTCATACAGTACCTACTACTACAGCTACCGTACGTACAATACGTCAACAGTGACTCAAGAGATAGTGACAGACTGATGATTACAGAAACAAAACATGAGCACATATTGTACTGTAACAAAGGATGTCGAGAAACAAATACACTATGTATTACCATTGATGTCCACTGTCGCCAGCTTGCTGACCGGCTCTCCCACGCCGTTCTCCGCCTTGCAGAGGTACCGACCCTCATCCGCAGCCCCAGTCCTCTCGATGAGCAAGGTTCCGTTCGACAAGACGCTGAACAGAGATCCAAGTGCAATGAAAAATCTGCGCTCTGGAGAGAGAGAGAGAGAGCGATCAGAAGAAAACTGGACGTTATTGCTCATACTGAAAGTTCCTCATGATGCGGTGCACGTCCAGGAAGGTCTCTGCCGGGTTCCCGACGGCGCTGGCGCTCGTCCCGGACCGGGCGGCCTTGGACCAGGTGACGGTCGGCGCCGGCACCCCGGACGACAGGCAGTCCAGACTTACCGGCTCTCCCAGCATCGCGCTCGCATCCCGAGGGGGCGTCACCAGCTTGGGAGGAACTGAAAAGATTTTATTGCATTAGTAGACAGTATATTACTACATACACCTATGTACATACATACTGTGTAACTTTAGTACTATTTGGCGTAGCTAAGAGTGAGCTTGAGTGAAGTTCAGGTTTCGAGCTTGAAGAACACAATCGTTGAAGAGAGAGTAGGAAGAAGTGAAGGAACAAAAGAAGAGAGCAATTAAGCTAATGTGGGAAAGAAGGAGGAAAAGAAGGAGGAAGGGGAGGGAGGAAAGAAGAGAGAGGCTCTTGAGCTGCCTGCATAACAAGAGGAAGGGAAGGAAGATGTGAGGAACTCTTTTATCTCGCAAAGTTGGAGACCGCTCTCTCTCCCTCTCCCTCTCTCCTCTTCAACACTTTTCGCAACTAAATAATTCCCTCAGGAAAGCAGCGCAGGAAGTGGAAAGAAGATTTCTTCTTCAACTTTGCACACAGACCGGGTGTTCAAGGTAAGTAGGGCGTGCACATAATCAGAGGAAGTTGTCCTTTCGGAGTTTGGTACTCACTGTTGACGACCAGAGTCCCCGACTGGGTGTCGCTGGCGGCCTCGTTGCTGGCCTCGCAGGTGTAATTGCCAGAGTGCCTGGTCTCCAAGACGGGGAAGCTGATGGAGCTGCTGAAGTCGTCGTCCTTGCCGACGGTCACGCTCAGGTCGTTGGAGGAAAGCAACTCGCGAGAGCCGAAGAACCAGCGAAATCTACATTGAAATTTAAGAATAACTCTTTCTTCCTCATCCCAGTAGTTTTTTTAGCTCCAGTAAGTCAGATTAGAAAGCCAGGATATGAAGATTTATTGCACTGGATTAAAAGAGCTGGGCAATTTGCAGTGCTTCTGACCCTCCACTTGGGGGTCGTTAAATCGATGTTGAAGGCCTATGTGGAATACTGTACTTATACATACAGATACGTGTAAATCAATTTATATGTCCTTTATCTTCGTCACTTACGTGATTGGCATGTCTCCCAGGCTGGCTGTGCAGGCCACCCGCGTCCGCCCGCCCTCCTGGAGGCCGGACTTGAAGCGGAACGGCTCGATGCGAGGGGCAACTGTATAAGAAGACCGGGGGGGAAATGATTAATGGACGAGATCCGCTCATTTTTTTTACGGAAAAAAGTGAGACGGTGAGAGCGATTAAAAGAGGAGGAAAGGAGGCCCGAAGTGATTTAATGCGCGTTTGAGGGGAGGAGAGGAGGGGGGAGGGGAAGAAAAGAGTAGACTGAGTTCGAGGGAGAGTGGGTAAGATAAATACTAAAAGTTTGGACGATGAGAAAAGAGAATCGAGAACAACAAAATGGTTCGGCAAAAGAAGAGGTGGGGGGCGGGTCGCGAAAGAAATGTGAAAGTCATTCCGGCGGCGCGGCAGGAAGTCCAACCACGTCCCACGACTTTTATCCACATCTTCAAGTACTTTACTCTCCCTCCTTCCTTCCTTTAGTCGAAGAATTTTGGAGAGAGGAGAAGGAGAAAGGGAAGGAGGAAGAGACAAAAAGTTTAATGCTCTCTCTCTCTCTCCCGACTTCTCTTTTTTTCCTCGAGAGAAGGAAAAAGGAGATCCTAAGTGGTGCTGGGACTTTGGAGGCACCAGGGAGAGGAGAGAAGGGAGGGAGACATGAGGAGGAGGAGGAGGAGGAGGAGGAGGTGGAGGAGGAGGAGGAGGAGGAGGAGGTGGAGGAGGAGGAGGAGGTGGAGGAGGCGAGAATGGAGAGAAAGAGGGAGGC
>JAAUYM010061722.1_pt1 | contig 12822 bp, 8 predicted proteins | sample 7278001 | NCBI WGS metagenome assembly JAAUYM01 (sample SAMN14350224, study PRJNA611818) | marine sediment metagenome | isolation source: surface marine sediment (1.8m) | place: French Polynesia: Moorea | collected 2018-08
CCCCCCCCCCCCCCCCCCCCCCCCCCCCCCCCCCCCCCCCCCCCCCCCCCCCCCCCCCCCCCCCCCCCCCCCCCCCCCCCCCCCCCCCCCCCCACCGCATCCATTTTTTTCTGGCTCCATCTTGCCTAGGCAGCCTTCAAGCTACAAGAGAGACGACTGTCAAATCCAAAGCGTTCATAATGTGGGGGAACCCTGGAATAATCTCAGCAAAGGAGAACAAAGTCTCAGCCAAGCAACCTAAAAAATATATAAAAAGACGATTTAGTATCTTTGCCTTTGTTGGGTTGTATCTCAGTTACACCTGTCACCAAAAAAAGAGAGAAGAGGATCTGTCTGTCCTACTACGTAGTATGTAGCATTCAGTTTCACCTGATTTGATACGCTCATTAAACTAGGAGAGAGAGAAAAAGATGGCGAACTCCTTGTGGCTCTCAGGGCTGCCACTGTCTCTCAGCAACGCATCAGCAACTTCCATGCATCCTGACTAAGGCCAACAAGAGGGTTAAGACTGCTAATTTTCTAAAGTTCATTAGGTAGGCGATTAGATGTGGGGCCCCCATACATATGTACTACGTACTTATCTGGCGCATCAATCAGCCCCCTCCCCCTCCAAGAAGGGATCTTTTGCCGACGTGAATCCTGCAACCATCAGTGATTGTGCTAAGGCGCATTCTTGCCTCCTTCTTTCTCAGGACCTCCTTTTTTCTTGGTCCTGGATGGAGGCAACGTGCCGTAACCTGGACTCAATGCCTCCTTCTCCTCCTCTTCCTCCGTGGCGTCTTCTGCTTCGCCATATAGGTATATATCGCGCGCGACGCCATGAACAGGATTGCCACACTTTTTTGTTCCAGACAGTCGAAGGTACCAGTAGTAAATGAAGCTATCACTTATTGTTGCACTTTTTTTCATCAACAAATGTTTTGACTGAACTGTGACAGTTTGGCATTGAAGGACTATGATGCCACCTGGCAACGCTGGGCGTGAGATTCACTTTCGATGGCAACAAGATGGAGCACTCACTCACTCACTACCAGTCTACAATTTATAACGATGATAACGCACATCACTATCCAAATTATCGAAGTTGGATTGATGCTACAGCATCAGGTACAATTGTAGACGTCATGCAAAAAAAGAGTTTTAAGTTTCAGAGTAGCGAGATGGTAAAACAGAAATTAAAAGTCAAGCCAGATTGTGCACAGTCTAGATTTTTAAAGTCAAAGTGCAATAATTTCATTGTAAGACCCTTCCCCTCCCCCCTTGGGCACTCTTCTTCTAACACCTCCTTTAGTGCACCTCTTCCAAAGGGGTTCTGACCTCAGCCCTACCAGCAACAACAACGGCAACAGCAGCAACAGCAGCAGCAGCTCAACACGTCGCGTTGCGTTGCAACCACGAGAGGTGAGGTGAGCGCGCAAGCGCAAAAACTGAAGATGAACCCTTCTTTGCCCTCCTCCTCCTCCTTCTCTTCCTCCAAAAGGCAACCAAGGATCATCAGTATCGTGGCAGCGATCCAGGCGACAACATGATACTCAGAAAGGTAAAGAAAAAAAAGTGCAACCTTCCTTTTAACCTGTGTTGCGGTTGGAGTCTCTCTCTCTTCTTCCAAGAATTTGCCTTTGTTCTTCATGGAAAGAAGCGGACGGAGGGCGGCGACTTTTGGTGCCAAAGAGGAAGAAGAAGAAGAAGAAGGAAAAGAAGGCGTGATTACGACGTTGGAGGGCAGGAAATGGGTGTCTGAAGTTTTGGAGGCAACTTGGTGATGGCGGAAGAGGCAAAATATATGTACTTCTTTTTTTGCCGTCCTAATTGGTCTCTCGACAATTGAGTGCGATCCTCCTCCTCCTCCTCCTTCCAATTTTCTGGTGGGAGTGCTTCTTGACGGAAATTAAGGACACACACACACACAGCAGACTCCTCCTCGTCCTCCTCCCATTGTTGTGCCAAGTCTTGGGACTTCGGTCTAATCGCACACTCACGCGAAAAAAAAACACACAACAAACTCTTTTGACACATCCGCACCAATGTTGCCAACTGGCATATTTCATAGCCAAGAAATTGCAATTCTGGCACAATTTTAAAGTCCTTGTTCCTCGCTCACACTTGTTAAATTACTGTTTTGAGGTTTCGCTATATTTTTTCTCGCTGAAATTTGTCGTGTCGCCTCCCACACAAGTTGGCAACTCTGATCGGCACTTTACGCAGAGCGCACGACAATTTCGGTAGCCGAAGTCGTGCGGAGGCAATATTGGTGCACGTCTTTGCCTGGTGCCCAGATATGTACTGCAATATAAATGACTTAATCGACCGAATTCCTATTTTATCTCAAGGAGCGAAGAGAAAAAAATTGGGGGGAGTGGGGTGGGGGATGGGGGGAGGGACACTCATTATTGCACACACCAAGGTATGGGATGGGAGTTGCATTCTCTGCCAAACCGTTCCTGACTAGGGCGTCACTGAAAGCGAAACCGAACATCCTTTATTTGGGTCAAAATTTGGATAAATTATGGGATACTCGTATTATCTCTTTTTAAGCAGATGGTCGCGAAACATTGCTTAATTCGGAAACTTTTAAAGCTTGGTCATGCCCTACTCATGACCCTTTAAGCTTTAAGCTCCAGGCAAAAAAATTGCTTTTGCTGCTTGCTTCGCTGACCTTAAGCGAGTTTTGTTTATATGAGGAGGTGGAGGACAAGGAGGATTGGAAGGGGTCCGACTTATCTTGCTTTGCGCATCAGTCAGATAACCGTATGAAGAAAGAAGCAACGACGGCACGAAAAAAGAAGTAATTCTGACTTTTGAAAGTTGCCCATGACCGTACGTGCACTCGGAGTTGGGGTGATCAGTTTTCTTGGGGGGCTAGATACCCTATAAAACTATCCCTCCCCCCCGTTTTTGTGGAGCCACTTTTCGCGCAAAAATGTTCCTGCCTGCCACACTTTCGCTCTCGTCATTGCCTTTTTGTTCCCCTCGCAGCTCCTCCTGGCGGCCTTCTTCGCCGCGCACCTCGTGACGCTGGTGGCCACCGACGCCGACGCCGACGCCGACGCCGACGCCAACAACGCCGCCGCGTTCCCTGGTCACGGAAGGAGACTGGTGGTCCGCAAGAGGAAGAGGCCCCTTGGTTTCGGCCCCGCCCCCACCACCCCGCAGCATGCGTTCGCGCAGCTGCAGAACCAGCTCTCCTACTACAACACGAACAACGGTGAAAGAATGCAAGCGAGCAGAGGGTCATCTGTTTTTGGTCCTAGACCAAAAGTGGGCCTTTCCAAGTGGGTCATAAAAGTGGGTCACGAAGTCATTCCAAGTGGGTCATAAGAGTGGGTCACGAAGTCTTTTTCAGTGGGTCATAAAAGTCGCGTCACTTTTTATTGGGGTACATCCTGTACATAAAATGCAGAAGCATTTTTTGCTTACGAGCTTTTTTTTTGCAGGTGCGAGAGACGCCCGATCTCTGCTGAGCAGCAGCCCCTTCAAGTTCGGGCAGAGGCAGCAGGTGAGGACGAGAACGCAAGAGACCTCCAGACCGGTGGAGCCAAAAGTGCCGAGATTCTCCGCCTTCCGCCAGCAGGACCACAGGCAGACCAGGATCAACCCGTTCAGGGCCAGGAAGGCCCTGGCGCAGAGAAGACAGCAGGAGCGAGTGGCCGCGTCCAGGTCGGGGGCCGCAACGGCATCGGCCGTCCACGCTGGGCACCACCCGCAGGTGCCAGGACTGGACCAGCACCAGAGAAACCTGCGGCTGCACCAGCAGCAGCTGCAGGCCCAGCTGCGCCTGGCCAAGGGCGGCCCCAGGGCCAGGCTGGCTGCGTCTAACAGGGTCCACGCGCAGGCGGCTAGAAGGACGCAGGCGGCCAGGCGGGCGCACGTCGCTCATGACGCGCAGGCGGCACGTGAGATACAGGCTCACGCCAGGGCCAGGGCACAGGCTCAGGTACACGTCGCTCATGAGGCTCAGGCAGCTGCTGCTCACGCAGCCCACGATGCCCAGGCTGCCCATGCCGCCCATGAAGTTCATGCTGCTCGCACTTCCCTGGAGGCTCATGCTGCTCACATTGCTCACGAGGCCCATGCCGCTCATGCTGCTCAGGAAGCTCATGCCGCTCACGCTGCTCACGTTGTTCATGACCCTCATGTTGCTCACGAAGCTCATGCTGCTCATGCTGCTCACGCTGCCCAGGAAGCTCACGCTGTTCGCGCTGCTCAAGTCGCTCCTGATGCCCGTGCTGCACAAGTTGCACATGCTGCTCACGCTGCACATGCAAACCATGTTGCTCATGATGCTCGTGTTGCTCACGCTGCACATGCAAACCAAGTCGCTCATGATGCTCATGTTGCTCACGCTGCACATGCAAACCAAGTTGCTCACGATGCTCACGTAGCTCACGCTGCTCACGATGCTCATGTAGCTCACGCTGCTCACGCTGCACACGTTGAACAGGTATGAAACGCACTAGCACTTTCTTAGTTAATTAAGGTCAAGTTGCTTCTCGTTTTTAAAACTGCACATATGTACCTAGGTAGATGGGTAGAACAAACGTGATGCACTGTTGGTGCATGTTGATAATGTTTTTAACACTAGTGAAACTTAACTGCTAATTCCTATTAATTCAACTCCAAAAACGGCACTAAGCACTTGGCTGCTTCTTTGCAAATGTTCGTAACTAGGATAGGTATAACTCCCGCTGCTCCTCCACACTCTCATTCATCTCACGCCAAATAACGCCATTCTAACCTGCGAGCCGACTTGTTTCCCGTCTTCTTCCAGTCCCACGTGGCCCAGGTCAACATCGCCAGGGAGTTCCAGGCCGCAAGGCTGGCGGAGACCGCCGCCGCGCACGCCGCGCGGGCGGACCACGCCGCGCACGCCGCGCACGCCACGCACGCCGTACACGCTGATCACGCCGCCCACGCCGCGCATGCCGCGCACGCCGCTCACGCGGCCCACGCCGCGGCCGCGCCGGCCGTCTCCGTGGTGGCCCCCGCCCCTCAGGCCCCGCTGGCCGTGGTCGAGCACACTGTCCACCACGTGACCCACGATCCTGCCCCCCTTGCTCCGGTTGCTCCCGCTGTCATCGAGCTGGAGCCCATCGCCGTCAGGCAGGGAGTCCCACAGCCGGCCGTGAGTAGCAATCCTTGGAAATCAATACTGTATGAAAACTGAACATCTCATTTTTGCTTTGGCGTGCTCTACGAAGTTCAAGAATGCGGACATGTTAATAATGGAAAATTGCTAATGCTTGTCTAGAATGTCTTTTTCTCTTTCTTGTTTTACGTAGGTGATTGACATCGGGGTCGTTGCTCAGGCGGGGGAGAGGTGCGTGGACAAGATCGTGGTGGAGGAGGAGATCGAGAGCGACGAGGCCATCGAGTGCCACCACAGGTAGATGTGCAATTAATAAGAAGGGTGCGCATGGTCCAGTGGTGCCAACTCGCATATTTTGTACGTAGACAAATGTGGAAAATCGCAATAAAAATGCCTGTTTCCTTTTGGTTTTCCAACCATGAATTCATCTCTCTCTCTCTCTCCCCTACTGCAACGTGCAGCTACAGCCAGAAGTGCCACACGACGTACACGACCGACTTCGAGCCTCAGCAGGAGGAGGAGTGCGAGGAGAACTTCCGCAAGAACTGCTTCATCGAGTACCGCAAGGTGGCGCACAACGAGACGGTGGAGTTCTGCCACACCCCGCTGGTCAAGGACTGCAACGTCCCCGGGCCCGTGGAGTGCAGGACGGAGTACGAGTCGGTCTGTGAGACCAGGTACCACAACCACGTGGTCCAGGACGACATCCCCGAGTGCGTCACCCTGAAGGAGGTCAAGTGCGAGACCGTGGTGAGGGGCTACAGCTCGGAGGAGGACTGCACCGAGTGGCCCGTGGAGAGGTGCAACGTGCGCACCGAGCTGGTGACCAAGTCCACCCCGGAGACGGCCTGCAAGAAGGTGCCCAAGGAGAAGTGCGCACCGGCCGGATGCGGATTCATCCAGGGCGTCCCGGAGTGCTTCGACAAGGTCGAGACCGTCATACAGGAGGTAACAGAAAAAGAGATTAAAAAGGATTTTTTTGTCACGACAGGACTTAAAAATAGTAGTATGCATATTGAAAAAAAAAATGGATAGCCCCCTTCCCCGACGGAACTTTTCAGGACTAAGAAACACACCTTGAGGAACATATCTTGGAGAAATTACACGTGTTGAGACTTTGATGTGTCTAGTAACAGAAATGTTTCAGGATTAGTATTTTTCAACACATACTATGTTGGACATAGGTACAGTATGTACCTCATGTTGTAGAAAAAAACCAGTTTTGTAGTCCCAAATTGGCAGAATTACCTCAAATGTCTTTTGCAAAATTGTTTTGCTTGAAAAAAAACCCAGGTTCCCGAGGAGATTTGCGACCTTGAGCCTCAGCGCACGTGCAAGCACGTGACCACCCTGGTGCCGAAGCTGCAGCCCTCGGAGGAGTGCGTGGACGTGCCCAAGGAGGTGAGTGGAGTCCCCACACCCTTTTGCCACCTAAATGATGAGAATTTTTCCCCCCTGTCCTTGCAGGTTTGCTCGAGGAGCAAGGTGAACCCGCGCAAGGTGGCCAAGCCGGTGGTGAAGAAGTGGTGCTACACGCCCACCCTCGAGTCAGGGCTGCTCTAGGACACAAGAACCTCACCTCCGAGTCACTCTTTCATTGTTGACCACCTGTAAATAGTCGACATTTTAGATAGAGAAAAAAATATACAAATCAGTGTCATGACTTTAAAAAATGCGTTTGTTGCATCAATAATGCGACATGAAAAGAAGCCGAAGTTCAAAGAGGTTCAAAGTCTTCTCCCTCACAAATTGAAGCCGTCATAAAATTTTAAAAACTTCAGGTAAGTTAGGATACCGTATTCTCTACCCATCGCGGTCTTGCGACAGTCGTGCTGTTGTTGTTGTTGTCGTTCTTATTGAGCCATGGCAAGAGTACCCAAAAGAGAGATGGGTATGGTGCAATTTCAGTCAGCATTGCCATTCTCCTGTCAGATTTATGGCATTGCCAAAAAGCTAAAAACTGCATGACTTGGTATAAGTGGCAACTTTGACTGCTTTATTAATACTAAAAAAATACATACTTTTTTTTACAAGTAAATTGACAAATTTTGTTTAAAAGACCACGTTCGAGCGGTCAGAATGCTTCTTCGCATCCTTTTAATGCTTGCCGCAACTCAGTTTGACGAGGCTTTTTTCCATCACCTGTGCATATTGTGCATACTACTGTACACAATTGAGAGAGAGTCTAAAGACCTCCTTTAGGCGTACGAGTACAGCAAAGGTGTCACGAAAGTAGCGGTGGGCTCGGGACGAAGCCCGAAGGCCGAGGAGGCCCGAGTCAAAAAGCTTCTTGAAACTAAACTGTCTTCCCAAACAAAACCACCCAGAATGCTTTGAATCATCGCACAGAAATTTAAGTTTCTCGTACCAAACTTGAATTTTCTTTCGAATTGACCTCTACTGCTGTAACTATGGTCAACTGCTATGGTCAACTTTTTGGTAAACTTGTTTTTTTTTCCCACCAGCGACTTGACATCGAATCTATCGGAGTTCCACCGTACTGTGCAGAACAGTAATTGGTACAGTACAGCACCTGTTCCTCCAGTCGCTGGACTGCAGAAAGCCCTACTAGGTACAAGAAGGACCTCACAAAGTGGGTTTTTGCTAGGGAAATGCTGGATCCACTTAAGCATCCTTGATTTACTTATTCAATGCTCCAGTTAACCGTGTTCTACTGTAGCTCCAAGGAGGAGAGAAGCCGCCCCCAAAAAATTAAGGAGTTGAGAGGAGCTAGAGGAAGGAAGGAAGATGCGTTGCGGAATCAGTTGCGAGCGAGGCAGAAATTGGACAACGAAAGGAGGAGATTATGTAAGTGGGAAGGGGGAAGAAAGGAACATTTAAAAAAATGTTCTTGAGATGCCATGAAGAGAGAACAGCTGTCATCTTTGTACTTTTCCTTTCTGACATAGAAATGGCAAAGAAATGGAATATCTTCAATCACCAGAAGAGAGAGGCAGGAAATCGAAATTTGTGAAACAGTGTGGATCGTTGCGAATTCTGCCTCCTTGAACAACAATCAGCAACTTCTGGAGAGAAGCAATTCGTCTCACTGACAGAGAAAAAGAAAAAAAATCTGGCAGGCATCTCCTGTTACCTTCTTCTTCTTCTGCCCCTGAAAAGGATATCAGTTGTGACAGAAAGAACACAGAATCTCTTATCACGTCTGGGTGCGCGCGCGTGTGTGTGAAGGTGTGTGTCCTCCTCCTCCTCCTCCTCTCCCCTCTCTCTCGCACACAATACTGTTGTGTAATTTATGGGAAAGAGAAATGTGAGATAAGACTCCCCCGGTGGAAGGTATACTAAATGAGTCGACTTGTTCCTATACTACTGCAGTGCTACGGCGGCAGCAGCTGCACTGGATTTTGCGAATTTCAGGACATTTTTTAAAGTCATGATGATGCCTCCTCCTCCTCCTCCTCCTCCTCCTCCTTTCGCCGTCCGCTTCTTGGGCCCCTGCCAAGACGGGACGCAGTGAGGCCGAAAAAAACACCCGCCAGTGACACAAACACGCCCACTCATTTCGCAAAAAAAGAAGAGGAAAAATAAGATGCCAACGTCGTCGTCACCATGCTGGAGTCCATCAAGTTCAGGCCGCTCAGCCGCCGCAAGGGGGACAGGAGGAGGAGGAGCACGTTGGACTGCGGCAAGATCGTGAGCCCTAGGCAGGTCGCCGTCCTGTTGGCCTTGGCCTTGGCCGTGGTGGTCGTCCTGGGCGCGTTCGACGCCGCCGGCGCCTACAGGAGGTTCATGAAGGCGTTCTGGCGCATCTCGTCCGACTTCAACTACAGCGTGAGCCGCGACGTCGGCGAGTGCGGCGTCCTGCTCTGGACCAGGCGGAACCGCAAGGAGCCGCAGGTCATACAAGGGAACGTCACCATGGACAAGCTCAGGCAGACGAACTTCGACAGGTCAGGGGGGGGGGGTTGTGTGTGCTGCGACAAATTTCTTAGCAAAATATGCTACACTTGCAGTTTTTATTTACTGTGGCACAAAATTTTGCATGTCATACGCACCAAATAAGTTCCAAAACGGAATTTGTGGTGTATTTCTTTTTGGTTATAGTAGAACATCCCAGTTGGCAGCACTTTTGCTGAAGGGTGATTTGAAATATGATGGTGCTTGCAATAAAATCTTCTGTTTCTGCAACTGCTACTTATTGAGTCCAGTGCCGTGGATGTTAATTCATGAAAATTATCCTTTTTTTTCTTTAAAGGTTGACAAAATCAAATCAAACAATTTTACCAAAATGCCTGTACCGTATTGCTTCCTTCTTTTGGCGTGCAGCACTCTGCCAGTAAAAGTCCTATTCCACGGGTTCTCCGACGCCGCTTCCACCACGTGGACGCGCGCAATCAGACGATCCTACCTCAAGGCAGGGTTGCCAGGTCGTGGAAAAAAGCTGAAACATCTCACCAAACTAAATGCAGAACCAGTGCAGTAAATAAGCCGAGATTCAAATGCAGTTGGAGCTGCATTTGAATCTCGCTAGAAAGTTTCTCTCCCTAAGAAGTCTGAGAAATGCGTCTTTATTCATGGCCAAAACTGGCAACCCTGCCTGCGCTGCAGGAAGGAGACTACAACGTCTTTTCCGTGGACTGGCGGCCGCTGGCGCGGTCGCCCTGGTATTCGTCGGCCGCCTCCAACGCGGCCTGGGCGGGGGAGTACGCCGCGGAGATGCTGGAGGTGCTGGCGTCCGAGGCCGGCGTCAGCTGGCGGGACGTGCACGCCATCGGGGCGTCGCTCGGCGCGCACGCCGCCGCCTGCGCCGGCGCAACAGTCAGATCCGGCCGCATCGGGCGCATCACCGGGCTCGACCCAAGCGGGCCGCTCTACTACTCAGCAAAACCGGCTCTCAGGCAAGCAGATTGGCAGTAGTTTTCTTGACGACAATACAAAAAGGAAGTGTCTTGTCTTCTCGCTGCTCAGGCTGGACCCTGGCGACGCCGACTTCGTGGACGTGATCCACTCGGCCGGGAAGTGGGTGGGGACTCATATGGACATGGGGCACGTAGACTTCTTTCCTAACTTGGGGGAGGCGCCGCAGCCCGGATGTGAAAACCAGGAATCGCTCGATCTCTCCTGCTCGCACTTCCTGGTGACCTTGACCTGGTGACTTCCCGGTCACCTGGTCACCAACTTGTAACCTCTCTTTCCCTGTCTGTTTTGTCCCCATCCAGTCCTGGAAGATCTTCTCCAAGTCGATCGAGGGTCGCGAGTTCTGGTCCCTGCGGTGCGACTCTGCCGACAGCTTTGTCTCCGGCCGATGCTGTCTCGGGCCACCCAACAAGGACGACAGCAGCGGCAGCAACAGCAGCAACAGCAGCAACGTCGTCGTCCCCGAGACCGTCCTCCTCGGTGAGTTCGTGGACCGTTCGGCCAGGGGGCGATACTACCTGTACACCACGGACGAGAACGAGCCAAAACCGCCGGTGGAGAGCGTGGACTGCCAGTGGATGCCGGGGATGTCGTGAGCAGTGCCTGGGAGGCCGGGGGGGGGGGAGGAGAGAAGGAAAAAAAAGGCAGAGTTGTACAGTGAAGATACTGGCATCTTGATCTATTTTTTTTATAGTTGCAAAAAAAAGAGAGGAGGAGGGAAGAAGACTGGATGACGATGAGAGTGACTACCTCCGAAAACAAGAACAGACTCTGCCCAAAGACCCTATGATAAGACCGACAGAATTTTTTTGGGGGAATGCATCCAGACTTGCACTTCAGTAATTGCGCAATTGCACACTTGGGGCACAAAAATGCACTTTATAATTGTTCTAGGTGGGTACCCAAAAGTCTGAAACTTTGTCTCAAGAGTAACAACAACAACTTGTAGCGTTCTATGACCTGTCGGTTCCACCACAGAAAAAAAAACCATTCCTTTTGTGATACGACACGTGCCAATCTGAAACACGTTCTTCAAAGTTCGTTTTAATAGGGCTGTTAAACAAAGGTTGTCGGAAAGTTTGCCTTAATTATTTTTCATGGCCCCGAGGTAGTCCAAGACCTCTCTCTGTCTTGGCAGTGTCAGGTCCAAAAAATTGATAAATCGCCCTGGCTTACGTGTACTACATCCACTCAAGCATGTCTGACACGTTTTTATTATTGTAGATTATCGCACTTGGAACTTTAATGAACTCTTTTTTTTCTTTTCTTGATGTGGGGCAGGTGAGGGGGGATTTACCACAAACATGATGGCTGTTTCGACATCTCATTAAGAATCCGATAAATACTATACTAGGGGATGTCAGAACACTAATTATTTTTAAGACACGTTTGAATTATACATGTACAACGATCCGTATAATATCTGTTCTTTTCGGATTACAAGATGGAAAAATTTTGAGGAAGATTACAAGGATATCCGGTTTCATTTTTTAAAAAGCAGATAGCATCATTCCTTATTGCTGGGGTAGATATAGAGGCGCAACGCTGGAATTCTCCACAGTTTGCTTCTTCCCCCTCGTCTGCGCCGGCGTTGGTGTTAGTGCCATGGAGAGGCATTTGGGCGCCTACCTGCGCCAGACCACCGTCCACGGCTTCAGACACCTGGATATCAGGAAGGGGTCTGCATCCTGGACCAGGCTGGCCTGGTCCATGGTCATCCCGTTGTCCTTTGTCGTGTCCGGGTGGATTGTGGCCAACTCGTTAGACGACATCAGGCGCAACCCCGAGTCCACCAGCATCGACTCCGTGCCCATTCAGGGCAGTGTACAGAGAGAGAGAGAGACCGTGAATGTGAATTGCAATGTCGTACTGTACAAAAAAGTACAGTTGAGTTGGTTTTTAGGCAAGAATATATTTAACTTTTTTGCAAAATTAAAAGCATGTACAATAAATAATTTGTTATGCAAAAATGTTGATAGGCAGAGAAATTGACTTCGTTTAATAAATCCATGTTTATTAAATCGAAGATCGACTGTAGTACAGTACTTGGTTTGTTTGGCTTCTTGGTTTGGATGAAATTAAGTATGGTCGGTTTTAAAGCATGGCTATACCTACAGTACATACTACAGATACTTATGCTTATGGCGAGAGAAATGAGAAATGTTTGACTACCGTCAAACTTTAATAACTGGAAAAAATCAGAAAATGACCAAATTTTCCAGTTATTTTAGCTTCCCACCGAGTAATAATTTCCGGGCTTTATACTATACAAAATACAGTGAACCACGGATATAAGAGCAGCATTTTGGTTTTGATTTTCTGCTCTTATATCCGTTTTGCTCTTATAACCGTACGTAGGTACTATGGAGAGCAATATGCAGGCCCCATGTGGCTCTAAACTCTGTATAATATTATATACTGCATATGTACTGTATAGTGTATTACTGTATGTATGCATATTCCTTTGGACCAACCCTGCCCTTTGCATGGGGTACTCTTTTTCAATAGGGACTGACATAGTGGGAGAGATCATTTGGGGGGGGGGGGAAGAGTTATTTTATGCCAAAAATAAAAAATGGCTATTTCAGGCAGTAGGAGACCCTCCAATCAAAATTTTCATAAAATAAAAGTTGTTCTACACCCCGCAAATACATAATAATGACTAAAAAGCCCTCTCTCTGGAGAAATTCTGCTCTTATATCCAATTCTGCTCTTATATCCGTAGGAACAAGATTTTCTTGCTCTTATAACCGTCATAATTTTACTTCATAAGAGCCCCATTTTGGTTTTGGTTCAGCATTTTTGCTCTTATAAGCGTTTTGCTCTTATATCCGTTGCTCTTATATCCGTGGTTCACTGTA
>JAAUYM010035538.1_pt1 | contig 12818 bp, 17 predicted proteins | sample 7278001 | NCBI WGS metagenome assembly JAAUYM01 (sample SAMN14350224, study PRJNA611818) | marine sediment metagenome | isolation source: surface marine sediment (1.8m) | place: French Polynesia: Moorea | collected 2018-08
CATTTTGTGGCCCCCACTAATAACTTATAATATTGCTGGTGGATAACTGGTATGATTGCTGGTAGGATTTTGATAATTGCAAAAATTCTGACTCTGACAGAAATAACCCCAAGAAGATTAAATAGTGACGCTTTTGGGCGTGGGGTCATTTTTAAGAATACATAATGAAATCACACGTGGGATAAGTGGCGGTGGGCCAAAAAACCCGTCAGGAATTACAAGAATATACCATCAGGATATGTACCTACAGTTTGTAGGTATGCTTGACACTGTCAAGTTGAAGCAGTATCGGTCAATTTTTTAACGTGGTTACTCACTCGTCCAGCACAAACTGGTCCGGCCCGCTGCGGTTCCTGGCCGCCCACCCGTTCTTGGACTCCAGGATCTTCCTCCAGGACTTCTTCCAGCGACCGCGAGCGTTCTTCTTCAGCATGTGTGAGCCCCAGGCCGCACCTGCAGAAAAAAAGCAACAGTGTTGCCAGATGGTGATGTTTGACACCGAAATGTTATAACCAAGATAAAACATTTGCTTAGTAAAAAATGAATAAACTTTTCATAAAAAGGTATCTACGTATGTAACGTTACGGAACAGCTGGTATTTTTTTAAAGTCGGCTTGGTGTCCAAACTTGCAGAAAATCTGGCAAACGCGGAAGGGTCCCCTCACATCATCTTGCCAGTAAAGTATGTATACTATATTACGCACGTACCCAGTATTGATGTGGCGTGCGCCGGGTGGTCCCGCATGGAGTGCATGGGCTCCGGCGAGGAGAGCCAGTCCGCCACCGCCGCCGCCTCGCGGAAGGACAGACGCGAGTCCAGGTCGCGGCAAGCAAACACGTCAACCTGCGAGCAACAGACGGGCAGTTCACGGGGTGACTCAGGAAAAGACGCGCAAGAATTTCTGTCAAAATGTGCCAAAAAAAATGCGCAAACATAATGTAAAAAGTTTGTCTTTTATTTCGCGTGTTGTTAAGGTACCATAGAGTACAACAGTATGAGTGACACTGTTTAATGGATGATACAACCGCCACTTTTTTTGTTCAGCACCGCGTCCACTCCTCTCTGTGGTCCCTGGGCCTGCACTTCTCCGGGCACTCCCGGTCCAGCACCGGGCGGTTGTTAAAGACGGAGGCCACAAAGTTGTTCTCGGCACCCTCCTCCCTCCTGGTCGGGAAGGGCCTGGTGCGGGCGAAGGCGCGACAGTGGTACGAGTCGTGGCACACGGAGCTCTTCTTGGCCCACGGCCAGACGAACCTGAACGAGGGTGGTTGGGGAGGTGGAGTTGTCTGCTTGTTCTCTTCGTTTTTCCCACATCTTTTTTCAAAGTTACTACAGTCGAACACGCCCAAGTGGATATCGGACAAGTACAAATATTTTGAAAATAAAAAATAGAAGGAAAGAAAAAGAAACCAGTTGTAGAAAAACTGGATAAGTGATAATCCTGGATAAGTGGAGAAATTTGCTCTTTTTCACTTGAGAGCGGAATCGACTGTAGAATGTAGCAGTACGATTACTTGTAGAGGAACTCCTGGTCCGCGCCGTACTCCCTCCTGTCGGCGAACATCTTCCCCGGCGCCCTCCTGGCCGCGTTCCTCCATGCCCGGCGCCACCTCCTCCTGGCCGCTGTCCCGGCCGCTCCGAGGTCCATCCTGGCCCCCCACGCGCTGCCCACCATCGCCACGCCGTGGTGCGGGTGGTCCCTCATGCAGTGGAGGAGGGAGCGGGACCCCTTCGCCGCCAGCCAGTCCGCCACCGCCGCCGCCTCGCGCCGGGAGAAGCGGCTGTCCAGGTCGCGGGAGGCGAACAAGTCCACCTAGTAAGGCATCCTTCCGATCCTTTGTCCTTGAATTGTTTCTCTTCACCTCACATTATCTTCCCCCTTTTCCAACTGGTACGGGTGCAGGATTGAGGTTTTTCTGTGTGGTGTGCATGTCTGTTGGAGGTTGAGATGCTGATGCCCTTTTCCGTATCCACTGTGTGTGTGCGCGTGTGTTTGAGGTTGAGATGCTTCTGAGTGAATTTTACCCTCTCGCCATGTGCAAGAATTCATGTTGACGAATTAGAAGGTGTGCGTGCGTGGAGGCACAGTAATCAATTAAGAGAAGATTTTTTTAAGCATATTATTACTTGAGCAAAAAATATTTTTTTGCATGCTTCAATAACATATGCTTTTACGCGTAACAACATGCAACACATGCATAGTTAAATAACTCTCTTTTTTTTTTACCTGTGGATCCAGCGTTGGGAAAAACCTCCAGTTCATGGGAAAGACCTTGTGCGCGTCCACCATCGGGGTGCCGGGGAGCTGCTTCGTGTAGCAGAGGTCCAGCAGGCTGTTGTTGCACGCCAGGTCGCATAGCTCCTGTACAGTATAACCATAGCCATTTGCGTAACATAAAAGTAAACCCACGCCCCTCCGCCCCTTAAAACGCGGTGTACCTTCTTGACGGGATCGTCCGGGTCGAGGTCGAAGTAGAGTCTCATGGTCCACCCGGGGTAGAACTTGGGCATCAGCTCCAGGTTTCCCACAATGCCCTGCGGCGTGCCAAGAAGGAAGTTATCAAGATCTGTGGATAGGAATTAAGAGAAATCTCGCGGGAGACTGACCGCACCTGGAAGTATCCCTTCTTCTTGGCGTGCTCTTGGTCCCTGTCCCCGTAGAAGGAGAACCCGACCACCTTCTGCCCGCCGCCGCGGAGGAAGGCGTCCCGGCTGCAGGTGGTGTCGGACGCGTTGTACTCCACGCCGTCGGTGCTGGTGCTGGTGGAGGAGGAGGAGAAGGACGGGGGCACGAGCACCTTCCGCCGACAGGGGCAGTTCTCCATCTCGACCTCCTTATCCTCACTTGGAATTAAATAAGAAGGAAAACATTACATTTTGGCCTTGCTGACTTCATGCAGACTTAGAAATCGTTTCACTCACTATTTTGCAAAAGCATCTTGACTAGCGTCTCCTCCTCCTCCTCCTCTTCCTCCTCCTCCTCCTCCCCTCGCTATGATCCTATAGATCTCCCTGGCCTCTTTTCCATCCTCGTTCACGTAGTCTGCACTCTTGTCACCGTCACCGTCGTCGACCCCGTCCTCGTCCTCGTCCTCCGCCTCCTTCGTCTTCTCCGTCGTCTTCGTCCGGTTGGCCGGCATCGTCATGATCATTTCCACCTTGGCCTGTGTCGCCGTCGTCTTCGTCCGGTTGGCCGCCATCGTCATGATCATTTTGCCGTTGACCGGCTTGGTGGTCGCCCTCGTCGGCGTCCGGTTGGCCGCCATCATGAGGACGGACGCGGATGCCAGCAGCGCCAGGAGGGCCAGCCTCCTCGCCTGCTGCGAGGGCGACGTCATCGGCGGCCCAACGACAACATCAGGGCGGAGGAGACGTGGAAGGAACACAACTAAAATAAAATTAACCAAAACCCCCAACTTTTTAAAGCTTTAATTGCGTATGATGAATCCCTGTTTCTCTTTTTAAGGTGAGGTCGTCATCGGTTTCTTTGACTCTTTCACAACCAGAAAGATTTGCGCTACCATTGGTTTACTTGTGTCTTCCTTTTTGCAGTTTGCAGGGCCTTCCACAAATGGACTATGATGATCCATTTACTCAGTCAAAAAAAAAAAAACTTGCCACATCATGCAAATGACCAGACAAAAGGAGATCTACGGTATAAGCCAAAGAAAGAACCCCCAGGCTAATTGATCCAATGATGCCTACTTGACTGTTGAGAGTGGCTGCACTCTTGCTGCACTCTGCTTCTGGAGTGGCATTCCTTTCCCCTTCTTCCTCCTCCAATGCACAAAAATGCACTCTTATATATATTTTTTGCTTGCTTGTTGGAAATTCCTCCAAGGGTTCTTCTGCGTACTTGCTTGCTACTAGAGTGAAGACATTAAACAAACAAGGGCGGCTATATATAGTGTCATTTTGCAAATAAAATTCTCTGTTCTTTTCTCTTTTTTCGGGAAACCGAAAATTTTCTTCTTACCTTCTTTCTTCCTCCTGTTCCTCCCGCCAGGTAAGTCCGGGGTTTTTGACTGGAAACAGCTAAGGTGATTTTTTCCCACTATTTTCTCCTCCTCCCCTCCCCCTCCCCCTGTGCCCTCCCCTCCCCCTCCGACCTGTGGTGGTTCTTCCAGGCGTAGCACGCGTAACAAAAGAACAGGTAGGAGGAGGAAAATGAGGAAGAGGAATACAACACACATGACGGAAGAGGAGAGGAGAGAGTGAAGGAGCGGTGTTCCATTTCAACGCCGCCTTTTCATTTCCAGTCCAGTCATCTTCCATGCACTGCTCTCTTGTCTCATTCTCACCTCACCCAACCACCAACGGTGGTATGCAAAATGGAAGCTCAGTCGGTATATGTACGGCACAGTGTACACATTGCATACACTTTTTGCACGTTTAGCGCCGACTTGCATGCTCAACTGGCACTTATTAAGGGTCCGTTGTTGGTTGGGCACTCTTTGATATTGTCTTCATCCTTTGTGATCAAATCATAGGTACATTGTTTATTGTACAGCTAGGTACAGTAACAAAAAGCAGTACTCTTTGTGGAAATTCAATGCCATCTGGATGATCTTGGCAATACCCCTCCAGACAGACGTCACGCTAAATTCATTATTATTTTCACCTTGTGAAGCTACTACAAATTGAGTGTTTTGACTGCCATACGTGTCAACTTTGATTTTCCCCCGCATGAACGACAGTTGCATGTTTAATGAATGCAATACTTGTAAGAGAAAAAAAAATGCAAAGTTAGTGTAAAGTATTAAACAAATAATTATGCTTGAAGTATGTCAGATATGTACGTACGCAGACCAATTTCCCCAAATCTTTTTAATTCTGTCGTCTGGGGCGGAATCAATTTCTCATTCGTGCTGCTACCAATTCAACAGTCCCATTCCTGCCCTCCCTCTTTTTTAACGAGAGAGTCGCAAACAGGACATTGAGAGATGGAAAAAAGCTGGAGATATCCAGGCCATTCTCTCAAGAGGGAAAGGAGAGGGGAAGAAGAGGAGGACTGGGATGTTGCTGGAAGGATGCCAACTGCACATCTCTCCGAGCGGTGCAGACGACGACGAGAAAAAGGAGGAGGGAGAGGGAGAGAGAACGATAAATATCCAAATCCAGTCAATTTCGTCAGGCCCACTTTGCGTACTACTAGCAGAGATGCAAGAACGCTGATATTTTGTCAATGTTGATACGTTGGAACAGTTTGGAAAAGAGAAGTCACTAAATAGGCGAGCTATACTTTCTCCTTTAAAAAAATCATAGTAAACAAAGTCAACTTAGTGTCAGTAGTTAAGTTTAGTCGAAAATTGTTAAGATTTTAAAGCGCAAATTGTGATGTATGGATGAAGTAAGCAAGTAACGCATGCGCTTTCTCGCAGTAGTAAATGTCTTTTGGGAAAGATGGGGAGGAAGGTGGGCAGTTGGAGGCAACAAACAACCTTGGGAGAGTCTCTGACTCTCTCTCTTTGCTTCGATGTGAGACAGAGAGACAGTAGGGAGAGAGAGCATGGTGAGAAGACAATAAAACGAGAGAAGGAATTTGAAAAAATGCGAAGGTTAACGTCGTTCGGGTCGCCCGCTCCGGCGGCGGTGGTGTCGTCATCCGGGTCAGTAAGGGGAGGGGGGAGAGCCTTGAAGCACCGGAGGCAAAGTGGGCGAATATTCGGAATTGCCCCGCCCCCGCCCCCGCCCTCCCCGAGGAAACTGACTGCGATTTGCCAATTTTTTTTGCGACAGATTATACTAGTGAGATGGCTCTCCCACATTTCGAAATGGAAGGGGGCGAGCGAGCCACCTCTTCATCATCACGCATCGCACCCATGCCGGCCTTGCTTTACACACCCACACACCCACACACGTGTGTGTGAGAAGGGGAGGGAGAAAATGTGGGTTGACCATAGATAGACACTACTAGTAGAGTGTTAATTTAACAGTCCAAACAATTTCCCCAAAAGATGCAACATCCTTCTTTTAGCCCCGGGGAGGGGGGGATGGAAAGAACAGAGAGGACATTTTGAAGAAGAATGCGTGCATTGTTGCGTGAGCTCACCTGTGACGATAGAAGCGCCGCATGGACGAAAAGATAGGGGAGGGAAAGCACTGGAAGTGGGAGGGGGGGAGGCGGGCTTACTCTCCCTCTCTCTCCTTCTCCCTACGAGAGAGGTGCACACGAGCCAAGAGTCAGTTCAGGAGAGGAGGAGGAGAATTACTCATCCTCTTCCTCACACACTCCGGGGGAAAAAAATGTCTTGAATTCGAGAGGCCGGCGAGTTGGACTTGATTGACCGACCAGAAGGCTTGAAAACGTCAGCAGACAGGCTTACTACAAACTACTACATACATACCGTACATTGGATTGTTCAAAAAGTGAGTTTTGTTTTCAAGGTTACGCACCTACTAATACCAGCATCGCTCTGGACGTTTCCAGCCTTGTCTTATTGTAAACAGATTCACTCTCCCCAAAGGACTGTGTGTGTGGGCGTGTCTGCAAAAGAGCGAGAGCGAGAGAGAGCAGGATAGTCAGAAGCGCCAACTTAACAAGAACTGTCTCCTTGCAGATTTCTAACAGGACCGTCGACCCTCGTTCAACGTAGTAGGTACGTAGTGCCCACGGTGTTCTGATGGATCCGGTTCCGTGCGACCTCCCGTCGGCCTTGGTAGGCTCCATGGGGAGGGAGAAGAAGCCCTTCACCTACCTCCCCGGAGGGCTGGACTTCTCCGAGATCCGGAGCCCCAAGATGGCTAAGCGGCTGGCCAGGCACCAGGCGAACATCATCAGGCAACAACAGCAGCCGGGGGACAACGACAACGCCGGACCGCCAAAGAGGAACGCGGCTGCCGTGTCGGCAGTGGCGGCCGCCCCGCAACCGCCGCCACACCACCAGGGTAACGTCTCTAGTCCTCAGCAGCAGCAGCAGTCTGAATCCCGACCGCAGTACCAAAAGCAGAGGAGCATCTCCGAGCTGCTCAGCTTCAGCGAGGCTGACGGGGACTCCATAGGCAACTCCTCCTCTTCTTCGGGTTGGAAGAATCCCCTGGACGACAGGCCCATGTACAACCCTTACGCCAACGCGGCCACAGCGACGAACCAAAGCTCCGATGGCCTCTTTGCCGTCTCCAATGGCGTCGACATCAGTCCCAGGACTGCAGCCACCTTCGTGCCAAAGGTGCCGGTTCCCGTCGCGGTGCAGCGGGTACAAGAACAGCAGCAGCACCCGGCCGGTAGCAGCATTCCTCCTCCTCCACCGCCGCCGCCGCCGTCCGCGCCGGAGGAGCCGATGCCCTTCACCTTGGGCACCAAGGCCAACTCTGACCTGGTCAGTACCGCTCACGCCTCTCTGCACAAGGAGAAGGAGGAGAAGATGAAGAAACAGGAGGAAGAACAAGAAGAAAGGAAGAGGAGGGAGGAGGAAGAGGTGAGGAGGAGGCAGGAGGAGGAGATGAGGCAGATCAGGATGCAGTACGAGGAGGAGAACAAACGAAACAGAGAGAAGAAGGAGGAGAAAAGGGTGCAGCTGATGAGGCAGGTGTCGACAGAGGACAGGGAGAGGATGCTACAGGAGCAGCAGGAGTTCATCAAAAGGCAGAGGGAGGAGGCGGAGCAGATTGCCAGGGTCACCCAGCAGCAGCAGCACCAACAACAGGACACGATTGTTGATCATTACCAAGACCAAGAGCAACTGGAGGAGAAGAGCAGGCTGCAAGTGGAACAGGAACTGGAACCTGAACCGCCCCCGCAGCTGCCGCCACAGCAACAGCAGCAACAACCACAACAACTAACCCAACATCAACAGCAACAGCAGCAGCAGCAGCAGCAGCAAGAACCTCAAGAAATGCCGGATAAGGTCATTGAGGAAAATGACGCCCAAACAGTCGAGATCCTCCCTGAGACCCTGGAGGAGTTCAACAAGACTGCAGAGGAGCTGGAGAGCAGGTCGCCGTTGCCGCCGCTGCCTCCGCTCAACCTGGAGCTGACCCAGTCGCCGGCCGGCGCCGCCCCCGCGGCAACCCAGTCAAGCAAGAGCCCCGGGATGGTGGACTTTGACGAGCCCCTCGTGCTGGAGAACATGGACGACAACGAGATCCGCTACCACCCGGCAACTGCAACGACGGCGGTGGCGGCGGCGTCGACGGCGTCGACAGACAAGCATGCTGTGTTGGAGAGCGGCGTCGACTCGATGCAGATCGCAGACGTCTGCCGGAGGAACCGCGAGGCCATTGACGAGGCTATGGTCAGGCAGAGGGCAAGCATGTCGCCAAGGCCGAGGCCGCAGCAGCCTCAGCCGCAGCCGCAGCTACTGCTGACCTCACCGAGGCAGCAAGCAGATTCGTCCTTGGATCAGAATCTCAATCCACAGCCTGACCACCAAGGCGCCGTCAGAGCAGATCATGATCAAGTCGTCCCGTCGGAGTTGCCGAGACCGAAGTCGGCGAGAAAGAAGGTGCCGGTGGTGAGGGCGCAGCAAGGGCAGCCCAGGAGCTACTACGACCCCAAGACAGAAGAGCACTCGGGCAGCAGCAGCTCACAACTCCAGACGGCGGTTTCAAATGCGACCGAAACTCAGTCTATTCCTCCGACAACGGCGGACAGACAACTTCCCTTCTACGACCCTTCGGTGTCTCTTCTGGGACTCTCCGGGAGTGGTGATCCCTCGGCGGCCAAGACAAGCATGAGACGGATACCGATACAAATGGAGACGTCCATGCCGACGACGACGAGGGACAGGGAGGAGCAGGAAACGGAGAAGGCAAGCATACCAGTCGGTGCAGGCCAGCAACAGCCGCCGCCGCCGCCGAGGCACCAACAGCAGAGAGGGGAAAAGGTCCCAGTGAGGATACCAGTAGAGGTCGTCGAACAGAGACCGCCGCCATCGCCACCGTCACAACAGCAACAGCAACCAAGTCTACGCAGGGTGGCGCAGACGCCGCCCCCGGCGCGACCGGCGCCGGCGGCTGCCGCGCGGCGCTCGGCGGCCACCCCGCCGCCCAAGCTGGGCCTCCAGAAGCCGTTCTTTGACGATCCGTTCCAAGGTGGGTTTCTTCCTGTGTGCTATCATCATTAATTCGTCATTTTACCTTGCTCTGATCTACGCAGTGCCCATCCTGAGGCCGTCTTCCATATTCAGCAGCGGCGACAACGAGTGGAACGAGCCTGTCTCACCCCAGGTACGTTTAGAGCCAGTCATTGTCATCATATCTGTCCTTATGTCTATCTCTTAACCCTTCTCCCACCCTTCCTGGTCATCAGGCCTTGTACTTCGGCGAACCCGGCAGCTGGAACCGCGCCAACACCTCCCCCTCAGTGAGGCAGGAGGTCGGCTCGAGGCCCCAGGAGAGGATCATACCCATACACATCGAGAAGGTGAGAAACTTGTACTAGAAAATGCTCGGCACTCCATCATTTCACACCTAAAGTGGTTTTACTGCAGAAATTTGGGAAATCCCTGGAAACAAATATTTTTGCATTTAGTTAAATGCCCGGAGTAAGGTACCTATAGTGGTAAATTTGACAAAACTCTACGTAGAAACTCTCTCCTTTCAGGGTCCCACCCCCACCTTCAACCGGTCCCTGAGCGACGTCGACTACCAAAAAAGGGCGAGGAAGGCAGTCATCGACGACATTCACAGGTAGGTGGGTGGAATTGGGAGGGGAGAAGAATTGGCTGGTTTTAGTATACGTAATACATACTACAGAAGATGAAATTAGCAAAAGATGAATTCAAATCTGGCCATCAGAGGAAAGTTTACTATGTATACCTGGCACGTAGTAGGACTTTTTTCTTTACTAATAGTGAAGTTTAATATAACTAAGTACTACAGTATACTGTGCTCTCAAGTTGGTCATGATGAGCTGCTTTGCCCATCCTACAGTCATCGTCGCCTGACCGCCTCCGACATTGCCGGTCCGCGCTCCGAGCCCTACCAGTCGCCCAGCATGAGGCTGCTTACGCAGATACACGTGCAGCAGGCAGATGGAGAAGGTAGGCAGGCACCTCCCTCACACCCTAGCCACCCATGGGCAGATCACGCTGACATGCAAAATGCAGAGTGCGTAGAAAAGAATTTCTTTTTTAAATCAATGAATCTGGTCACAGCATAAAATAGCCAAAAACAGGAGACTACGTGCACCCACAGTCAATGCATGAGGGACTTGGAGTGGATGCTAGAGATCAAATCATTTTAACCCACTTTGGGGAAGATTTTCCTGTAGTCTCCAGATGTACGTATAAGAAGATCTATGTTAAATATTACCAAATTGCCAAGTATATTACCAGACATTGATTCTTGAAAAAGCCAAAGTCTTTTTCTACGCACTCTGTAGTGTGTACTGTATATCAAGGCGGGAAACAGGTTGCATTGTACCTATCACAAGTACAGCATGTCCGTTGCAAAAAGCTGAATACCTATAACTCATTTTGCCTTGGTGTGTTTCATAAGTATCCGTCATATGGTAAACTACTAGATGAATTTATTTCAACGTTTGAAACATTTTTTCTCTTTTAAAATTAAATTTGCACTTTTAGACGGAAAAAAGAAGGGGTTTTTTTTGCGGACATGCTGTACGGCACGTGTCGACATTTTGTGTGAAGCCCCCCCACCCTTCGCACAGAGCCGGTGGTGGAGCAGTTAGCGACCTCCCGGGAGTACACGGGCTCCGAGGGGCGGTTCATGCCGCCGAGGATGGGCAAGGGGTCGGAGGCGCACCTCACCTCGCCCCACTACCAGTCGATGCCGTTCCCAGTTCAAGTGGACGGTAAACTGCAAAGAGTGGTGGAGTGGACGCGAGATGGAGAGAACCCTAGTTGCACTACTACTAGTACATAGAACTGCCAAGAGTTGGGACATTCTTGTCCGGGTGTTGACTTGTGGTAGGAAGGCGGAGAGCTGCCAAACACGTGACATGTGCAGCCGTGTCGGGACCATTCCAACCACCCCCCACCCCTAACACTACCGCATCTGGCGCCGGAATTGAGCAGTGAGACGAAATCCGGCTTGACCTCAAAAAACGGGAAAGACACAGTACATACAGTACAGTGTGCGTATAAAAGGATGTTCGCGTTTTCTGAATAATCAATAACTTTGGTGACAGCATAAAAACTGCTTTTTTCCTTAATGTCTCCAGGAAAACTTTCCTTTTGGTGAGAGATTCACGTTGATATGTATTAATGTTCAAATTTTTAAACATGCCTCATAAACTGTCTGGGCGTAGCCCCTAGCAAAGCACAAGGTGGGGTGTTACTGGTGTCTCTCTTCACACTGTCTCTGCTGTTATCTACGGACTCGACAGTAGGGACTTGGAGTGGATGCTAGAGATCACCCCTAGGGAGCTTAGATCATTTTGAATCACTTTGGGGAAGGTTTTTCTATAATCTCCAGATGTACAAGATAATCTGTGTCATATTACTAAATTGCTAAGTATGTTACCAGACTTGTTGAGTTTTACAAAAACGAACATCCTCTGCGCACTCTGTACTTGTAGTGGTAGTACTGAGGATCTAGGAGTATGAGTAATTCCCGAGCAGGATCTCTCTTTTTTTAATGATAGTGTAATAATTTTTTTCTCATATTTTCTTTCAGGTTACACCGACTTCTAAGACGACGAGGAGGGGCTGACAAGATAGTACGTGGATTGATCCCATCACATTATGATAATGTAATACTACTGTACTAGTTACGTACCGTATGTATACGTGAAAGCAGTTGTTACTGTGCTTCCCAGAAAGAAAGAAAGAAAAACTTCTTTGTCTATCAACACTTGGAGTCCTTTCTCTCTCTCTTTTTTTAAATATCAACATTAGTACCATAGGAGCAGAAGAGGTTAGCTGTTGAAGGATTACTGCTGGTCTTCTTCAGGTCATGTCGGTAAATTACGAAATTTGAAAGGTATGTTGTGAACAAAAAAATAACCATTTTTATTCAAGCACAGGGTGTCTCACGGGAACTGCCCGAAAATGTGTTTTGCTCGAAAAAAAAAGGCTTTAGGACAAAAGTTAAAGCGTTGTCTTTTGTAGCCTTTCAAGCAAAATTTGATCAATTTTTGCTGATATTTCTGAACCTGTCAGAGTACAGGGGACTAAAACTCTTCTTTGGAAAGTAGCAACCTTCTCTTTGGTTGGTCTTAAAGTTGTCGCTCTTTTTGGCTCAGCCTTGAGAAGACACCATGCATTCTGCATCTCACTCCTTGTTAAAATAGGCTGGGCTGAGATGGCTATTGATGCTGCTTGTTCACACATGTGGTATTCCAATTTCCAGATATCAAAGCTTGAAGACAAATTGGTAGCAATAAACTACCAAATTAAACATACTGTACTATATTTTCATGATCTAGAAAAAAAAACTCCCAAGAAAAAAAAATCAATATTCCCGTAATAAATCAGATCAGGCCGTCGCCGTCCCACTCCATGGCCACCCTGACTGCCATGACGGAGAAGTCGTCGCCGAGGAGCATTACCAGCACCCCATTCACGTCCACGGGACACCGGTCGAAACGCATCGACACCTTCCTCCACCGTCCAACTTCCTCTTCCTCCTTCTCCAGGTGCAGCCTCCTGCACCTTTCGGACCATGAGCCAACAAAAAAGAGAATGAACTCAGGCCTCAAAGAGGGACACGACACAACTTTTAACATGTGTTTTCCCCCCTCCGGCTACGTTCACATCGGCATGTTCTCCCACTCCTTTCTGTATAGCTAGCAGCCGATAATGACGACCAGCGCTGTTGTAACCCAACACAGTCATCGTATTTCTCTTTCTCACACACAAATCTCATATATTTTTCCTTCCTAATTGGAATTCCTAATATTCAATAGTAATGC
>JAAUYM010161199.1_pt1 | contig 12817 bp, 14 predicted proteins | sample 7278001 | NCBI WGS metagenome assembly JAAUYM01 (sample SAMN14350224, study PRJNA611818) | marine sediment metagenome | isolation source: surface marine sediment (1.8m) | place: French Polynesia: Moorea | collected 2018-08
CATCCTTTTTGCACCAGAGCTCTTTTTTGGTCTGGTTTGGCATGTGTAGCGATTTGGTTGCCCACCCCTGTACTATTTTAAAACGAGGTTGTACAGAAAGATATTGTGCTGCTACAGTACTACATCCTCGACCTCGTTAGAGACACTTTTTCGTGACCTGATACCTACCCAACCAATATCGCTAGCGTGAATTTAGTGATAATTTGCAACAAGGTTTTCATATCACTTATACAGCATTAGAACGCCAGCGCTGCAGGTGTTAGAATAGTGGGAAAAAACCTTATTGCACTTCAAATGTCGACCCCCTGCGCTAACTACCACCATTATCGCCACCGAGACCGTGCCCCTAACGATACCAATGTTGGTTGGGTATACGTACAAACTTTGCAGATGTGAGAGTGAGAGGTCTCTCCTAATTGGCAAGCAAACACCTTAGAGTTGAAAGATTCGTACGACATTTCGATGCCTGAATTCACGAATTGGCGTTTATTAATCTGGTTAATGGAACCTCATCACAAGAGACCACACTCACTGAGCGCTGCCATGCATAGACTCGCTCATCCTCATAGCTGCTTGATCAGGCCGAGGAACTCGTTCCTGGTCTTGGGATCGTCCCTGAACACCCCGAGCATGCAGGAGGTGACGGTCTTGCTGTTGATCTTCTGCACGCCCCTCATGACCATGCACATGTGGCACGCCTCCACCACAACCCCGACTCCCTGGGGGCAGACGGCCTCCTGGACGGCATTAGCAATCTCCCTAGTCATTCTCTCCTGAATTAAAACGTGATAGTTATATTCACACTTACGTGCGTGTAAAAAAAATATTTAAAAATCATATTGGATACAAGTTTATCCGTTACCTGGACCTGGAGGCGCCTAGAAAAGATCTCCACAATCCTGGCCATCTTGCTGATGCCCAGGACCTTTCCTGACGGCAAGTAGCCGATACTGACCTGGAAAAAAGTGCAACAACGTTTGCACTTCATCCGTCTCCGTCTCATCCTTTAACCCTTTGTTGCACCTTCCCCATGAAGGGCACGAGGTGATGCTCGCAGAGCGAGAACATCTCGATGTCCCTGACCACCACCATCTCGTCGTGGTTCTCGTCGAAGATGGCAGTCCTAACCACTCTCTTGGTAGATTCCTCATAGCCCTAACAACAAATCGCCTTTTTAGTCAATTGCTACTAACATACTCGTGGATAAACTTGGTCAGTGTACGTGCCTTGGTGAAGAACATGAGCGCCTTGGCTGCGCGAACCGGGGTGTCCCTGAGGCCCTCCCTCTCCGGGTTCTCGCCGATGGAGGACAGCATTGTCCGATACTGGAAGCAGTATTTCAGACATCACGTGATGAACGGAGGCAATTTGCCCGTCCGCCCCGCCCCCGCCCCCGCCCCCGCCCCCGCCCCCGCCCCCCGCCCCACCTGGTCCGCGATTCGTCGCACCATCGGGCTGTGCTCGTCGTCGTTCTGGTGCGGGGACCTCATCGGGGACGACTTGAGCAGGTTGGACTCCTTGTCGCCGCCACCGCCAGCGCCACCGCCAGAGCCATTGGCGGAGTCGCACGGGGACGGAGGGATGCTCAGGCGGAGGAGCTGTTTCTGGCAGTTCTCCATGACGAGACCTGAGCATAGCGGGAACAAAATTATCCGGAAATTACTATATGGGAAATAAGAACATCATTGTACGTAGATTATACTACCATTTCAAGGGTGGTGATGTGCAATGCTTACCTCGATCTTCGGACGGGCCTCTTAGCTTAAATACAGTACGTGGTGGTGAAGGGAAGCTTTCCCCTTCACAACCAGCAAGAAGAGTGCTTTCTTCGTCTCTGGTCTGCGCCCAACTGATACTTGTTGCTTTTGGCAGCTGGAGTGCTCTGCTCTGCTTTTTTCTGCTTTCTTTTCTCCCTCCTCCCCCCTCCCTCCCTCTTTCGCAATCGACCTTGAGAACATCTAAAGAAGAAGATCAGAAAAGGTCCTTTCATCATTGTTCCATTAATACGGACGGACTTGGTTAATCGAGACTCAGTTAATAGAAAGTCTTGGTTAACTAAGGAACTTTCTAGCGAACTGAATTTCTAGGTACACAAAGCCACACTTGATTTTTTTTAAAAAAAGATAAAAAGATAACTGGGAAAGTGGACCATCTCCTGACATGACAAATACAACAGGCTCTGCCCGGAATAAAGAGATGCGCTACTACAATATTTGATGCAGTCACTTGTTGTAAGATGCAAAATAAAGTTTCGTCTTCTTTTCTTCCTTCTCCTCCACCTCCCCGGTCAGATTGGCGCCCCGTTCAGCACCACCTCCGCCGACGACCACACGGGCGCAGTGTACGCGTACGACCTGGACGAGCTGATGGCGGACGGAGACGGCGGCGGCGGCGGCGGCGTCGATCCGGATCCACTTCTCATCGTCGAGGGGGAGGTCAGGCACGGAAGGAAAGGAACAACAACATCTGTGGATTTAACAATCTCGGCAAAAATGGAGCACTGGAGTCATGAGGAACCTTTTTTTTTTTTTTTTTTCAATTCCCTTTTCAGATTTGGCAGTCGCCTCCGCCTCCTGAGCTCCCCGTCTTACCCGTTGCCCCTCCTGGCGGTCGGGTGCTCGCGGCACCAGAGCGGGTCGCCGCCGTCGGAGGTGGAGCCCGGGGCGGTCTACGTACACTCGGACCTGGCGGACGAGGCCGCCAGGCAGCTGGTGCAGGGGTCGCAGTGGTCCTTCCTGGGAGGAGGGGACATCAGACAGGCAAAGCCCGCGTAAAAAAAAATTGCGATTTTTTTTCCAGCTCCTTTTCAAACGTTGGTGACTAGATCGAGGTGGATGGCGAGTCTGACGGCATCTGGCTTGCGGCAGGGGCGACGGCCGACAGCTCGTTCGGGGTCAAGAGGGGAGGATCCGTCAACATCTGGATGGCGAACGCAGAGTGAAGTTAAAAAGCCTTAAAAATTGGTCCTTAGGAGGGGGAGAAAAAGAAACTAGGTAGTAGAACAGCAATATAATATCTGCCAGCTTTCTTAGAAAATTGGAATCTACCACTGTATGTGTACGTGAAGCCACCCAAACGCGGATAATAATACGTGAACTTTCATGTTTACCAAGAAAAGAAAAAAAATCTGCCAACCAGAATGCTCGCGAAAGCAGTATCTTGAACTTGCGTACCTGGTACATACAGTACATGTACAACACGGATCGTGATTGAAAAAGAAATTCAACAAAGAAGGGAAGAAAGGAGGACATGGAATAGGATGAAAAGTTGGGCTTCTTCGCCACGACTAAACAGCCTTTATACTTGTACGGTCTTCTTCTTAGTATTTCACAAACGCAGTGCCAGCTCGATCCAGGGCCACATGGCTCACACTAACGTGCTGTAAACGAATCTGACTGTAGCACGTCTTCACGCACATTTAGGTACCGTAGTAGTACCTAGTACCTAGTACAAAGGTGAGCTGACTTGTGGCCACGGCCGCACGTTACGTGCCCCTTTTGCAATTCATGCACCACCGGGGCAAGAGGACGTACCTCACGACGACCAGCCCGAAGAGGAAGCCGAAGACGACTCCGGACGCCAGCATGACGTTGCCGAACTGCCGCGCACTCTCCTCCCAGTCCTCCTCGTCGAAGACGCCGCGGGACGCCACCGAGAAGACGAGCTGGGCCACGAGCAGGAGCACCAGGGCGACCGCCACCGCCATGACCTTCCTGCTCTGCACAGGCTCCTCCGCCTCCGCGTGGGACAGGACGTACATGAAGTGGTAGTAGTAGAGGACGCAGGGCAGCGCCAGCCACAGGACGGCCGCCTCCACCGCCGACTGGAAGCTCCACCCCCCGCAGTCGGCGCAGCAGTTCGGCACCGACCTCTCCGCGGAGGGCGTGTGGGAGGAGGACCCGCCCATCCCTCCTCCGGTGGCAGAGGAAGGGGAAGCAGTGCCCCCACCGCCACCGCCACTCTCTCCCTCCCCCCCTCCTCTCCCGGCCGTCCCGGCCGTCCTGTCGTCGTCGTCCACCGCCTGGAACCGCCCCGAGGAGAGGGCGAACGCCCTCTCCGGCGGGGACCCCCTCCGGGTGACGGCTGCGTCCGTCACCAGCCCGCTGTACCCTGTCCTGGCCGCCTTCCTCTCCGAGTCCGGGCCTGCGGCGCTGGCCGGCATCATCACCGCGCCGCCGCTGCCGCCGCTGCCGCCGCCGCCGCCGCCGCCGCTGGCGCCGCTGCCGCTGGCGAACGCCTTGAGCGCGCCCCCTTCGCTCTGCACCTTGCTCCCGTAGTCCGGGTCGGTGAGGAGTCGGTAGGTGTGCGCGCGGACGCGGCCGTCGCTCGCCTCCTCCTTGGTCCGCTCCTCCGACCACTTCTTCTGCTCCTCCTCGCTGGGCTGCTGGCTGCTGAAGGGGACGACCGGGGGAGGAGGAGAGGCAGCTGTGTGCATCACCGGCATGCTCCTCTCCACTGTGGTGAAGTACGTGGGCATGGAGGCGTTCTCCGGGTTCGACCCCCCGCCGCCGCCGCCGCCGCCGCCGCCTCCCACCACCTTCTTCATGGACTCCCTCCTCTGCCTGTTCTCCTCCTCCGTGGGCTCCAGGTCCACATTTGTCCAGGAGGATCCCTTGCCCTTGTGGACGTCGAAGGGGTTCGAGCTGACCACCTTCACGTGCTTCCCCGGGTCCACCAGCAGGGCCACCTGGGTGCCCTTGTCCACTTCTTCTGCGGGGGAATCAGACACGGACAGGTAATTGGAGGAGGATACTTGGACGCTGTCCAGGCTTGGATTCTTTCTTCTTTTCTTAGAGGTGCCCATTGTTTCCTGGTCAGGTCTTCATAATAGTTAGCTCACTTCACAGGAAAATTCATGGTACATGTAACAACCTTCACAGACGAATTTTATTCGCACTCTGACTTGCGACACACCTAAGTTCCCAAATATTTTTTTTTCACCACTTGCGACGACACCTAAGCTCCCACTTTTTTTTACAAAACTTTTATTTATTCCTAGAACAACACATAAATAAGCGTCAGTGATACTTTTCTTGCTTCTTAATCAAAGTGTTGACCTGAAATTGCTGTACGTGTAAGAAAAAATGGTGTTTTTTACATTTATGATTTTGTGTTTGCAGCTTCTCCCCTCTTACGTCCCTTCTACTAGTGTTTAGTAGTCTCGTACTTCCAGTACAGTAGGTAGTACCGGTACTAGTACACAACAGGGAATAAACCGGGTTCCTGGGACTGGAAGAGAAAGGAAGGATGTGGATTAACAACAACCAACGGATCAGCTCCTCCCCAAATTCTAATCCGCCCCCTGTCGCCCCCCCCGACGTACCTAGCATATGAATTAAAAAGAAAAAAGAGAAAGGAGGTAAGAGGGGGGCGATAGGGAGAGAGAGAGAGACGAGCCCAAGGCACCGAAGATGCTGGTTCGCTCCGGTGACCTCATCCCGGTGAAGGCGGAGGCGGCGCGAATCCCGTGGACCAAGCGAAAGTCACACGTGCTCAACCACCTCCACAGAGGCCCGGTCGATTTCGACGTATGTACCTACTTTCATTGGAACAAACAGATTGTAGTACGTAGCGATATATGTACTCGTATGTGTAGAGATTTTGGGAGACGTGGTGTCTGGTTACTACTACTCTTTTTGCCCCACTTGCAGACTTACGTGTACGACACCAACGTTGGAGACGTGGCCAAGCTGTCGTCCTACTTCAACCCGGACCGCTGGACTGTTCACGACCTGAACAACAGGTAATTAATTCATTTAACGAGCACACAAGAGTCGGTTGTGTACCGTACCATACACACAATCACAATGCAACCATTTCAGGTTTGGCATCCAGCCTCAGGACAATCGCCCGAGCGACTGCGACGATGGGGATGACAACCGCGAAGCCTCCGCCGCCATCCTCACCTCCACTGACGCCAAGGTCTCCTCACTCGTTCCCAAGTTGCTCATCTATCCAGAGAAGGCCGTGGAGAGCAGCAGTGGCAGGAGCAGTTGCGGAGTGCAGCTACCTCAGCTGATGGTAACAGATGCCGCCGCCAGCAGGGAGAAGGAAGGTCGGCCCGGTCAACAGCAGCGTCGGCAGCAAGCAGCTCGTCAACCTCCTCCGCCCTCCTGGGAGAGCACCGAGGCTTTCCCTCCACTCTCTGCCAACAACGGCAACCACAGCGGTGGCGTCACTTCGTCCCCTGAGCACCTCTCCTCCTCTGGGCACAACACGTCCTCCTCCTCCCCCGTCGGATCCGGCAGCGGCAGCGGCAGCGGCAGCGGCAGCGGCAGCGGCAGCAGCCTCGGCCTCCCCTCCTACTCCCTTACGCTGGCCATCCAGAGCATCTCCTCCCCGCCGTCGTCGTCCTGCTCCTCCTCCTCTTCTCGCCGAGTTGGTCCCATCGCTGCTCCCGCACAGTTGGTCCCTGCTCCCGGCCTCGCCCCCGGCCCCGCCCCCGCCCCCGCCCCGGGCGCAGAACGCAGAGACAGCAGCAAGAGTCCGTCGACCTCTCCGCTGCCACCACCCTGCCTCTCCAACCTGTGCCACCCGTTGGACGAGCTGTCCCTCCTGAAGGCGGTCTGGCAGGAGAGGGTCTCCACCGTCGCAGACATGGGAAAGGACATAGGCGGGGATGACGTGGGCGGCGGAGGAGGGGCGGGGGCGCTCTTCAACTTCAGCCCAGAGAGATGCCTGCCGAAGGACATGTTCTGAGCCCCGGAAATGGCCGTGTCCTCAAACTTCCAATTGATGGGGCCCTTTTCCCACGGTTATAAAGTACAATATGGTTTGGCTTTTCAGGTGGCTTTTTTTTTTTAAAAAAAATCAAATTTCTGACGAAAGTATGCAAATTGGTACATACTAACAAAGCTTTTTACCCCAAAATATGTTTTTTAGTGAATTTAACATGTCCCTCCACCACTCCAAGATGTTATACTATGGTGTTTATTGCACAATTTTTCCCCTCAGCGTGACACGAATCCCTCACAGTGTTGAAAGGGCGATTTCATGAAATTTGTAGTAGACAACTTCGTGATGTAACTCCTGATTATACTTAGTAACCAACATGCGTCGCCGATATTGCTGAAGTACTTCTTCCAGTGTCATTTTTGATGTATTTTTAACACCAACAAACGTGGCTGTCTTTGACAATAATACAGAAACGTACATATACCACCAAGTCCACACATGTGCTCTGTACTATTTGACAGGTGCGTGTGAGACCTGGTGCCAAAGTACTAGTTCATAGCTATATACCATACCTGGTACACTCCGTATCACTCAGTCCTATTTCCTGAAAAATGAGTCGCAACAATATTGCTGGACATAAGAGGCTATTTTTTTTTTTACTTTTTTTCCAAGTAGTTTCTTCAAGTAGGTAGAGTTTCTCGAATCCCGGACTGTTTGGATAACCTACAGTACTTATATTAATCAGAAAAATACTGCAGTGCTTTCCCCTGAGACCCTGAGGATTCTATAGGTACCGTATTACACGGGAAACTGCGGAGAAATGCTCTAAAAGTGGTGCGGTGAACCCGGATACCCGCCGTCCGGGAAATCCCCGGCCTGATAGAAAAAAAAAACCCTGTACCTTTCGATGCTTGCCTGTTCGCGCGGAAGCTTCTTTCCAGCCTTTCCTTTATTGGGAACGAAGAGAGAGAACTTGATATGGCAGTGAGAAAAAAGGAAAAGGGGAGGCAGGCCTCTGGAGTGCGTCGGCGCGGGCCCTCACGGCGTGCACATCATGGTGCAGTCGACGCCAACGATGTTCCTGACCATGCTGTCCCCGTTGGCAAAGTTGATCTCCTGCCCGAAGTTGCTCTTGTGGATGTAGATGGAGTGGAGACAGCCCACGTAGCCGGAGGAGTAGAGGTCGCCCGTCCTGACAGACACCGACCCGGGCAGGCCGCCTGAGGGAGACAAGAGCAAGTCAAGACGCTTCGCTCTATATACATAGTACTTCGCTAGAATGTCCCTGACTAGGACTAAGACTACTAGGGTTGTACCTAGTACACTAGGTACATAGTGGTAGTACAGTAAGACGATCACAACGCCAGAGGGCAAGAGTGGAAAAAAAAGGGAGAGGTGAGTAGTAGGCCTCCGCAGTGTTTTGAGGAGGAGGAGGAAGAGGAAGACCTCTCCAAGGCCTCTCGTGAGCTACAGTAATTATCTACCTATAGTAGGTATGCTGGTTGCACGATTATTAGTACGTAGTGCTTCTTTCTGCGGTCTGGGGGGGTGGGGGGGTAACCCCAATTATAACTAGAAAAAGGAAAAGAAATTTAATTAGTGTCGCTTCTTTCTTGGGCAATCATGGGTGTCCGTTCCACCGCCACTCACCGACGAAGAGGTTGGACGTCTTAGCGTTGAGGCTGGCCGCCCTGGCCACCTCGCTCTCCATGACGGGGCCGCCGTCCACGCGCAGCTCCGCCTTCGCGCCCTTCTTCAGGAACTCGGCCTCGTGCCTGCAGTGCGTGGAGGGAAGCAACGTGATATCATCCGGAATTAAGCGACAGTGTCTTCTCTTCGGAAGCATCTTTAAAAAAAAAAATTCGTCATAGCAGCACACAAATACAAGCAGGAAATAATTCATTGTGTTGTCCTTCCGTTCGCTCGAGAAAAAAAGAGAGGAGGAGCCTCCTTTAGAGAAAATTCAATCTCGTCTCCTCCTCCTCCTCCTCCTCCTCCTCCTCCTCCTCTTCTCTTCTCGACTCGCCTGGCTCCGTCCGCCACTCTACGCAGGCTTTGCCCCTTCAGCTCCAGCAGGCCTCCCTCCATGGAGAGAACGTACTCCAGAAAGCCGTCACGAACTGGTGGTATAGTACAGAGCAAGAAAGGGAGTGAAGAAAAGAAAGCGTTACAGAATTAAACTCAATATAACTTATGAAGAGACATTCTGTTAGCTCCCGTGTCCTTGCTACGTGTAAAGTGTAATTTTCTTCGCAGCTCCGCACCGCGTCAAGATGAAAAGAGGATTTTTTCCCCCTTTTTTTTCAGAGGTGTCTAATGAAATGCCTTTGCGACATTGCCATCCACCTTCCCTCCCTCCCATTTAGAGCCTCCCATTCAAGTCAATTCAGCGGGAAAAAAAAATTGCCCTGGAGAGCAATAAGGTCGGACAGGTCACCTTAGTAAACACACTAAACGGGGCTATTCTGTTAGACGATGTACTGTACATTTGCTGTACATTGTTCAGTGTCACCTTAGCCTTACGTATGTTGGTTCATGCAATTGACTACTTAGTGTACTTGCTCTTGTTGGACATGGGGCTTCTTTACTGAAGCTTACCTTAATGGTGTAGTCAGTACAAACAAGTCCTATGCCATTATAATTAATCAGGAGAGCTAGTCCACACCTTGCTACAAATTCCTCTTAGGCTATTGTGGCTCCCCTTCCGGTCCTTAATTTCTCTGTACACAGTAGACCCATCTCATCTCACCCACCTCCCAAGGCGATGTAGTCTCCCCTGTTGACGTCCCCCTGCCACAGCAGCAGTCCGTCCGGGTTGGACGTGGTGAACTTCATCCTGAAAAAATGAGGAAGAGAAAGAGGGAGGAAGGGAGGGAGGGAGGTAGGGCGAGACAAAAGGGGCGCTTCTGGATGCTGCTGCTGGACAGTACCTGATGGTGAGCGGGTCTCCTGCGCCGACGTTGCCGATGGTCTTGGACTTCATCTCCACGTAGGCGCTGCTGCCGACCAGGCTGTCGCGCGGAGGAAAGGAGAGTTCCTTGTAAAAGCAGGGCTTGGGCGTCGACGGTGTCGGCGTTGGAGTCGGAGTTGGAGACGGGGGTCTCGGAGGGGCCGTAGTCGTGTCGTCGAACGGACTGGAAGGAATTGAATGATGGCGCTTGTAATAGACAAGCAACTACTGGTAGGTAGTAGGCATCTTGATATGCGTTAAGATGAGTCTGTCTTCTTACTTACTTCTTTTAAGAAAAAAAAACAATTCCTGTTTTCACTAACTGGTATACGTATACCTAATTTTTTCAGGTTGACTGGGACTCAATTAATGTACATAAGAACTTATTGGAGAATATACACCGGAGAATACATTGGTACGTACATCCATTGTTATTTTTCAATATTTTATCAATGCAATATTTTCGTTCAAATAAAAGGGCATCCTGCAAAAGTGGGAATGTTTGTAGCAGCGTCCTATAAGTCTCACATGTACGGCTTCTCCGTGGTAGTCTTTTTGGTCGGCGGGGCCGGCGGCGGCGCCGCCAGCGTCTGACACGGCAGGTCGCTGAAGGCCGGCGTGCCCACGGCGTCACGGAACAGGTTGACCCGGGTGACCTCTGCGCCGGCGCCGGCGTTGGCGTACGGCTCGGCCGTGACAGTGACGGAATGGACGCAGCCCCGGAGGCCGAGGTGGTAGAGGCCGCCGGTCGCGCCGGAAACGGGCTTGGGGAGCCCGCCTGGACGGAATTCAACGGGAAGGGTTAAAAATTTAAGAGAGTCACATACTGCTACCTACAAAAAGGGGGGGAAAAATTGAAGCGGACAAAAGAGTGGAAGATGAAGAAATCGAATTCAAACTTTCTTCTCCTGGTGCAGTACAGTACCTACAATACACTAGACAGAATCCTGGCACGCACCGACGTATAGGTTCTTGCTGGGGAAGACCTTGTCCCCGTAGTCCGGTCCCGAGATGGCCGCGCCGTCCACCGAGAGCACCGGGTTCAGCATCCCGAAGTCCACGGCGACCACGTGCGGAGAGGAGTCGGCGACCAGGCCCTAAGGGAAGGCAAGGGAAGGGAAGGGAAGGAATACAAACGCATTGTCCGCTTCTGAGTGTCAGGATGGTAAATCTGGTTCTTGTTGAAGAGACCGATGCTGCAGTTGCTGTTGTTGCTGCAGTTGCTGCAGTTGCTGCAGTTGCTGCAGCGAAAGGCGTTAAGTTTCGTTTGTTTTTGTCGTCATCTTTCCTTACAGCAGAGGTTCTCAACCTTTCTGGACAATCAGACCAACTCGTGAACCCATTACTACTTATATGCTACAAGTCCAGTTACAGAAGCATGTACTACTACTACCAATGTACTGTACAGTACTTTTTGATTTTTTTTTTAATGATCTTTTTTACGACCTTTTCATAGGTTGAGAAGCTCTGCCTTACAGCATTTCTTTGACGGCACGGTCGTTGTGTCTCATACGTGCCTGGCTTCCCAGAGTGGACGTGGAGAGGGTGTAGAGGCCGTTGCCAAACTCCAGCTTCAGCTCGAGGTATCCGTCCTTCACTGCACGGTGGAAGTGGGAGCAAAGGGAAGAAAGTTCTGCACAGTAGGTACAGTACTATTCGGAGGCCTATTTCAGTTCTCTTCCGCCCCATTACTCTCTGTCAATCAACTCAAGAGGGAAGGCGGCCGGGTGGGGGTGGGGAGCGGACAGCATCCAAGAAGAAAATCCATCCTTCCCTTTTCTGTCACTGAGTGTGACGAAAATCTCAAACGGGGAGACGCGGGGGAAGAAGAGGAAGAGAAGCGAGCACTTCCTCTCAAGAAATTTTTCAAGTCAAGGGCTAAACTCTGTCGTGTCAAAAAAAAAATATTTTTTAGAAAGAAAAGATGAATTACAGTGGTATGGTCCTTACAGCAGATACTTACATCCTAGTGCGAAGAAATACCCGTGGTAGTTCCCGAAAAAGTCGGCCTCCCTCTGCCCCATCCAGAGGAGCAACCCCTCTCTCGTCCCCGTCGACACCTCCAGCTCCGCTCTCAGGTTGGCCGCCCTCGGCCCGGCCTCCGTCGACCGCAGCAGCCTGCGCAGGTCCAGCGTCTCAGGGCGCAACCGGGCGTGACCCGAACCGTCGAAGCCCATCGTCCTCTTCACGAAGGGCGTGGTCTTGGGCGTCGTCGGAGTCGGGGTCGGGGTCGGTCTGGGCGGGGTGGGCGTTGGAGGGGGCGGACGTTTCGGGGTGGTGGTGGGGTCGACCGGAGGAGGAGGAGTTGGGGGAGTGGGAGGAGGCAGTCTGCACTGCTGGCTGCTGACCACGCCTTCGCTCTTCCGGTTCAGGTGGTCGTCAGAGAAGTCAACCACCCCGCCGAAGCTGAAAAACGGTGGCAGGAATAGGTCTTTGGCGGTCATGCAAACAGATTATAGCACCTTGATAGACGATAGACACACACACACACACACCCTTTCCCAAGAAGTGGCCAAAATCACGAAAGGCGGATTTTTCTCTAAGGAAACCCTTCTTTAAAGCAATTGAGAAAAGAGTGGCTCAGATTTAAAAAAAAAAGGATTTTAAAAATCTTTAAGTGAATTGATCGGGTTACAAATTGCACTTTGGTAAAAGTGATTCTTAATGTCCGTACTGCCAATGATAACTATTTTCTCCTACATACCTAGCAATGAGCAGGCTTCTGTGTACTCATCAGAAACTTAAGCAGCTTTGTAACACTAATTTACCAAGAAATTATGATGTGACCCACTTCCATGTGGGCGGATTTTTGTGCGAATTGATCAACTGAATGGATGATTCACTTGCTGGAGTTGACTTTTACATTTTAAAAAATCCTCCAAGCAAGGCAACCCTGAGAGGAGAGCCCGCCAGAGAACTTTCCTCTCTTTCCCACTTTTCTTCCGTAACGTTGACAAGGGAGAGCAGCAGCTTCTCAAGTTGCCAAGAAGAAAGTTGAAAGGAGTAAGCACGGTGTGTCTTTTCTTTTCGCAAGAGACGGATATAAGGTGTGAAGCGAGTTTGCCTGTCAGTCCTGAAAAGCTTTTGGTGTCCAGTGTTAAGACTTTTGTGTACCTACAGTCTCCCTAGTAGTAGAGCTCCGATCGTAGTTTGGAAACTTTGCACCCGTATTTTTTGCAGCACTTGTGCTAG
>JAAUYM010001865.1_pt1 | contig 12812 bp, 18 predicted proteins | sample 7278001 | NCBI WGS metagenome assembly JAAUYM01 (sample SAMN14350224, study PRJNA611818) | marine sediment metagenome | isolation source: surface marine sediment (1.8m) | place: French Polynesia: Moorea | collected 2018-08
AACGTCATAACTTTTTTTTTTCATGAATTTGTTACGCTTGTAAAGTTTAAAAGTCCCGTCGGGTATGTTCGTACATCTCTTTAGAGAGCAATGAGTAACACCCCCCCCAAAAAAATTGTGTTTTTTTGTGTGGCCTTTTCAAGGAATACGTGTGGATGCTTTCAAAAGCCACAGAAATAGCATCATAGTGGTTGCCTGGTTGCTTGGGTTGGTTGATGGAGGTCAGACTTCCGCGTGGATAACTGGGTGAGCATCGGGGGGTGGGGGGTGGGGGGTGGGGGGAGCTACATTTTTGGGGGGGAGGCAGGGGGGGTTATAGTCTTAGCAAGTCAGTGATAGTTACCCAGCCAATATTGGTACCACTGGATCCACACCAACGGCTGCGCCACTGGTGTTGCAATTAGTGATGGGGGTCGAAATCTGGGTGCTCTCGCACTATTTGAACACAGATTTCTTCACTCTGGCGCTAGGACAACCCATGCTAGCGACATTGGTTGGGTAGGCAGGTCAGGTGGTGATTTTTTTTTTTCATGTGGAACATGTGAGTCTTGTCTGAAACACTTCCATAAATAAATGGAGAGACAGACAGAGAGAGAGAAAAAAAAGGTGCCTTGGGCTTCCACATATTTTGCCAAATATAGTAGTACAACTAATGTAATTTGTCCGCAGGGGTGGCGGTGGTGATGGGTGGGTGGAAAGGAAAGGAATATTCATTTTTTGTCCCCTTTCCCCTCCCACACTACGTAAGCCCAACCAATATTGTCAGCGTGAATTTAGTGATGGGTTGCTCTAAGGATATTTTTTCACTATTCTAACACCTATATTATTAGTGATACGAAAGCCTTCGAGCAACCAATATTTCAGCCCCAAGGCTAACAACCACTAGTGTCGCACACCGATTGTGTGCCCCTAGTGATACCAATATTGGTTGGGAGTAGTACAGTTCTTTTCCCTGCATATCGTGCAGTCTCCATGGTTAGCCTCAATATCATTTTTTTGCGATTTTTAAAACCTTTTTTTTTTACCTATACCCGTCGTCGCCTCTTCTCTCTCCCTCTGATGATTTCAGAGAGCAGAGCGCCGTGGTCATAGAGTTTGATCTGGAGAGAGGAGGATGGAGGAGGAGGAGGAGGAGGAGGAGGAAGAGGAGAAAGGTGGGGGGAGAGGGAAGAGGGAGAAGGAACGGTGGCTGGATCAGTCAGTCGGGTCTCCGCATCGCCCCCGACGACAAGGAGGAGGGAAGAAAAAAAGGACGACATGTCTGGCAGCGTGACGGACGCGGAGGTCCTGGAGCTGGTCAGCCGCAGCCGCAGGAACTGGCCCAACAGCCCCTACTACGGCGGCCGCAACCACAGCCCGGTCCCGAGGCTGTGGCACACCACCAAGGAGTACGGGGTCGTCAACATCGGCGGAGGCCGCGGAGACGGAGGAGGAGGAGGAGGAGGAGGAGGAGGAGGAAGAGGAGGAAGAGGAGGAGGAGGAGGAGGGGTCGGTGCAGCGACAGGGCTGATGTCAACTAAGATGCCGCCGACAGCGGCGGAGGAGGGGGAGGAGGAGGAGGAGGCGGCGACGGAGGCGGCGGCGGCCGCGGAGGCGGCGGCGGCGGCGGATCCGAAGACCCTCCACGTGGGCAGGTGCGCCTGCTGCGCCTGCGGCTGCGGCTGCGGCCCGGACGGCTGCGCCAAGATGATGGGGTGGGGGCCGGAGCTGGCGCTGGTGGTGTTCGCGCTCGCCACCGTCGGCGTCATGGTCTACTGCATCTGGAGCACCGCCGCCAACGTCGTGGGGTGAAGCAGGGACGAGGAAGAGCAAAGAACAGCGGCGACAGCAGGAACAGGAACAGGAACAAGGACAAGAAGAACAGGAACAAGGACAAGGACAAGGACAAGAAGAACAAGAACCCCCCCCCGCCCTCCCCAAAGTTGTTGTGAACCCCCCTGTTGTAGTTTTTCCTTGGTGGCTTCTTAAATCTTCACGTCCGTGTTAACGTCACTTCGACCCAGGCCCATTTGCTCAAAATTCTTCAACTGTACCTACCTACCTACGTACCTACCTACCTACCTACCCATATTATATACTCATATTATCCGGATCAATCCACCACTGTGTGTGCTAGGTATACTCTATATTGTGATAAAATAAAGAGCTCGATTTTGCAGCACGTTTTGCGACTTATTTTTGGCGACGCGGCATGGCAACTCTTGACTTTCACTAGAATGTACTAGTACGCGTATGCTACAGTTGACTTTTTCCCTTTTTTTAAAAGCAACTTATTCCGTATTACTTAGCAGCCTTTTTTTACCTTTCCACTCGACAATTTTGGCAAAGTTTTTTTTAGATGTTTTAAATCTAATCTGACGTGTTGGTCGGGTAAAAAAAGAGACTGCAAAGCATACCCGCAGCGATCCAACGCAAAGAGGAGTTCGGACATACCTAGTACTATATTTAATAGTCATGTGATGTACAACCTCATTATTTACATTTAGTTAAAAGAAAAAACATATGGAGTATGTGGTATGTGAGCATTGGTGGGCGATCTCATTTGGTCTCAAAAAGTCTCCACGAACATAGTTGTACATGGTCTCACTTGACCACGGACATAGACATAGTTGTCCATGGTCTCACTTGACCACTGACATAGACATAGTTGTCCATGGTCTCACTTGACCACGGACATAGACGTAGTTGTCCATGGTCTCACTTGACCACGGACATAGACATGACCATGGACATAGACATAGTTATCCCAAAGGTCCCAAATGTCCATGGTCTCAATGGTCCAAGTTCTAAAAAAAAACTGGTGAGACTACTGTATTTACACCTAAATCAAAACAGTTATTTTTTTTTTTTTTGGGTTTGCCCCCTTCTCCTCAGATCTCGTCGTGGTGGAGGTCTCCCGCGTGATCCTCGTCCACCTCGTTGTCGTCGTCCTCGGCGTCCGGGACGCCGTCGTTGTCGTCGTCGTGGTCCTCTGTGGGGAAGCAAGGGGAGGGGGCAAGGGAGAATTGAAATGAAAAACTCACAATAGCAAAGTCTTGACAGAACAATAATGAATAATGATAAACATTATTGAATAATAATGTTTCCCCCGCTTAATATGTGTCGCCGTACAGTACGGCAGCATCTCGGTGTAGTGATCAATCTCACTTCAAATGATGCTTGTGATGCTGGCCGACAGCATCCTTGTTCTGCTGTTTTGTTGGCCAGCAGGAAAAGGTATCGCTAAAGTGAGATTAACAGCTATGTCAAGATGCTGCTGCAATGCACGAAGTAATCTCACTTTACAGACACTTTTCGCGCCGACCAACAAAACTGCGCAAGAAGCATATTGTTGGCCAGCATCACAAGCATTGCTAAAGGTGAGATTAATCGCAGCATCCAAACGCTGCTGTACCGTACGGCAGCATGTGCTAAGTGGAGAAGCATCATTCAAGCTGCAGTATTCTCCAAAAAAAAACCCCTTTGCTAAATCGAGGTTCCACTGTACTGACATTGAAAAAAAAACTTGTGATAAAATAACCTCCTCTTACCCTCTCCTTTCCTCAACTAAAAACACAGCCAGTTTTTTTGTGCCCTTTGGCAAGTATTATTGAAAAACACTGTTGCATTTTCCCCCCACAAAGAAAACAAAAGTGAACAACACTTGAACTAGCATCGACGGAAGTCAGTAAAAAAAAGGGAAGCATTTATTTAGAAAAGACCATTTTTTATATATTTTTTGCTCCAAATTGTTTTAGTATATGTACACACGTGCACAGAAGGCAAAAAAATCAACTTTCGCTCAGAAGAGTCACATAATTTACATTTTGAGCATCGCCGAATTTGGTCATCATAACAACAGCAAAAGAAAAATCATTTTTTGAGCCCAAATAATTTGATCTATACTATTGTTGGTCACACTTTTCACTTGCACTGTTTCTTCTGGTGGTGGTAGATAAAATGTTCTGGGGATCAAATTTTCATGAAACTTGCGTCAGTCAGGGCTTTCTTTTGTCATTTAGGTTATGGGGTTTTTTTTGGGAAGCGGGGGTGGGGGAGGAAAATCACGTACCCAACCAACAACGCACTCTTACTAAACTTCCTCCTGAGCTCCGATGCAGAAATTTTTGTTAGCAAGCACCGACTGAGCATATACAAGTCGGCGCCAAGCGTGCAAACACGTGTACGCAACGTGTACGTATTCCAACTGAGCTTTCTTTTTGCATACCACCGTTGGTGGTTGGGTAGCTACTCAAGACAACAGTACAGGACATTAATACATCTTTTCTTTAATAAGGTGGTTTTTTTTTTGTTTCCGGTGCACAAATGAATTGATGTGAATCCTTCCTCCCCCTCCTCCCCTATAAAGAAAACCTTGTTGGTCACTCATGACGCAAGTTTCTTTCCCTGGAGATATGTTTCTTCTTTTTTCTTCCTTTTACACAGGCACTACTCAAAAATTAGTCCATATTTTTCTCTTCTTGATATTTTTTTTTCCCAGATTTTCTCTTCCTCCACTTCTTCCTCTCACATCTCGTCGTGCTCGTCCTCCGGGACCTCGTTGTCGTCGTCCTCCGCGTCCGGGATGCCGTCGTTGTCGTCGTCCGGATCCTCTGCATGGGGAGGGGGGAGGGAAAGGGAAGGGAGGGAGGTCAAGTGGAGGTCAAATCGAGGTCGTCGTCAAGTACAGGTAGAGGTGAAGTAAAGGTGAAATGAGGTAAAGTTGAGGCCAACGTAAGGTAATTTGAGGCAAAGTTGAGGGTCAACGTAGGGTAAAGTGAGGGTCATGTTGAGGAGGTCAACTTGAGGTTCAATGGAGGTCAAGCGAGGTCAAGTGAGGAGGTGCTATTTACAACTCTTCTCTCTCTTTTTTTTGCACGCCTTATGCACAAGCAAATCTGTGAACTACAATTACTACGTGCAACGCAAGGATGGTTCTGTTGCTTGCTTGGTGGATGCTGCTTTCTTCTTCTGTCGCTCCAGATGGTTGTGAAGAAGATGCTTTTTCTCTCCCTCCCCCCCCCCAGCTCCCCCCAGGCATGCACTCGTTGTAGATGTGGAATACGTGGGCATAGGTGTGCGCAGGTGGTCTTTATGATAAAAAAAAGGGGGGAGGCCCGACGAGTGTGGAGCGCGGATTTTGCCAGGATTTTTATTCTATAAAAAAGTTTTCCGTGCTCAATTTTCCGCGCAAGAGAGTAGCACGGATTTTGCCAGGATCCGCGTGACGTTGGGGTCAACATCTGTGAAAAATCTGTGCACAATTTGTGACATTTGAAACAGCACATTCCCCACAGAAAACCCGGAAAGAAAGCAGACTGTATGGGCAGCTGAAATTAAAAAAAAAACCCCAACCATATGCTGATGTGAATATCTTTGTAGGAATCCTAACAGAATCCTTGACATAAAAAAAACTTATTGAGACAATTTCCAAAGCAGAATCTGCACATTTTCTCTGCAATAAGAAATATTTAAAACTGCAGTGCCTTCAGCATAAAATGTCGAGAAAGAAAGAAAAACATAAGTAAAAAGATATTCTGTATTTTGGACGGATTCTGTGAGATAAACACTTAAGCAAGTAATGGTTAATGTACGGCAAACTTTTTGACTGTGGTGGGCAACAAACACAGGATATTTTTAGTAGCATATCACACAGGGTAGTTTCTCAAAGAAAAGGTCACAGATAATTCTCTTCTCAAATATGTTTTTCACGCTTTCTTGTACACCGGGGATTTTGCACAGAATCTTCCTCCAGGCTGCCTTGTCAGTTGCCCTAAAAAAGTTTGTAAAAGGTGAAAGTGAGACATAAAAGCCAGGAATCTGTGCATTTTCTACCTTCTTTTCATCCTTGGCCCTATTGACAATGTCCTCATAGCGGTCCAAGTACAGCTGCAGCTCCTCCTTCAGTTCGGGGGCCTCGATGTCCGGGCAAGCCTCATGGATTACCCCAAGGTCATTGCATGTGTCATTGAGGAGCATCAGTGCCACACGCCCCTCCAGTTCGCCACGATACTTGATAGCGACGTCGGACAGGTACGCCTGCAAGGAATTCCGTTGATAATCCATTAATGCAATTTTATTCAAATGATCATTACATTGAAGTATTCCGTGTATAATCTTAGCTTTACTTACCGTAACCTCCTTCTTCCTGACCTTCCTCTGGTCATTGCAATGAGTCCTGAACTTGGCCTTTGCTTCCTTCTCGTCATTCTTCAGGGTTTCTACCATGAAGTTAGTGACCTCGTCCACCAGCTCTTGTGGGAGGAGGAAGTACTCTTCTCCCAAGATCACCACTTCATCTGGGATCCTACAAATAAAGATGTTCTGTGCATAATCACCATTCTAAGCTTTTAAAATGTACAAGGAGAAGAAAGCTGTAGGAATCTCTGAATAAACCTACGTTGAGTACTGGTACGGGTACAGGCGGCCTCTCATCGTGTCACTGAACAGAGTGGCGACCAAGTTCTTGACGAAATGAAGAGCCCCCTTCTGCGCGACTCTCTTGAAGATCCTGTTCAGTGCCTGCATGGCTTCCGGATCGTTGACCACCTGCCTGACCCGTGTCAAGTTGTTCCAGGGGATTCCCAGAATGCCACGGTCATTCTCATACTGAGACCTCGAGGTCTGCTGCTGTGCAGCAACCTAGTGAGAAAAATAAGCTCAGTATCTGTGGAAAATCCTGTTACAGATTTATTTTTTCTCCGTACCTTTGAGTAGTCCGTGGCAACCTTCGACATTTTGCGGAGCTCCTTCTGGCGCTTCTCCAGCTTGCGGAGCCGCCCCTTAACGTCACGCAGTGAGTCCTGATGGGATTTATGCACGCGATCTAAAAAAAAAAATTAGCATTGACACTTTTTTTGCAGGATTGTGCACGGAAATCTTACCCATGTAAACCATCAATCGGTGTTCGCTCTCAGTCTCTGCTGCAGCCTTCAGTTCAGCCCGGTTAAGCTTTTCACACTTGCAGAAAGGGCCACACTTGGCAGCTTCTTCCGTGGGGGATCTGTGCTTTGAGGTCTTGGGCGGAGGTGGCGGAGGTGAGACGTCCTCATCCTTAAATAAAAAAACTGATAGTGGGTTTGTTCATAATGGATTCTGCCAGGGATATTATAACTACCGAGGAGTCAGAAGAATCTTGTTCTCCAGTCCTGTCTGACCTCTTTCGCTGTGGGGGCTTCGAGGGTGGTGAGGGCTTCTCTGGGGCTTTCTGGGGCTGGACCTTCTTGTGGGCTGCCTTTGCCTCTGCAGCCTTCTTCACCTGCTCATCTCTCGCCTTCATTGCAATTGCATCAGAATGGCGGGCTTGCTGGCGGGAGACGTCTTCTGCAGTGATCACTCCCAGATCAATCAGAGACTGCAATATATTTTTTTTAGTGGGAATTTCCTCCAAGGATTTTGCACATATACCTGAGCTTGCGCAGACTTCACCGCAGAACTTCTTGGCCCCGTGCCACTAGTCCCAGCAACCTGGCCAAAACTGGTAGACCGGCGGGGAGGCTGTGCCATCTGCTTTCCCTTGTTCTTGTCCACCGAAGATTCCTCAGATGCTGTCGTCGTGGACGAACTTGAACTGTCCTGCAAATGAATATACTCTCAAAGGAATTTGGCAGGATTCTTTATAATGACATAACACTAAACCTGAGATGAATTATTTTAGACGGATAACGCTAGCATTTCTACAAATCTAACCTTTCTTTTGTCCGATTCGCTGCTGCTATCACTGTCTGCCGGTGGCTTTCTTGGCTTCTTGCCTCCACTGCCAGAGCCCCCAGAGCCACCACGGCCACCGGCCCCGGCCTCGGCACCTCCTCCACCACCAGCACCACCAGTAGTCTCGCCAGCAGATTCTTTGTGGCTTCTCTTCCTGCCTTCCTTTGTAGGCGACTTGGACGCCGCCTGCTTCTTCTTCTTGCCACTGGCATCGACAGGGTTACCAGGTGAGTGATCAGACTGTGAAAGGAAAATGCAGTGAAACAAACATGGAACAGGTGAGTCGATTAAAAAAAACCATTCTTGCCTCATCTCCCTCGTCGATCGTAATCTCGCCTGGCTCTCTACCAGGATTCTCAGAACGGATCAACTGGTACTTCCCCGGAATGTGTGGGTAGTTGTAGCGTTCCAGGATGGCCTCGGGGTACCGGTCCACACACGAGAAGTAGGCCTGGTTCTCTCCTTTGTCGGCCAGGAGGCTACGGAAGAGGGTGTGCACTGGAGCAAGATGCTTGTGTGCATCTTCAAAGGCCACTCCTGTAAGAAGGATGAAATATAACTTAGTTACCCCTATGAATCCCTTCACGAAAAATGAAAATAAAGACTAAATGGCAATGAAAATTTTTTCAGCATTTTCCCCAGTAAATCCTGGCATCCTACCTGTTTCTACTCTCGCAAAAACGCGGACCGCTGTGGCTTGGGAGTAGCCCTTCCACTTTACGTAGACAATCTTGCCCCTGGAGAAGGCGCTGAGCTTCTGTTGGGAGTCCACACCAGCCGGGATGAAGTCGAGATTGTTTACATCTTCCACAGAAAACTCGGAGTTGTAAAAAAGGGCAAGGCGGCCAAGACCATGGAGGCGGCCCTCGCGAACCCGCTCTTTTTCCTGCCGGATGTAGTCCGCCTTCCTCTCGGCCGCAGTGGCCATGTTGCAGGCGTGTTAAACCCGGATTCCCGGATTCCGGCACCACTTTTTTTTCACTTTTTTTTTTTTGCTTGCGAGAGCACGTCCGTTGCCGTGGCTGGTTGAAGAGAAAATGAAAAAAAAACGAACTTTTTCTGAGTTTGTAAACAACAAAAAAACAGCTGACGTGCATTAATGCTGGCAGGGGATTCTGTGGGGTTTTTGTAGGTTGGAAAATCACTTTATTTGCGTCGCAAGAAAATGAATGGGAATGCTGAATGAATTTTGTTAATTTAAAAAAATGCTAGGAAAAAAATTGCCGCGCGCAGTTTCTGTGAAGGCGGCCATTTTTCCAACTGTCTAGGCTGGACTTTTTTAAGAAGAAAGATCATGGATAACTTTGGTGAGAACACTAACCGCAAGTTTGCCAGACAGCGCGAGATGGCAAGACGGCGGGCGAAGCGCTACCGCCAGAGGAAGAAGAAGCGCATAAGGTCCGAGAACAACTCCCACTCCAGCTCGGACTCTGACTCGGAGTGCTCCTCCTCGTCATCCACCAGTGTCACCTCCACCTCCTCTCCCATGAAACTCCAGCTGGCTTCTGTGGAGGCGGCCTCCATTCTGTGGGACAATGGGGACCGCCAGCATATGCTAGGAGAAGAGCCACTTGAAGGCAGTGGCCATGAAGACAGCAGATTCCTGGAAGGTAGTGCTCCCTTTGAACATGACAAAGTGAACCTGGAAGTGGACAGCAGTGATACAAGTAGTGACTGGCAGCAAGAAACCTTGCATGAACCAGGAGAGCAAGGAGAAGAAGAGCAAGAGGAGCTAGAGGAGCAAGGAGAAGAGCAAGAAGAGGAACGAGAGGAGCAAGGAGAGGAGCAAGGCAGCAGGTTATGTGGTGAGGAATCCTTTGTCGATTCAGGATTCACCGAACTTTCACCGCATAACAGACGGCTTCAAGAAAAAGAAGAGCTCAGCAAAAAACTAACTTCAGCAAAGTGCAGATCTCTAATTTCTGATGCAGGAATGGAGAAAATCTTCAGAATCTGCATTGAAAACATTGACACTTTCAAAGACTTGATTGACCATGGGTTGGTCACAAAAAGTTTCAAGAACAGCTTGCTGCCACTTGCCCTCAGGCAGATTCCACGCATATTCTGTGGCATTCTTGTTGAACATAACTCTCCAACGGGCCAGACGTATGAACACAAAACCAACATGGATTCTGTACCACAGTGGTACTGGAATTTAGACCCAGGTGCATCCACACAGCTCATGCGCATCGAAGGATATGTCCATCTGGCTGACATCAAGAAGCACTACGCAAGTACTCATGAAAAACTAGGCTTCTCCACAGAAAGCATCAAGAATGACTTCAAGAATTGTCATCTTGGAGCAGATGGAGTCAAAGAATGCAACAAAGGAAAGCGAACGCTAGTGCTGGTTGTTCTAAGGATTCACCGGTGTGTATACCCATGGATAGTGCTACATCCACTCATTGGCATCCCAGTTTGCAAGCCTACACTGCACGACAAGCTAAGGTAAAAATGTCCTCCATGGAATATGAACAGAAAATCATAAAGTTTTACTCCCTCAGGTTACCGATAGATGAAATCAATATGGACAATGAGGTGGTCCTAACTAAAGTTATCGCCGACATGGTTGAACGTCATTTTCTGCGGGGAATGATCTGCATTGCTGGCCAGTGGTCATGCGAGTACTGCATATCTCAAGGAGTGACCAGAGTTGGAGGCATGCACTGGCCATACGAGAGAACCGCGCATTTTCCTGAAAGGACTCATTCACAATGGTCAGACATTGCATGGTATGTATGCAACAAAAAGTTAAATTATGTAAAGTTGGTATATAACCATTGTTTCTTTTAACAGCAACCACTTGGATGCAGGAGAAGAAGTCAGGCAAGGAATCATGTATTATACTCCTCTTTTGGACCTACAGACTGAATTTGATGTTGTGTGGGACATGCCACCAGAAGAATTTCACCTCATCAAAGAAGGAGTGACAAAGCAGATTCTCTACAGAATGTTTGTAAACAGAGAATCCACAACAGCACTTGGTCTTCTCGCTGCCTTGAACCAAGCCTACAAGAACTTACAAATCTTCACAGAAACACCAAGGAAACCCCGCAACATTGATGTCCTGCGTATGAAAGGAAGTGAATTTGGGACTATCGGCATGTCAGTCTTTCCAGTGCTGTTTAAAGACCTCATGAAAGTCTCCGCGATGAAAATCAGGCGCTTGGGCAAGACAGAGAGAAAGCATTGGTATGATATGTGTGGATGGATGCTGTGCAATATTATAACTATGGTTTTTTTTTCAGGGAAAACATGCGGTATGCAATTACCATCTACACATTTCTGATTCGGCTGTATAACTATGAAGATGAGAGATTGCAACAGGCAGAATCCGTGCTGATGGATTCAATGAATGGAACACTGGAGGACTTACACAAAATGTTTTACAAGCATTTTGAGGATGGATTCTGTGCACTTCCTCGGGAGAAGATAACCATCAACGTCCACACTTTCATGCATTTGCTGGCATCACGAAGGCGCAATGGGCCATTGTGGCAGACGTCCGCGGAAGACATTGAGGGTCTTTTTGCCGTACTTCGTCGCTGCTTTCATTCTGGGACAAGAAATATTCCAAAGCAAATTCTACAGAACTTTTACCTTAGAGACCTGTAAGTATAACATAGCAAAATGCACAGAAACCTTGATATTTTGTATCACTCCCATGCTTTTTTATAGCGAGGCGCACAACTGTGGACGTACAATGCGCATGGTCATTCATGGAGAGAATATGCGCGGAGGCCGCAGAAGGTCAGACAACAGAGTGGTCTTGTCTGATGGAAGACTGGCACACGTTCACACAAGATGCGACAATGGAGAAGCTTTTACATGCTACCCTATTGTGACAAGTTGCTTCTCCACGGATTCCTTTGGCCTTGACCTTCCTTGGCATTTAGCTGGAGTCTACAAGTATGAAGGCATAGACGACACAAGCCCCATTCATGTAAAGCGTACAGAAGTTGTTGGGAAACTCATGCTGTGTGGTGGGTACCTGACAGAATGGAGAGCTGAGTGGATGATGAGCAAAGGAGATCATTGAGTTTACCTGTGCAAGATTATGTGTATGTTCCATTAAGAAGTTCTTTTATTACTTGAATAGTAGTGCTTAGATATTCCCCACAATTTCCTTTTACGAAATGCTCCTTTCAGAGTCTATGTAGAAAAAAAAATATATTGCTATATTACATGTGAGAAATGTGTTGTATATCATCATTGATTCTTTCGCATACTCTTTTTTATGGGGATGTAACTTTTGCTACTATACTATATAGCAGTACATTTATCTCAGCTAAAAAAAATGACTGGAGAACAGCACTGCACCACAGAAACTAGGCAACCATTTTTTCCCTTTCCGTGCATTTTTCCCCGCATTCACATGTCACCACAGAAACCCCAACAATATTACTCCTTTTCTGCGCAGTTTTCCGCGCAATATTATTTCACTACAGAATCCTTGGAGAATTGTTCTCACTCTACCGCGCTATCACTCACCCTCCGGGGTTCCACACTCGTCGGGGGGGAAGGTATCCCTAAAAGAAAACTCGACATCTGAATCCAATGTCCTTTTGCAAGAGACTCAAAGGAATTTTGGGATTAGAAAGCACTGATTCTATTTTTGTTTCCTCAGTTTCAAGTGGAAGTGGACGTTTTGGTTTTCTGGAAAAGTATCTGGAAGCTTCCAGATCCCCTGTAACAAAATCAGCAAGCGTGGTGAGGTACTAGGTTTGTGTTATTTTCTGAGGGGGAGGGAAAAAAGAAAAAACAGGGCCATGGGTTTAAGTTTTTACAGCATAGCAAGGCAGTTAAAAATCGGTCATTTTGGGTTGCTTATCATACTAATGTCTGTCACGCTTGTTTTCTTAAAATAATACTTTTAAAATTTAACAATTTTTTTTGTCTTAGTATATATGATAAAATAATGGATGTTGGGCCAGTGAGAAGGGGGGGGGGGAGGGGAGAGAGAGCGGGGAAAACGGAGGATGCTGGCGGCGTCAGCATCATCACCCCTTTCTGCTCCAACTCCTGCCGTCGCCTTCGCCGGCTGACGTTACTACGACCCAGAATTGCGCGCGCATTTGTGGTTGAGCAGAAAGGGGAGAGAGAGGGGGGAGGAAAAGCCGCCG
>JAAUYM010008910.1_pt1 | contig 12807 bp, 10 predicted proteins | sample 7278001 | NCBI WGS metagenome assembly JAAUYM01 (sample SAMN14350224, study PRJNA611818) | marine sediment metagenome | isolation source: surface marine sediment (1.8m) | place: French Polynesia: Moorea | collected 2018-08
CTTGAACAACGGCAAAAGCTGGGAGGGTGAACTGCTCAACAAGAAAAAAGACGGTAGTTTCTTCTGGGAGTATTGCCACTTTGCACCGGTAATCGATGAAAATGGCAACACCCGTCATTTCCTCGCGGTCAAGGAAGACATTACCAAGCGCAAGGAGCAGGAACAACTGATTATCCAGCAGGCCCACTTCGATAACCTGACCAGTTTACCCAATCGCTTCTTATCACTCGATCGCCTGTCCCAGTTAATCAGTGAAGCGCAGAGAAATGATGAGAAGGTGGCTGTGCTGTTCCTGGATCTCGATGATTTCAAAAAGATCAATGATAGCCTGGGCCACGATACCGGAGATAAACTGTTAATCGAGGCGTCATCGCGTCTTGGCCAGGTGATACGAAAAGGTGACACAGTGGGAAGGCTTGGAGGAGATGAGTTTATTATCCTGCTGGGCGGTCTTGATTATGCCGCCGATGCCCAGCCAATCGCGGAAAACCTGTTGCAATGTTTCCGCCAGGCGTTCCCGATCGATGGCCGGGAATTGATGCTGACCGCCAGTATCGGCATCGCAATCTATCCTGATGACAGTGACAGTGTTTCCGAACTACTGAGGAAATCAGATTCCGCGATGTACCACTCCAAGGAATCCGGGCGCAATACCTACTCCTACTTCACCGAGCAAATGAACAGCGAGGTGTCGCGTCGACTGGAACTGGAAGAACAAATCCACGGCGCATTGGGACGCAACGAGTTCAGTCTTCACTACCAGCCACAAATCGACCTGAACACCGGACAGATCATGGGCGCGGAGGCGTTGTTACGCTGGAACAACCCGGCGCTGGGTCAGGTCTCGCCGGTAGAATTTATCCCCATCGCCGAACAGACCGGCCTGATCATACCGATCGGCCAGTTCGTGCTGGAACAGGCGTTAACGGTAACCGCGCAACTACATAAAAAATTCGATCCGGATTTCAGGATTGCGGTAAACCTGTCGCCTCGTCAGTTCCGTGATCCAGGCCTGGTTGAATATATCGAAAAAACCATAACCAAAGCCGGCATCAACTGTGAACAACTCGAGCTGGAAATAACCGAGGGGGTGTTGATGAGTGGCCATAGCTATATCACAGAGTCAATTTCAGGACTTAATGCACTTGGCGTCAGTATTGCGATGGATGATTTTGGTACCGGTTATTCATCCCTCAGTTACCTGCGCAATTTCCCCTTTAATGTGCTCAAGATCGATCGCAGTTTTATCAACGATATCACCGCCGATCCGGCCGACCGCGAACTCATCACTGCAATCGTGGCGATGTCACAAAGTCTAAAACTCAAGGTGGTCGCTGAGGGTGTCGAAACCGAAGAACAATTTTCGGAACTCAAGATGATTGGCTGTGATTTTGCCCAGGGTTACCTGTTTAGCAAGCCGGTGATCCTACAAGAGTTGGAACAAATGCTTGAACGTGGCCAGAAATTTTTAATCAAGCCGCAGAAGAAAGCGGTGGGTCGTTAGCCTAAGCCTTGAAGTGAAATGATCCAGTTGATAGGTCTGGTTAGCGATTGGCGCAGACCGGGCACTGCGGATTCTTCGGCAACTGGACCTGTTGCCAGCTGACATTCAATCCATCGAACAACCATAGCTTCCCCTTTATTTCCTGCGTATGGCCGGTCAGGATCAATAGGCTGACCAGGGCCTGCATGGTACCCAGCACCCCGACCACCGGGCCGAGTACCCCTTCCATCTCACAGGTCTGCACATTCTCATACTGCTCGTTGTAAAGGCACTGGTAACAGGGACAGTTCGACTCTGGCAGATAACTCATGATCTGGCCTTCGAGGCGAATCGCAGCCGCCGAGACCAGTGGAGTTTGCGTATCCACGCACAAACGATTTACCCGGAACCGGGTTTCAAAATTATCGCTGCAATCGAGCACGATATCGGACTGCTTGATGTAGTCGCGCATTTCCTGTTCATCCAACTCGTGATCCACCGTCGCTACCTGGCAGTGCGGGTTCAACTCGGCCAGGGTCTGTTGTGCGGAATGGGTTTTCATGACTCCAAGCTGGTGGTTTCGATGGATGATCTGACGCTGCAGATTTGATTCTTCGACCACATCGTAATCGCTGATGGTCAGTTTACCGATACCGGCAGCAGCCAGATACATCGCAGCCGGAGAACCGAGCCCGCCCATGCCGATGATCAGGGCGCTGCTCTGGGTGATTTTGCGCTGTCCTTCCTCACCAATCTGGCTCAGCTTGATCTGGCGGTCATAGCGTAATATTTGTTGGGGATCCATACTACGACCACTGGTGACTAGCCGCCACCTTTATGGAAATACTTGAAGAATCGGTCATAGAAGGCCTGCTCCTGTTCATCATCACCGGATGTTATGCTAAAGGATACCCCGAGCACCGGCAGATTCAACAATCCGAGTTGACGTGGCGGTTTCTGAACCAGTGAAATGGTTACAGAGAGGTTGGACTGGTTGAACACACGCCAATGATCAGCCGCTATTTGTTCAACATCATAGGGCGAATCGCTACCGGAAAAATTGCCCTGTAATACCCTGCCGAATTCAGCGATGGTGTAACCCATATCCAGATCACGCCGGCGAACATCAGACATCGACGCTCAGCCGCCGGCGACCGGAGGCCAGATCGAAACCACGTCCTCGGATTCAAGGATGCGCTGCGAGCGGTCATCACCACAGACAAAATGTCCATTGACCAGCACCAGATGCGCTTCCTCGTCGCTGATATTAAATCGCTCGATGACCTGCTGCACGCTGGTGCCTTCACTGACGTCAAGGGTGCGGCGGAATCGCTCATTACCCGGTGGCAATTTTTCCATCAGCGACGCGTAGAGCTCCAGATACATCTTCATTCGTAAGAACTATCCATTATTGTCAAAGCAGACTGTTGAAAAGGTCTATGGTGAGTGCGAGACAAGGCGAATTGGGGCAAAAAAGCGGACGACTGCATGGATGCAGGAGGTAGAACGACGCAGGATGCCAAAGTCGAGTGTACACGAGAGTACATGAGCATTTTGAGTCGTAATCCAACGCAGTATCGTGCCGCCGTAGGCCTTTTCATCAGTCTGCTATACGTAGCCGATTTCCTGGGTCCTGGCCATATAGGCCTCGACAAAGGCAGTCGGGTCCCGCATCAGACGATCTTTCCAGTCACCGAGAGGCAGGCGGGTCTCGATCAGCCCGCGCAGGATACCGATATGCTGGGTCATACCGGTACAACTGGCGCCGACCAGATGCTCACCGTCAAATTGCAGGTTCAGGTACTTGTAATCATCCGGGGTGTACAAGCTGCTGCTGTCGCCACCGTTGACGCCCATCCACAATCCGAATGAGTGCGAGATCAGGCCCAGGGTGTCGAGCACGTTCATGTTCACCGAGCCATGGTGTTTATGCCGGGAACCGGCCATGTTCAGCGCCGCGATTCGGCCGTGGTCGGTAGCCGTGGGCTGAATCGCCTGCACGCTGTATTCACCGGTGGAAAAATCCAGACCTTGCGCCACATCGCCTGCGGCATAGACGTTTGGATCCGATGATTGCAGCCATTCATTGACCAGCACGCCCTGGTCGGTCTTGATGCCACTACCGGCGAGAAAGCCGATATTCGGTTTGACCCCGGTGGCGGTGATCACCAGCTGAGCACTAAGACTATCACCATTACTCAGGCTGATACTGACACCATCGTCAGCATCCGCGATACCCTCCAGGCTACATGAAGTATATACCCTGACCCCCTTGGACTCGCACCAGCGTTTGAGCAGGTTACCGGCCTTTTCGTCGAGCATCCGCGGGACCATGCGATCTCCGGTTTCTACGACGCTTAGATTCACCCCACGCTGGACCAGGGCCTCGAGGATGATACTACCGATGAAGCCGGCGCCAATCAGCACCACATTGGAGCCAGACTCGGTGTTGGCGATAATCTTGCGCGCATCGTCCAGGGTCCAGCAACTACTGACCCGTTCATGATCCATCCCGGGGATGGGGGGTGACACAGGTTGGGAACCGGTTGCGATCAGCAGCTTATCGTAGATAACCGGATCGCCGCTGCTGAGACTCAAGGTCTTGCTGGTGGGATCGACACCGGTGACCAGGGTGTGCAGCAGGTCGATGTTGAGATTGCGCAGGTGATGCTCAGGGTCTCGCAGATAGGTACCGGCCTCCTGGATATTACCAATCAGGTAATAGGGGATCGCCATGCGCGAATAAGGTGGTTCCGGTTCGTCACCGATCAGGGTTATCGAAGCGTCCGGGTCCTGTTTACGCAGGGTCTCGGCAGCAATCACGCCAGCCGGGCCCGCGCCGATAATTACATGGTGCATGGATGTTGTCTCCTCGGCATGAAACATAGCCGGCACCGCGCATCACGGTGCCAGCTAGATCAGCCCCGTTATAGCGACAGGCGCTGACGGGTCTCGTCGGTTAGCTCGCCGCGGTCATTCCAGCCGCGGATCTCGTAGTATTTCGGTAGCATTTCACCGAGCCGGTTGACCTGGCCATCGGTCGGACCGCCGACGATCGCCTCCTCCAGCAAACGCTTGGGCAACTTATCGTCATCGGCGGTGAAGCCGGCGGCATTGTTCCAGTCACGCTCCATATTCCATACCCGTTCACCGACCTCGAGGCATTTTTCAACGCTCCAATCACCGCTGCAGGCCGCGTCGATCTGCGGGGCGATATTGTCCATACCCCAGGCAAAGGTAGTAAACAGGCACAGGCCAGAGGAGTCGACCAACGCCGTGGCATCCTGGAACGCCTTGACCAGTTCCGGTTTGCCATCGGTTTCAGTCTGTTCGGTCTTGACCGGGATACCCAGGATCTCCGAGGCAATGGTATAGCCGCGCAAATGGCAGGCGCCTCGATTGGAGGTGGCATAGTTCAGACCAATGCCCTGGATTCCACGTGGATCATAGGCCGGGAACTCCTGGCCCTTGACGCTCATCGACAGTTCCGGGCGGCCGTATTTATCACACAGGCGCTTGGAGCCCAGGGCCAGGTCGGGACCGATACCCTCACCGCTGCACAGGGCCTCGGCTGCCGCGACAAACGCCTCGGCATTGCCGAAACGCAGATCGATACCGCCGGTATGTTCCTTGGTCAGAACGCCATCCTCGTACATTTCCATCGCCGCGGCGACGGTAGAGCCAAAGGTGATCGGGTCAATGCCATCCTCGTTACAGAGGAAATTCACGTAGGTCAACGCATCGAGATCATCGACCCCGGTATCCGCACCCAGCGCCCAGGCCGCTTCGTATTCCAGGCCACCCGAGGCACCCTGGTATTGCTCACCCTTGCCCTGGATCGAGAAGTGTTCAGGGTCGACGGTCGAAATACGGCCGCAGGCTATGGTGCAGCCAAAACAGCCGGCATTGGTGGTCAGGTTAGGCTTGCCGTCGCTTTTGCGTGGTTCATGCATCGCCTCACCGGAGATGTTCTCCGCGCCATCGAAACCGGCATTTTTCATGTTGTGCGCGGGCAGGCCACCGACGCCATTGATGACATTCATCAGCACCTGGGTACCGTAGGCGGGCAGACCCTGGCCGGTTACCGCGTTGTCCGCAAGCACTTGTTTGCCATCGTTGACCGCTTCCAGGAATTGGTTCATGTTGTCGATATTGCCAACCCCGAGGGTGCCGCGTACCGCGACCGCTTTCAGGTTCTTGGATGCCATCACGGTACCTACCCCGGAACGCCCGGCAGCGCGATGCTTGTCATTGATCACCGCGGCATAGTAACAACCCTGTTCGGCCGGGCGGCCAATGGTGGCGACCCGCACCTGCGGGTCCTGGTGAATCGCGTGCAGCATGTCATCGACTTCCCAGGCGGTTTTGCCCCACATGTCAGCGGCACTGCGCAGTTCGGCATGCTGGTTGTGTATCCACAGATAAACCGGTTCAGGCGATTTACCCTCGAAGATGATCATATCCCAGCCGGCATTCTTGAATTCGTTGCCAATAAAACCTCCGGAGTTGGAACAGGCGATGGCGCCGGTCAACGGACCCTTGGTGATTACCGAGTAACGTCCGGCGGTCGAGGCCATGGTACCGGTCAACGGGCCGGTGGCCATGATCATCTTATTTTCCGGGCTCAATGGATCGGTCTTGGGATCGACTTCCTCGACCAGGTATTTGGAAGCGAGGCCACGCTGGCCCAGGTATTGGTCCGCCCATTCCATATTCAGATCTTCAGCGGTACAGGAGCCTTCGGTCAGGTTTACGCGTAGGATTTTTCGTGTCCAGGACATGGTCTTACCCTCCTCTAGGCATTGGCTTCGGCAGACGGCAGGCTTTTCGCAGCAGAGGCCTGCATGCGATCGTAACCGGTCCAGTCAGCATCGATATAGGTGATGGCATCCGTCGGACAGGCCTTGGCACAGGCCGGGTCACCGCCACAGAGGTCACACTTGACCACCTTACCGGTTGCCTGGGAATAATTGATGGTGCCGAACGGACAGGCGATGGTGCAGACCTTGCAACCGACACATTTGGCATCGGAGACGACCTTGGCCCCAGTGGTGAAATCGACACTGATCGCATCGACCGGGCAGGCCCGCTGGCACCAGGCCTCGTCGCACTGGGTGCAGGTGTACGGCGCAAAGCGGCCCTCGTGATGAAAAGTAAAAACCTTGATGTATGAGCGTGAAGGATTGAAGCTGCCTATATGTTCGTAGGAACAGGCCATTTCACACTGCAGACAACCGGTACATTTGACCGGATCGATATGTAGAGATTTTTGCATTTTCTCCTCCAAAATGCCTTTCTTGGTTATTGTGGTTGTGCTATCAGATGGTTGGTGATAGTGCTCGGTCCTTAATTGGTTGGTGAAAGATAATTTATACTTTGAAACCATCCGTGATTCAATTTGTTTTTGTACCTATAAATTTCTTTTAACCCTGTTGCGAAGAGGGATAAACTCCGTTTATAAGCTTGCTGACGGTTGACGAATTTATCCCCGATTCCTTAGTATCAGTGGAAGCTTTTCCCAACGATCACCTGAGTCCGCCATGGAATCCCTGACCGAAGCCTCGTTACAGGCCTTGCATTTACTGCTGACCGGAGACCCAAATATCTGGGGCATCATCTGGATCTCGTTTCGGGTCTCCACCCTGGCCATTATCTGCGCGGTTCCTCCCGCCCTGCTGACCGCTTTCATCCTTGCCCATTTTCGTTTTCCCGGTCGCAACCTGTTGATCTCGATCTTCAGCGCCCTGTTGGCGGTACCGGCAGTAGTGGTTGGGCTGACCCTGTTCATTCTGCTGTCCAGGCAGGGGCCGATGGGCGATATGCGCCTGTTGTTCACCCAGACCGCGATGATCATGGGGCAGTTTCTGTTGGCCTTTCCGATCCTGGTCAGTATGTCACTGGCCGCGTTACGCGCGGTTGACAGCCGGGCCTGGGAAACCGCGCGCACCCTGGGAGCCGGCCCAATGCAGGCCTTCTACACCTTGCTCTACGAGGTGCGTTTCGGCCTGCTCACAGCCCTGCTCGCCGCCTACGGCCGCATCATCGCCGAGGTTGGTGCATCGATGATGCTGGGTGGCAATATTCTCCATTACACGCGCAATATCCCAACCGCGATTGCGCTGGAGACCAGCAAGGGTAACTTTGCCGAGGGTATTGCGCTGGGCATCGTGCTGGTCCTGTTGTCCTTCATGTTGAACGCCTTCCTGCATTCGATCGAACATAAACGCTCACCCGGTTACTAAAAATGAATGTACAGCGTCAGTCACCGGATCCGTTTTTGCAGCGCCTGCGCTGGGTCGTCATCGCCCTGCTGCTAATTGTCGTGGTATGGAACCTGGTGCCTTGGGTAGAAAGTCTGTTTATCAGTATGACTGCAGAACCGCGCAGTGTTACCGCCCGCGGCGAATTGGCCCAATCCGAGCGCAACAGCATCGATGTTTTCGAGCAATCCAGTCCATCGGTGGTGTTTATCACCACCAGCCAAAGGGTGATGGATTTCTGGACCCGCAATATTCTCAACGTCGAACGCGGAACCGGTTCCGGAGTGTTATGGGATGAACATGGACACCTGGTAACCAATAACCATGTCATCGACCAGGCCTCGGAGGCCAGTGTGCGCCTGATCGATGGCCGCAGCTACAAGGCGGTATTAATCGGCTCCAGCCCGGCCCACGACCTGGCCGTATTGCGGATCAATGTGCCATTCAACCTGCCACCGGCAGTTCCGATCGGTACCAGCAATGACCTCAAGGTGGGACAAAAGGTACTCGCCATCGGCAATCCGTTTGGCCTCGACCATACCCTGACCACCGGCGTGGTATCGGCGCTGGACCGCTCCATCGAGGCTGAAAAAGGTGGCACTATCGATCACCTGATCCAGACCGATGCGGCGATCAATCCGGGTAATTCAGGGGGCCCCCTGTTGGACAGTGCCGGACGCCTGATCGGAATCAATACCGCAATTTTCAGTCCTTCGGGCGCCTACGCCGGGATCGGTTTCGCGGTGCCAGTAGATACGGTCAACCGGGTGGTACCGCAATTGATCGCCAAGGGCCAGTACATCCGACCCACGCTGGGGATTAACGTCGACCAGGACATCAACCAACAAGTCATGCAACAGCTGGATCTGGAGGGCGTACTGGTACTGAGGGTGGAGCCGAACTCGGCGGCGGAGCGGGCAGGTTTACAAGCGACCAGTATGGATCAGGATGGTGACATCATTCCCGGCGATGTGATCCTGTCGATCGACGGGGAAGAGATTGAGGATGTGAACGCCCTGCTGTCAGTGCTAGATCAATACAACATCGGTGACCCGGTGAAACTGGAAATCTGGCGCCTGGGGCAGCAGCTCGATGTTGAGGTGATTCTGCAGTAAGGCGCCCTTGACTGCCAAGCATCAACATCGAGGCTGAGGCACTGCCTCAACGCAACAAAGATTCGGTGACGTAGGTAGATTTCTTTTGTGCCGGCTCGGATTCCTCTTCTTTCATTGCCTCGGCCTTTTCGATCAGGGTATCCAGGAACTCGCCCTCGGTTTCTTCCTTGTCATCCTGCTTGACCTCGAACCGCTTCATATCGGCATCAATTTCCTGGGTCTCCTCGTAATCGGCTGGATCCGCGGCCGCGGCCGGAGCCGGCTGATCTTGATCCGGTTGGTTGTCCAATGGCGCCGGTGCTATTGAAGCGTCTAGTTCAGGCAGGTCATCGCCTGGTGCAGGACCAGCCATAGATTGCTGGGGTGGTTGATTCGCCACCGCAGCCTGTGGATTGTCATCCTCATCGGGCAGGGTAGTGGTTTGCTCGAGCGGGATGAACTCATACTCGTCCACGGGTTCTTCCTGTTGGCCGCTCATCACCGAAAGGGGATTGGGTCTGGGTGGAGTGCGCCCATCGGCTGCATCTTGAGCCTCGTAATCTTCCCGGGTAGGCAGTGGCTTCGACCGATTCTCGATTACCGGTTCCTGTCTGGCGGGCTCAGCCGATGGCGGAGCAATACTTGGTTCTGGCTCAACCGGAGCCTGGGCAATCGAACTCGGTGCCGGATCAGCCGCAGGAGGCGTGATCGAGCTGGGTGCGGGTTCAGCCGGAGGGTTAACTGCCGGCGCCTGTTCCGCAATTGGGTTGCTGGTCACGGCTGGGCTCGGTTCGCTCATCGGAGCTGCTACAGTCTGCGGGGCTTCCTGCGGGGTCTCCTCCTTGATCGCGGATTGACTGGATTCAACGGGTGATTGTTGGGTATCTACCTTATCGGCAATACCGCTGTTTATGCTGACCACTGAAGCCGTTTCAACGACCTTGGGAGTGGCGGTTTCGATTGCAGGCGCAGCTGGTGGTGGAGAACTTGCTGCGGCGGGTTGGGTACCCGGATTTTCCGCGACGCCAACATTATTGCTGAAGTCAGGACGTTCGAACTGATTGAGGTAGGGCGAAATACTGGATTTAATGCCATAACCATCGCTAGTGTTTTGCAGTCCACGATTCATCGACTGCATCAATTGCAGAAACATCAGGCGCAGCGGTGCATAATCGTTGCCCACACCCATCAATACCCGGTCCTTGATCATGAACGGAGCGGTATTGCGCCAGGCAAAACAGCCCTGGGTGGCGATGACCGAGGGCATAGATTTGAGCTGCAGCGCAGTGTGGTCCTGATGATAATGATCGATCCACTTCTTCAGGTTGTCAGTCAGTTGTTTTTCACTGGTCTGAAACCCGGTAAAGGCATAAATAAAAGTCTGTGGCCGTCCGATCAGATCGAAACGCCCGGTATTCAGTGGGTCGGCATGTACGTAGCCTTGTTGCTCATCGAGCTGCATGTTCATTTTCGTGGCCATGACCTTCAAGGTCTCGGCATCAATCTCCGGCTCCAGCGTGCTCATCGATGCACATTGATCGAGGGCAGTGAAAAACGTCTTACGCACCAGCTTCGAACAAACCTGGATCGTCGCCAGCACACTTTCATAGATGAATACGTTGTGACTGCCCGGCATATTGAACTGGGGGTAATTCTTGCGATAAATGACAATATCCTGGGGATCGGAGATATTGCCCGCGGCATCGATTACTCGACCGGAAGAGATCGCATAACTGGCTGGCAGGAATGGCTCCAACACCACCCGGGTGAAGGTATCGCGTGCCGCATCCTCATACAGTTCACTCTTTGCCTGAGTGCCGACAAGCTCGGCTTCCGACTTCAGCTGTTTTGCGATCAGCCTTGCCCATTCTTCCAGGTGACTCATGCCTCTACCTCTTTTTGCAGTTGATTGTGTTGTTGGCAACATTCCGGCACTACAGAAGACAAACATTTAAATAATTGGGGATAGTGCTTAATTTCCCAATTTCGTTTGTTTTTTATAGGTTTTTTAATATAAAGAACCGCCGAAAAGGATTTATCCAGTTTATCTATAGATAATAGTTCAACTGAGCGAGCCTTTATCGGATGGTTTTATCCGTTCATTCGGAAAAACACCCCGTTCTTCTATATTCAGGCGAATATTTCCGAGTTTTTCAGCGAAGTCGATAGCAATGAAGGACCGGGGGAAGGTCGAGAGGGGGTTTCAGACCAGCTATTGGCGATAACTGTCGAAGGAGAAAGTGTGCCGGCTGGTTAACCAGCCATGCTCGGCTTGTTCTCGACCGTCGCTGCGTCTGATTGCGATCATCGGCGGCTCCGATCAGGCTTGTTTCAGATTAGGCGGTATATCCAGTGCGGCGGTTTTACTGTCGGGGAAACTGACCACCATGCGAGTGCCTTTGCCAAGTTCACTGGCAACCTCGATCGGCCAGTTAAAGCGTTCGGACAGGCGTTTGACGATAGTCAGGCCAATACCATAGCCGGAGGCATTGACATTTTCTCCACGCTGGAACGGCTTGAACATCTCTTCGATCTGTTGTTGCGCCATCCCTTTGCCGCTGTCCTGAATAATTACGCTGTTGTCCAGGATCTCGATGTCGATACTGCCTTGTTCGGTGTACAGCATCGCGTTACGGATCAGGTTGCCCAACAGCACCGATAGCACCATGTCGGAACCCCAGGTTTTGATCATGATGTTGGCGTGGTAATTGATATCCAGGCGTGGATTCTTGTTGACCAGGCGTGCACGCTCGACTTCCTCTGCCACCACGTCATTCAGCACCACCATGTCCTTGGTCAGGGCCTCGTTGTTTTCCCGCGCCAGCATCAGGAACACTACGGAGATTCGCTCCATATCGGCAATCGCACGTTTTATCCTGGTGACCGAGTTATAAGCCGGCTTGGACAGCTCCTGCTCACTAAGCAGCATATCCGAGGCGATATTGATAACGGTAAGCGGACTACGTAATTCGTGGCTGGCATCCCGGGTAAAATTACGCTCCCTGGCAATGAATGCATCGAGTCTTTCGCCAAGGTGGGAGATTGCATCTGCCAACACCTCTATTTCGTCATCGGTCTCGTAGCCAAGTTCATCGATTTCGATCGCCAGGTCGTTCTGGGTAAAGTCAACCTGGTTGATTTGCCTGGCCAGGTGGATAATCGGTGAAACCGTGCGATGGCTCAGTCGATAAGTCAACCACAGGGCCAGGTACAGAATTAACAACACGGTCAGCAATGGGAATAAGCCATAGTACAGAACCAGGGCATCCACCTGACCACGGTAATACAGCAGGTATAGCAGGCGGTCTTCCTGCTCGTCCAAATACAACACCAGGCCATCACCCTCGTTGGCGTATTCATGGAAGCCAGGTTGCGTCGGTATCCCCTTTTGCTGAATCACGTCGGGTAGCCCGGTCGGGTCGAAATAGCCGGTCAGGTTATTGGTATCCGGTAACGGGAACTCTGCATCCTTGCGGTATTGCTGCCAGAAGTATTCGGTTTCATCGAGTATCGCGCTTTTAACCAGGATCTCCTCGATAACGATCTTGGCGAAGAACACGCCGAGAATTGCCGCCAGTGCAATCAATAAACCCTGGAACAAAAATGCCCGGGTTATCTTTCTTGAAATGCCGTTGGCCTTAGACATCCTGATCAGCATCCACCATCTTGTAGCCACTACCCTGGATTGTATGCAGCAACTGCTTGTCGAAGGGTTTGTCGATGATCTTTCTCAGGTTGTACAGATGACTACGCAGGGTATCACTATCCGGCAGAATATCGCCCCAGACCTTGCGTTCCAGTTCGCTGCGGGTGACCACCGTGGGTGATGCCCGCATCAACACGGTTAAAATCTTCAGTCCGATTGGGGTTACATTCAGGGCAACACCATTGCGCTCGACCTTGAGGGTCGAGGTGTCCACGGTCAGATCGCCTACCGACAGAACATCCCGGGTCATTTCGCCCCGGCTGC
>JAAUYM010041011.1_pt1 | contig 12804 bp, 15 predicted proteins | sample 7278001 | NCBI WGS metagenome assembly JAAUYM01 (sample SAMN14350224, study PRJNA611818) | marine sediment metagenome | isolation source: surface marine sediment (1.8m) | place: French Polynesia: Moorea | collected 2018-08
CCCCCCCCCCCCCCCCCCCCCCCCCCCCCCCCCAAGAGAGCAAGGAAACGAGTTGAGAGGGAGATTGATGAAGGTCGTTGTCCAGGCTGGCAACTCACTCTTCCGGCGGTTTGAAGGCATCCTCGGATGGAAGCTTGAGCGGCGGAAGTGGGGGAGGCCTCTTGCCCTTCTTCTTCGCCGCTGACATACTGAGAGGCTATGTATAGTAAGAGAGGGATGGAAAGCCACAAAGCCACGTAATTATCCACAAAGCAACCTTTCCTCCGGATTTGCCTGATCAGGAACAATAGGTTAGGTTTGTGTTAGGTCAGGTGAGATTAGAAACTCTAAAAATTGTAAATTGGCTAGGTTATGTTATGCTAGGTTAGAGTTTTTCAAGAGATACGGTATATAAAAAAATGTGATGGCATCTGGCAAACCTTCCTCCATCACGCGCTTCGTACCCCCACACTAGAACTTTACCCAAAGCGCACTTGTACTTACTGAATTTGCCTCTAGTGCCGTAGATTGTCGTATTATCCGTGATCGTAACAAGCGCACTCCACACCACACTCAGTCTGTTTGTGTTGGTGTCGGACGGTGATGTTTTGGCCATGTTCGTCAGCTGTTTCAAATATCCTGCGCTGCACCGGCCAAGCGCCGTGGTGTACTCCCCCAACGCACTCTGGCGGCGAAAATCAGCCAAGTCCGGCCTAATCTCAACCTATGGGTCTCGAAGCTTTTCCAAATGGGGCACGAGAGGGTCAGAACAAAAGAGTACGATCCGCGAAAAATGAGCACCCTTGTAGCGTCGAAATCAACTCCACTGCAAAATGTCAAAATGCAATCCATTGCAAATTGTTGAACATCAAAAATTCATAAGACACTGCATTTTGTTGAAAATTAAGAACACTGTATTCTGTCAAAAATTAAAAATTCTCCATACTGTCAAAAATTTCAGATATGGTGTATGGCAAATATGCGTATATGAGTAATTACTCAGCAAGAATTGACAGAAAATGTGCAATATTAGTTTTTAAAAATGTGCAACATCTGTAAGAAAATTTGATCCAATCAAATTGGCCACAAGTGCCAAAAGTTAAAAATTCCTAAAGAGTTCTTACATTTGCCAGTTCAGCAAAATTTCACCAATTGTGCTGATACTTGTCATCTTCCTACTCTATCTTAGCATACCAATACCTGGATAGCTTTTAAAAACTGATTGAAGCATTGTGTTCAGAGTATACCGGTAATTTCTTGACAGTATGCAAAAACTAGGATTCTTTACATCATGCAAAGACTAGAATTTTCAACAGTATGCAAGGACGATGATTTTTGACAAGAAATCAGAGCGGCGAAAGAAATTTGACAGTATGCAAGGTACAACATTTTGGCAAATGCATAGATTCCCTTAATGTGGTGCAGTGTAAAGTGGATAGTGTAATGCTCTAGGGTCGCCGTCGGATACTCTGGGGGTCCTGATGTGGGTGGGTTGCAGTCTAAAAAGGTTGAGAACCACTGCTCTAGGAACACGAGCAAGCTCTGGAGGAGGAAAAGAAAATATCGGGCTCCATTTCAAAAAAACAAATACAAAATGTCTGTTGGAGGCAATTTTTTAACCCTTCAATTATCCTGTAATCACTCCACAAAGATCAGCTTTTCATAAGAATCATCTGTATTTGTCAAGGAGGTGGGAAGGGAGAGAGGGTATCTAATAAGTAATAACATTACGTTGGGTAGACATCGGTGAACTTATAAAATAAACAACAATTGGAGGGAAACTCATAAAGCAAAAGAATCACATCAGGATCATTCTGAACGTATTTTTTTATCTTCTGACTCTTGGGAACGTGTTATATCACTCTGTGCGTGTTCTTCTCTCTTCTCAATCTTTTCTTCTCACTTTACACGGGGGTGGAGTCCGAGTCGCTCTTGGCCTTTGACTTCTTCCTCCTCCTGGCCAAGTCGGACATGCTGATGTTGCCCATGGCCGGGACGAGAGGACTCTGGTTGCGGATGGCGTCAAAGGTGGCCGTCACTGCGCCCTGAAAAAGAGCGGCCGCATTGAGATTTATAAGACTTCGACCAGGGTGGTGGCAGCAAGTCTTTCTTCACACCTTAATAGTAGACGAGGGCTTCGTGTGCAAGTTGAGTTTGGTAGTTGCTGGGTTGGCTGAGGTCATCCAGGGGTGCTGAAGCACTTGCAAGGCAGTGGGGCGCTTGGACGGCTCGACGTCCAACATGCGGGAGACAAGGTCCTGGAAGGGAGGACATGAATGCATGAGGTCACTATTCGTAAAAAAAAAGAAAAGAAAAGAAAAATCGCACTCCCGCAGCACTTCCCCACTCACCTTTGCCTCGTTGGAGACTGACTTCCACTCGTTGGCCTCGAGGTTCAGCTTCTCATCATTGATTCGGTGCAGAATCACCTCTGGGCTGTCCTTGGGACCATTGGCAAAGGGTGCGCTCCTAAAGGGGAGGGAAAGCAGAAAGGGCAAACAAATACAATTCACCACGCAAGATGAGGGTTTTTTTTTGTCTTCCTGTCTGCCGCTATGCATAAACATACCCCACTAGCATGATGTAGAGCAGTACGCCGAGGCTCCACACGTCGCAGGCAGCGTCATACCCCTGCCTCTTGAGGACCTCCGGGGCAACGAAGTTGGCGGTGTAGCAGGGCGTCATCAGCAGCCCGTTCTCAGCCCGGAGCTGCTTGGCGAATCCGAAGTCGCAGATGCGGAGGGCGTCGGGATTGCCAGAGTCGTCCAAGTACAACATGTTCGCGGGCTTCAAGTCGCGGTGGACCACCTGAGTAAATAAACATACTGGTGAGGTACTGTAGATTTCTTCCCGCTTTTTCTCCCCCTTGCTCACCCCGTTCTGGTGCAGGTACCGCACGGCCCCGGCCACCCTAATCAAGACCGCCCTGGCCTCGCGCTCGGAGAAGAACCTCTGCCTGACGATCTTGTCCAGCAGCTCTCCGCCACGCATGTAGTCGAAGACGAGGTAGACGTGGTCGGGTCCCTCGAACAGGTCGCGCAGGGTGACGATGTGCGGGTGCTGGCCGTAGCGGAGCAGGATCTCCACCTCCTCGCTGCAGTCGCGCCCGGACTTGCTGATGATCTTGATTGCGTACTCGACCCGAGAGGCCTTGTGGGTGCACCTCCGGCAGACAGAGAAGCTGCCCTTCCCGATCTCCTCGTGCAGGTCATATTCGGTGGTGATGGGGGCAGTTTTTACTGAGGCAGAGGTACCCTGCGACAAAGACAAGGGAGGACTGGAATCAAGGAGTCCTTTTTCAATGCAGTCTCATCATTATTTTGTAATCATCTTTAAAAAATGTACATATGGTACATGTACAGTACCTAGTAGTAGGAAGGGGGAAAAGATTCAGTGAATACGGGGAAAACAAGAAGACAGTAAAAAAAGAAGTAATCGTTCATCGAGACCCCTTCATTCTGTTCATGTCTGAGCTTTCCAGTCTTGACAAGAAGACGGTCATGCAATCTCCGCCTCCCATTCCTCCATTCATGAACTGGAAACTCACGGAAAGAATGGCAGGCGTTAAGAGCGTCCTCTTGCTCTTCCCGGCGCCGTAGTTCCCGTTGTTGGCCACCTCCACGACAGTGGCCACGCTGTCCTGGTCCTCCAGATTGGCATCGGAAGAGGACGACCCGATGAAGCCCCTGTTGAGCGCGTCGGGCGCAACAGAGCCAGAGGCGGATGCGGCCAAGAGGGGCGGCGCCACATACGAGAAGCCCCGGAAGAGCTCGTGTGCGGTGGCGCTGGGAGGGACGCCGGGAGAGTCTGTACAAGAGATTTCATTTTTTTGAGTGGAGGAATTACTGGCAAAGACGAGTCGTTGTTGGCCTCGATTAGCCTCCGAGAGCTACTAGAATTTTTTTTCCATAATCGGATTCTACTCTTAGTAGTTACCCCGCCCTGGCACACGCTATCGCAAACGCGACGGAATAGAGGAGAAATGGAGGAGGAGGAGGAGAGAGGAGAGAGGAACAGACAGTAGTCCACTTTATTAAAACTTGAACAGCCTCCTTGCTATCTTGCGAAAAGGATCTACTCGAGGCAGTTGCAAAGCGTTTTAGCATAAGGTAGTGGTGGATGCCCAACCAATATCATTACCGTGCCTATAGTGATGGGTTGTCCTAACTCCAGGGCAGGGAAGAGTGAAAAAAAAACCCTTAAGAGCACCTACAGAGCAGCCCAAATTTTGACCCTATCACTAATTACCACAATTGTGGCATAGCCGTTGGTGTGGCCGTTGGTGTGGTGTGGTTGGTGGTACCAATATTGGTTGGGTGCTTGCTCTTACGTCTACGGACCTTTTGGCGTCTTCGATGTGAAGGCCGAGTCGAAGTAGAAAGCTTCGTCTGACGCCACCGTGGGTTTGAAGGGCGGACTCACTCTCTTGGCCAGCAGGTCTTGCCAGTTGATGGAGGCGAAGAAGGAGTGAGCCATCAACTTGTCAACGCCATCAGAACCTGAAAGTAACGATGATCAGACCTTTCAGTGATCAACATTAACAACAAGACAGTGATCGTGCATTAATTTGCGCGCAACATTACCAAAGCCTAGCCTATTGGTCGGATTCCGCTTGAAGAGAGCCCTGAGCAATGATTGAGCCTCCGGACTGAGGTACTCTGGCATGCCAAGCTTGGCTCGCAAGATTTGGTTCATGGTCTCCTTGCGATTCTCTCCTTGGAACGGAAGCTGGCCGGTCAGCATCTCATACTGAGCGAAAAAAAAATGATCTCGTAAAAATTTCAACAATTACACTTTTGTTAGCTTTCTTCCACTCACCATGAGGACGCCGAAACTCCACCAGTCAGCCGCGTAGGAGTGTCCCTTCCTGTTGACCACCTCCGGAGCCATGTACTCCACGGTGCCGCAGAATGAGTACGCCTTGTCCTCCAGGTTCTCCTTGGACAGGCCGAAGTCGGTCACGGCGATGTGGCCGTCCACGTCCAGCAACAAACTAAGGGAGAATAAAATGTCCAGAATAGTAACACCGTTTATCAAGCGCCATAAAGTCAGGTCAATGCAAAGTATTTCCAGGGCCTACTTTTCAGGTTTGAGGTCCCTGTAGATAATGCCAAGAGAGTGAAGATGCTGAAGAGCAAGAGCGAGCTCAGCCAGGTAGAACTTTACGTCTTCTTCGGTGAACATGACCTAGAAAAGAAGAAATAGAGTGTGTGTTGCACTTCACGCCAGATATAATTTTTCTACATAAGCCGAGGAAAGGCATTGTTCCCCCATTCTTTTAAATGCCTCCCGAGATGAGGCAAACAGCAGTTTATGCACTTTCCTTCAAAAGGACAAAGATGTCAACCTCATCTCGCTAACTCACCTCCTTGGAGAGTCTAGTGAACAGGTCCCCGCCCCGGAGAAAGTCTAGGATGAGGTACAGCTTTCCTTCCGTCTGGAACGCGTAGTGGAGCTTGACGATGAACGAGTGCTCAACCTCGGCCAGGATGTTCCTCTCCATCTTGGTCCGCAGGCGGTCGCGAACTATTCCGCGGGAGGGGAGAAAGGAGAAACATCTCGTTCAGTACATGCCATCTCCTCTCCTCTCAATCCGCACAGGAACGAGACTCGCCTTTCAACGTGGCCTTCTTGAGGACCTTCATGGCGTACAGCACTCCTGCGTCCCTCCCGCATGATTTTCGCACGAGAAAAACCTACAGTACATGCCATAGGAGTTTGTTTTCATTTACCTCTTTTGGAGTGGGCACTCGTAACACTGTGCCTACTGTACGGACGGCTAACTGACCTTTCCGAATGATCCCTGGCCCAGCACGCGGAGGAGCTCGAACTGCGCGGGGGAGGCCTTGTCACAGCCTTCCTTGGTCACCTCACGAACCTCGATCTCCTGAACCTCGTTCGTGCCATTGGAGGAATTCTGTCAGATTGATAAAAAGACGCCCATCAACTTCAGTGCGAAAACAAGAACAGACTCTGCTCAAACGTTAATGGCAATGTTTCTGTTAAGAGAAAGCTGCAATTCGTATTTTAATCATATTTAAAAAATAGCTCGTCACAAGATGGCAGAAGTAAAAAAAAATAGAATGACTTTGGAAGCTTTCTTTCACTGGTCACACATGGTCACACTTGAAAACCTTTTTTTCTTCAGTAATTATCACAGGGTTAAAGAATTCAAAAGACTCATTTTACAAAGAAAAAACCATGAAGACTGGCGGCACAACATACAGTTCATAATCATAACCTGTCTGCTTCGCTCCAGGTAAAAATTTATTATTAGCCCATTAACTTTTGACGCACCTCTGATTCCTGTGACTTTTCTGCGCTGAGGTCCTCGTCTGTGTCCGAGATGGCAGTGGGGTCGGGAGCACGAACCTGATGCAGAATCATCACATGCATTTACTCATTTCTTGTGGTGTGTGTGATTGATGCCCGCATCACATACACCACTGTTAGTACAACATACCACCTTAAATGTGTGTGTGTCAGGATGAAGACAGAATGAAACCAGGGCAACGGTAATGAGGGAACTACATAATTTATGTCCCAATTTATGTCCCCCCCCCACCTTCTCTTCCTTGGAGGTTGCGGCCTCAGCAGTGGCTGCGGCGGCCGAGGCGGCCGCGGCCCCGGTCGTGACCAGCGAGCTCTGTCTGGAGAGGGTCCCGCCGCCCACCTGGTGCCAGGGGTCCTTGAGCGCCAGGGGCATGGCGGAAACTGACTTGGCCAAGGGAGGAGCAAGTGCCTATGTCTTCCCACGGCGGCGGAGTAGAACCGATATTCGCTACCAGACGTACGGTAGGGGAGAAAGTACGTACGTACACTCGAGAGGGGTGGGAGGAGGAGAAAGAAGCACTCCGCAGGAGCCTCTTCCAGGAGTGCGAGCCCCTGCCGCAGGGGGGAAGGAAGAAAGGCCTCTCCACTCTCTCCTCTGGAGTAAGTGTCAGAGGGAAGGGGAAAGAAAGCGAGGCCAGGAAGACCGGCGAAGCGAAGGCGATGGAGGCAGGCAGAGGCAGAGGCAGAGGCAGGAATTCAACAAGGGGAGAAAAGGAGGGACCCGCTCGTCACAACCAAGGGAACGGGAAGAGAGAGAGAGAAAGAGAAGCACCCAGAGAAAGGGGAAAGAGAAGAGGGATGGAATTGGGGGAGGAGGAGAAGGAGTGAGTGAGACACGCGACGCGAGGCGAGGAGAGGCCGGTAAGGAAGAGTTTTCAGAGAGAGAGAGAGAGAGCAGCAGAAACAGCCGGCCAATGACGAAAGGCAGAGGCAGGAGGAGCCAGGAGGAGGAGAGAGAGAGGAGAGGGAGGGAGGGAGAGTGGGTGGGTCTGTGGGTCTAGGAAGGGAGTGATTTGGTAAACACAGAGAGAAGAAGTAACATTGATAAGGACAGCATTCAAAGTATCCTGGAGCGATGTAGTAACTTTTCGCACCATCTTGCACAGACCTTCATCTACGCACGTTCCTGTAGTGTGTTCCTCTTTGAGTGATCTTAGCGAGCCCTAAATACAATTTTAAATTCCTTGCAACGTTCCAACACGCTCACGTTCCTGCGCTTTCATGCGCTCTGTACAATAACGCAGGATGTCGCCAAGAAGCAGTTTTTGGAGATTGCAGAAAACGGAAACACTAAGGCCGGGACACATATCGGTGGGCCGGGACCCTTTTCTTTATCAAATTTACGCACGTAATGTATGTACTCGTGCAAAGCGTAGAAAGAGGGAGTACGTATACTAATCGGTTTTGCATCCAAAGTTCACCGGGAAATAAGAGTTCTAGAGTAACACCACTTATTCAAATCCGTAAGGTGAACTAGTCAAGATTCGCGTAGTTTGCAATGAAGTCCTGCGCCATCTAGTGATAGTTTGGTGCTTTAATATTCCCTTAATTTATTTTGAATAAAAACTGACTGGAAACTTGACTATATCGAAGTTGCCATTAACCCATAACGTTACATGATTATAACGGTACTTTTTATTAAGTATGTTAAATAGCCCTAAATTAGTTAACTTCGCTATAATCACAACCTCGATATAGTCAAGTTTTTGCTGCTGACGGCCAACATGACTACCAGCTCGAATATCCCGAGATTTTCTACGGTGGGAAGAAAAACTTGCCACTTTCCATCTTGCCATCGCCATTTATTGTCAAGGATGCGACCATCCTCCTCATGGGAGAGACAAATGATGTCTCTATCTATCATGGCAAGAAAGCAAGTGTGGAAGGGGGCGCGACTGACGGTCGGGCGCAACCGCAAGAGGAAGGCGAGGACGACTGTCCGTGATGGTCCGTGTCCATCCAACAGAGAGAGGCAGAGAAGAAGGGAAGAGATAGAGAAGGAAGGGAGGAACAGAGAGAGTAGAGAGGAAGTGGAAGTGGAATGTAAAAGGAGGAGAGAGAGAGAGAGAGAGGGAGCTGTTGTTTGGGAGAGACAGCAAAAACGGCAACAGCAGCTGCAGGCGCAACGCAGCGCAGCGCAGGGCACAGGCACAGGCACAGGCACAGCAGTAGGGGGAAGTGAGAGTGAGAGAAAGAGAGAGTCAGGGATGGAAAGAGGAGTGAGTGGAGCAATAAGCGCACTCGCTTCGACTCCACGGGCAAGAAAGGAGGAAGAAAGACACGAGACGAGACGAGACGAGAGCGTTTGCTAGAAGGGACTTGCATGCTACAACAGTACAACTTTATCATCGCAGATTTTATGGGAAAAACGGTGCGTGGTTTTTGTCTTTTGACTTTATTTTTCCCTTCCAGTCAGTTAGCAAGCAGGTTTGGGACCTGCCAGTTAATGAAGGTGCATGTGAAAAGAGTCTCCTCCGCCCACCCACCCCTCTGAGAGTGCACATGACCAGGGCGCGGCAGTTACGCAACATCTAAAGTGCACGTTCAGTCGGTGCCAGGATGACGTGATGGCGATCCTGAACAAACGCAGCTGAGAAAGAAGAGGCAGACAACAACAACATTGCAAAAAGCTGTACGTAGTGTGAAGGACTGAACGAACGTCCTTGGCATCAGTCCTAATGAACCAAGGTGTCCCCTTCCTCCCTCCCTCTTCGTACGATCACTCATACACCAGGCCGTGAACCACGATTGTTGTCGATGGCCATAAAAACTGGGAAAAGAAGAGTTCTTGCGTGAGGAGAGCAAAGTGAAGAAAGAAAGGAAGAAAGGCCTCTGCGGCTTCTTTCTTGTACTACTACAGTTGTGGTGTTCTTCCAACAAACAAAAGAGTCCAGTCTCGAATCATCAATCCGATCCAGGCCAAGTAGCTCTCTCTCCCCCGCTCTCCCCCTATCTATCTATAATACACACTCTTCCTGCTGAGGTTAGATCGGATGTCGCTTGATGTGTAGTCTCCTCTTGTGCCCCTCTCAATGCCCCCTTATCTGTCCTCCCCCCTTCTCTCCGTCCTCTGCCGCGCGCCCACAGCCGCTTCTTCCTTGAGCAGGGCCCTCGCCATGTCCTCGTCCCAGGCCCACCAGAGCCCGCCCAAGAAGGCCTCTTCGACCTCGACTTCCTCCCCCGCCTCTCAGCCGTGCCCGTCCTCCCCCTCCCCCTGGCAGAGTCCCCGTCCGAAGACACGGTCGCAGCACCTGAGCACCCAGGCCCGCTCGCAGAGCGTGCAGCAGAAGGCGAGGACGGTGGTGCCCAAGCTGACCTACGACCTGTACAAGGGCCAGTGCGGGAGGATCTGCATCTTTGGAGGGTGCTTCATGTACACCGGTGCGCCGTACTTCGCCGCCATCTCCGCGCTGCGCACCGGTTGCGACCTGGTTCACGTCTTCTGCGAGAAGGAGGCCGGCCAGGTCATCAAGTCGTACAGCCCAGAGCTGATCGTCCACCCGGTGCTGGACACGGAGTACGCGCTGGAGGAGATCGACCTATGGCTGCCCAGGTTTCATGCGGTCGTCCTAGGTGAGAAGAACTTTTGACAGTGACATACTGTAGATTCTGCTGTCTACCCTGAGTAGTACCATTTGGTACTTCAATAAACTTTAATAAACTTGCGTCTTGAATGCATGTAGGGGTCATACAAGTCATCCAAAAGCAACTCTTGAGTCTACCATAAATTTTCAGGGATGATGTGATTAGCCATCGAAACATACATAACATTACAGTACAGTCCTCAAGGATGGACAAGAATTTCACTGAAGCGCCTTTCTCTTTAATTGGTTGTTGTTGTTTTTTCCCTGCAGGCCCTGGACTTGGAAGAAATCAGTCCATGATGGGAAGGATTTCGCTCATCTTTGAAAGGGTAAGTCGGAAAGGAAGTTAGGAGGAAGACGAGACGGCAACTTTTGAATACAGTGTCTGCAAGGAGAGGGGCAAAGAACAGTGCAATATGTGTGCATCTCCAGAGAAAAGATCTTGTTTCTGTCCTTGCACAGGCATGACCAAAAGGGTGCAAAACGATTATGTACCAGGTAGAAAGGTCTGGTCTTCGAAAGAGATACTATAAGGGAAGGAATCCAGAGGAATCCAGAAAGCTGTCGACAGGCAGGCGGGAGGAGGGGAGAAGGGGGGCTGGTTCTTGTCGCTCAGACTTGTCGTACAAAGACTTTCATCTTGCCTGCAAGCTACTGTAGAACAAAGTTGCAAAGAAGCAGAAAAAAAGCCCCTTTGTCCATTTTCCATAATTCCATTTGGCAACCAAATTGCCATGTTTATAGATGGAGCGATAATTTTGTCCCTTTTCAATCGACTAAACTTGTGTGGTATTTTCAAAACTTCCCCTAGCGTCCTAGCTATTAGTTATCTCAACTGCAGAACGGTTATTCTCAATCCTCTCTTCGAATTCACTAGCAAAGAGTTGTGAGTCTTCCCACTCTCTCTGTCGCCTTTTTATCTCCTGTCAGTACACTATCGTCGAGGCCGCGTATGTAGGGTTCAAGGACATTACCTTTATACTTTCCCCGAAATAAATGGAAAGACACCGTGCCAGATAAAGTCTGTTCTTTCTTCCGCGGCCACTGCCACCCTACGCCTGTGTAATACCCATCTCTTGGTATTGGTTTCCTAAAGTCCTATGCCTTCCTTGTTGGGACTCTTAATTGCATTCACAACAGGAAGTTTCTAGAAACAGGTTGTCGAACTACAGTAGTATTTCCCACGGGAATAATTATTGGAAGGTGGAAAGGTGGAGGACGAGGCCTTGGGACAGTCTATTCGGAGGGAAGGCTTGGTTTGCCTTCCTCCTTCTTAGTAGTACATCGCATTTCCTTACAATGGTAGGTATAGGAAGCAGGTCTTCTTATCAGTGAATCGATTCCTCAATCAATCGAGCCACTTGCTTTTCTTACCAAGGAATTTCTTGCTTTTCTTACCAAGAAACTCCTTACAGTTTTTCTCTATTCGTGTTTCTTGTTCACTTTGGTGCTTTCATTTTGCAATTCAGCATAGACAATGGCGCATTTCCAGTGGAGTAAGTAGTACGGCTGTACCAGTAGTACAGAGAGAAACAACGTTGGCCTCTTCCCAACCCCCTCTTTTTACAAAACTACCTCTGTAGTTGAAGTAGTAGTAGTCTGGAGCATTAGCATCATGCGCAGCGGTGGAATGGAATGGCGAGTGGCAGGATAGGAGGAAAAAGCTAATACCCTCCGCAGAATTTCGCAGCTCGGAGAAAAGAGGCGGGGAGGGGGAGCGGAGGGGGAGGGGAGGAGAAAGGAGTAAAGAAACTGCATCGGTCGGTTCGACTCTGAGTCGACAGCTGACGTGACAGTTTGGGCTAGGGATGACAAAAACTGGGAAGAAAGCGGATTCGACAAACGATGGAGGAGGAGGGGGGGAGGTGGAGCAACTGTGCCTCCTTAATGAAGGCACAAGATGACAGACTGACTGTGCACGCACGACTGGCGACTGACTGCCCCGCGTCGTCAATGTCGGAACGAAACTTCTCTTCGCCTTTCGGGGTTTTTTTGTTGGGTTTTTTTTTGGCCCTTCATGATTGATGGTGGTGTTGGGAATGCTGCAGTCCCAGGCCTCCCTTCTCCCTCCCCTCCCCCCGCCTCGCTTCCTGCCTCTGCCCCTGCCCCTGCTTTGCCCAAAACATGACTTGAAGATGGTTTGCAGGCGGAGGGGCTGGTACGTGAGCGTGCACAGTCGGATTATTATTCCTCAGGGAGGGGGATGCATAAGACGGAGCAGGGCGAGGAGGAAAGGAAGGCGAGAGGCCAAGCGGAAAAGGGCCAGCTTCGCCAAAGTCGTGCGGTAGGACCGGCACCGAGCTGTCTCTCCTTTATCCTTTTCTCTCCCTCCCTCTCCCTCCTCCTCCTCCTCCTCCTCCTCTCTCTGTCTCGTGGTTCCGCAGTTGCAGAAGGCAGAAACCAAATTTGGGTGGGATTGCGGGGCGGATCTGCATACTGCTTGTTCCGTGGCCTTCTCATTTTAAAAGTCTGTTTCTCTCACACAATTTACCCGACAGGACTTTTGGTCATTTTCCAGAACAAAAAAAATGTGACATTGACGTATGGTAGTCACTAGTCTGTGACATGTTCCATTAAATGTTTCCAAGTGGACTTTGTCACTTTTTAAGTCCCGTCGAGTATCGGTTACTAATATTTTCTTATATATCTGCTCGTTTGCAGTGTTTTTTTGTACGTAGGTACGTACGCATGTACTTTCTGCTTTCTTCCTGATGCAGCAACGATTTTCTTTATTTCTGTTGGCTTCTTGCTCTATGTAGTAATTTGTTTCAAACTACTTTGCAGTGTTTCTAGAATGCAGCATATCCACCTTTTCAGCCATCTTCTCCACGTCGCTGCCTCCTTTCATTGCCCTTATTTCAGTCTTGCTTTGTTCTCTTCTCCTTAATGATTAGGCGTCTTCCTTTGA
>JAAUYM010046256.1_pt1 | contig 12801 bp, 14 predicted proteins | sample 7278001 | NCBI WGS metagenome assembly JAAUYM01 (sample SAMN14350224, study PRJNA611818) | marine sediment metagenome | isolation source: surface marine sediment (1.8m) | place: French Polynesia: Moorea | collected 2018-08
AAAAAAAATTTTAATTAAATAAAAAAAACAATCAAACTTCATCCCCCTCCCACACACTTTTTTCTTGGGGGGGTGGGGGGGGGGGGGGCCCCGCCCGTCTTAAAAAAGGGTCACAACCCAAAAAGGTTGGGAACCTCTGCATTCAAATTTTGCTCTGATGTTGAACATCACAGCAACGCAATCCCACAGGTTCTGTAGGCAACATTTTTGGGCTAAGTACGCGGACGTTGGAGAGAAGAAAGCCAGAACGGCTTCTTGGAAATGCAAAAAAAGTCCTGATGTGGAATTAAACTTGGGACTTCTCCGTCGTTGTAACCGCCTGTTGTTCGTCAAAAAAGAAGAAGAAAAACCCAGCAGATCTTTTCATGTTTTTTTCGCCCTGTCTTTGCTCACCAGACAGTTTTAAGAGCAGAATTTGGAGGAAGTGGTTAAATTTTCGTCGCAGGACAAAAAAATGGCTTTTTAAGCGTGGTTTTTTTTCTTACTTGAGAAATTAATTTATTCCGGTGAAAAAGTTGAGGACGAAGAAAGGAAAGACAATGCAGCAAGAAGAGGAGGAGGAGGAGGAGGAGGAGCAATCTGCATCGTGCTGGAATGTAAAAATTCGTCGGGGAAGAAGGACCAAAAAAAAACCCTGTGACTGTCTCCCTCCTTTTTCCTGACGGAAAGTTTTATTGCGGCTCTGCTCGTTGGAATACGACGAACAAAGTAGACAATTAGTAGTTAAATTTCCTCCCGCGTAAGTTCTGTACTAAGAGCAGAAGTTTCCTCGGCGGGTGGGCGGAAGGAAGGAAGCAAGTCCTTCTTCCCCCAAGGACGTTCAGTGCTATGATCGAGTGGAAGAGTTTGTCCACCAAAAGTTACTACAGTAGACATCCGCCATGCGCAGTAAACTCCACTATTATACAGTATAGTCAAGAACTCTGCTATGCTAGTAGAATTGCCATGATAATTAAATTTGTACTTTGCTTACGCTGTAGTAAAATCTCAGCTATATTGTAAACTTTTAGCTGCTGTCCACTGACTTGACATATGTTGGGGGTCTACTGTACTACATACTACATTAAAGGTCGTGCACAAACGTGGAAGCACACACAAATTTACAGGGTCTTTCCACGAAAACATTTAATTTGCCTCTCTCGGTGTTGGGGACGAAAGGCAACACACCAGGTTGCCAACTTCTACTTAGGGCAATGTGCCAATAGCCAGGAGAAAATGCCAGTTTCAGTGTAATAGACAAATCTCAAATTTGTACAGTAATAGTAAGCAAGAATTTTTAAAATAAGCCAGCTGTGAAATTTTTCGGTGCGAAATATGCCAGTTGGCAACACTGGCGCCCACCCGTACAGAGGCTTTGCTTTCCTACATTTTTTGCGCACGCTCAGTTTTCACCGTCTGGCTTTTAGTGGTCTTAGCTGCTCCTTTTTTTGGGGTGGACAGCCTCCCCTACCCTCTTCTTCCCTCTCCCACCCATTTTCTCCCCATTTTCCCCTCCTGCTCAGACTCCTTTTCGGCTTGGGTTGGGTTGGAAGGTGGAAGCATCAAGAATTAATTATCCCTGTTCTGTTGGGACGAAGAGAGGAAATAGAGATGGCACGGATAGCGGGCGAGGCAGGAAGGGAGGGAGGGGGGGAGGAAGGGAGAGAGAAAAAAAAGGTTGTTCTTATATTTTTTGTGGCCCCGCCACTTTTAACCTCAAAGCACTTTGTGTTGTATCAGATTTGCATTTCAAAGGTTTTTAAAGGCCACCCCACCCCCCACCCGCTCAAAGTTGTAGTACTAGAGGGAGGAGCTACCTACCTATTGGTAGAGAGCCGCTTACAGGAAAGGAGGAGGAAAGTTATCTCCGTCGGTGGCGGCGCCGTCTCAAAGTCGTTTGGTCATTAGCGAGAGGAGAACAGAAGTTTTCCTCCCTGCTTTTTTTTACTCTCACTTTTTTTCAGGAGGAGAGAGAGAGGCCACCATTCTTAGTCTCGAAATCCTTTGACAACGCGTAAATTCTCACAAGCAAAAGGATTACTTATAAAAGTGAGTGTGCAAAAACGCTCCGTTTTACTCTTTTGTCCAGATCCTGCCTGGATACGAAAAAGATGGAGAGTTTCTTCCTCCTTCCTCTCCCCATTGTGCATCCTGACAAACTCTTAAATCTGCACGCTCTCTTCTTCTCTCCGTACAGGAGAATTCCGATATAATACATACTGTACAAGAGAAAAAAAGAACACAGGCTGTACTCGTCATGTGATGCACCCACACCTATACAGACAAGAGTTTGACCTATAATATCTCCTTAAGCGTGTACGTAAGTTACAAAAGTCTTTATATGTCTTTTGAAAGTATGGACTGTACGTAACATACGAGTAAACCTTGCACTTGCAACTTGAAACAATTTATCACTTTGCTCACAGCTCTTTACAAAGATACACAAAAAGACCGTGCGCAATGGCCACCGTCCATAGCAGATTTTTTTTAACCACAACGGAAATAGGTTACAAACACATAAAAAATATTTGTGATAGCAATCCTTTTTATGCCATATACGTACTCGTAGCTTTTTTGTACTACGTACGTAGGTATAGTACATAGGTATAGCAGAGTTCTACTGTATCTTCTTCTTTCCCCCTTTCTTCCTTGCTTCCTGGATGTGCAAGAAGTGGGAGAAGGGGAAGAGGGATAGCTAATCGTCAGAGGGAGGCTACAATTGTTAAAAGCCCTCTTTTGTGCCGCTCCTTTTTGCCCTGGAAGAGGAAGGGGAGGTCGAATAAATGGGAGGAAGGAAAAGGTCTTTCTTCTTCAGAGTTGAAGACGTGAAAAAAGGAAAACAGTTACGGGCAAAGGAGGGAGAGGGAGAGGGAAAGAGAAGAGGGGCAAAAGGGCGGGCACGGGAAAGGATATTCATGAGGGGAGGGAGGGAAAGAGGAGGAAGGTTGGAGCGGTGAGAAATGGTCCTTTGGGGCAACCGCGTGGAAAATGATGAGAGGAAGAAAGAGAAGAGAGGGAGGAGGAGGCAAAACAGGAAGGAAGGAGGAGGAGCGAGGTTGCTTGACTTGTTCGAAGGATTTCTCTTTTTCTCTCTCTCTCCGTAAGAGGCTTTGTTGTCATTTGGGCGGGATCAGCCGCATTTAGTGGCTAATTACATTTGCCTCACGCATCCACCTCCTCTACTAGGTAGGTAGAAGAACCTAAAGACAACCTTTGGTGGTTGGGGGGAGGAGGGGGGAAGGATTATACATGTACAGTAAGGGGATTACACAGAAACGAACTTTCAGGAAAAGAAAAAGGAGGAGAAAAAAACTGTTCTGTTCTTTGGGTCCGGAAAGAATCTCTTCATTCACGCCGTGCTAAAAATAACTTGTTTTTTTACTTATACCTACTGGTATGTTGTACAACATCGGTTGGGATCAGTTTCTTCTTCTTCTCATTGTGCCAAGGCCAATGAGCTGTCTGCCCATCCACGCCGACAATTATCATCACGGATCCATTCTCACGTCCTCCTCCTTCACATTCTCACTTTCATTTTGTAGGTTGTTCTCTCTCTCTTCCCCTCCCCGCTTGGCAGCGTGGTATTACTCATCAAGACTTCTTTGGAGGCGACTGAAAGGAAACCCGATGCCCAGGCCAACTCTGTTCGTAGGCAATAGTCACTATACTGACGTCACTGCTACATTTAAGCCAAAGTCGGGGAAGGTTGCTTAAGATGCACTAAACGTGGAAGCTCTTTTGTGCCACCCTCACGCATTGGAACAGCCTCTTCCTCCTCCTTCTTTCAATTCCTTTCCAGTCAGCATATTCCTCTCTCATAGGTAGTAGAAGAGAATGGAAAAGAGAGGAGGAAAAATCCTGCATATCCAATCACTTTCTGCCGCTCTGTGTGAGCCAATCTGGTCACCACCACCCACACGACAAAGAGAGAAGAAGAAGAGATTTGTCCTCTTCCTCCTCCTCTTCCTCCTTCTCTTCCTCCTCCTCCTTCTCGTCGTCAAGGCCCGAATGACCCACATAGATAAACGCAGAAATAAAGATTTTTTTCAAACTTGGTCGCTCAAATCTGCTCCAACAAAACTTATGCCCAGCACATTAAAAAGACTTTTTATGCGTGATTTTCTCGTCGATAGAAATAATGGAATGTGTGGGATAGAGAATAGGATGGCGTTCGATGTTTGGGAGATAAAGGAGACGAGAAAGAGCCTTTTCAGTGAGGTGGAGGAGGAGAAGGAGGAGGAGAAAGACATAAACGTCGTGGCGGTGATGGTGGCGAAGGGAGGAGTGAGAGGGAGAGAAGGAGGGAAGGGTCGGAAATCACAGCCTGAATATCTGCTGAAGTTTGCTTCCTTTTTACGAGAAGAGTTGTGTTTTTATTTCGATATTAGTGCAGTCATATTGGATGTGGTGCCTGAAACCGACTTTCTCATCCTCTTCTCTCACTCTGTGTGTGTGTGTGTGTGTGTGTGTGGTGCATTATGTCCGTTCTCTCTCTTTCTCCTTTTCCCTCCATGACTGAAGAGGGGGGGGGGGAAATGGGTGGGCAGACAACATCGCTCGCCCGGACTTGATCATAGAGAATCTGGATGGACAAGAACGTTTCTCTTAGAAAGTCTTCACAGGCACAATTGGCACTGGTTTCTTCTTACTCCATGTTTTATTCCTTCCTCTGCAATATTTCGCAAACATTTTTTGCACTTGTGCAAGGAAGCATCCCAGATAGATCTTTCGTAATTTACTGCAGAAAGGGATTCCGATTCTTGAAATGGTAGTTGAAGAGTCTTTTTTTTTATCTTTGCAAGAATCCCTTTTTCTGACCACAACAACTCTTCCTCCTTTCTGGTCCATTTCCAGAAAGCGCCTCTCTTTCCTTCTTTTCTTTCTTATCCTCTCCTTCCATCGGGCGGAAAGAGGAAAGCTGGGATTTGTCTAACATCCAGTGACAAGAGAAAGAGAAAGAAAAGAGGGAGGAAAAGTGGGAAATACCTCATGTGCTTGAATAGGGACGGCGAAGAAAGGAAGGGAAGTCGGACAGTGGAGTTCCGATATTATAGTACATAAAAGTTAGTGGTCAGCACCTGAAAGGCTATTATGGCAGAGGGGTCTTTTTATGGTTTTTTTTTAAGCGGAGTTGTTATAATGATGGCTCAATGAGCCCGAACTCCGGATTTTACTGTACTGGTAGTGGAGTTTACTATGGTGAAAGTCTCCGGTACATGACATAAGCGACACTTAATTGCTATTGTGCTTTTGCTTCTCTTTTTTTGTTTCAAGCAAGGCCGGCGCTTACCTGGCAACGAAAGAAGAAGGACCCAACCATACATCCGTCGCGCTAAACTCGTTATCATTTTGACCTAGTTAAGCTACTAGTACAACCTACGCTTAAAAGCCTATTTTGACTGCCATTTGTGTCAGTTCTTTTTCTTCCCACATGAATGGCAGTTGCAATATGTCTCACATGTGTAAAAGTAAAAAGGTGAAGTCATTATGAAGTATTAAACAAGTTATTAAGTTTGAGGTACGTCAGATACGTACATACACTGACGAGTCTGGTCGGGGAGTTGCTACTGCAACTCTCCGACATCCCCATTGTGTCTTCAGGAAAAGGCAGAGCTTTCACAAATTGAAAACACAACCACCACATTTTCCCCCTCTGTTTTCCTTCACTCCACATGACACAAAAAGTGGGTCAGATATCGCCAGATTTCTTGGGCGGGGAAGAAGGCAAAGGCAAAGGCAAAAATCGAGTGAGCAATGGGGCGAGAATCCTTTGGTGCGAAAGAGAGAGATTTGGCGAACAATGGGGACCCTTTCTTGTCTTGTCTGGGGAGGGGAAGGAGGAGGAGGAGAGTGAGAACAAGAAGAAGGGTTGCTGCTCTACTGTGTTTTGTTTCGCCAAGTCTTTCTTTTTTTGCTTGGTCCAATGCGATTATCAGTGGCGATGGGTGTCAAGGTCCTCAGTCAATCTTCTTTTTTTTCTTTCTGCAACTGCCGCTAGGAGGAGGAGGAGAAGGAGGCTGTTCTGCTCTGGTGAATCATGCGCCGTCGCCGCGTCAATGCCTAGTACAAGAGGCATTATAAAGCATTTTTTTTACCAAGTTGTACTATTGGTGTATTACAAAAAATGTTGCCCAAAGTCACTGATGATAAGATGAGAAGATTGATCTGGTGTTTGCACCACGGAAAAAGACACCAGGATAAATTGGCCTTCTGCTATGCGAGGAGCAAAAGAGAGGTTAGATTGATGGCAGCAACAAAGCAAAGGGGTCAGGAAAGGGACGCCCTTTCCTTCCTCCTTTCTCTTCCACCTTTTTCCTTGGCAGGGGGAGAATGTGTACAAAGAAAACAGGGAAATGCCAACTTTGCCACTTTGACCCCTTTGAAGCGCCTCTCCTGCTTTAAAGGCTTCTGTTTAGGCAGGGAGAAGAGGCGAAGGCAGGTAAGGATCTGTCTCTCCCAAAGGCGATGCTAAATAGAGGTGGATGAGGCTTACAAGGAAAGGGAGGGGACGAAGAGGAGGAGGAGGAGGACGACGAGGAAGAGAATGGGCAAGAGGAAGAAGAAGGAAAAAACTGCCCTTGCCTTCCTTCCTTCCTTCTTCTGTTCTTCTTCCTCTCTTCCAAGATGGATAGCAGTGCTTGGCACCAAAGTGCAGCAAGGAAGGGAGAGGAGGAAGAAGAGGAGTCCGCTAAGAGACGTTTTCGCTGCTCTCGTTGTTGGAGGGGTGGGATGTCTTTAAGTGAGGAAAATAGCGGGGAGAGTGAGGGGAGAAGGAAGCTCTCAGAGACAGAAATTTTGCATCTCGACCAGCAAAACTGGTTGGTTTTTTTAATGGTACATGGCAGTAGGTCATGTTTGACGGTGGTGCAGAAACGGACGGCACGTACTAAGTAAAGGCGGAAGGTGGAGCAGGATGGAACTTCTGACATAGGTATACGGATCAATAGAGGCAGAAGAGAGAGAGAGAGAGGGTTGAGCAAACCGACCTCTTCAAAATTTGGTCCTTCTGCACCCTCCTTCCTCTCTTCTCTTTTCTCCGCTCAATAACGATCCTTTTCCGCCCTCCGGAAGAAGTTCCTGCAGAAAGGAAGGAAGGAGGAGGAGGAGGGTGAAAATAAACTTTTTTTTCTTCCCTTTTCTGCTCTCAGTCACTCCTCTTGGGGCGTCAAAGACTCCCCTTTTGCAGGAGAGCGAAAGGAGGAAGAGAAAAAGGAAGTTTTTCAAAAGGAGGCTCACAGGAAGTCGATTGTAACAGTTGGGGGAGGGAGCAAAGCAAAAGTCTGGTTGTTGGGATAATCGCCTGGCCGCCACTGACGCAAACTGACAAGAAGAGAGAAAGAAAGAATGAAAGAGGTCTCTCTCTCTCCATTTCTCACTTGGGACTACGGCAAAAAAGGGAGGAAAGTAGTTGTACAGTACCTAGATTTTTAATAAAGCGAAGTCACCAGATGAAAGTTTTCATAGATATTGCAAAAAAAAAAAGAATGGAAATTTGACGATAGAAATAATTTTTATTTTTGTAGAGCTTTTTTTTATACTCACAGAGCGGAGTTTCTGTGTGTTGCACGTAGCTGAGGTCTACTGTACCGGTACGTGCAGCACTTCTTGTTAGGATGACCATGTTTGCGGTAGCATGTGTGTAATAACGTAATAGTAGTACTGTCAGCCGGCCACAGGAACTGAAGATAAGGACTGGAAGGAGTGGATTACTCAGACAGTGGATTTCGAAAAGTATGGTAGTATAAAAGAAGATATGAGATACCCTATAAGTTCCTAAATAATGCCAAATGTACCTTTCGGAGTTAGATTTAAGTGTAACTTTCTTCATTTATAATTTTTATCATAGCCCAAACCTGTAATTGTTTATAGTAGAACTCAGCTAAGGTGCATGCTAGCTGCATAAAATCTACAATACAAGTACCAGTTTGTACCAATCTTTATTTAGTAAGTAATAGTCTGTTTTTAGTAAGTATTTTTTATCAAAGCCTTCCAGTTCTTATATTCCTCCAGAATGTCTCTGCCTTCTAGGTAGTACGTACATCCAACTCTCTTGTTCGCTGTCTCCCTTTATTCCCCTTCCTCCTTTCTTTGGTGCATATTCCATTAAGCGCCTCTGATTGTCCTCACCCAGTTGGACCTTTCTGTCCGTGTAGTAAGTAGTACGACCTCTGAGGAAGAAAGCGAAAAAAAAGGTTCTTCTTTTTCTCATCTGCGAATGACGCAGTTATTGATGGTCTTTTCTTCTTCTTCTTCTTCCTGCTTCTTTCCGAGCGCGCATTCACGGCAATGATGATGCAACATGGTCACTGGCGCCGCGCCGCGCCGCGCCCCAGAGCGGGTCGGGAAAGATGTGAAGGCCTCCTCCCACAAATGCTTCCAAATGATCCTCGTCTTCCTCCCTCCCCCATCCAAGCGATCAGCAACCGGACCAGATTCGTGTACCGTATCAAAACACTCTCCTCGCCACAACTTTGGCCGACCTTCGATCTCCCGGAAAGAAGGGGAAAAGAGTCTTTGGACATGAGTAGGTAGGGCACACACGCACGCACGCACGCACCGCTCATCTGAGTGGATGATGCATTTTTCGGACTTGGCTATTGGAGGAGGAAGTGCAGGAGCAGAAGTCGATGCGACAGTCGAGAAGTTCTTCTCTTTCTCTCTCCCCATCAATAAGAATGTCATTTCTGTGCAAAAATTTGCAGCTTGCGGACGAGAAAGAAGGGGAGCCAAGAGTGGCGTTTTGCATCAAATCTCTGCCTCTTTTCAAAGAGGAGCTTTCTTTCTTTCTTTTTCATTTCTGTTTCCGCGCCAGCGCCCTTCTCTTGGGAGTACGCAACCCGTAAATTATTCAGGCGCTGCTAATTTCCTGGGTTCAACGATTAAAGGAGGAGGAGGAGGAGGAGGAGGTTGACGTGTTGACGAAAACAAAAAAGTTGGTTTAACAAAGTGAAGCCAAGGTGTCATACAAAACAGCAAGATCAGCGCATATTTCTGAGATCTTGCGCTTGTACATACAGTATACCAACTTTAGAAAGACCAACTTCTTGCCCTTTTGTCCACCGCGTCTGCCCTGCTATAATGAGTTTCGTCCCCCCCCTTTCTTCGTTGCCATCGCGCCGAAACGAATCGATGTAGGTATGAGTGGCCTCAAAACACAAAAGATTGGGTCCAGCTCAGCACGGTGTGAAAGTTTTCAGCTGGCTGCTCCGATGGAGGCGGTGGTGTCATACCTGCTTGGGAGTAAATTTGCTGCGTATGCTCGTACAACGTCAAGGTGATCGAACGAAAAAAAGAGAGGTCGAGCATGACTTCTAAGCGTTACCACAGCAAGTTGAAGACCTCCGAGCTTGAAAAGGCTTTCAGGGACGCCGACAAGGACCGCGACGGATGTCTCACGCAGCAGGAATACTTTAAGGTCAGACACAAGCAACCATGAAAGAGAATTGCATTTATTTATTTATTAAGTCTTTTTTTGTCAGGTGTTCCGCGACCAAGGAGTGAACCTGAGCGGCTCCGACGCCGCCGCCATCTTCCGCGACAAGGACAAGGACAGGGACGGAAAGATCTCCTTCGAGGAGTTCATGGGACAGGTGAGCCAGTGGACGGGGACAACTGCCATTTCTCTCTTCCTCCTGCTGACAACAGACAGATCTGGTTACTCCTTCCTCTCTTTGCTACATGAAGGGCTGCTTGTAAACGTCTCTTTTCTCCCCCTCCCCCCCATCGGCTTCTTGGAAGCTCTCTTCCACCATGCGGCATTTCGTCTCTCCCTGTCCATTGTTGTTCCCAAGTAGGCGTGGGCGGAGAAGAAGTGGGCGTGGTTGGACACATCGCTTTCGCTTTGTGGTTCCTCTTCCTCCTTTTTTTGTCCTTGCAGAGAAGGGGAGAAAAAACATGCCGCCAAAAAATTGGAAGAATGCTCAGCACTCTCCTGCAAGCAAGAACTTCTACCGTATGTTCTGTACGGTACGTTACACGTATTTAGGGTTTCTTGTGCCTCTTGTGGAGAAGACGCATTATCATTAAGCCATGTTTCTTGTCTCCTTCTCTCCCCCCCCAAGCGAGTGTCAAGGCCTCTCTCTCCAAAGCCACTGCTTGCTTCTTCTTTTGTCATCTGCATTCAGGACACAGCGAGCCACTTCCACTTGCCTCTGGTGCCACCAGCTAAAAGGTCTCTTGGGATCAGACATGTTCGCGAAGGAAAATAAGTGCTTGCAAAGCGCTTACTTTTCCAAGATCAATGGGGCCACAGATTTCTCTTGTCTGGTATTAAACTTGTCCTTTTTCCTCCCCATTTTGGTTGGTTCCATCTATGTTGGTTGGTGGGTTACATTTTCCATTGGCAGCAGAGTCTTCTCCTTGTGCCCATCATCACTGTCATTGACTTGCAAGAAGAGGAGGGGGGGAAGACCCATGTGACACTGGGGGAGGAGGAAAGGAGGGGAGGGGGGAGTAAAACCAGAGAGGCTAATGGTTTGCTTGGCAAGGGAGTCGGGAACAAGGAAGAAGTCTCCCCTCTCTTCTAGCAGTAATACATACATGCCCATGTTAGAAGGGCTATTGGCCAATGATCTTCCACAAAAAAAGTCCCAAGATCACCCATCCCAACAAAAAAATCTCTTTCCAGACTTGCGAGTCTTTTCTTGTTCTCTTACACCATGCAGTTGACCATCACCGAGAAGATCTGGCAGTCGATGGACAGGGACGGCGACGGGTTGGTAAGCCCGGCCGACGCCGCAGAAGTCGTCAGGAAGTACCGCAAGAGTCTCCCTGAGAACGTCGTGGTGGGGCTGGAGGACGCCCTCAAGAAGAAGGTGCCACAAAACTGCCCCTTCGGGACTCATTAAGTTTGAAGATTAATTGGTTGTTGCCGTTTTCAGAGCAAAGCAAGGATAGACTACGAAGAGTTCTGCCAGGTGATGAACGGACTTCGCCTGTCTCGGCGATCTGGAGATCCATCCAGGAGGAGGAAGGAGGAGGAGGAGGAGGAGTCCAGGCGACAACACCAGCATCACTCCAGGAGATACTCCAAAGACGGTGGCCGGAGAGACAGAGAGAAAAAGAAGGCTCCTTCTTCCAGTGGCGCCGCCCCTCTCTCCAGACAGAACTCGTTGGCCATGATGCCTGAACCGGCGGCGGGGACGGGGACTAAGGGGAAGTCGAGAAAAGGCGACCAGAGGACACAATATTCAAGACATTTCTGAGGCTCCCCTTACTGTTACTGCTTTGTTACTACGGTACATGTACTACAGGTATGGTATATCCCTCCGATATAGTGGAGGTGGTTTAGAAATAAAGAATCTGATTGATAATCATACCAATCTTATAATATAGTACAGCGGTATATTACACATATCGGGGTTCTACTGTATAATTAAATGCATACGTTTTTATCAGCTATAGTAAAAGCATCTTTTTCTTCTTTTGGGAGTGACGCTATGGTTTGCGTGCTGCTGTTTGGGTTGAGGAGAGAGCTTGCTTGTGCCAAGAATCTGGTAGGGGAGGGGGAGAGGGGGGGAGAAGAGAGCTCGACAGATTCTGCACTAAAAACTAAAATACACCACAGGGTCAATCAAGTCGGGTTTCTTGGATTACTAGGTACTACTATGTAGTAGAGTGACACTGCCAACAGAGAACTGTTTCTAGTATACGCACAGGGCTTTTTCCTGGCTGCGGTACTTGAACATTTTTCTTGGCGTCATCTCAAAAACCGACTTTGGCAGAAAACGCGAAGGGGAGGGGAGGAAGAAGGAACAAAAAACGCCAAGAAAAAGCAGGAGGAAGCTTTATAGGAAAAGCAGGAGGAGGAAGGGAGGGGGGCAAAGCAAAAGACATAATTTATGTCCTAGAAGAAGGAAAAGGGGTTGGGTAGAAAAAAAATCCAGATCGAGAAGAATCAGAGTGGGGGGGGGGGGGACTGAGAATTAATCCACGAGAAAGAGAAAAAAAACTCTCCTAGGTATCCTGGCGAAAGTCGCGACTGATGAAGCTTAAATGAGAGTAATCTTCTCGCATGATTAGGTCGAAGAAAGGAAGAAAAAGGAGGAGGAGGATCAAGATGGCTGAAAGCTTTCCGGATCACTGACGAGGGTGAGAAGGAGGGCGGGCACCAGTATACGTACGTAGAACAAGAGGGGGTTAAATCCTCGCAGGTTTGTGGCCAGAAAACTGCTGCAAGAAATGAGTTTTTTAGACAGGTCGCCTCTACCAGGTAGAGTTCTTTACTCACTTGCCACATCTCATGTGTCTTTGTGAAGCGTGTTTAGTTCCTTGGAGCATCAATCTCCTTTCATGAGAGAATGAGAATGAGGCTCTGTGATGTTGGCAGCGTTGACTGGCAAATATTTGGCATGCCTGCCTCCTTCTCACACACACTCTCTTCACTGCGCCCGTCAGTCACCTCGGACCGAGTGACGCCATCCACCCACCCTCTTTCCTCCTTTCTCTCAAGGCACCATCTCACATTTCATGCAAATTGATGCAAAATGTACTTACTGTACTTACCGGGCATCATAACTGAAGTGACAAACTTTCACTATTTTGGGGAAGTTTCTTGCGGACAAATTAAAAGAGTGCAAAGCTATCACCACCCCTTCGTTCCCACCCCTTGGCACAGTCTGCCAAGGGAGCACCCCCCCTCCCCCTTTTAGCCACCACTTTTTGCTCACCCTCCCCTCCATTTGGCTTTCATGTGCGGTGTCTGTTTACGCCCCGCTCTGCCCCCCGCCCGCGCGTGTAGCTCTCGCCGCCCCGATTTTTCACCCCGGCAGATAACGACTCGCTTTTCTACCCCACCCAAAGCACCCTCCACCACACCCAGCC
>JAAUYM010066739.1_pt1 | contig 12800 bp, 12 predicted proteins | sample 7278001 | NCBI WGS metagenome assembly JAAUYM01 (sample SAMN14350224, study PRJNA611818) | marine sediment metagenome | isolation source: surface marine sediment (1.8m) | place: French Polynesia: Moorea | collected 2018-08
GATGCTGCTGTTGCTGTTGCTGTTGCTGTTGCTGTTGCTGTTGCTGTTGCTGTTGCTGTAGTTGTTGCTGTTGCTGTTGTTGTTGCTGTATCTGCTGCTGTTTCTGTTTCTGTTTCTGTTTCTGTTCCTCTTCCTCTTGTCCTCCTTGAAGCTGCTGTTGTTCTTGTTCTCCTTGGAGCTGCTCTTGCTCTTGTTCTCTTTGGAGCTGCTGTTGCGGTTGCGGTTGCTGTTGCTGTTGCTGTTCCTCTTGCTCTTGTTCCTTTTGTCGCTCTTGTTTTTGCTGCTTCTCTTGCCTTTGCTGCTGCTGTTGCTCAACCACCTTAGACGGTTTCAGTTGCCTTTGTTTGTGCTCCTCGCTGTGCTGGACGTTAATGTGGCCCCAGGCCGATTTCAAGGAAGCATACTGTCTGTTGCAGTAGGGACACATAATGGCTCTTTCTCCTCCAGTCCTCCTCTTTCTCCTACTCCCTCCTTGGAGCTGCTGTTGCTGTTGAGTTCGCTGTTGCTGTTTCTGTTGCTGTTCCTCTTGCTCTTGCTCTTGCTCTTGCTCTTGCTCTTGTTCTTTCTCTTGCTCTTGTTTTTGCTGCTTCTCTTGCCTTTGCTGCTGCTGTTGCTTAACCACCTTAGACGGTTTCAGTTGCCTTTGTTTGTGCTCCTGGCTGTGCCGGATGATGATGTGGTTCCAGGCCAATTTCAAGAAGGCGTACTGTTTGTTGCAGTAGGGACACAGAAAGGCACTTTCTCCTCCAGTCCTTCTCTTCCTCCTACTCCGTCCTTGAAGCTGCTGTTGCTTTTGCGGTTGCTTTTGCGGTTGCTGTTGCTGTTCCTCTTGCTCTTGTTCTTTCTCTTGCTCTTGTTCTTTCTCTTGCTCTTGTTTTTGCTGCTTCTCTTGCCTTTGCTGCTGTTGTTCAACCACCTTAGATGGCTGCAGTTGCCTTTGTTTGTGCTCCTGGCTGTGCCGGACGTTGATGTGGTTCCAGGCCGATTTCAAGAGGGCGTACTCTTTGTTGCAGTAAGGACACAGAACGGCTCCAGCCCTTCTTCCCCCACTACTCCTTCCTTGGAGCTGCATCTCCCGGCGGTGCTGCTCCCGGTGCTTCTTAAAGATGTGTCCCGACAGCCAGGAGGGCGTCGGGCACATGGAGCAGTAGGGGCACTTGGTCCTCCTGTGGACCTGTCTTGCGTGGAGGTCCAACTCGTCCTCGCAGAGGCCGATGGAGGGGCAAGCAAAGCAAGAAAAGCGGCCGGGAGAAAGCTCGTGGAAAAGGTAGTTCTTCCTCTCCTTGGTCGGGCTTGTCGATGGCATAGTAGGATGATCCTTGATCTCATCCTTCTCTTTGATTTTATCCTCCTTCTCGGTTTCATCCTCCTCTATTGTGTCAACCTTCGCTTCTTTTTCAACCTTCTCCTCTGTTTGCACTAACTTCTCTGTTATATCCTTCTGTGTTTCAACCTTTTGTGTTTTATCCTCCTCCATGTTTTCCTTTTCCTTTGATTCAATCTTCTCTTCTGTTTCCGCCATCTTCTCTGTTTTCGCCATCTTCTCTGTTTCATCTTTTTCCTCGGTGTCATCCTCTTCCTTGGTCCCATCTTCTTCCTTGGGATCCTGCAGTATCTGTGTTTCATCCTTCTCCTCCCTGTCATCCTTTTCCTTTGATACAATCTTCTCTTCTGTTTCCACCATCTTCTCTGTTTCACCTTTCTCTTTCGTCTCGTCCTTGATTCCATCTTCTTCCTTGGGTTTTTGCAGTGTCGAGTGCCCTTCGCCGATTGCCGTCTCTGCCACGGAGGAGGTGATGCGCTTGGACACCCGCGACACGATGCTCATAACCGCCATCCTGCACTTCCTCGCCACGTCCTCGTCGTCCTTGGCGGAGGCGGCACCACCTCCTGGCGCACCCGCGGCCCTCCCCGCGGCAGCCAGGGAAGCGTCGTCTGTCCTGTTGTTCCCTTCCACCGTCTCCAGCGTCCTCCCCTCCCCTCCTGCGTCGCCCGGCGTTGCATCACGGTCGTCTCCAGGTTGCAGCCTCGCAGCGGCCACCTTCATGACGGTCATGTTCGGCTTCGCCGTGGCGATCTCCAACACGCGAACGGCACAGGGCGCTCCTGGGATCTCCTCGGCAGGGGGGGCACCGGACACGTTCCTCTGGCGCTTCTTCGTGCCCCCGTTCTTCTTCTTCTTCTTCCTCGATTTTTTTCTCCTGGTGCCGTTGTATTTCCACGCTGGCTGTGCCTTCCTCCTCACCTTTGCTTGCTTTTTGGCAGTGTGTTGCGCAATAGGAGGAGGAGGAGGAGGAGGAGGAGGAGGAGGAGGAGGAGGAGGAGGTGCCACGATCCATTCCTCATTCTTTGGTCTCCTTTTCTTCAAAAATGATTGTTCAATATTTGGCTTGTGCCACCAGCAACTGCCACCTTCCTTTGTTTTGACTTCCTCCTCTTCTCCTGGCTTTCTCTTCTTCCGTATGGTCCTCCCCCAGCTGCTTCTCCTCAGGTCCTCGATCACCTCCTGCTCCAGCTTGAACATGACGATGGCCCTCTTTGAGTGAGGCACTTCTTCCTTAACCGTGGCAGCAACTGCAGCAGCAAGAGAAGAAGAAGGTGCCTTCTTCCTCAGCTTGGAGTTCCTCTGCAACTTCCTGGCCGTGACCGCGATCGCGTTCGGCCTCTTCCCCGTCGTCTCCGTCGACACCCTCTCACGTTCCAACGAGCCCAGGCTGACCGGCAGGTCTGGCTTTACGCGGACACGCCTCCCAGACCGGGTCTGGAGCCTCTGTTGCTGCCCCTGAGAGGGAGGAGCTCGCACTCTCTGCTCCATCATCAGTTTACCTGGAAAATGAAGTCCCACAGGATGAATAAGGCCTTTTAATTAGTACACGTATTTTGCTCCTCAAATCACTGTTACCGTCAGCTGTTCTGAAAGGTGTTGTGGAAACAATCCCTTTTAATTAATATGAGTTGTACTAAGTGCATGTGCACCAGTGTATTACTGTAGACTAGCAGACCCGGCCCGCTTCACAGAGCTTTCTCTCTCTCCTTCCAAATATAACAAAGAACATGATAGTGATGTTAGCTTCAAGCTCTGACTTGCATTTAAATGTAGCCTCAATATGACTTTTATATACGTATATAAAAAAAATTTAATGCCAAATTAACAAGCTTTTAAAAAAATTGAAGTGGCAACCCTGGTTTACTCAAAAAATTGAAGTTCAAGGGTTAAAAAATCTGAAATTTGAAAACCCAACTAGCCTACAGTACTACAGTACTATGCTACCCGCAATGAGCCCTGACCAAGAATTACGTATGGGTTTGGCGTCTAGGATCAAATCCTAACAGACTGACACGACTTATCAATTCTTGTTCAAAACAATGATGCTGAATTTACCAGTTGATCTACCTAGGGTATAGTGCTTTTCCACACCTCTGTGATTCTCCATCCTAGTACCACTACACTACATACGGTATATGGCTAGCGGATCAGAGCAGATGAAAAGGAGGGAGGCAAAGGGATTTCTCCTCAGCCATGGAAGGGCAGCTTGCCCATAGCTGTGCTGCGGTTGAGAAAGAAAAACAAGCACGCCCGTCAGGCCTTGCGTGCTTGCCGGGGAAGAAACTGCTGTGGTCAGCTGATTGCAGACAAAACATCAGACGTCTTTACACGCAGACTTGACAACCAGCGACTACTGCATTATCACACATTGTTGTGCATAGGGTGAAACACAAACACAAAACATTAGTGAACCTAAAAAACACAAAAAACTAGATTATGCTCTTGTCGCAACAACAAAAGAATCTAGCAAACTCACCTTCAGGGTGTCTGGGCGCGGACTCAGTCAGGGTTTTTCGCCTCTTTTCCGGCGGCACTTTTGTCTCTATCAAGCCACATTAGTAGTTGTCCGTACTTTGGTCAGGTCTCCCTTCCCCTTTGAGACCCTGTGTGATGTAACTTGAGTCGACAAAGAGGCAGTCCATGCATGCACGCACGCACACAGACTAACAAAAAAAAGTTGGGTTAAGCTCTAGCATAGGGTTTCTAGAACTTTGGAGCACACTTTGAAATGTGGGGATTTTTTTGCACTACCTCTTTGAGCACTTTGCACTTGCTTAGAGATAACAACAATGACGATTACTAATTGCCGTTTAAATGGACAGCCACACCAAATGCTTCTCTCCTCTGCGAGTGCAGACAGCAGCAGGAGCAGCAAGTGCAAGTGGATGAGGAAGAGCAGCTACATACCTAAGCACCTTCTCCTTCCTGTAGTATGTACAACTACTACTACTCGTCGTATAGTACTATAGCTGACCACCACAGAGAGCGCAGCTTCCGCTGTACTGTAGTAGTGCGCGTGTGACAAGCCGTGAGTGAGAACGAGACAGGAAAGCTCCGTGAGCAGGAGGAGACGGGCGGGAGGCGAGCTGGGCAGGGGAGAGGAGGAGGAGGTGGGACTGCTGCGGCTGCTGGGGGGCAGCTGCGGCGGCAACACACCACAGCACAGACGCAGCAGCCCTAAATCAATAATCTGGCAACAGTGTTGCGATGCCTTGCCAAATTTCTCAACTACATGTATACGACTTTTTGTGAAAAATTTGGGGGGATATGAAAGCCATAAATTTTTCCCAATTTTTGATATTTGGGGGGAAATTCTATACAGAGACAATTTTTTTCTTTGCAAGCTTTGCTACTTTTTAGGAGCTTCTTCGCGATATTTAAAGCTGACTCTGTGGTAACACTGTCTGCCAAGAGCCTCTTGTGGTTGTGGCTGTAGGCGTGGTGATGGTGGTGGTGGGGAAAAAAGTTCGTATAGCCTTATAGTGCAGCAAACATCCACTTGAGTCGTACTACATGTAGGTGTTTCTTCAATTGTTGAGACAGAGGACAGGAATGTCTGCTGGTTCTCCTGGATGTGCACTTGGTTTCATATGTTAGGTAGTCACGGGCAGGTTTTTCCGATGATCGTTCACTACCTACCCAGGTACTTACCTCTCTTTTCTAGATTGTTCTTTCTTCCCAGCACTGCCGACATTCATATGCAAGAACTCTTGTAAGATGGGAAGAGGAGGGGAGAAGCGTTTGTGTGCGTGCAAGTTTGATAATACCGGTGTGCCGAAAAACGGCAGTAAAGAAAAGAAATGAGGGGACACGGCACGTAATAGATATGTGGGAAAATATGTCAACTTTAGGACTTGCAGCTCAAGTCTCTTGCCGCAAGTTTTTACCAAACTACATATGTATCAGTATGTGCTATGTCTGGCATATCAGACGATTTGCATGCACAACAATGTGCAATAATGCACGATTTGTTACATGTCACTTGTGCATGACATAACGTCCATCTGTTTCTTGCGCAATCAGCTGATCACAACATTTTCTTCCCCGGCAAGCACGCAAAGCCTTGCGGGCTCTCCTGTTTTTCTCTCGTGTCGACAGCACAGCTATGGGCAAGCTGCCCTTCCATGGCTGAGGAGAAATCCTCTTCCCTCCCTCCTTTTCATCTTTTCATATACTGTACTACTATAGCCATAAAGGACGGAGATTTGAGAATGGTACTAGGTGTGTGGGAGGAGCACAAAGCATGACTTTATTATTTTATCTTTAGTAATTTAGCAATATTTTTTGTTTAAACAAGGTGAAAAATTGTTTGGTTAAAATTTATATACTTTGATCTCAATTTCTAACTTAGCACTCTCTACACACACACGTTTAAGCCAACAAATATTTCCAAAATTTATAAGGTATAAATTATACAAAAGCATAAAATATTTATAAAGTATAAATTACATAGAACTGACCAAAAAGTGTTACTTGTACAGTAGGTATAGACGAGGCGGGTATTGAAAAATGTGTTTGGCAGGTGTTGCATTTTCACCATTAGAAAGAGAAAAGATGGTAAGTAGGTCATTCATAAATTTACATAATGTAAATGAACCCATTTACATAAATTAACACAAATTAGTTTTCGCCATTAGGGAGAGTATAAGACATTATACCTAAGACAGGCGAGTGCAGCATTTTCGGCACATTAGGTAATCGCCTCCTAGAATTCTGCAGTTAAAAGAATGCTTCTCTGGCATGTTTAATTCTTATCCTCGCTCACAAGCTATCCTCCCATCCACCACCACCATCCCATGCCCCATCTCATAGAGTCATAGTACCGGGGACAACAGCAATGTTTTCTCTCTCGCTTCAGCTGCTGTTTGCGAATGCACTCCACCTCCGCTCCGCCTTCATCTCATCTGCCCTTCCTTTCCTCCCTTTCTCCTCCCCCTCCCCCAGCAACAACAAAAGTAAGTCGTACTCCATGCCACTCTCCGAAGGAGGGAGATCGAGAATCCATCTTGTCCCGTGTCGTTTGTCTCGCGTGACAGTCCGACGGTCCTCGACACCATGATGAGGTCGCTGCTCATGTTGCTGCTGCTGGCGGCCGCCGCCAGTGCCGGACAGGGTTCCAGCAAGCCGCCGCCGACGCGGCCGTCGCCGCCGAAGCAGCAGCCGTCGCCGCCGTCGACGGCGCTGCCGGTCAACACGGAGGCGCCGGCCAAGACGGGGAGGATCCTGTTCTACATGCCGCTGACGTCCAGGTCCATGAAGATCACGTTCTTGCCGCTGGCGGAGGCGCTGGCGGAGAGGGGCCACGAGGTGGTGGTCCTGATGCCGCACCCCTCCAAGGAAAGGGCGAACCTCAAGGTCATCACCGTCGACAGCCCGTTTGAAGGCAAGGCTGTTGCTGTCAAGCTCAGTTACCTATATTTGCTCACTTTGTCGTCATCTTTCTCGTTGTTGTTGTTGTTGTTGTTGGGATGTTCGGGGTGACATATGAGAGGTTCTTTTTTGCCCCCAACATTACAGCTCTAACCGAGTCCATGTCCAAGGACCTACTGAAGGAGGGCAGCAGCAAGAACGCCGTCTCCGTCATCTTCGAACTGGTTCACGGGGCGCTGGAGACCAACGACAACGCGCTGGGCAGCCCCGAGCTCAGAAGGGAGCTGGAGAAGAGCTTCGACGTCGTCCTCGTCTCGCCGTTCATCGCCAGCGAGGCAGGGTACCACCTGGCCTACAGGTCCGGCGCCAGCCTGGTCTCCTACTTCACGGGCCAGGTCTCCATCTCGTTCCTGGACTGGTCGCTGGGGCAGCCGCACAACCCGGCCTACCTGCCCTTCGCCCTGACGGACTGGCAGCCGCCGCTGTCTTTCCCAAAAAGGGTCGCCAACACAATCGGCACCCTGGCGTTGGAGGCGGTCAGGTAAGAATTTCTAAATAAAATGGGTATACGAAACAGTATACCTAAAGTAACGAAGTTTTAACAGTTCTAATAATCAGTATATTAATAATTGGGAATGTCCCGCTTCTCTGGGTAAGATTTGTCAATGAAAAAGATCAAATGCAACTCGCCACATCGGGAGACCTTCGGCCGAGTTTAAACACTGTTGTACTGTTGAGATACCGTCAAACCACCGCTAGCCACCATTCGGGATAGACAGTAATTGTTGCTGTTGCTGTTGCTGCTGCTGGTCAAGTTGATGATATACTTGACATTTGAAGAGACGAGCACCCCCGCCTTTGTCTCTTGCAGGGACTTCTACTTCATCAGGAAGGGCGAGGAGCTGCTGGACAAGCACTTCCCCGGCGAGCCGCGCGTGCCCCTGATGGAGCTGGAGCGGAACACCAGCCTGGCCCTGCACTACGGGCACCCGATGATCATGGACGGGATGCGGCCGCTGGCGCCCAACTTCCAGTACATCGGCATGATGAACTGCCGCGTGCCGCAGCCGCTGCCGGCCGACCTGGCCGCCTTCATGGAGTCCCCGGCGGCGGCCGAGCACGGCGTGGTCTACGTCTCCTTTGGCTCCGTCCTCCAGGCCAAGGAGATGTCCGAGTACAACCGGAAGATGCTGGTCAGGGTATTTGGCGGCCTGAAGCAGAGGGTCATCTGGAAGTGGGAGACGGAGGACATGGCGGACAAGCCGGACAACCTGAAGCTGTCCAAGTGGCTGCCCCAGCAGGACATCCTGGGGCACCCGAACACGAGGCTCTTCATCACCCACGCCGGCCAGTCTAGCACGCAGGAGACGCTCTGTCATCAGACCCCCATCGTATGTCGCTCTGTAACAAAAGAATGGGTTCAGAAGAATGATGAGTTCTGACCATAGTCGTTTGTGATTCCAGGTAGCCATTCCAGTGACGGGCGACCAGCCGGCCAATGCAAATGAGGCCGAGAGGGTCGGCTTCGGCAAGGCCATCAAGTACGGCTATGTTGTACCTACATACTGTACCGTATATGTAGCGTGTTCCAGCATATAATCGTTTTGTCAACTTCAGGTTCCAGGAGCTGACGGAGGACAAGCTGAGCGCCGCCATCAGGGAAGTTCTGGAGGATCCTGAGTACACCCGGGTCGCACGGGAGCACGGGAGCATCGTCAACGACCAGATCACCAGGTATACAAAAGGAAAAGGAGTTTTGCATATGGGAATTCGCAAGTTGCATTATTACATGGCCTTCCGCTTACCCACCTATCCACCCACCCCGGTAAATCCCTTTGTACATTCTAGGCCCCTGGACCGAGCCGTCTGGTGGCTGGAGTTTCTTATCCGCCACCCGGGGAAAAACCACATGAGGTCCCCGGTTCACGATCTGGCATGGTGAGCGGTAATATATGGGAATCACGGCACAAATTGTTTTTTTTTATTGTTTTATTAATCCGAACAGGTATCAGTACTTCCTGGTGGACGTGTTGCTCTTCCTCGGCGGGGTGGTCTCCCTCTTCGCCTTCCTGGTCTGCAAGCTGTGCGCGGGCCTCTGCCGCAGGAGGGCGACCGCGGCCACCCCGCCAAGGACGGACGCCAAGAAGAAGAGGAACTAACTGATCGTCACTTTGAAGATTTCATACCTCAGATATTTTTTAGTCATGGCAACAGCTTCACTCCTCACAATTGATGGTGAAATCACATCTTTCAGATTTAAAAATTAATTACATTTTCAAGTACGAACAAAGACATGTTTGTTTTATTTTTCTCTCTCTCTCTCCCCCTCTGCGGATTCTTTTCAAAGGTTGTCCTCGTCGTCGCCCTTGAAAACGCTGGAGAGCCAAGAGAGGCCGTTCTTCGCCTTCTTTGCCAAGTTCTGCCAGAGCTGCCGGAAACGACGACGGTGTTCCTACAGTGGATACCGCCTAGCGAACACTTGATTGCGTCTTCCCATATAATTTAACAGATTTTTTATGGAAGTTGCAATTAATGTTTTTTATGGACATGTGGTACCGTAACGTAGTTTGTACTGGTACATGGTACTATGTACTACGTACGCCAAGCATGACTTGCTCCATGTTACTAGCAAAACACCGGTGGTGGTATCCACTGTAATTATTGATGCTGCGTGATGCTCATTCCGATGGAGAATCATCTTCCTGCTCGCTCGATCTCTTCTTCTTTTTCTTCTTCTTTTTCTTCTTCTTTTTCTTCTTCTTCTTCTTCGGCTTCTTCCTCTTCTTCTTCCTCCTCTTCTTCTTCCGCTTCTTACTCATCTTCCTCCCGCCCATCTTGCCCCCTCCGCTACCCTCCGCTTCCGGCTCCCCGCCCCCACCGCCGCCGCCGCCGCCGCCGGACTCGCCCAGGAACTTCTTGATGAACCCCGCCAGCATCTTCTTCACCATCTTCTTCATCATCGTCTTCATCTCCTGGCGCGCCAGCTTCCTCACCTGCAGCTGGAGTGCAGAAGCCAGGTTCTTGGCCTGTGGCCGCGATAGGCCAGATGCATTTTTTTAAGGCAAAAAATTCCTGACCCCATAAGTTTTCTTACCCCTTCCCCCTCTGGTCCTCCTCCTCCGCCTCCTCCTCCATCACCTCCTCCTCCACCTCCTCCACCCCCGCTGCTCTCCCCCTGCCTGTTCTCTGGCCTCAAGTTGTTGAATCCTCCGTCACCGAGGTGATCTGCGCTGTAGCCAGGAAAGGGGAGGCGGCCGCCGCCGCCGCCGCCGCCGTAGCCGCCGCCGTAGCCGCCGTACTCGTCGTAGTAGATCATGGAAGGGCGAAAGCTTGACAAAAGAAGACGATGATTGACTACAGGTAAAGTTTAAAGCTTTTTTCTCTCGCTATTGACATGCCCATGCATCCTGAACCTAGACCCCATCTCGCTCTTCTTCTTCTTCTTCTCCTTCCTTCTCCTCAGGACCTTACTCCTCCTGTTCTCCAGCCCTGGACCCCTGCCGTGCATCATCTCTTCAGGAGGTCCGCCTCCGGCGCCTTCAAAGTAGTCGTCGTCCGGAGGCTGCGGAGGAGGAGAGAGGACCCCTCTCAGGCGGTACCAGACCACTCTCTCGGGGGAGGTGGAATCGCTGTTTTCGACGTCGTCCTCGTCGCCGCCCTCGGCGTAGTCGTTGCCAATCCTGAAATTGAGCAATGACTCCCAAAAGAAGCAGCTTTTAAAAAAAAATTTCTAGTATCTCTCTCTCTTTCTCACATCTTTTTTGAAATCGGTTTTTCCTCGTCCTCTTTGCCTTCCTCCCCCCCATCTCCGATCTCCATCGAGTCGATGCTCCTCAGCATTGCCGTGAGCACCGGCACCAGCTCCTCCTTCTCCTTTCTTCTCATTTCCTCCTCCGAGTCCAGATCCTGGCCTCGCCTCGTCTCCAAGCTCTTCTTCACCTCCTTTTCCTGGCTTCCTCCTCCTCCTCCTCCTCCTTCTCGTTTAAGTAATTGCACACACGCCGGAGGCCGCTCCTCTTTGTCGAAGGTCCGACAGACGTGCCGACCGAAATTCTGCATTCGAAAAAATTCCAAACTACCAGTCGTGATACAGTAATTTGTATAATTTTGAACAGAAACAGGTATTTCATATGACACCGACCTGCCACTGCTCGAAGGAGACCTCCTTCCCGTCCACCCGGACGTGGGGCAGGACGAACTCTCCGGGCGTCTTCTCCCGCGCTCTCCGCGTCCACCGCCCCATCGCCCGCTGGTAGGAGGAGCCCTCGGGACCCTACGAGGGAGGGGCATGGCAGCTGTGAAGAGGGAGGAGGGGAGGAGACCGTGACCTACTACTCTCTGCGTTTCAAAGAAGGTGAAATTACATTAGCATGTCCATTAAAAAAATTAATGCTTTATTGGCGTGCTTAATAGGTAAAGTAGTCAAGGAGCTGGCAAAATGACTGAGTTTTGTAAATCTATGGTTTCAAATTAGCCTTTCAGCTTACAAACTTTTCGGATTTACACAAAAGATTGAAATAAATTAATGTTTGATAAGAGGTTTTTTGGAGGGGGGGAGGCTGGCACCACATGCCCTGTTGTTTCTTACCGCTGCGCACCGCTTGAGGTTCCCGACGTCGGCCCACGGGTCCGCAGCCTCGGCGCACCCCTCCGCCTCCGCCAGCCTGGTCCTGGACAGGCAGTACACCACCGGCATGTACAGCTCCTCGGCTGGGACGGCGCCGGCGCCGGCAGCAGCGCCGGCGCGTCTGATGGCGCAGGTCGTCAGGCTGTTGGCGTAGCACTCGGCCGTGCCGTGGTGGCACCTGATGTTGCCGTCACCGCCTTCGTCATCGTCAATTTCGGCGAATCCGAACGGGAGGAGGCGCAGGCGGAGGCGGTCTGGGAATATTATGAAGGTTAATGATGTGCTTTGTATTTCTTTTGCTTTGCCTCATATTTCAAGAAGTGTTGTTGAGGATGCTAAGTTTGAAAATTATGTGTTTTTCTTAGTCTTTCGCTGTTCTGAATGCTTTAATCACCTCCCAACATGAGCCAGGTCGGGTAAAGATGATCCCGGATGAACCGTCGGCTGTACTTGCACCCGGTCTCGTAGAAGACGTGAATGACCACGACGCTGGGCGCGCGAGGAGGAGGAGGAGGAGAAGGAGGAGTGGGAGGAGGCGGCGCTCCTCCTCCTTCCCCCTCCTCTGACGACTTCGGTATCGGGGTCTGTCCGGGTGAACCCGCGGGGAGGAGGCTCTGGCTGGCCGTTTCGCGTTCTTTAGCAGGGTGTGGGTGCCAACTCGGGGGTGAATTTCATAACAAAACTTGAGACTTGGAAAGAGAAAGGCAGGTCTCTCTCTCTCTCTCTCTCAATTTTCAAAGTTTTTTTTCTGTGTATATTCTTTCTTATTTTTTTGATGGAGGACACCCTGCCAAAGCCAAAGTGATTGCCAGAAGATTCAGCCTCCCGGCAAGATGTTCCGACGGAGCAGTTCCTTGTTCTGCTGCATTTTCTTGTTCGACTTAAACGGGGCTTCAGATCTCTGCATCGAACAAGTTTTCCCAAACAAAATCCGCTTTTCCTGCATTCATCTTAAAATGACTGCATTACAACAGGTAGTAATTAGAATATACTAATAGTAGATACAGAAAAGAATTTGGCACGTCTGATTTTATTCTCCTTTCGCAAAGAAGATAAATAATACCCATATAAATATATGCATTTTTGTTGACAGAGAACTCAGCCCTCTCAGTTGTAAGAGGGGGCGGGCTTGTAGGCCGGGGCGGGCTTGTACGCGGGGGCAGGCTTGTAGGGCGTGGGCTCGTCGTAGCGGGCCTCGCCCTCGTAGGAAACGTCAGCGATGTAGCCAGAGTAGGCATCATCGACGCGGTAGGTGACGGTCTGGATGCGGCCATCGGGAAGGGCAACGCGGTACTGACCACTGGTGGCATAGTTGTCGCGGGCCTCATTGGCATCGAAGTCGACGGCGGCGTAGTCGTCCTTGACCGCATAGGCATACTCGTACTTGGCGGGCACGTCAGCATACTGGGGCTCGTGGTAGGCGGGGGCGGGCTTGTAAGCGGGGGCGGGCTTGTAAGCGGGGGCGGGCTTGTAAGC
>JAAUYM010063117.1_pt1 | contig 12797 bp, 12 predicted proteins | sample 7278001 | NCBI WGS metagenome assembly JAAUYM01 (sample SAMN14350224, study PRJNA611818) | marine sediment metagenome | isolation source: surface marine sediment (1.8m) | place: French Polynesia: Moorea | collected 2018-08
CCCCCCCCCCCCCCCCCCCCCCAAAGAGAAAGTGCAAAAAGTATACACAGTCAGAACAGCTTGAACGTTCATGATACAGTGAAAAGTGCACACGCCATCTCATTACTAGTAGTACATTTACTGAAAGGGGGGGAAACCACAATAGGTGTATGTGCTTCAATAAGTCGGGAGTGAAGTAGTACCGTAAGTTGTACCAAAAAAAAAGCGAAAAGATGAAAAAAGCATCATACGGTATTTACACAAGAGACTATAGTTACAGTACTGGAGGAGGATGCTCGTAGGATGCAAAAGAGCAGTGAAGCGGTTGTGTCATTTTCATGGTACAGGCTAGAAAAAACTTTTTTGGTCTTTTTCGGGACGTTTTGTTATTTTTTTTGGCCGGCTTTCCTCTCAGGTCAAACCGTATTCTTTTTTAAGAACAGGCAGCATGACGTCCGCCTTTTATTTTATGATTTTTTTTATGAAGCATTTCCTTTTTTTTCTTCATAGGTGTTAAGTAGGCAGGTAGTAGAAGGCTAGACAAAACTTTTTTCTTCTTTTCTTGCATTTTTTTTTCAAATTATGTTAGTAGTGGAAAGTTAAGTGACCTAGTAGATGGATTTCTTTTACTACTTCTCTCTCGAGTCCTACGTTCATAACAGAATAAAAAGTCATCTTATTAACCTACTCAATTACACTTACCGACAGACATGCCAGACAGATGGACAGAAATAATAGAGGAGTTAAATTGGAACGGGGAGAAAAGAGAGGAGAGTTGAAGCGGAGGCGATAAACACTGGCGCCTTCTTTTTTTCTTCCTTCCTTCCTTCCTTTCAAGTCTACCAATAGAACCCGCTCCTGTCTTCTTGGTTTCCCTGCGTGCCCAGATTGCGTATGCGGGTCAGGGCGTCGCCGTCGCCCATCAGGAGACCGGATTGCACCTGCTGCTGCTGCGAGTCCCTCTGCTGCTGCTGCTGCTGCCTCTGCGGGTTCCTGAGCACGTTGGCGTAGGTGAGCGGCTGTCCGACGGCGCCTGGGGAGCCGGAGATGGAGCCGGAGTCGGCGCTGGTCACGGGCGCAAAGCTGTTGCCCGCGCTCTCGGTAGACCCAGCGGCAGTGGCGGCGGACAGTGAGAAGGAAGGAAGTTCCGGAAGGAGCGCCCGACGGGACCCCGCCTCGCGGTGGTCCGGGGAAGACGGGAGGCAAGGAGGACGAGGAGGAGATTGCGAGATGGTCCTGCTGGTAGCGACGGCGGCGGCGGCGCCCGTGCGGAAGGCCAGCTCCAGCCCTGAAGGGGCGGACGAGGAAGAGGACAACGTGGCGGTGGCGGTGGCGGTGGAGGAGGTGGTAGTGTTGGCGGTCGTGCCAGCGCCTCCGCTTGCTGCGCCGGTGGACTGTGCCAGCGCCTGCGCGTTGGTCGCCCCCCTCATGAAGAGGGGCAGTCCTCCTCCCCTCTCTCCCGGCTGCTGTTCGTCGTCCGTGCCGCCGTCCCGCCCCAGCAGCTCTTCCACTGCGGCGTCTCCCAGCAATTCTGAGAGGAACGGGTTCTGCCTGACCAGGTCCACCATCCCGTCGCCGCCCGAGGCCTGCTGCTTCTGCTGCTGCTCCTGCTTCTCGCCGGCGATCATCAAGGCTTCCAGATCCTGGGCGAGAAACACCCCGCTTCCACCCTCGGAACCTCTGTCACTGCTTCTGGCCAAGGACAGGTGGGAAGAGGACCTCGAAGAGACGATCCTGCTGCTCTCGGAATTGGAGGCCACCTGGCGCGGCTGCTGCTGTTGCTGGATCTCCTTAGGCTGCCACAGAGCCTTGCACAGCTCCTGCGCCTTTCTCACCACTACCTGATTGTGCTGCAGCTTGATGATGAAGTGCATGAAGATCTCGGCCTCCCTGGAGGTGGGGTGTATGACGTTCAGGTGGTTGAACCAGGCCAACTGCAGCGGCTGGCTTCGCAGGACGATCTCCAGGTCGATGTCGGTGGGAAGCACCTTGAGCGTCTGGGCCAGGGCGGAAGAGGTGGGGGGCAGGGCCGGCGATGAGGAGGACGAAGACGACGAATCGGTGGAGGGCAGATGGACGCGCTCGCTCAGAAGCTGGTAGTCCGCGCTGGTAGCTGTCGTCGTCGTCGCCGCCGCCGCTGCCCCCGTCGTGGCTGCCGCGGCGGTCGGGGAAGCCAGCTCGGTGAAGGCAGATTCCACCAGAGAAGCCGGTGAGGCGGTAGAAAGGGATTCGGAGGAAGCAGCGGTGGTCGCCACTCTCTGGTAGCGCGTCCCGGCGAATTGAGGGTTCGGAGGTCTCAGTTGGGGAGGCGGCGGGGCGGCCGTCGCCGGAGCCTGAGGATGCTGCTGAAGCTGGGGACGCAGGGGGATCTGCAGGATTGTCGACTGGGGAGGGCCGGCTCGCCTCACGCCAGGAGAGTTCGGCCTGGTCAGCAAACTCGGGGTGGAGCTGGCGTGCCGGAGGGCGGCGTGCAGAGGAGAAGGGGGAGGAGGCGGAAGCTGGGACTGCTTGGAGGTGGGCGGAAACTGGCTCAAGGAGGAAGAGGCCGGTGGGAGCCCCCCTGGGTGCGGGTGCATGTTGGCGGAGCTGATGGCCACTATGGCAGCGGCAGCGGCCGCTGCGGCCTGGTTCCAGCCGGGCATCTTCATGAGGTGTTGGGCCTGAGGGGATGCCGCAGAGGGCGCAGGGCTTGCGGCGGGATTTGAGACACTCCCGGCTGCCGCCCCTCCCGCCCCTCCTCCGGGGTAAGGAGGAATGGTGGTGTACGGGTTGAAAAAGCCAGCTGCAGCGCCCGGCGGGGGTCTCATCGCGGCGGCGGCGGCGGCCATGGCCGCGGCGTTCATCGGAGGCGCCGTGGGCGGTGGGGGAGCCGGAGCAGGAGGCAAGAAAGAAGCCGGGTGTCCTGGTATTTGGTACTGTTGCTGTTGCTGCTGTTGTTGCTGCCGCTGCTGATGGTGTGCAGCAGCCGCGGCCATCGCCGCCAGAGGATGGTGGTGGTGGTGGGGCATCATGGCTGGCGGGAAGGTGGGATGGGCGGGTGGCGGCGGCGGCTGCGGCGGCGTGACAGCCCCGGGGATCACCTGGGGCTGCTGCTGCGGCTGGTGAGGCTGCTGCAGATGATGCATGGGATGGTGCTGTGGCAGGGCTGGAGCCGTTGTAGGCTGGTGTACGTATACGGAGATCTGCTGGTCCTTCTGCTGCTGCTGCCTCCTAGCCATGGCTATGGCCGGAGCCGTGTACCTGGGAACGAACTCTGGGGCAAACGGGTTCAGCACGTACGTCTTCCTGAGCTCGACGCCGTCCAGCATCGCCCGGAGCGCCTGCCAAGTCAGCCCGAAGAGCGAATTGTTGAGGTTTGCCAGCTCGAGGAATCGCTCCCACAGCCTGCGACATCGTCCCACGGAGCACAGGGCCACCGGGTCGCCCACCACGGCCACCAGCGACTGCGCCCGTGTGATGGCCGTGTTGAGCAGCTTGGCGTTGGACAGGAAGCCGAAGTCACACTCCACACGGCCGTTGCCGGTGCCCCCGGCGCTGCCCGCGCCGTCCGAGTTGCCTTCCAGCACGGGCACGCAGGTCTTGCGGGTGCGGACGGTGGACAGGAAGATGGCGCGGAACTGCTTGCCCTGCACGTTGAGCACGCGCTCCACGGACACCCCGAAGAGCTTCCGCTTGCGCAGCTCGCTCCGGATGCGCTGGACTTGGTCATAGTAGGGCGTGACAACCCCGATGGAGGTGTCGTCCCTCATCCCCCAAGCCTTGGGCCAGGTCCTCTGTAGCTCGGCTACCCGGTCCACCACCTCGTAGACCTCGGAGTTGTTGTAGAAGGAAGTGGAGTTGGCGTCCTGGACGTCCTCCCCGCGGGCGGTGAAGACCGTCAGCGGGTGCCAACGCTCGTGTCTGAGAAAGCAGTGAAAGTGGTAGTACATGTAGCACGACTATCAGTCACCATGTTCGCCAGTTATTCAGACGTGTGACGCTACGTGTCACTTCGTCCAGACTTTCTTTCTTTCCCCCGTTACCCACCCACCCCCTCCCTCCCTCCCTCTTCCTTCGTTCTTAAAACTGCTAGTGCAGTTCTGTGAAAACGTGACTTTGCGAACCCGTTCTAGTGCGTACCCCCTAACACGTCAAATAGGCCTATAGTAGTACTCCTAGCACAGTAGAATCTCGATATAACAATGTTGTTGGTCAACAGAAAAAAGGGAAATTTGGCGTTATAGTCAAGGTGCTACTGTACTTTACATATACTGTACAGTAACAAATATTTGGTAAGCGTAAGCAGACAAACGTTGTTGTACTGAGATTTATCGCTATGTCGTGAATTCACTATGCTACTACTGTTGTGGATCAAAACAAGACCCCCTTCTCTCCTTTTCCAGTACCTGGACTGCTTCCCGGAGGCCACGAGCTTCTGGTTGTAGAACAGCTGCGAAGTGTAGCTGATGATGGCGTCGTGGGAGCGGTAGTTCTCACAGAGGAGAATCTTGCAGGGGAACTGCTCCGGGTAGAGGTCGTAAAGGCGCTCCAGGAGAGACTTGTTGAAGCGCCTCTCGATGACATAGGCGGAGAACACCTCCGGACTCAGCTGCATGTGGTCGCCTGCAGTAGGAAAGGGAGGGGGGAAGGAAATGAGCCACTCTGTCCTTTCCTTTCGACAATTGCCTTCTCATGGGCCCCTTGCCCCTTGCCCCTTGCCCCATTCCCTCTCTCTTTCTGGTTAGTGTGTAAACTTTTTTTTCTTCGACAGATATCGATTCCAGTTCACGCCATTTCGACGATCTTGGAAAAGAACTGTTCTGTGAACCAGCAGAGACTAAATGCTAAGTGCATTTTGGGATCATGCACAGCATTTTTTTTGTATGTTTTCCTTTCATGTCCACAAACTCATATCAAATGCATATTAAGGCCACTGCATACCGAAAAGGAAATTCAAATGGAGGAGGAGAAAAAAAATCGATGACTACTCCAGCTATAATCAATAATGCCCGGAACAGCAAGGCACAGAGTACTAGAAATCCTCAAATGCAAAGAAATTTGTAAGGGACGAAGTGACACTGACCTGCGAGCACGATCCTGGTCTTGGAGGATGCGAGGGACAGCGGCATGAGCGCCTCGCACTCCATGGCCTGCGCTGCCTCGTCTATGAGGATGTGGGTGAAGTGACCTTGGGGAAGCCCGATGTTTCCCAGATATCTTAAAAAAAAAAAGTCAAGAAACATGCGTGGAGCGACACCCATTTAGTCCCAGCCCCTTCATCGTCCCCACTCCCACCTTGATGTAGACAGCGTAGCCACGACGACGTCGCAGTCCTCGACGTCCTCCTTCTTCGGGTTGCGGAAGACGCGCGTGTTGTCCTGCTCGGTGATGAAGCAGTACTTCTGCACCGTCTGGTTCACCGTCTGCACCCAGCGGTTGCGATAGTACACTCGCCTGATAGAAAAAAAGATATTCACAGATGTTCGTGTGTGTAAGTACGTACGTACGTAGACACGACCTCTTTTTTGACCTCGACCGTACCTTAGCTTGACGTTGGGATTCTCCAAAATGTACGGGTGGAGGTATTCTCGGATGTAGAGGTCGGCGGCAGAGTTGGAATGGGTGCACACCAGCACGCGGGACCCCTCCTGCTTCAGCAGCAGCTTGATGGTCTGGCCCAGGGTGAAGGTCTTCCCGGTGCCGTAGGGGCCGATGATGAGAATGGGTGGCAGCGGGTCGTCCGTCATCTCGGTGGTGATGGCGACGATGGCCTCCCTCTGCTTGGGGTTGAGCTTGGCCACGGCCGAGGAGGCTGCCAGCTCCGCCTCCGCCTGCCACTGCTTGCCCGGCGTCCAGGGGATCTTGAACTTCTTCTTGCCCTGCTGCTGCTGCTGCTGCTGCTGCTGCTGCTGCTGCTGCTGTTCCCCGCCGTCCCCGACGACGTCCGGGTGGACCAGCGTCAGGTCCGGCAGCTTGTCCACCGCGTAGTGCATCTCGCAGAGAGGGACGCGGTTCAGCTGAAACTGCACCTCCACCTGAGAGGTGTACGTAATAACTATTAATGCACTGGCGAATTGCAATACAGCATTTTATTTCCCCGAGTCGCAAAAAAAAATCTCGAGCGAGGAACAAACGAGAGATTTTTTTTGTTTGCGACGATATAACTTAACGTCTTGTTTAAGTTTATTATCTTAGTTTTTAAATTAATTTAAATTAATTAATAGTGATGATGTCTTACGTAAACTTTCTATCTCCAAGACACTTTTTTGTACTCACGTCCAGTTCTCCATCTTCCTTCAGGTTCAGATCTTTGACCATTCTTGGGGAGAGGCGCAGGTACAGTGTGTTCTTGCCGGTGTCTTCGATCGCGGAGATGTACGCCACTCGCTTCATGGTAGTCTGCAACAAAGATGTAGCAGCAGCAGTTAATTTTGGGCGAATGTTCGTCTAATTTAAAAGCTTATCTTCTCGCCTCACCTTTCCAGACTTCTTTTTGTCCTTCTTGCTACCGTGCTCCTTGCTCGGCTTGCTCAGCATCAGCATGGAGCAGTTGGTCAGGATGAGCCTCCCCGCCGAGGTGTCCTCGCTCAGGTCCTGTCCGAGCGCCATCTTGCCGAAGAGCTCCCCCGGCCGGGCGTACTTGGCCGTGGAGGAGCTGGCCGAGGTCGGCATGAGCAGGTAGCTGGCGGTCAGCTTGAGCCGCGCCACCACGTTGAACCGGCGCAGCTCCTCCACCTGCGCCATCTCCTCGACAAAGAGCAGGTCGTGCATCCGGGACCGGTAGTTGTCGCGGCTGGGCGGGCCCGGGTCAGAGACCGTCTGCTTGGACAGGCGGAAGGTCTGGGGCTGCGGGTGTGGGTAGCAGGAGAGCAAGGCCTGGTCCGCGTCGTCCAGCCGGGACAGCGGGGGGTCGAAGTCCACCAGCGTGCTGTTTTTGGCGTCCCACCTACGTATAATAGAAAAAACAAAAAGCTCAGCAAGCCGCACTTTCGAAACAATGAGGATCTAGTTACTTCAAGTGAGACACACCTCTCTGGCTGCTTGACGATCCTTTCTCTAAACTTCTTGGCAGATTCTTCCGGCTTTTCCTCCTCCTCGTCGTCTACCCCCGGGAGAGGCACTACGTCCACGCACAGATCTTGTCGCAGGTACTAAAAAAAAAAAGCATCAGATCAGATATGCCTCTCTAAATCTCTAATGAATCTTGCTCTTAACACTACCTGATCCAGGCCACTAAAGTGAAAGATGACGGACTGCCTGAATGTGCCGAAGATGTCGGTGCGGAAGGCCACCTTGACCCGATAGGTCATCTCGAATTTCCTGCTGCCACCAGGATACTTTGCCAGGGACGGGTGGGACCACTCCTGGGCGTTGTCGGAGCAGTCGCCGTCCCGAGGCAGTGAGAACGTCCTCACGGTGGTCGCCGGGACGCCCGCCACTCCATCATTGCCCGTCGACCTCTCCAGGGCCAGGTGCTTGATGTACTCGAGGGAGAAGTGCCTGCGGTTGGTGTCGTTTAGCAGGCCCACGTCCTGCAGCAGGTGCGGCCCGGCCCTCAGCTCAAAAACCCAGGCCAGCTCCTCCTTCTTCCTGGATATCTGGACGTCGAGGTGGCTGGAGCATTCGCAGGCAATCCCGACGAACTTGGACTGGACCACCTTCTCAATCTGGCCTTTGGCGCTGGACAGCTTATCCAGGACGGTGTCGACGAAGGACTTGCCGAAGAGCTTCGCCGCCCTCTGCGCCCTTTCCTTGCGGTACTCGAAGCGCTCCTTCCACTCCTCCAGCTCCTCCCCTGTGTGGGCCTCCACGCACTGGGTGCCGAAGCGGCAGTGGCCCTCGCTCTTGAACTGCTGGCAGAGCGTGTAGGACTCCGACCCGACCCCTCTGGGTGGAGGGCGGTGCTTCCAGTCGCAGCCCTGGTCGGAGAACACCGCCTGCTGGTGCTGGTCGCTGCGGGAGTGGGTCTGAAAACAACAACAATCCAGAATTGCAAAGTGAGTACAGCCCCGTGGAATGTCTGTCGTCTCCTCCAACCTGGAACTCCTGCTGGTTGTGGAGCGTGACGTTGCAGTACTGGCAGTGAAATCCCTCCTCCGAGATGCTGTTCCCTGCAGCCCGGTTCCTGTTTCGCTTCTCCCTCCGCTCCTTCCTCTCCTTGGACCGCTTCTCCTTCCTGGACTCCTTGGCCGCCTTCCCGTTGCCCCCGCTTCCGGATCCCGAGGGGGCGGTCTTGACCGGGCTCAGCTCGAACCTTGAGTTCTCCACCGGGATGACCGACGAGCCCTGGGAGGAAGAGGACAAGGTGGCGCCGCTGCCAACGGTGTTGGTGCTGCTGTCCTCCTTGGTCTCTGCCTCCGCCTTTTCTCCGGTAGCGGCGGGGACGTCGTTGATGCTGCTGTCCTGCTTGGTCTCTGCCTCCACCTTTTCCCCAGTGGCGGCGGGGACGTCGTTGATGCTGCTGTCCTCCTTGGTCTCTGCCTCCGCCTTTTCTCCGGTGGCGGCGGGGACGTCGTTGATGCTGTTGTCCTGCTTGGTCTCTGCCTCCGCCTTTTCTCCGGTGGCGGCGGGGACGTCGTTGATGCTGTTGTCCTGCTTGGTCTCTGCCTCCGCCTTTTCCCCAGTGGCGGCGGGAACGTCGTTGTTGCTGTCGCCGCTATTCTTTCCTTTGTTGCTCTCGTCTCCCCTGTCCTCCTTGTCCGTGATGTCCCCTTGCTGCTCTTCTTCTCCCTCCTTCTCCTCCGCCATCTCGACGACCTCGTTCGTCCCGTTTTCGCCGCTTCCCCCATCGTGGTCTTGCAGAATCTGAAGAAGAGGAGAAGATATCATCGTCATCATCATCTCTACTGTTATTTTAATAATTGTCTCTGACCTTGTCGGCTTCGTCCTCCTTCCCCATCTGGCAGAGGGCAAACACGAGTCTCGTCTTGGCCTTGTTGAGCAGCTCCGTGGGAACACTGTCGCACTGGAAGAGAGAGAGAGAGAGAAAGGGCACGAAAACGATCGTTGACGTCCTTCCTGCACACAAGAGAAACAGCAGCATCCCCACTTACGTTGATGATCTTCCTCAAGTCGACGATGGCGCCGTCAAAGTCCTTCTCCCTGATGAGGTCCATCGCCCGGCTGAGCATCCCCGCCCACCCGGTCTCTTCCCCGTCCGGTTCCGCCCTCTTCTCCCCGTTGACCATCCCGTTCTGGGCGCCCGGACGACGGTTCTCCTTGTCCTCGCCCATCTTTCGGGCGGCCCCGGGCGAAGAAGAAGAGGAGAGGCGGCCTCCTCCTCCTCCTCCTCCCTCTCCCTCGGGATCAGCGCCCGGGGAATCCATCTGGGGCGGTTCCTCCGGGTTCGACTGCGAGGGCGCCGGGAAGAGAGCCGGCGCCCTGAGAAGAGACGGGGTGTTCCCGCTGGCCGCCCGGGCTCATCTCCGTCGCCCCCGGAGGGCCTGTTCTGGCTCTCCCGTCTCCGGTCCCCCGCCCGCCGTCGTCCCGTCTTCTCCCGTCCCCTTTCTTCCTCCTCCCCCGCCGTCGCCGCCCGCGACTCCTCATGGGAGAAGGGGGGCCTCCGGAGGGGGGGTTTAAAACGGGAGCTCTGATCGGGGAGGGGCAGAGGGGAGGGCCGCTCTAATCACAAGTCGCCTTCGCCGGCTCTGATGACAAAGAAGAAAAAACAAAGTCTGAATCACCGCACCTCCTCCGTGGAGAAGGAAGAGGGGGGGGGGAGGGGAAAAAGGACTCCGAAACCGGCCTCTTTTCTCCCCTTCGAGGCGGCCTCTGACCTCCCCCTGGAGGAGGCCGCCCGCGCTCCGACCTCTTTGTTTATTGCTGTTATTATTTTGCAAACTTACCTGTTTTTCTCGCGGCCATCTTCCTCCTCCTCCTATTTCTTTCTCTTTTTTCCTCCCTGCCTTCCCCCCCCCCTGCGCTGCGCCAGATGAGAGGCAGCGTTGCCAAGTATTTGAAAGCTCAAACATAGCACACTGTAAACAGGCACAGGTTTGCAAAAATAGCCCTAAATTTAGAAAAAAAAAGTGCATTAATATACCCCACAAAGCCCAAAATTTCCACCATAGCCCTAACAAAAGAGCCCCCAAAAGTACTCCCACCTGGCAACACTGACAAGAAGAGGAGAGGAGAGAGGAGAGAGCGTCGTCGCCGCGACTACTCGACATTCGCCGCTGCTGCCACTGCCAGGTTCTCTCTCTCTCTCTCTCTCTCTCTCTCTGATCGTATTTTGTGACCAGGTTCTTCCGCAGAAGCCTTGCTGGCATGAGGAGAGAGGGGAGCGAGTGAGGGCATTGTTTTTTGTTTTTTTTTTAGATCGTGGTGGTGGGTTACTGCGTACGTAGTACGGAGTACTACTGTGTGTGTGTGTACTATGTACCTAGTACTGTACGTACACATGCGTTACGTCTAACAGGCGAGCTGAGGAGGGCGAATGGGCCTCGCAATTTTTTTTATTTTCGTCAGTTCTTTTTTTCCTCTCTTAGCTTGCCCATGACGAAAGGGGGTATACTATGGATACTGAGGCTGTCTCTTTCATCTTCCCATGAACTTCCCATTCTCTTTTCAGACTGACTGAGACTTAACTATGTACATTATTGGAAAATCTGCACACTTAATACTTACGCACACTATTCAAATAAGCCTGAATTAAAGTTGAAAAGTTGCAGGCTTAACTTTGGTGCAGAGACTTTATCTTTTAAAAGAACCGGGCCCCTGCTTAGCTAGTTGCCTGTTTCTCGGAAACGTTCATTAAGGGTTCTCCCGGATTTTTTTTTTTTGCTATCGCTATAGTGCTATATTGGTTCTCTCTTCGTAAAAGACTTTTTGTTTCGCAGATAAAGACGACTGGAGCAAAAAAAAAAATCAATGTCGATCAAATTTCTGCCGACCGAGGAAAGGAGAGATAGCAAGCAAAGGCGCTGTAAGAACGCCAATTACTTTAGGTGTGCTACTACTGTACGGTAGTAGGTATGGTATAGCCAGCAGCCGCGCTGCCATCGCAACCGGGAGGGGGAACTTCCCCGACCAGACATGTCTTTCGTCTCATCGGTACGTACCTGACATATGTTAAACATAAGTTTAATACTTTATAATAACCTTACTTTTTCTCTCTCACGTGTATAATACATTCATTATGTACGAAAAAACAAAGTTGAAAGTTATGGCAGTCAAAATAGGCTTATAAGCTAAGGTAGCTATACTAAGCGAAAACAGTAATGAATTTTTGCGTGACGGTTGTCTGGTCGGGTCATTGCGTTCGGTGCTACGCAATAGTAGGAAGCGCTTCTTAGTGGACAATTCTTGGCGAGGTGTGTCCGCCGAGGACGATGAAAGGATGCGGTTGTATTTCAAAGAAGGCGGGAAGGGGGGGGGGGTTGCTCCTGTTTGTCAGACTTGATCGTTCACGATAAACTGACTGACTGGCTCTGGAGCTTAAAGGCCTGATGGAATACAGCGGCGAACACATTGCAAAACACAGTAATCTAATGACTGCAACAACCTACTACATAACAAGTGAACCAAATAAAAGTGTACCTTCTTTTAAACGAAATTTGGATTATTTTTTTTCTAGCAAGCAATATTTCCTTGTCTTCTTTAGGATCATGTACCTAGCTGCCTCCCCCCTCCTATCTATCTCCTGATTGTGAGTCCAGGGTTGCTCCTCTCGACAAAGTCTATGAGTTCCTCGTTGTCCTCGCAGACGAAGTACTTCTCGTGGTAGCAAGCGATGTCGTGCCACACCACCCCGTCCGCGTAGAAGTTGTTGAGCACGGCAAGGCAGGCCTCGTCGTTCTTGCCCTGGCGCATGGTAAAAATGATTGTACACTTTTTGGCAATTCAAAATCATTTTCAATTCTGTCTTTCTTTTAGAAATCGAAATTTTTCTCATTAGGAAAAAAAAAACCCAGTTGAATATGATCGTCCGCCCTCTCACCGTGAGCCTGAACTCCCTGTTGTCCGGCTGCGGCTGTTCGTCCCCTCCTGTCGACCCCCAGTGGCCGTTCTTCGGGTTGTCCGTCGAGCCCAGACGGATCCCGGTCGCGGACCAGAACCACCCTGCATATTTTATAGCATAGTACCATTATGTACAGTGGACCTTCGCTGTAGTAAACTCCAACATAATAGAAAACCACTAGTACAGTAGTAAAGTTATGATTATACCATGTTTGCATTTTTTACCTACCTCTTTTAGTAAAAAACATATTTGCCATGCCAATGATCTTCTAGCTGCTGACCACTGAGTTGACAGCATCGGAAGTCGACTGGTACATACTATAAAGCATGCTTTGGCGCGGAAAAAAAGTCCTAATGCTTGCATAGTACGTGTACGTACCATTAACCATGGTTGGCTGGAGGTCTCCCCTGTCACACCCGTTGAAGTTGCACTTTCTTCCAGAGGTCCACGTGTAGCGCTTCCCTCCGAGAATTAATCTGTCCTTGATGTAATTGCTTTCTTCCTCGGTCTCTGCAAGAGGCGTTCTTCGAAATAAGTGCTAGTGGTGTCGCCTTGTTCAAGTGGTCTCTGTTTTTGGCAAAATTAATTACGGAAAAGGCTGTGTGTTTGTGTGCTGAAGTACCCTAGCAGGTGCTGCAAATCCCTGCCCTCACCCAGTGAGACTGTGTCCATGCAGTGCCTCCTGCAGATGTTCCTGGCCTGGAACCAGTTCACCTTGAGGTCCTTGGTCGGCTCGAACTCCCACGAGAAGAAGTAGTTCTTGCCCTTGTACTTGTCGTGGACAATCCCTGCAAGACGAAAAGGAAAGTGCCGCCCCCCCAAGGGAGATCGGGACCGGGGCACAGGGCGGTAGGGCGGGGGGGGGTGGGTGTGGGCCATC
>JAAUYM010027309.1_pt1 | contig 12794 bp, 14 predicted proteins | sample 7278001 | NCBI WGS metagenome assembly JAAUYM01 (sample SAMN14350224, study PRJNA611818) | marine sediment metagenome | isolation source: surface marine sediment (1.8m) | place: French Polynesia: Moorea | collected 2018-08
CCCCCACCCACCCCCGCACCCTCACACCCCGTCCCTACCCCTCCCTCTCCCGCTCTCAACCACAACACCCGCACCCCCAACCACCCCCTCCCCTTTTCCCCCTGCCCCCCCCCCTCCCCCCTGGGTGGGGGGGGGGGGGGGGCCCCACGGCCGGGGTCACAAATGTCTTTACAGCTTTGCCCATCTCATAGAAAAAGAAAAAGAAACTATGGGTACGTTCAGTAGCATCACAAGTGGAGATATTGTCCTCCTTTTAGTAGATGGGTTGTATCCATATTCATTGTGTACTATACACAAATAATATACTGTATAGTACTATAGTACAAATGATTCGGGGTGACAAAAATTTAGATACGTGGACAGTGCGCGCAAGCACATATAAAAAAATCCCCGACCAGTCGACGTATTCTTCATCTCGTCGTTACATACCATACAATATTTAACATATTTTAAACATACTCGTAATAACTTGTTAATACTTCATAATCACTTCACCTTTTTTCTTTCACACATAAAGACACTAAGTATACATGGGTACACACATCCGCTTGTCATGTGAGAGAAAAAAGTTGACACATATGGCAGTCAAAATTGGCTTATAAGCTTAGATTATAGTCACTTACGTAACTACATGTAGGTCAAAACGGCGACGAATTTATCGCGACGGCTGTCTGGTTGGGCAAGAGGAAGGGTGAGACATGAAGGTGCGAAATGAATAGGAGCTTTGACGCATTAGTACACCAACGCCAGCAAGCTAAAAAAAAAAAGTTGGTGTGTGGATTGGCGCTCGCGCTAAGTGACATTGGAGCCCTGCTGCTCGGGCGTGCTGTAATCGCAGACGCGACCTTGAAAGGGGTGCAAATCAAGTTCACGTCGTGCATCCGGTGAGACAGAGCAGGAAAACGGAGTGCCTGTCACTTATAATAGCAAATTGTAGTGTAATTAAATTCCTTTCATTCAGAGAGCATTCATTCTGTAATATTCTGCATCTGTTTACTTACTATTCTCACCAACTCTGTGCTTATATGTACGTATGTAGGACGTAGGCACTACAGTACAGTTTCTCCCCGACTGCCTTTTTGCTTACCGTTCAACTTTACGGGGCCGCGACTTGACGAGTTCCGAATTCAGCTCATAAAAAGAAATATGAAGCAAAAACTTGGCTCAAATTGGCAAATTGTGCTTCCTCGTCTGCTTGCCTTTAATATTGTACACAATTCCTAAAAAAGATATCTTTCTTTTGGTCTCACCGTTGCAGGGAGAGATGTCCGGAGGATGCCAGACCATCTCGTCGGTCACAGCATCCCAGACGCATCGCACGCGCTGCTCTGTTAGTGTAGTTGTACGTAGAACATGAAAAAATTAACAATTAACTATAGGGAAGGCAGGCATTATTAGCATTTTTCCGTCAGCCGGATGACCCGCACGACGTGCGCTGTCATGTCCGATCCACTCACTGGCTTTGAGCTGAAGGAGGACATTTTTAATGAAGGGCTGTTACGTTAAGGACTCACGTACGTGGTACGTGACGTGGGAATCCTACTTGTGAGACATAAGCGGAGAGATTTTTATTGCTGTTACCTCAACCACAACTCAGTACTGAAGGTACAGAAGGAAAAAAGGGGATGAAGGATTGCGCTAAAAAGCTGTACTACGTCAAAGAAATGAAGCCAGGAAAATCTTTACATATTAAGAACAAAGCAGTACTACTTACTAAAGCAAAGGACTGTTTTGTTGTTCAACATCTCTTCGATTCTAAGCCCACCCAAGACGAGTAAGTCAGTCGGTGGCACCTGGCAACACCTGCTAGTTACTACATGTCGCGCCTGGTATAACCAGTCTTGCCATAAGGGCGGCAGGTGCGCGCGTACCTGTCACGTTTCCCTCCCAAGCTACCGTCCGCTCGGGGCACCGGTAGAGGACCTCCACTCCGAGTCGTCGGTCGCCGGGTCCGCCGCCCACGCGGCGAGGCCAGTCCATCTTCATGCCCATGAAGTACGGCGGCGGGTCGAACGTGTCACAGCTGCGGGCTGAAATTAAGGGAAGAAAAAGTAAAATAGCAACCCTCGACATAGCCAACTTGGGAAGACGAGCTAGAATGTACCTATGTACGTACACTATTGTAATTAAAAGCGGACATGGGCGGCTCCGAGTTTAGACAGTCTTGAGGTGGAGCTTTAATTATATTCAAACATGTTCTCGTGGTTCTGCTTAAGAGTCCACTGCTACTGCAGAAATGAACACATAATTGATTTGAGAACCAAGTACCAGGCCTTGCGATAGGCGTTGGATGGCATAGTGCCATGCCATCCAGGAAGAGAACCATGCGTCATCACTTCTTTGCCACCCTCTTCTTCCTACTGAGTACAGGCGACACTGCTGCCCAACCATCATCATCCTTTGCCACGAACCTTGGAGAGGCAGTGCAAGCCCTCCTACTCAACGGAGGTGGCAAGGTCAGAAGTGAGATACTCGGCGGCAACCGGGAGATCATCTTTGACCCTCCCACTGACATCGACAGCGACCATGCCTTCCAACATCTTGTGTCTTGGTATAGTGCAATTGCTATTTTTTGAAAGATAACTGTAGATGGTGGCAGTATGTGGTACATCTTTTTCTGCAAACAGGTCAGTCTATGATGGCTACCTGACCTTCATGGGAGACCATGACCTTGACATCCATGGCACCCTGCTCTGCCTTGATCCGGAGACCTGCCACTTCCTTCCACCTCCGCTAAAGAATGAGTCCATCAAACTGAAGAAATCTTACTGGGACAAGGTCATCTTGATCCCAAGGAAGCATGCGGAAGACATCTTTAGCGTTTATGGGTCGCCACCCTTCTACTCCAAAATCTACTTGGGTGAGGCCTCACTCGAGAAGAATAAAACTGCACACGAGTTGGGAATTTATGAGGCATATGGCATAGAGATTGAGGGTGAGTATGAGGAGAACCTAGTGGAGACCTGGGTGGGGCTGGAAAACGCCTACAGGGCCGACTTCATTTGGAAGAGGAGGAGCGATCTTAAAGGGAAGGAGATGACAACCGTCCTTATCGAAGAGCCATCGACATTCTCTGCCATCAACAGCCGCGGCGATGGTGGTTCCAACATACCAGTTGAGCTCCTGAGTGAACTGGGCAGAAGGATGAACTTTACGTTGAGGTATGTTCCTAAGGCAGTGGTCACGACGGTTGAAGAAATTATGCAGATCTTGTCTAAGGGCGACTCGGACATGTCAACCTCCTTTTATTACATCACGATGGAGCGAATGGATATGGCGGACTTCACCAAGGCCCTAGCGAGTACGAAGCTGGTTATGGTCACGAGGAATGACATGATCAGGAGCAGTCGGACATCCATCTTCAGGACCCTCCATTCTTCAGTCTGGCTTGCTGTCGTCTTCACCCTCGCTCTCTTGGTAGCTTTTGGCTTGCTTATCTTGACCAAGCTGTCAAACGGTAGAGATGGCTTCTCGTATCTGGAAGCAGCAGTGACAATCTATGGTGCCTGCCTGGCTCAGGGGGCTGGCAGAGAGGTGAGAAGCATCTCATTGAGGGTGCTCCTGTGGACCACGCTGGCTTTTGGCATCCTCTTTATCAACGCCCTTGCTGCCAGACTTATCTCCACCTTGAGTGTGGTAGAAGCAGACGCCTTGGTCGAGGCCCTGGAAGACGTGAGAGATCTGGACCTGAAGCTGTTTATCGTCAGGGGCGGACACACCGAGGACAAGTTTAAGAACGCTCGCGAGGGGGTGTTGAAGGACCTGTGGGAGAACAACGTGGACCACTCGGCAGAATATTTTTTAGAAAAGGAGATGATCGAGGTTTTTCTGGAGGAAGAGAACGAGGAGAGTGCGATGCTGCTGAACCCGTTCTATGTCGAACTGCTCCTGGAGGAGAACGAGGTCTCATGCAGCCTCATCCTCACCGAGCTGCACAACTGGCCAGCAATGTTTATTGGTGAGAAGTCATGCAACGGTTGCTGCTTAGCCACGCTTCAATTTGACAAAAAATTTCAGGAGTGCCCTTCAGGAAGGGCTTTCCCTTCATGAAGAGCGTGAACTACCACCTGCAGCGGATGTACGAGTCTGGGATGCTCCAGTACATGTACAAGCAGTACCTCAACTACCGCAAGACCAAAGAGTCCGTCTGCTCCTCCGTTTCCGCTTCCGCCACTGCCACCATCTCGGAGGGAGGCATCTGGGAGGTGGATCTGGGCGGGACCAAGACGTTCTTCGTGCTGCTCACCTTGGGCGGACTGCTCAGCATCCTGCTGGCTCTTGCCGAGAAGAAGCTTTCCAAGCAGATGAACCAGACGTCGTACGTACAGCAACAGAGAACCTAACCAGAAACCCACATCTGCTGCTGCAAACACAACATAAAATTAAATTCGGTTCAGATTAATTATACTTCTACTACAAAGTTTTTGCCCCAAATGTCGACTTCACATTAAATTACTCGTACTAGCCGATGTCTCTCTAATTTCAGTTCCTGTAGATAGATCTTAGAAAAGACAACAGAAAGAGGCAAAAATTACACGCAGTTTACAACATATTTGGACGAAGCCCGAGTGCTGTGTGAGGACTTTTGTACCACCCATTAGAGTTAGCAATAAAGGGCGTAACTTTATCCGATGTTTGCTTTCCTACACCACTTCTTTTACGTACCCTTGTGCTGCACATTTGCTTGATTTTAAGTAGTTGCATACAAATTGCTTAGCGGTAAAATACGTCAATCATTTAATCTTACGGTGCAATCTATGACAGGTGTGTACACTACATTTTACGTTAGCTTTGGTCCTTTTTGGCCACTAAATCGCATTATGTGTTGAAACACTTGTAACGGCAAACCAGAACCAATTGCTCAAGCAGCTCAGGAGCGCCAGGGGTCGCACAAGGTAGCAGCGACCATGATCAGGCCCTTCCGCTTCTTCGCCCTGATCTTCGCTTACTTGGTCCTGGCGAGGGCAACGAACATCACCAAGCCAGTGACCAGGGCGACTGACCTGGAGATTGCGGTGAGATCCCTCTTTCTGGACCACAGCAGAGATGGGTTCGACGTCAGTGAGATCGTTCAGGAGGCGAGAAAGACTGTTCTCTTTGATGCCCCTTCAGTAGTGGAGACTGATGAGGTTCTTGAGTTCTTGACATCATGGTATGTACTAATACGATGTATAGGACATAAGCACTTAGACTATCGTAAGACAATACTACTTGATTGTACAAGATTTTATGCAAAAAAAAGCTTGGCAAGTCAAGAACGTAAATTGTACAATTGACACTCATATTTTTCAGGTCAGCCTATCAAGGATATTTGGCATTCACAATAAACTATGGCAAAGACTTGAGTGGCATCTTGATTTGCATCAGAGTTGAAACCTGCCAACTCTTGTCCAAAACTAACACGTCACCTCCAAATTGCACATTGTCACTCGGGGAAAGAACTGTGCTCTTACCAAGAATGCACTCAGAAAACTTATTTGCCATATGTGGAGCACCTCCCTATTTTTCCAAAACATACCTGGGAGGGGCTCTTAACATGGATAATGGTATTTTAACTCTACAGTTTTATGAAGCATACACAATTGAAGATAATGAAGTAGAAGTAAACTTGGTTGAAAGCTGGACCAATGCACAGAGGACTTTCAGAGCTAAACACATCTGGAATCGGAGAAGCAATCTGAAGGGCAAGGAGATGAAGGTGTTTGCTGTTCACCAGCCTCCGCTGTACGTCATTTACCCTGGGGAGCCCGAGAAAAACACCGGACGCAACGTGGAGGTGGTCAAGGAACTCGCGCGGAGAATGAATTTCACCATCACCTACGTCATCGATGATAAAAGTCTGGTCCAGGGAGGAGTGAAGCACGTCATGCAGGAGCTGAATAAAGGTCATCTCGACATCTCCAGTCTCTTTTTGCTGATGAAGCTGGACAGGATGAAGCTTGTCGAATACTCCAATGTCGTGGGCAGGTCAGAATTGCTGCTGGCCACGAAGGACCAGCTCAGCGTCCGCAGAGGGGCATCAATCTTCAAGATCTTCCACACCTCTGTGTGGTTTTCGGTCGCACTTACCATACCTGCACTGGTACTAAGCGGTGTCGTGATCTTAGTAAAGATCAACAGCTCCAGTGACATGGCCCTGCTGGAAGCAGCTGTGACAATTTATGGCGCCTGCTTGTCACAAGGTGCCAGCAGGGATGTGAAAAGTGCCTCGTTCAGGCTGTTGCTCTGGTCTACTCTCGTGTTCGGGATGCTCTTCGCAAACGCACTCTCTGCAAATCTAATCTCTACCTTAAGCACAACCCAGGAGGAGATCGCCGTAAAGACCCTTAAAGACGTCAGTAGCAAGAATCTCAAGATGTTCATTTCCAAGGGTGGCAACACAGAGCAAGACTTCAAAGGTGCACCTGAAGGAAGCTTGAAGAAGGAGCTGTGGAAGAACAATGTCGACCACACCTCAGATTACTTCTTTGGAAAAGACATGATCAACGTCTTTCTCGATGAAGAGGAAGACAGTGCTGTGCTTATGGAGCCAATCTACCTGGAAATGTTCATAAGGGAGAACAGCCCAAGAGGTTGCAACCTTCTTGTCACTAAGGCAGAATACCAATCGTCATTATACCTAGGTAGGTGAGCAATCCCTCTACCTGGTATTAGATGCACTGTACAGTGCATACCCGACCAGACATTATTTTGTCGGTACATACCTGTACATACCGTATATTAGATATATATATATATCCAACATAATAACTTTTTAATACTGCATGTACTTTTTAATAGTATTTATGTAATACTGTACTTCACCTTTTTTCCCTGACACATTTGAGATATTAACTAAACGTGCAACTCATGTAGCAGGAAAAACTAGCAAACATAAGTTGAAACATATGGCAGTCAAAATAGGCTTTGTAAGCTTAGCTTACTGGGTCACAACGTTAAATTTACCGTTACCGTTACGGCTGTCTGGATGGTAGTCAAAGAGAAATGAAAAGGTACATTCGTAATGTCATGCTCTTTTCTGTTCCCTACGCAGGAATACCTTTCAGAAAGCACTTTCCCTTCATGAAGTCGGTGAACTACCACCTGAACAAGATGACAGTATCCGGCGTTCTGGATCACATTTATCAGCCGTACATGAAATCTTTTGAGAAGGCTAGAAAACTAGTCTGCTCCTCAGCTGAAGCCGCAGGTCAGGGTGACAAGTGGAAGGTTGGCCTGCACGACACGATGGGTTTCTTCCTCCTCTTGCTGCTAGGGGGGCTGATTGGTGTCTGTATTGTGGTCTGCGAGAACTTATTGTTTCATAAGCTGGCAACTACTTAGCCCTACTTTTTAGGCCGAATAGTACAGTATACCGTAGTACGTGCATGTGTACAATGCTGAAAGCTTCTACGTACCGCAAAAACCAAATAAGGTAGCTTATTTAAACAAGAATAAAGTAGCTTGTTTTCTTTGTCTTCTTTTAAAGCCTGTGTTTGGTTTGGTTCAAATGCCGATCATTCGCCAAAAAGTGGTCAATTTAACGGGAAGACAGAGACAGTCCTTAATTCTGCCCATCAAGTTCGTGGTGCACGAACATGCTAACAGACACTTTGAACGTTTGACATATTTAAGTGTTAATATTGCTCATATTGGTGCAAGCAGTACAGTATTTTTATTGAAAAGGGCACACAGCTGACAGCCTTAAAGGTCTTGGCGCCCTGATCTGCCTGAACATAGAAACCTGTCAGTTTCTTGAGGATAAATTCAGGGAGAATTTGCCAAGGAGGTCAGACATTTACTCGGCAGGAAACACAGTAATATTCCCAATAACACCTATTTAAAGACTATTAGCTATTAGCTTTTTTTTAGAGGGAGTGGGCTCTGATATGTGACATTCGGCAAGGCTAATCCAGTCTCCCTGAAACACCAGCTCTGACAGAACAATGCCAACTGTGACCACAACAACCCTGGAGAGACAATACAGAAGAACTTCCTCACCGAGGAGGACAGTGTGCTTCTCATTTACCAGTTGTTCCTCATGGACTTTGTCCCCAAGCACAGAGCGGTTTCCAAACACAGCACAGAGTTTGCTCACAAACACTATTGCATTTGACGGGAGCAATTAAATGGAAAAAAATTACTGAAATGTAAAAGTTACTCACGGACACATTTCTCCACTTGGGGCGGGTGCCACTTCTTGCCGGCGCAGATGGAGAAAAAGAACGGGTAGTCGCCGTTCGAGAACCTGAGATGACATCCAATCACAAGTACTAGTAGTAACTACGTAGATACTTTGTGCACACGTGCGTGTGCTCAGAGTTGCCACTGCACTCGCCTGAATCCGTCCGGACACTTGTACCGGACGCGATCCTCTTCGTGCCAGATGCGACCCCCGAGCGGGGGCACCGGAGGGTCCCTCCGGCAGTGCAACTCTGTCGTTTAAGTAGGTGCATATAGGTATAAACCTTCCACTTTGTGGAAGTTACAGAACAGTCACCTACTCTGGCAGGTCTCCACCTTCTGCACGGACCAGGTACCGTCTGCCTGGCAGACGGAGGTCATCCCGTTGATCCTAGTGCCAGGGAACACGTAACCCGGCAGGGGACACCTGCGGAGATACAGAAGACACATGAGCCCGGTGCATCTGGCGGTAAATCTTACCCCTCACTTACCTGTAGGTGACCCTGTGTGAGAAAGTCCTGTTTGCCTTGTCCCAGTCGTAGGCGCCGCCGTCATCGTTGGCCACCGGGAAGGGGTCTTCGGTGCAGTTTATGGCTGGAAAGAAGCAAAGGAAGCTTGGGAGAATATACGTGTATAGCACTCTTCCTTCCAACAACAACTTTTCCTCTCTCTTTGGCACGGCCAGTGTAAAAAGGGAGAGAAGAATTACGAATTCAGGTCGGGGAAAGCAGGAGTTTGTTTTCCTTCTCCCCCCCCCCCTCTTCCAAAGCTGAATGGGCAATTTTTGCCTCTGCCCAACGCAATCTTGACGTCTCCGCCAAAAAGTGTGGTAGGTGCCCATTTGGACAGTAAAGAAGATCGGGAAAGAAGACAGTGCCAAGGAAAGCCTTTTAGCGTTTCAGTCGTTTCTTCACTGGGATGATGATGTAATTTGTTGTGTTGGACTTGGGAGGGGTGCAGAGAGTGGGCCGCTTCTTCACTAAAAAGAGAGCTTCATTTTTTTTTACTCGATTTCTGACCACTTCCCTTTTTTGGGGAGAGGAGGATGAAGGGGTGTGGGTGGAAAAAGAGAAAAAAAGCTTTCAGCGCGAGAGAAAAAGAGAGAGAGAGAGATGGACAGAGAAGAGGAAGAACGACAGAACCGCCACCATCATTTTTCCCTCTCTCCCCTCGCGGACCTTTGAGGTCCGTGGACACACTCCTCGCATCCTCAGCTCCGAGGTCTAAACTTAGTAAAGAATTTCTTCCTGTTCTTATTGATTATTTTAAAAAAAGCTCATGCCCTTCACTAAAACTGTTGCACTCAGGTAAGAGTACTCAGAACACAAGCGACTCTGTCAGCATGAATTCAACAGCTTGTTTCCTCTTCCGTTCGAAACGTATCAGAAAGGCCAGGATGGGGGGAGGGGGGGGGCGCCAATCTGGATGGTTGCGGTATCGGAAAAAGAGGGGAAGATGCAACAAAAAAGGAGGAGACGAGACGAAACCTCTCCCTCAAGAAAAAAAGAATACAGGGATATAATAAGAGCTGCACAATGGCCCCAGACCACTTTTGCTCCTACACCTCCTTTGCCCGTATCATGGCAGCAGATGTTACCCACCCATCTGATTCCCAAAGACGTGTTGGTTAGTTGGTTGCACTTTTTTACCGCACTACAGTACCGTACTAGTAGATAGCATTTATGCTTCTTCTTCCAGACCATTATCATCCCAGAGTGCATCTCCGAAATTAAATGGTCATTGTTGGGTTTTTTAAACTTTATTTTAAAAGGGTACATTTATCTCCATTCTTCGACATGAAAGGCAATTAAATATTTTCCGTATGCTTAAAAAGCAAAGTTAGTGTCTACAAGTGCAAACTTTTTCTCCAGAGCTAGACCAATTTCATCACTGTGGACATCTTTTCTGCGGGTTCAACGAGTACTACATACTACGTACGCAAGTGTGCTTCAGATAAATTTTAATAAAAGTCCCTTGTTTTCTTCTCCCAAATAGGACACCACTCTGCACCCTGCAGGCTTTAGACCAGTGACAGGTGACAGGTTGGACAACCAAAGCAAACATATGATTTCCTTACATCATTACTAGAACTTATAAAGAAATTAGCCATAAATTCACTTGGGAAGGTGCCTAATCAGTAACTTGCTAACTCTCTTGGCCACAAGTTCAACAAGGAGGAAGGCCAGTGCTGCTATCAGCCCGACTGAGATCATTGTCCCAGGGAAGTAGAGGTTTTCAAAGTCAAGGGGTGACGCATCTGGCACAAAGATCTGGTTGGTCTCATCCCTTGGCTCCCTCTCCAGCCAACGCTTGGAGATCTTCGCCAGCAGGCCTGACTGGCTCAGTACTGACAGGTAGTGATTGAACATTGACCCAAACTCGGAGTCCAGCTGCAGCCCAAAGGCCAGGTGCGATGGGACGGCATCCTCAAAGTGCCTCAGTGGGATGACATAGGGGTCAGTGATCAGGGCAAACACAGAGGCAAACAACACCTTTGGCGTCTCCAGCAGATGAAACTTCAGTAGCTTGGCGTCGTCGGCATGAAATTCCTCAGTTGTCATGCCATACAGGTTGTTGTCAATGTAGTGCTGGTACAGCTCCGCAGCAGCAGATCCTGATCTTGCTGTCTTCAGGTAGTACTCCTCCGACGTGCCTGGTTGTGCCATCACTCTGTATCCAGCATTCAGGACATCATGGAAGTTCCTGAAGAACACTATGGGCTTCCTGACCGTCATTTGAGCTGTAATGTCTCCGGTATAATATGCGTAGAGGACAAAGCACATGCTGCTGAGAGTGACCAAGAATATTTTGATGGAGAGCCTGTGGTCCAGGATCTTTGGGTCTATCTGAAGGAGGGACACATAGGCGACAGATAGACCACGAGAGATTTTCTTTGTTATGTCAGAATGGGTGTCAGTGTAGCTGATGGCAAAATGGGTGGCAGTAACAACAAACATAGAAGTAAGGACTATTGTCCAGACCTGGAGATTGAAGACTTTGGCAAAGCCCATAAAGTCCACTGTGGACTTGAACTCTACACTAGTGCGTGGGTTCTTGATGTTGACAGTAATGCTGTCCAGAATGATCCCACTTGTAAAGTCAATGACCTCTGCCCTCTCAACTGTGTGGGTAAGCCCACTTGTAGAGATATCAGCTCCCTCCCGTGCCAGCTGCCCCACCATCCCAGTCCACTCACCATTAGGCCTATAAACAAGCAGTTTTTTCAAGTTTATTAGACCGAATTTTAGGATGCTAAACCATCACTTTTCTTACTTAAGAGATCCATAATCTAGGTCCGGGGGATTGGTCGGTACCATGGTCAGGTTGACCAGCTTGGCAAAGGAGTCGATCACGTCTATCATAAGACCAGACGGGTTCTCTGTGGTGGCATCAATGACAAAAGGTGCCCAGCCCATCACGGTGTTGACAAAAGGAATGCCTCTCAGGTCCCGCCTCCTGTGCCACTTAGCCCATTGAGGGATGACAATCTCACCGGTCTTTTTGGAGAACCAACCATAGTTGCCCTGGATGGTGACCAAGCCCTTGACAGAGTAGACCTCTTTCAGGGTGATAGTGCCATTGTCCTGGTCTGTATCCGAGTAGAGCAGGACGTTACCATCAAGCCGTATCTTTAGTGGATCAAAGGGCAATTCAGCCTCCATTGGAAAGAGCCAGGTGACTTGCTCCCTGAAGGCCCGTCTGGTCCAGTTGCCGCCGTGCTTGCCAGCCATGACAATCAGCAAGCCATTGTTCTCTGGCATCTCCTCCACGTGGTTTAGGGTGTCTAAGAGGTCATCCAGTCGGGTGAGACCGAACTTGATGTCGATCCCGTTCAGGTCGCGGTAAGAGTCAAGCAAGGCATCAGAGTTACTCTCCTCCTCTTCCGGAATGCAGATGAGGATTGTCTGGAGAGGCAGCTGAGTCGCCAGAGCAAGAATCAAGTTGAGTGGTAACATTGGAAAAGTTTCTCAAAGTCAAGTGGAACAATGCGTGGGGAATGTAATGAGGTCTTGGTCGTTCTTAAGTAAAAGGTGTTCGGGACTGGTTCGCCCACCGTGCTATATGGCCAAGAAAGGATTTTTAGGACGGCTAACCACATACACTTATCCAAAATCACACGGTGAGGCCAAGAAAAAACTTACTTGGTTTAGAATCCGCCCAACCCATCCACAAAGGCTGGCCTTTGCAATATGTTTCTTGCTTTTGTTCTGTTTTTTTTGCGACGCTTCTAGCAAGTCCGTAAGTGTCTAGTTAGAAAGCTCTGAAGGAAACTTTTTGGAAAGAAGACCTACCGTGTGAACAACATTTAGATTCCCCACTTAATGCAGATTGGAAAATTAGCTCTCTTTTTAATGTCAACTCTCCGGAATCAACATTGTTAGCTTATTTTAGTAAAAAGTGTTCTTAGTAGAATTCTAGCTACAATTTTTAATTATCCTGGTTCTCCTACTTCTCCTGAACAAGATTTATGGGCTCTAAGTAGGACTCCTCTGCCTCTACCACATCCCGCAGCTGTTCCAGACTGAAGAGCAGGTTTTTTTCCATATACCCCTTGTCCAAGACGTTGCTCCATTTTGTGGTTCTGGACATGTCATTTCTGTCATTCTAGTTATGCCAAAAATCACTTGTAG
>JAAUYM010045858.1_pt1 | contig 12790 bp, 11 predicted proteins | sample 7278001 | NCBI WGS metagenome assembly JAAUYM01 (sample SAMN14350224, study PRJNA611818) | marine sediment metagenome | isolation source: surface marine sediment (1.8m) | place: French Polynesia: Moorea | collected 2018-08
AGGAGAAAAAAGCGCCTTTCTTTATTTAGAAAAGAAACTGATTGGCGAAATATTTTGGCGGCAATTAAGCATTCTCCCCAACTGTACAGGTTTAGGTGGGACACCCGTTATACAGTTACTCTGTCCGACCATGCAGAATTACAGGTCTGCGGAAGTTTTTTTTTGCTTGTGCCTATGTTTACTTAGGGTTTTTTTTCTTGAAAAGGAGAAAAAAATACCGAGATCTGGCAAACCTTTTTATTTAATTTACTTCCATTTTTCCTAACGGGCGAGACACTCGTTACTTTTGTCTAATCGTAACAATCCATCTGTCAACGCTGATTTTTTTTTTCTCATCCGAGAACTGCGCTGATGTGACGGGGTTCGATCGCCTTCTGCACTGCACTGCACTGGCTCGTCGTGGCCAGTCGACGCGAGAAACCGTGAGTGGCTAAGCTCAGCGCTGTCCGAGGGGAGACATTGGCTGTGCATAAGCATAGAAGAACTAAATTATATTATTGTGTATTTATTTTATTATAAATTTTATTACACTTGGAAATCAAGCTAAAACTGCTAAAAACTTGGCTAAAACCATTTGACTGCTGCTTACGTGTCCTGTCCTCACTTTGTCCCTTGTAGAATTTTGTGCTTTGGAGATCGCTTTTGTGCGAATCTGCGTCAACTGTCCTGGCGCCAGCTCCAAGTCGATATTTTTAGCAGGCTTCCTTCCGTTCCTTCCTGCCTTCCTTCTTCCGTGCGACCTCATTTCGCCAGGTCCGACTCCTTCCTGACCTCGATCGGAGACCTCGGCGACCTCAAGACACCATGGGCAGGAAGAAGAAGAAGCAGAGCAAGCCCTGGTGCTGGTGAGTATTTTTTTTTTAGCTGAAATGGTGTTGATGCTCTGTTGTCAGTGCTGGTCTGTTAACGTACGAAAAACGGGATAACGATATTACTTGAGAGAAACGTTGGGCCAGTGTCCTTACAAATGGCGATTAAGAAAAAAATAATAATGCAATAAAAGCAGGACAGTGATTGAAAGGGGGAAGATATTTAACCAGTCTCAAGGAAAGCAGAAATTATGTTAAAATGATGGAAAGCAAGCCAGATGTACAGTACGACATACCGCTACTGCACAGCAATTTTTTTCCCCTCTCGCCAGGTACTGCAACCGGGAGTTTGACGACGAGAAGATCCTGATCCAGCACCAGAAGGCCAAGCACTTCAAGTGCCACATCTGCCACAAGAAGCTGTACACCGGACCCGGGCTGTCCATCCACTGCATGCAGGTGCACAAGGAGACCATAGACAAGGTGCCCAACTCGGTGCCGGGGAGGGGGAACATCGAGATCGAGATCTACGGGATGGAGGGCATCCCGCCGGAGGACCTCAGGGAGCACGAGAGGACGAGGGGAGGAGGAGGAGGAGCAGCAGCAGCACCAGGTCAGTAGAGACGCCATGTTTTGAGACACACGTTTGATCATTTCTGCACTCCCCTTTTTGTCTGTACAGAAAAGTGGAAAAAAAATGTACAACAAACAGACTTACCCGCAGGTCATTCAGGGAAAAGTAATTCTTTTATAGCGTAACCCATGCCTTCCTCATCAGAGTTCCTTTTCAGGCCCTCTCGGGAGTGTCCCAGCACTCTCTCTGTCTCGGCAGCTTTAAAAAAAAACAGATCATGTACATAAGTGTGAATACTGAATGATGCCCACTCCCCCAGGTGATAAAAGGAGAAAGGAAAGAAACCCCGACCTTAGTGACACGTACTGTTTAGTGGATATGCCGTAGCCTGTGCACAGGAAGAAAATTCCACCACGCTTCTTCATCCTCTCCTAATCTCTACTGTATTCTATCTTTCTTCTATTTTTTTCGTACACACGTCGTTGGCTCTGGACTTTTGAGTGTTGTCCGCCTCTCCTGAACCCCACTCCTCGAGTCTTGTACCCATCATACAGATTCCAGCGGTAATTTAAGCTCTTTTTTTTCCTCCCCCTCTCCCCCTCCCTCCAACAAACCCTGCTCAGGCGGCGTCGGCGACGACGACGATGGTCCCGAGCGGCGATCCAAGTCGGACTCCCCCGCCTCCGTCCTGACTGCCACGCCTCCCGCCGGCGCGCCCGGAGTGGCCGGCGTTCCCGCCGGGATGGGAATCCCAGGAGTCGGACCCAGGCCACCGTTCGGGGTGGCAGGGTGAGTTCGGCCGCGCTACCAGATTGTACCAGTAGTTGCCATAGGTTAGCTTGCATTTATTTATTTTTTCTCGCCTTTGTTCTCCAGGGTCCCCGGCTGGGGTCTTCCCGGCGTTCCCCAGTCCGCCGTTGCCCCCGGGGGGCCTCCGCCGGTTTCCTACACCGGTCAGCCGACGGGTCCCAACGGACAGCCCTCTGCCGGCGGCTCCAGACCCCTCTTCCCGTCGGCATCGGCGTCGACGTCGGGAAAGCCGACCTTTCCGGCCTACGGAGAGTGAGTCATTTCAAACCGGGCGTGTGGCGCAACTTTCCTTCATCTAATCATCCATTCTGGACTTGTGTGTCTAGGGAGAGCTCGGCACCCAACGGTGAGAAGAAGCCGGCACTGATAGCAACCACTTCCGCAACCAGCAAGATAATTCATCCTCCTGAGGACATCTCTCTGGTGAGTGTTCGGAGCGAAGGAGCCCTTCGTACCCCCACCCCCCACCAACTGCCCTGGAATCAATATGTACGGTACAGTACTACTAGAAGCGGAGGAGTCGGAGTGAGCAAAGGTTTTTCTCGTGCCATGTTCTCCCACGTTCTCTTCTTCCCGCAGGCCTCTACCACTGAAGACTACTACTGATTCGTTGCTTAGTCTGATAGACCTCAAAATGGTCGGTGTAGTCAGTGGTGTACTACTCTAGTACGTCTTGAGCCTTACCTACACACGTTATCAGCTTTTCGTCAGTGGTTGATCGTGTTCCTTTTTTTTTTTTTAAAGGTGCATGTGGTTCATAGTTACACTAACGTGCAAAGGGGGAAAGCAACACCTGCACACCACGGGAATCCAAGGTGCAGTGCGTCAACTGTTTTTCCTGATTGTGTGTTTGCAGGAAGAGACTCGGGCGCGGCTACCCAAGTATAACCGGCGCGCCCAGCCAGCCGCAGGCGCCGCCGCGGCGGCGGCGGCCGCGGCCGCCGCAGCACCCATGACGACCCCTGGGCAGATCGCCGCGGCCGCCACGATGGGAGGAGCTCCTGTGATGGCCGCGGGCGCGATGGCTGCACCCCAGGCTGCAGCCGTGGTGGCAGCGCCGCCCGTCCTGGCCGCAAACCCTGCCGTCAGCGTGGCTCCGAACCCCTTCATGATGGCTGCGGCGGCGCAGCAGGCCGCCGCTGCTGCTGCGATGCAGCCGCCTCCGCTGGGACTCCCCGCTCTCCCCGTGGCGTCAGCCCCGCCGGCCCCGATGTTCCAGCAACCTCCCATGTTCGGGGCGCCCATAGGAGCGGTGGGAGTCAGGCCGCCCCAGTTTCCAGGTAAATATACTTGACGTGATTGGCCGCGATTCCCCCTTTCCTTTTTTTTCTCTAATCGACGCGTTTAGCTAGTTTCGCCACTTTATAGACCACTTGTACTATGTACTACCGGTACATTTCCTTAATGTATACACACATCCTTACTTTTGAGCAAGACTTATGTACGTGCAAGTGTATACAGAATGCTAAGATGGAGAGGCACTTTGACCATTTTTCACCTTCCGGACAAAGTGTGATTTGCCTTTTATCCCGCTAACTTTCTCACTTAAAGCAAATGTTTAATCATCCGAAGAGGTTCGCCATGCAAATCAGGGTTTCTTTTTAAACCGTTGTAGACTAAGTTGCGCTTGGAGGGATTCCGCTCAAGCAAAGAAAGATTACGAGCCTTGAAGGTAGGTTCGTGTTCAGAAGGAAGAAAAACGAAGAAAAAAAGTCACGATCCGTTAGTCCAGAGAGAGCAAGTTTTTTGGTTTCCCTCTTTGAGTTTCCCATATTTTGTTCTTCCTTTGGGCGTTTGTGTGAGGCCGAAGCATTAATGTCGGTGGAGAATCAACCTCTCGATCCCACCCTCCAAACAGAGGGCAGTACGGAGGTTCCTTGTCCACCTTCCGAAAAAAAAGTAAGAGAGAAATGAGACATATACGCACTCAGACAACAAAAGGTAGGTGTTGCAGCGAATGCCAAGGCCAACACCCGAATTCCCAGAAAATCAGAGATAATTAAAGGTACAGCATATTTACTACTACGATGCAGTCACGTGTTCCTTACTTTTTGGTTTCCTTTGATGCACCAGACCTATGCTACAATCTGTACTCTATTCTACTACTTACAAAGTTTCTTTGTCGCCGTGTAACCCCCCTCTCTTCTAATGCCTGCTGGTATGTCCTAAATTCATCGGTATCTTGCTACTTTACATCATCACGTACCAAAACACACTGATCTTGACCAGCCTTTTTAGCCGTTGATGGTGGTGGAGCTAAGGAGAGCCCGATAAAGAGCTTCCTTTGGCCATCCTCCTTTACCTCTTCTCCTTCCCATTCCTTCCTCCCTCCTATCGGAAACAAAACAGGCAAGTTCCTTTCCCTCCTCCTCCTCCTGAAAGAACTTCTTCCTCCACACAAACTTAGGAAAAAGCCCTCCCTTACTCGAGCTTTTTCTTTCTTGTGACCCCTTTCAGCGATGATGAACCAGCCAGCGGCGGCCGCGGCTGCGGCGGCGGCCGCAATTCAAGCCGCAGGAGCGGCACCGATGATCCCGACACCTTTTGGAATGATGGGCACGGCTCCAAGGTTCAGATGACAGACGGCTGACTTGTTGGGATTGCAACCGGCGTCGACGGCTGCTGCCGCCGCGGCATCGGCGGCGGCCGCGGCTGCTGCCCAGCAGCAGCAACAGCAGCAGCAACAACAGCAGGCAGCTGCGGCTGCGGCTGCTGCCCTTCAGCCAACCGCACCAGACTTCTCTTCAGTCCTCCAGGCGGCAGCGCAGCAACCGCAACAGGCAGCAGGAACAGCAGCAGCATCCCCGGGCATTATCCCAATTCCAACCGCAGCGACAGGGACAGCAGCGCCATCTTCTCTAGGGCTCGGACAGCAGCAGCTCCTCTCCGCCGCCGCAGCCGCCCAACAAGTCAACAGTCTCAACCAAGCACTAGCCGCCCACCAGCAGCAACACCAGCAACAGCAACAGACGCACCTGGCCGCCACCCCCATCCTCGCGCCCTCCAACCCAGGAGGCCTTATCCTTAACCCGACGGCGGCCGCGGCGCCGGCGGCCGCTCACCCGACCGCCGGCGTCGTCTTTATCCCCAGGATCCCATAATTACACTATTGTACTACTAGTAGCTACGCATTGTGCCCTTGCTGTCCCTCCACCCCTCCCCTGCCCTAGTTTCTAGCGCGCGTGGGAAAAAAAAAGAAAAAGTCTTAATTTGACGTGTTGATAGTGCGATCGCAGATCGAGAAGAAGGAAGAATCCGGGCAACACAAGAGCCAGAGCCAAGCCAGAGAAATACCAATTTCCCTTTTTTCTCTCTCTTCTTCTCTTTTCAAGATGACCAAATGAATGGCGCAAAGTATTTGAGGCATCCGCCCCAACACCGATCTAATCAAGGTAAAGTAGACAGACACCTACACGGTGTGGCTGAATGAATGCAGGAGAGGAGAGGAGGTCGTTCCTCCCTCCTCTCTCTTTTTTCCCTCCCTTGTCCTATTTTAATCTTGAGAGGCTCTCTGTAAGACCGTAGTTTATACTCGTACGTTTGTCGATCTTGCTCCTCCTGAGGTGGTGGGTGGTCATGCTCGGAGGGGTAAGGGGGTCGGAGAGGGGAGGGAAAAAAAAGGGAATTGCGACTAACACCGTGCCACCCCTCCCCCAAACTTTAAGCCCTTTGAAAGCAGAAACAAAAAGTTTCAGTTCTTTGTGATGCCCGTCACACCTAAAGCAAAAAAAAAAAAAAAACTTTTTGATTCTAGCCCTTATAGGTAGTAATGTTGTAGTAAATGCCAAATCAGTCGGACAGAGAGCAGTGTGCAAGAATTACGCTTCTTTCGAAAAGCCCTTTAAGCAGAAAAAGCCAGAAAAAATTATTCGTGTCTTTTGCTCGGGCAAACACGTTGCAGACCTTGTTTCCCACAATTTTTTTTCTCTTCTTGTGTAGAACAATGAGTGGAACTTTTTATTTTTTTTTCTTTCTCCTTTTCCTGAAAGAGCTGTTTTTGTGCCCACATGAAAGTGTATGGTGATGTATCTTTCTGCACTCTGTACTACTACTACTATTTCTCCTGCTGCAAAAGGGCTTTGTTCTTCTCAGTATTGCGCCAAGTCATGTTGTGCCTACTACTACTACTACTATTGGCGCGCTTAGAAGTGCTGGCGCTATGACTTAAAATTTGTTCCTCTCCATCAAAAATGCTAAAATTTCGTCACGCCAATCAAGCATTTCTCGGCGCGCCTTCCCTTTCCCCATAAAAGGGTGGGAGACAGATCAGTTCTGTCCCGTCCTGCCCAACAAGGACTACCACAGCTATTACAACCACCTTTCCTTCCTCTTCCTCTTCATCTCCTCCTCCTCCTCCTCCTCCCCCTCCTCCTCCTCCTCCTCCTGATCCTTTCTTCGCCCGGCAAGAGGCTGATTGATCATCATCCCACGTAAGTACCCCGGGAGTTTTTTTTCCATCAGAGCCCCCCCCCTCCTTTTCTCCCTCCCTTCCAATCGACTTCCTGCGCCCGTCACAGCGCCACACGTCTCCGCGGCTCGGCCCGGCCCGGCCTGGCGGGGCGCTGTTGGGCTAAGTTTTCCGCTTAGCTCCCAAGGCCCTCCTCCTCCCCCGTTTGATTCTGCTCTCTCCTCACACCTATTCGCCATCTGTTCGTGAGGTAAAGAGAGAGAGAGAGAGGACAACGAAGAGGAGGAGGACGAACTTGGCGACGGGGAGCAAAGTCCTGATTCGATTCCAACCCCCTCCCCCTCTATGATACGTACGGCCCTGGGCTTTGGCACCAACCACACTCACTCTACACTATCTTCCGTCTATCCCTTGCTTCCCCCCCCCCCTCCCCCGGTCCTCTTCTTTTTGGGGAGGGGAATAATCGGTGTTTGAGTAATAAATATCCTGGAATTCTCTTTGCCTTGAGAGAGCCCTTTACTCCTACTGCTGTATCGTGAGATATGAGTTCTTCTTCCCTGTACTAGTATAGCGTAAGAGGTCTGAAGATGCTCAAGCTGTTAATAGTACTAGAACTAAATGGTGGAACGCCAATCTGGAAACGAAGTCCCCGACGACAGACAGACAGAGAGAGAGAGAGAGTTCTATTTTTTCCTCCCTCTCTCCCCTCCCCTCTCTTCCATGCACCCGACTAGGCCGCGGGAGTTCGCAGGGTCCGCGGAGGTGAGCGTCGTCCACCGCTGTGACTGGATGCAGGTACCGCAGCGCAGATGCTGGCCGACTGCCACACCGATAGGTTGAGGTGGTTTCTTTTGTTTGTTTCCTCCCACCCGGGCTGTTTGTCCTGGCTCCGTTTTTTGCTCAATCCCGTCACCTTTTCTTCCATAGCATTTTTTTAAAAAAGGACTTTTGCCGTCACCTCGTCCTCCACCAACCCTCCCGTCACAATTTATTACATTTTTTTCTGCCAGCATACCCTTTCTCGTCCGTTTGTTGGTGTAGCTTTCGTGGTCTCTCTACCCCGCTTGGAAGTAGGTACGTGTATGTACTACTACTACTGCTGTTGCACGGTGCAATCTACCAATCTGCCGTGCGGCGTACTTGCTATGACCTCAGTACACGCAGGATCTTTTTTTTTTTCATGCTCTGGTTGTGTATCCTCGAAAAGAGAAAACTGAAATGCAAAGAAAAACTGGAGCTTTTCTATTTTTCTCGAGCTTATTTTGCTGAAGGATGGCAAAATAATGATGATTGGGACCTTATGACAACATGTGTGTGATGACATGAGAGAGATCTTCTCTTTACAGTAGTTTTCCTTTTCCCTCTAAACGATGAAAGCTGCATGGTTACTAAAAGAGGAATGGGACAACGAACGATGGTGACTGTACCTTACATAGTTTATAACTTTTTTTTTTTCGGAGTGATATACTCGCTTTGAGTGGATTCCGACTAGGGATAGGTACTTAAGTAGGTACAGAGTACCCAATTCCTGTCCGGGAATTGGAGCGACGGCTGTTATGTCCATTGTGTGAGTTTAAAAGATTGCTCTGTCCCAACCATGCCGCCCTTTGTTCCAGGGAGCTTCCAACGCCTTCCTCCCCCTCTGTGGAGATAGGACGACGATGAGGACATCGCCGGCAATGAAAGCCTTCTCCACACACACCTTCTCCCTCCCTCCCCCCTATACGTTGGTGGGAGAAAGCAGCTCAAGGAAATCATCATGGGATCTCGACAAAGGCATTTAGGGTTCTTCCTCCCTCAGGTTTACCCACTCATGCAACGTGGTGTAAGTAGTACACTACGTAGGTACAAGAATGACCATGAAGAAAGCTTTGTGATATGGCGTGTTAGGATACCTGTATTAGCAATTAAAAAACTCGGGACAATTTCCATAAGTGGCACCACACTGCACTCACCGTAACCAGTGTATGCGTAAAAAAAAATAATTAAATAAAGATACCGAATGTGCCTTGCTTCGGATGCGTTTGTAGGAAGCGGTACGTTTCACAGCTCTGCTGTGCTGGTGACATCATCTCCCGAGTTCTATGACCTGCTGTTATCTGGACATGCTACAGTTGAACTGCACACATTGCACAAAGGCCCGCTCTTCCTTCATTCCCTTATCAGAGGTAATGTTGCTCTATAATAGTTGCTGCTGCTACACAGTATTTTTAAGCTATTAAATCGGTGATTAACACCACCTGCACCCATACAAAAATTGATCTAACCGATTAGTAACTACCGTAGAGCATCATGCACAAGCAGAATGGAGTAATAAGTATTGATCAAACCATTTTGATCTGCTGCATGGTACCTAGCATGGGTACGGTAACCATAGAGGTTGAGAAGGATTTTTCAGTCGAGAATTAAGATGGATCTCCAGGAAAACGACTGAAGGCGCGTCAGAAGGCCGACCAGCACAAAATGGACACGGAGGTGGAGGAGATGAAGGCGGCGTTCTGGAAGAGAAGGAAAGACTACTTGCTGGACAGCATGAGGGTCAAGGAGAGATTGACATGTTGCTGGTGAAACGATCCACCCCTCTACGTATTATAACACCCGTTTGATGGCTCTATCGCTGTTAGGTTTTGGGAGCATTTCCACCGTGGCAATTCCTAGTAATACCTGTTTTTATTCTGAGACTACACAGACTAAAAGTAAAGAGTCTCATTCAATGAGACTATACCAGACTATAAGTAAAGAGTCTCACTGAATAAGACTCACTAGTGTATTTTAAAATGGTGTGCAAGCTTAGCAGGCATGCAAAATATCATTTTAAAAGGGTAAAATACCTTTTTTGAAAAGTTGAAAGACCTTCATAAAGCTGATCTTTGCAAGCAAAGCGATAATATTTAGGAGTTCTTAAAAAATAAATTTCAACTATATTATGCTTCAAATAAAAATTTGAAATATAACCACAATATGGTTGAAATGCTCCTAAAATCTGCTTTATACTCCTGACGTTGGTGTCGTTGGTCACGGACGAGTCATCCACGCAGGTGAGCACCAATAACTTCCTGGACGAGGAGAAGAAGCAACAGCAACTGATGGCATCTCCTGGCCCCAAGTCCCCAAGGAGCCCTCTACAAAGGCCAATTTAAAGTCAGGGCACTTGACAAGTCAGTATTGAAATAAACTGGAAGTTTCACCCAAGACATATAATTTGTTTATTCTCTAAAGTATTACTATATTCACTCAAGTGGGACTGTATGAATTCGTGAACGCAAAAGAAATCATAGTACCTACACTGTACATATACGTAGGTAGGTAGGCAGGTGATGTGTGTGTGTGTAGGTGTACTAGGTGTGCGATAATACAAGTAAAAGGTCGCGGGCGTGCAGTTTACATGCGCGCATTTCTAGTACTTATGACACAAGTGACTTTGAACACAAAAACAAACCGGGTCTTCTTCTCTTCGGGGTGTCGCGCCTGGACACGACACTCACTTCTTCTGGGAGTGCTGCTGCGGGGACGCCGCGGCGGTGCCCTTCCCGAACAGGTTCCTGGCCACCCTTGAGGCCGCCGCAGGCCTGGGACTAGTCTTAGCGCCCGGGACCATGGTGGTCCCGGGCTTGGGGCTGAGGGAGAAGGCGATGCGAGGGATGACGCCGCTCTCCGTCAGTCGGGACGGTGGGGAGCCCAGGGACGAGGTGCTGGAGCTGTTACGAGTGCGGAGCTTGCCCAAGCTCACCTGAAAAAAAAATGTGGCGACTTGGAGATTCCCACGTGGTTCGCTTATTAGCATTCCATCGGTTCACCTTTTCGTCAATAATAAATTTGTCTCCGTTCTGAACGTTGTACGTGTAGAGCTCCTTCTGGGGCCACTTCATCTCCTCGGGACCGGCCATCTCAACGAGATCCTTGAATTATAGAGTGTTACAGTAAAAAAAAAAGACCTACGTACTATGTTGAACTTGATACTCCGAACCAAAACTTACTTTATCACAGTAATAAAGCTTTTGGTTCTGCGGCGGAATCTGAAACCACTGGTGCAGCAGCGCCTTGAACTGCTGGACCGTCTGGTAGACGCGGATGACCTCCTCCCTCAGGGTCTCCTTGTGCGTGATCTTCACCTTGACGTGGGTGGAGGGCCTCATGTTGATGGACACCAGGGGATCCAGGCGTCCGTGTACAGAGACAAGCTCCTCGAACCTCTTCGGCCTGTGCAAAGTCATGATTGCCGTAGCAGGCTAATCACCCCTGTAGGTAGTTTGTAGATGACGCAGAACACGTACCTTTCACGTTCCTCGGTGTCCAGATAAAACCTGATGAAGGCCCTCTCCGCGTCCTCCCGCTCGTTGGGAGGGATGACGTCGCCGCCGTTCAGGATCTGGACGTTGGGGAGGCGCGCCACCAGCAGCATCCGGCGCTCGTGGGCCGTGTACCCGTCCAACACCGGACAGTGCTGAAGACGCAACTCCTGAGAAAAAGGAAATTGGTCCAACATGAAAAGTGGGAAGGGAAGGCGACGGTGGCGGAAATCCTACCTTGAGAGAGGGAAGCTTCCTGAGCCTGTCAACGTCCGCCCACTTGCCGACCTTGGTCGTGCTGAGGTTGAGGCACTGCAGCTGCGGGAGCATCGTCCCCGCCTCCTCCGGCACCGCGTCCAGGGGACACTCCGCCAGCGAGAGGAGCTCCAGCGCGGGGCAGAGCGCCCCCACCCGACGGGTCACAGCGCCCAGGTCCGTCAGCGGGTTGCAGCTGAGGTACAGCTGCTTCAGCCCGCCGTGCGCAAGCCCGTCCTCCGGGCCCGCCGGGTCCTTCAGGCAGTTGGTGCACAGGTAGAGCTGCTTCAAGTGGGGCATCCTGCGCAGGAGGAGGTCGGCCGAGCGCCAGTCCACCCGGTTGCCGTTCAGCACCAGCTTCCTCATCTGCAGCGGCTTCTTGATCATCCCCAGGGCGGTGGAGTCCAGCTCTTCTGGGTCGATGTGCTCGCTCAGCAGGTTGTTGGACAGGTTGAGGAACTCCAGCCCGGGGAACATCTTGAGGAGGAGGAAGACCTCCGACCACTCCGACAGCAGGTTGTCCGTCAGGTCCAGCTCGGCGATGTGGGTCAGTCGGCCGACGCTGATGCCGCTGGTGCCGACGGACTCGATGTCGTAGTCGCAGAGGGTCATGACCGGCGGGAACATCCCCTTCTTGCTCTCCGGCGAGTTGGACACGAAGACGATGAAGCCGGCGTAGTCCTCGTCGTCGTAGGCGTACTTCTCCTCTATGGAGGCGAGCACCGTCGCGCCCGGCATGGCGGCGATCGCTGCGGCAGTCAGCTTGGGATGGGGGGGAATGGGTCAGGGCTTCTTCCCGAGTGGCATACCATCGACGACTGCGGGCACAAAGGAGGAGGGCGACGTCCTCAACCGCCGCTGTTTGATCGAATTGTTTTGGCTCTCCCCTCCCCCTTTTCTTCTTTTTCTTCCGGTTTAACGCGGAGGAGGAGGAGGAGGAGGAGGTTGGTAAGCGGTGTCGCCTCCGGTGACTGACCTCCCGCAGACTTAGTGGGGAGAAATGGTCGCCTTCTCCATCATGCAAGCAGCACCAGACCGCAAAAGGTAGAAGAAGAAGGTTGCTTATGGCACGAGGTCGTTTTTTTCTCCTGGAAAAAAAAAAAGACGACAAAGGTGCGTTGAACGAACTGGTCGAAGAAAGCACTAACACGCGCCAATTTTTTTTTCTTACTCACTCGAGTTTCCCAAATTTTCCTGCTTAGAATTATTAGATGTCTCCCTTCAATTACTTTTTTTTCTCTCTCTCTCTCTCTGTGAATCCGCAAAAGATCAAAATACCATTAAGCGCCGCATATCGATCTTTACGGAAAAATCATCCTCCCACCGCGCACAGTACACGTAGTAGCACATGTCTAATCGATACACCACGATTACGCCCGTGAACACGAGGGCTCGCATGGGTACAATGTCGCACATGCCAGTAGCCCTCCAAGTTCCAACAACCACTAATGGCCACCGCCACCCGTGAGAAAGAAAGAAAGAAAGAAAAGGAACATGAGAAGCGAAATGGGACCCGGATATAGGTATCGTTTACGCATTCGCCCCCCTCCCCCTCCCCTCCCCTCCCCTCCCCTCCCCTTCTTCGCGCAGTCCCACAGATGCAAAAAGTTGACTTTTTTTTTTTCAAAGATATTCCCGGCGGGAG
>JAAUYM010097077.1_pt1 | contig 12789 bp, 17 predicted proteins | sample 7278001 | NCBI WGS metagenome assembly JAAUYM01 (sample SAMN14350224, study PRJNA611818) | marine sediment metagenome | isolation source: surface marine sediment (1.8m) | place: French Polynesia: Moorea | collected 2018-08
AATCGCGGGTTTTTGTACCAGATTTGCCAGGAGATCTCGAATGGGTCGCAAGCCCCCCCCCCCAAAAAAATACGACGGACCGACTCGCACCCATAGTGTTTTTCAACCGTCTAGGATAACCCCCGTCCCTTTGGTGTGTGCGTTTTGTCTGAGTTGTTGCGCTGCTGTTAGAACGCACAATTAATAAGGAAAGTAAAAACAAAAAACAAGCAAATTGTACCCAACCCCACCAAAACACAGGGTTTTTTTTAAGTTTGACCACCGCTGTACCCTCCAAAAATCGAATAGACATCGCTTACTTTCGTACGTACGTACTACAACTCGTCTATTTTTTCCGAAATAAATGGATTTTTCTAAAGAATTCAAAATCATTCCATTCCATCGCAAATGACAGGAAAGGAATGTGTGCTGGTCCAACTTTTTTTTCAAGAAAATGTGGGGGGTGTTGCATAAGATGCAGAATTTTTTTCTTCCCGGCGTTCCACACAAAAAGTTTCTCCTGCCTATATTTGGGACAAGACACGGCCCATCTTGGGGATCGCGATCCTGGTCCTCTCCCCCATCCATCAAAGGAATAATCTGATGTCGTTCTCATCGCTCCCTTCTTCCGATTTTTTCCTCTGCTCCTCCTCCTCCTCCTCCGATGATCCCCGCAATACCACGAAAATAAGAGAAGAAATTCTTTTTGTTCCTCCTCTCGGTTTCCCACATTTTCCTCCCTCTCTCTTCGCTCCTTGTTTGTGTGTGTCGGTCGGGTCACATCAAATTGTGAAGAAGGAAGAAAAAAAACCGACCTAAGCGAGATAGAAAAGTGGGTGATGAGGCGGAGGACGAGGAGGGAAAAGGGCCTTGCATGTGTGGCTTGTGTGTGATGAGCGAAGCCCCCTCTTTTCTCCCTTCTCTGCGACCTCTCTTCGTCTTGTCTGCGAAGGGAGAAAAGGAGGAGGAAGAGGAGGAGGAGAAGGAGGAGGAGGAGGAGAAAGAAAAGATTTGCCAAGAAATGTGGAATGCGTACGGTGGCGCCCAGAGCAGAGCAGAGATGACGAGATGGATGTCTTCAACGACGGCGACGACGGCAGTGGAAGAGGATACCATTTTATTCTCAGACGAAGGGAGGGACCGGAGAGGGAAAAAAAATTCCTCCTTTCCAAGGCAAAATGGGCGGGTTAAGGAAGAAGAAGAAGAAAAAGACTGCTCTCCTTCTTGGACGAGGAGTGAAACCGGGGTTTCGTCGCCGTCGCCCCCCCCCGTCGCCCAAGTAATAATAATGGGTTCATGCGAAAGGTCGGAAAAAAGATTTTTTTTTCGACATTCCTCCTCCTCCTCCTCCTCCTCCTCCTCCTCCTCCTCCGTCCCCTTCTTTCTTCTTTCCAGGCACACGAGATGTGTAAGAAGAGAGGATGTCGAGAGGGTGGAAAAGACCTCTTCCCTTCCTTCCCTCCTCCTGCTGCTGGATGGTGTTTGTTTTTCGTTTCCGCCGGAGGAGAAGGAGGGAGGGGAGGAAGAGGGGGGAGGGAAAACCTGACATTGCCACCTCCTCCTCCTCCTCGGGAAAAAAATCCGCTATGCGCATGCATATTGTGCGGCTCCCCCTCTTCTTCCCAACACCCACGTCAGGCCTTTTCCCTCCTTCTTCTCCTATGCTCAGAGGGGGGGGGAGGGGAATTCAAGGCTTCCAGGATGGAGAAACGGGTCCGAAAAATGAGAGGGGGAGGGAAACCTTTCACACATACCATGTGTGTGGAAGAGGAGGGGAAAATGCGTTATTAGTCTTCGTCTCCCCCCCCACATCCTTGTCTAGATTGCGACCCATTAGAGGGGGAGGGGGGAAGGGAAACTTCTTTTCCCCCTTCCCAATCATTAGTCAAAAGGGTCGGAGGAAAGAGGAGGAGGAGGCCAATAATAATTCACGTGTCTCGAACCCATTCCTCCTCCTCCTTTTTCTCCTTCCCCCCATTTCCTCATGCCTCTTTCGCATTCGTGGGGAAATAGAGGAGGAGGACTGCAACTTCGCCAACCACAAGAGCTTCTGGATCGACTTGGTGCAGCCGCCACCGCCGTTATCAAAGCAGCGACTTCTCCTCCCTTCTCCCCCTCCACCCCCCTCCCACCCAGCACATATACGCAGTTTCGGTCTTCTGGCATGCGAAAAGTAGAGGAAGAAGAGGAGACAGCAGGAAGGAAAAAGTTGATAGCAACTCCTTCCTCCTCTTTCTCTTCTTCCTCCCCCCCCCCTTTTTTTCAACTCTTGACGTGCCTGGCATAGTTTTCCTCCTCCTCCTCCCCTCTCAACATATCGATATATGTATGCGGACGACGCTCTAATGCCTGTCTCAGACACACACAAAAAAAGTCGGCGTCGGACCGATCCACCTGTCCGCTGCACTCGTCAAGATAAAGAAGTGAGCTGCTCATTTCTCGCGATGATGGGTGGAGCAAACAAGACATTGGCTGGCCCCTGCAATGACAGCACCCAATTATTGCTGCGCCGCCGGTTTATTCATGCATCCGTGCCTATTGTTGCAAGAAAGACCTACCTGCGCTTGTACTACGTAAGTACAACAGAACACGGATAAATAGGTAGATAATTTTAAAACTTGGCAAAACTGATCCACATGATCAGATTTACTGATGTGTAGAAAACATAAAGTCACCTTCTAAACGGTTTCCATCAGCAAAATTTGCTCCACTTAAGCGCTTGATCCACTTATCCAGGGATCCGCTTATCCCCGTTCTACTGTACCACATGCCTTTCGCAAACGAAGTTTGCAGAAACTTCTTTCTGAAGATTGATTGCACACGGGTCCTTCATTCTTGCCCCACTCTCCTCCTTCTTCTCTTTTGAAAAAAAAAGCCTGATTCTCTTCCTTGAAAGGCAAAACACCAAAAGAAACAACAATGATCGTTTACTCCCCTCTCGCAAAAGAATGGAAAGAAAAAAAGAAAGAATTGTAAAGAAGGGGATCCTTCTCAGTTGTGTCTAGTACATACATGTACGACCAGTACGAGCAGTAGAAGTTAGGTAGAACCAGGTACCGTGGGTAGAACTTACTAGAAGCCCGTACCAGTGATCGAGAGAAAGAGAGAAGGAGTGGAGGAGAGGGAGAAGAAGAGGGAATCTACTATGACGTTCATAGTCGTCGTCGTTTCGTCGGTGACCTTGACATAACTTGGCAATGAAGGAGGAGGAGGAGAAGGAGAAGAAGCAAAAACACTTTGCATGCCCAACCCACCTCGAACCCGCGTCATTTCTGCAACTCTCAGGAGAGGGGGGAGGATTTACGTATACCATGAAGCCTCGATTTAAATTGCGAGATGAGAAGACTTCATTAGGCAGCACCCACTTCTCTCTCTCTCTCTCTCCTTTTTGCCGAACCTCTTTTTCTCGCCCTCTTTGCATTTTGCCTTCTGCATAATTCCGAATTACGTACAAACTCAGTCGAGTTCTGCCTGCCCCACCGTGCGGTGTGCGTCGCTAAATGCCGAAAGGGCGCAAGAGGATTTTGGGTTTTTTTTGAGCGAGAAGAAAGGAGGTGGGTTTTTGGAGGGAGACAGAGAGGATGCAGCAGCGCTCGTCTCACGCACCATTTGTTTCTGTTGAAAGAAAACAAAAAAATTCTCCTTTTCTCCTCCATCGAATAACAACACGGAGGATGCTCACGTCAATTTCCCAGAAAAAAGCGGGCAGCAGGATTTTTAGCCTTCATGAATCACTTACTCAAAATTACACGACTCTTCTCTCACCGAAGAAGAAGGAGAAGAAGAAGAAGAAGAAGAAGAAGAAGAAGAAGAAGAAGAAGAAGAAGAAGAAGAAGAAGAAGAAGAAGAAGAAGAGATGTTTAAAAAGAAGATGAAATTTCAGTCTCCGCGGTTGGTTTCACTCCTTTCCATGAGGATAACGAAGTGTGAAAATCCTTCTCACACTACAATGCGAGCGGGCACCCAAAGATGGACGAGGGATGAAATTTCCACCACCTTTCCCTCTCCATTTTCAAGCCAAGTTTCTTATTCAGGGAATTGCCTACGGGAAGAGTAGAGCTTTTTTTTTCTTTGCAAGTTTTCTTTTCGAAAAGGTTGTAGGAATATCTGGTTCTCCTTTTTCCTCCTACCCCGATGATGACGGGAACGCTGGCTGAAAAAAGAGCAAAGGGAGCCCTGACACCAATCAGGGGGTTCCAACCAATTCTAAATTACTAGTAGAGGTGTTGCGGAATGTTACTCTTTAGTATGTAGTACATCAAGAAAAATCACCATTATTTGAAGATGCCTCTCTTCACCATGTCCAAAAATGCTCCCCTAAGCATGACCTTAACTTGAGTCTCATGCTGTATCACTTTCTCCACTACCTTCCGGGAACTTTGGAACATCTTCTCCAGTTGGTTTGGATCGGACGAATCTCCAGAAAATGCTTCTGGACTAACATTGTCTTCTTTACTTGCCAGGGTCATTGGAAGGATAATCATTGCAAACCAAAAGCCAATAAATGCATGGTCATTAAAGTCTTTCAAGAGCTGCCTGAAAAGTACAAATCCTAAACTAGTAAATAAAATCAAGCACGTACTTTTCTCAATGCACAAAATTGACGCAGTATAGTACAAATTGCCCGATGGGATGTAATGCTAAAATGTATACCAAACTGATTGCAGAATGGGACATTTATAATTTTTGTTAGTGTACCTGTAAGAATACACTGCAGGATCCTCTTTAAGTTCTGACAAGCATCTTGTTAATGTATCATGATAGTGTCGTAACATTTCCTGAAGATGAGTCGCCCTTAGCATGGGTGTTGTGGATGAATAAAGAAAGTAAGTAAGATCTGCACAAGGAGAGGTCCAGGAAGACTGCGACACATCCAGTAGAATAGCTTTTTGAGGAATTCCCTTCCCATCATGCCTAATTAAACTGAGATGAAGCGAGGTTAACTGTACTAAAAAAATGTGATTCCTACTTGAAAAGTATGTTGTTGAACCAAACGTCTCCATGACAAATGACGTTAAAAGCATTAGACTTGGGTTTATACAACATTTGAAGCAACTCATATGGATCAGTTTTCTTCTGAAATCTCTCATAGATAGCAACAAAGTCTTGTCCAGGCTCCTCAATGAGACAAACAGTGTTAACAATCTCCTTAGTAAACTGTTTCATTAGGCCTTCTGTTTTTGGTGATGGATGTAGGATCAGATAATCAGTGGTAAATATCGCAATTTTATCCTCTTCTTCTTTTAGACCATTTGAGTTGTTCTTCAGGTAGACGTATCCAAGAGCATGAAATCTAGCAAGCTCTTCCAATGCCATCTTTGTGTGATCAAGAGACAAACCTTTCTTCTTGTTAGGAGCATCAGTGTATCCATGGTGGCACAAGTTCTCCATGACCAAAATTGATCTCTTTCCCTTTTTACCAAGCTCTGCAAAAGGGGAGTCAAAGTTGGTGATCCTGAAAGAGGCCATTTTTTCCTCTGCCAATTTGTTCCATTCTGACATCAAAAACTGGTAGTAAGTGATTTCCTTTTCTTCCACATGTTGTCCCTCAGTAAATTCAGTAAGAATGGGTTCCAACTTTACCATCCAGTGATACTCTTTTACTTCTTTGCCTATTCTGGCAACTATATCACATCTTGCTATTTCACTGCAGAAATTTTCGCCTGTCTCTGTGCCTGGGCTGACAGAATGCTCCAAGATCTCTACTTTTTTATTCTTCTCCACAGTCTGGAGTATTTCCAAGAGCTTGCTTTTGGTCAGTGTGTCATGTTCTTTTATTTTTGTACTTTTCCACATCTTTGTGTGTTTGTTAGGTCTACTTTCACTCTGAAAAGCCCCCTTTAGGACCTGAAGAATGACTAATCTGATGGATTCCTCACATGTGTGTGCTACTAACGTAGGTACAAAGTAAGCAACACCTGAAAAAGCACTTTTTGCTAGAGTTCTTCTGTTTTTTTTTGTAGCATTCTCTACATCTGTTGAGCTTCGCAGCACAGCCTCCCAGAGTTGTTGGCTTGCCTCGTCTCTTTGTATTGGATGCAATCACTTTATCTACTAGGGGGTATTCACCAAGAGGTATAATTGTCCTCACCTTATTCTACATGAATTTGACAGAAAACTGTCATTAATAAAAGTTGTTAGTCCATTTAAGAATAAAAAATATCTTTTTTATGCAAAATTTGCAGGGTTTTTTTCAGATATAATTTAGTTTATCCCTGTAAGGTTTCAACCATTAAGACCTGACAACAGTACCTGTTCTTACTTAAGTTACCAGACAAAAGAGAGGGAGAAAGAAGGTGCTTTCATTTTTGGAAAAGAGAAAATAATATACTGTAGTTAATTCTTCTTGCTAAATATCTACTCGTATATGTACTGTACGTGTACGTGTACGTATATGTAGTAGTACGCTTCTCTCACACTGACGTATTCAAACTAAGGTTAAGTAGTTGTAGTACATCTTTCACCCAAAGAAGTTATGCAGTAGTACTGTATAACCAAAACATTACACACCTCCTCCCACAGTTGAAAACCCCTGTTCGAAGAAGCATCTCTTCTTGCAAAGTCGTTTCTCGCGAATGGAGCGCATTTCCAATGAGGTCCTTCACTCCCCTCTCCCTCCTCCCGAAAAAGGTCTCCTTCTTAGTCAGGCAGCGACCCTCGCTCATTATGTATTTGGAGAACTGTAAATTTCCTTCTCACTTCCTTCCTTCCTCTTCTACTTGCACAGGTAGGCCTACTTTCATCACATGGTGGATCTTCTTTTTATTGTAGTCGGGCTTGCAAAAACTCCATGCTATACATAAGCACGGATGCTCAGTTATAAAGTGTTTTTTTTTCTTTTCCTTGCCTCTGTCAACCTCTACGTAGTCTGGTGTTGGTTATTTTAAAAAATCTCGGTTATTTTACAAGACGTGCTAATAACACCAATGTAAAGCTACTCAGTAGATCCGAAACTCGGATGTTTGGAATATTTATTCCATCTCTCGACAAGTCCCAATTATCCCACTATGACTGTACGCATTTCCAGACAACAAAGCTACGGGAGCGTCACAGTTTGAGGCGGAAGCTCTTCCGCTCCTTTGGCATCACCTGAGTGCAACAACGGATACAGATACATGTGCATCGGCAATCAATCGTCAATTCCAACGGTGAAGTATCATGTAGCATCATCAAAGCAGGCACCCCCCCTTCAATGGGTCTGGCATGGCCAGCACCCGGACCAGATCAATTTGCTCCATTCGATCACCTTCCCTCCCCACTCCTTCCCCCCTCTCCCACTTTCAATGCGGCCTAATGTCACACGCAGGCGACCAACAAGAAGAGGAAGAAGGAAGGGGGACGCGGTGTGCAGCCATGAACTTGGACCATGCGCCAAGAGATCCCTCCTGCCTTCGCCTCCTCCTACCTTTTTTCTTATCCCACGAGTATCTCGGTCTAAATATCGGGTTTGTTGAGAGTTCTCTGTGAGTTTTCTTGTGCATAGTGGTGTGGGTAACTTTTTTTTTAACTCTCAAAAGTTTTGAGTTAGATATTAGTTTTTTTTTTTGCTTCACGATGATGCAACAACACATGCGATGCACGAAGTTCTATCCTGCCCTTGCATTCTTTTTGCGGTGGGTGCTTTTTTTTCAAAAAAAAAGAAAAGTCTTGTGGTGTGACGTGATCCTTGCATTGGCGTGTGATTCGTGGGGCGTCTCTGCCAAGAAAAGAAGAAGATTCATTCCTGCTAAGAACGGCGAACACCATGAGGCGCCTTCAGAAGATGCCCCCCCCTCCTTCCCTCTTCCATGCAGTACAACCACCGCGCGCTCGCCAAAAGGAATAAAACTTTTTTGGTAGGAGGAGGAGGAGGAGGGGGAGGAGGAGACTGTGGCATTCGCGAAGAAGAAGTCAAAAAGAAGAGAGCAGGAGGGGGGATTATCAGGTGTGGTGACGAGTGACAATGAGCGTGGGAAGAGAATGGAGAAGAAGAGGTTGGGGCCCCATTTTCGGGCGGTGACGAAAAGACCAGAGAGAAGGTGAATTTGTGTACTGGAGTACTAGAGGAGGGGAAAAAAATAGTTCGTGATCATTCTCCATGTCGGATAAAAAAGACCTTTATCTTCTTGACTGGCAGATGGAGGCTTCGTAGTGAGCAAGAAGATCTTGAGGATCATCCGCTTTCAACTGACCGGAGATTGACCGGTGAGAGATAGAGAAAATAGTGAGTACCCCCAACCAAATTTTATCGAAGTGATATCCTAAGTGGGGTCTTTTTCCTCCGATCCACCCAAAGTCGTTTACACGAGTTGCGTGAGTTTAAAAGATATGGGAGTCACTTTTTTCTTTTAGAAACTGTCTAATTAAATTTGAATGCTGACCTTTATGAGAGTTCGGTCCGACGTGACCTTCAATTTAAATACTGCGTTTGCGCACTACGAACAAAGTTTTATTTTGTGCAGTAGGGTACAAATTTGATGCTGCAGCTAGAAGTGACGTCATTGGAGGATTTAAGAAAAACATCTCCTCTCCTTTTCGCTTTAATTAAAACAGTGCCTATTGTACATTCACCCCGGGTAGTTTGCAGCAAGCACCATCATGATGCTCCCCCCCCCCGTCCTCCTCATCGTTCGTGGGAGGAGCAAATGGCAATGCGAAGAAGGAGAAGAAGAAGGCATGAGAATTACAAACACGCATAACCACCAGGCACACGAGACTCCTTAACCAAAAGAGCCACAGCAACTGCGAAAGGATGAATAGGCACCTGTAAATGCGAAACCGAACCTTATTGTCTCTCGATCCCCCCCCTCTCTTCTTTCTCTTTGGTGTGTGCAGTTATCCTACTGCTACAGTACTATGTAGCGGAGTCATTTTCAGACAACCACACACAAAATTTGGAGCGGGCGCAACGGTGGTTAAACGGAACCCTTAACGAGAACACACACAAAAAAAAGATGCCTAGATCATTTTGGCAGGCAGGGAGAGGTCTATCTACAAGCAGCAATGTAGCAGGGTCATCCCCTCCCTTCCTCCTATCTGAATTTTTTGGCTGCAATTTGGACAGGGCCATTATCAAGAGGAGGAGGGCAAGGCATTCCAACAAAAGGTGGAGAAGAAGAGATACGCCACCACCACCACCACCACACCACCGCAACAGGGGCCCACCCACCTTCTCTTGCGACCAAAATCGGCCCTGCTGCTCCAATAACTTCTTCTCGCATGTCAAAGCTTTTTTTTTGCGCTGTGCAATGTGCCTTCTTCTTTTTTCGGGACAATAACTCACACAAAGGGACCAATCTCATGTTCGCTGGCGTCGGCGTCGGCGTCGGCCGAGTTGGGTTCGTTATTGCCCCCTCGTCCTTAAAAGCGCCCTCCTCCCTCCTTCTCCTCCTCCCCTTCCTCGTGACAAAAATTTCCAATTAAAGCCCACGCGACTCCTTCTCCCTCTTCTTCCTCTTCTGGTGCACTGCTTGCGTTGCGTGGCATTTTTTTTAAAAGAAGGCTAAGGAGGTTTTCAAAGAATTCAATTACCAAAGGGGAGACCCCCGGAGCATTTGGGGAAGGTTCTTGGAGGCCTCTTAGAAAAAAAGCGTCAAGAGTTATGCCTTCACGCTTTAAACCACCCTTTATGTTTGGGGAAGAGAAAGAGAAGGAGGAGGAGGGGAGGGTGAGGGGTGGGAGAGGGTATCGCGAATTTTGCTTTTTTATGTCGCCAAACGAGCTGTTTCATTCGTTCATTTTGGCATTTTACGACGGCGACGATGCCGACTTGGGCAAACAATGAATGTACTACTGAGGTGGTGGTGGTAAATTGTGCTTGCTGCTACACGTGATCGACTCAGTTCGAAGATGAGCGAAGAGGGGGGGGGGTGAGTGATGTTTCTTCTTGGTATGTGTGAGTGAGTTCACGTCATCAAAATGAGACGGGGTGTTCGTAACCCATCTCACCCCTCCTCCTCCTCCTCCTTTACCCCCAATCCCCTCGTGCGCAATTTACCGTTTTCGAGCAAAAAATGGTAGAATCGCCTCTTGCTTTGTTAACCTTCTTCTTTTCCTTCCCCCTAGGGATGCTCCTTCGAACAATGCCTTTCAGTCGCAATTAGGGGGAAGAAGGGAAGGATAGGGGATATTTGAGAGTCGTGTTGCTTTTTGGGGAGGGAGGGGAAGGATAAAGAAGGGGGTTTGCATAACATCCTGCTGCAGTTCGAGAGAGAGAAGGCTCAAACAAAGGTCACGGCTGTGTAGTCAGTCCTTCTTCTACCCCCCTCCCCTATCCCCCATTTTCATCCTGTTTCTTTATGGCATGGGTTTACGATAGTACGACCTGTCAATACCCAGATTTAGACAGAAAACTGGAGGAAGAAGGGAAGGAAGGGTAAGATATACGCAGCCAAATTATTCTGAGCCTCTTTTTTTTAGAAATTTTTAAAATCAACTTTTTTGGAGGCGCGGCTGCAGTTACAAAGCTGCTAATATGCCAGGCCATTTAAAATTTATTTCTCCATCCGCCTCGTAAATCAGTCAGTCGTTTCCTTAGTCACTCCCAGGAATTGATCCTGAGAGCCAAACACAGCATTTTTTAGCGTCCTCCTCCTCCTCGACTTCGTCTCCGTCTTCGTTCGATACGAAAATTGATGTGGGGAGGAGACAAACTGTCAGAGGAGCCGGCAATCAACTTGCAATCTCCCTCTCCTCCTCCTCCAGATCCGGAACTGATGAACGCATCAACACCATAGAGAACCTCTCTCACACATGTGAACTTGCAACAACGTTTCTCACGCATGATCGTTGTTGCTCCGCATTTTCGAACGGAAACAGTACGAATTTATTACTACTATATGTACTACGTACGGTACATTAGAGAGAGGGGGAGTGATTTGTTATGATTCGACATTTCTTCTTGCTTCTTCTCGTGCGTATCGCACTACAGGATGCCCCAGAAAAAAACCTACTTACGTTTGGCCCCTGTCCTTTTTAAACATGTAGTGTAAAGAAAATATGGTAGATAGACAGAAATTACGGTTGCTGATTTTTATTTTAACACCCTGTACGCCAGAGAGAGGAGGAGAAGGGAAGAGAGAGAAGATGTCAAGATAATAATCTTGACGCTCTTTTTCCCCTCCTCCTCCACCGAAACCGTGATATCTTGCGTACGTCGGAGGAAAGAAAGGGAGAGAGAAGTAACAGAGCTACGCACGAACAATCATTGCCTTCCTCATCTTTATCCTTAGCATCCATCCCGACGGGACAGCGAGAAAACCCGTGATCTTCTCTCTTTTTTTTTAGGGGAGGGCGGGTCGGGACGACTCAGGAGAAAAGAAATACTGTAATCTTTCTTCTCGTCTGATGAGACTCGCTCCGCAGCTGAGAAGACCATTTTGTATTTTTTACGCTAGGGCAAGCCCGCTGCAAAGAGAGAGAGAGAGAAGAAGAAGATTTTCTGGTACTTGGAGTCTTATTTAATTTTTGAAGAAGGCCGTTTACACACGACTTTTTTTCACTTTCCGTCACGAATGATGAGAAGGCTGGCTATTTTTAGAACCACCCATAGACACGCAGCCCCAGAATAATGGGGAAACATGCTTGTGACATTTCTATACACATGCCTTTTTGCTTAGGTCTTGCACGGGGTTAACAAGGATGCAGTACTAAACACCGATAGGAAAATTTGAGGGCACTTTTGAAAACCTGTAAAAATTTTAAGAGAATGTTTCAAAAAAGTTTTTAAGACATAAGGAGGAATGGGAAGGTTTTTTTTTGGCCCACAAACGAGGCGAGTCATGAAGTCATCATCAGTCTCCTCTAGCCCTCCCCTGCTCATAAGGAGTATTCCTTGATTAAAAGGAAAAAGTCTCACGTGATGGCAGAGGAGGGGGAGGAAGGAGGCAATCATGTTTCAATTACTGAGAAGAGGGAGGATTCTTCCTCCCCGATTGCGTTTTAATTAAAGGGTCGTGGAGGAAGATGGGGGGAGGGGGAAAGAAAAATCTCCCAGACGTCAGAAGTCTCTCTCTCTCTGTCGGAGTTGAAGGCTTTTCTCATCTGCGTTTTTCATTTCCTTCAATTTAAAAAATTTCCCTTTTTTGCAGGAAAAGGGTTTTTTTCATATCAACCGCATTTTTTGCACTTTTTTTCGACTCAGAACCTTCAAGATGCAAGAAAAAACCACCAAAAATCGCGCTTTAATCCATCAATGTCCCCTTCAAGTAAAAATGCACCCTTTGAGTAACGTACTCAAGCGAAGGAAAGCGAGATTTTTGTTCTGTTTCTTTTTCTTAGGTGTAGGGGGTGCCACCGGAGGGTGTGTTTTGACGAAAGAGGAGACTTAAAGGGGGTATAGAAAAAGGAGCTTGCAAGGAGGGAAAAACAAAGTCCAAGCTGCAGCCTCGTGGAAAAAAGTTTCAAGAAGAACCTTCTCAAGAGATTCCTCCTCCTGCTTCTTTCTCAACGAGCTTGAAACAGCAGATCTCTTGTACATACTTGGTTGGCTTTAAGAAAATAAGTGGCCCTACTTTTCTTTTTGCTTGGAGGAAAAGGGAGGGAGGAGGAGGGGGAAAGAAAAAAGGGAAGCAGGAAGGAAGCGATTTTGTCGAAAAGCAAATCAATTTTGGGGATCTACCGAAAGAAGGAGGAGAGGCGGAGCCTCCACCACACAATTCCAGACCTCTTCAACATAAAATCCTCTTTCTTATTTTTTCTCTTTTTCTTGAGCCATTTGACGTTCGTGAGCGCAGAGAAGAGAGCGATTTTTACAAGTCACAAATGACGACAAGAAAAGAGTCATGTTGGAAGAGAAGATTCCTTCTTTCTCCTTTTTTGTTTTTTCGTTCC
>JAAUYM010019941.1_pt1 | contig 12785 bp, 15 predicted proteins | sample 7278001 | NCBI WGS metagenome assembly JAAUYM01 (sample SAMN14350224, study PRJNA611818) | marine sediment metagenome | isolation source: surface marine sediment (1.8m) | place: French Polynesia: Moorea | collected 2018-08
TCCTCCTCCTCCTCCTCCTCTTCCTCCTCCTCCTCCTCCTCGTCCTCAAGGGGAGTCTCCATCACCGCCGCCACCTCTGGTGCCAGTACCTGCCCGTTTCCTCCTCCTCCTCCTCTCTCTCTCTCTCACCTCGTTATTCGGAGAATCAATGCTAAGTCAGGACCCTTGGCGCCCCCACCATATACCGTACACAACTACCCGTATACTAGTAGTATATATTACATCCTCCTCCTTTATCCCTTTTTTCCCTTCCTCACCTCCCTTCTCTTTCGCACCCAACTAACGTCGGGAGGAGAAGGGCCAAGGAAAGAAAAGGAAGAAGAAGGGAAAAAAGCTTTTTAAGTCATTCTCCTCCCCTTCCCCCTCCTCCTGTCTTAAGCCTTCGGCTGCTGCCGCCGACGCAGTATTTCTTGTCCCTCACATCCCCCTCCTCCTCCCCCTCCGCCTTCGAGAAGGCGGAGGGAGAGGGGGCAGAGAGAGAGAGAGACGAAAGTAAGCAAGTCCAGGAGAAGTAAAACAAGATCTTAAAAAAAAAATCGTATAGCATTCTCATATTAGCTTAAAATGAAAGTACTGCTCTTACAACTTTATTTACAACAACAACTTGACGACTATCAATGGAGTCGACAAGAACATGTCGGCGCACCGCTTCTTTTAGACCCCCGTGTCCGCCTCGGCCGTCAAACGGCAGACGAAAAAGAAGAATGAAAGGGCAAACTCATGTGACTATTGCTTCCCCCCCCTTTCTCTCTCTCTCCCAACTGCTTTCTTCCACACCGCAAAAAAAGGGTCTGTCCTTGCCGCCGCTGCCGCTGTTGCTGCTGCTGCTGCTGTTGGTGGTGGTGGTGAAGGTGGAAGAGGAGGAAAGACCTGAGATGGATGCTCCTCTTCCCTTACGTGTTTGTGCCCAATTATAACGCACAAGAATGAGTCGCCGACGCCGACCTTGACACCCACTGCTACTACTACTGCTACTGCTGCTGCTCCTGCTGCTGCTGCTGCTAGCACTTCGCATAGGTGGAACCGGCAACTAGGTAGTACATAGAAAGAGAATGTGAACATTTTCTCACGTCAGTGGCGAAATTTAGACACGAGAAATATTAAATCGCTTGACGTCAGGCGTCGCCTCACCCCTGCGTCCACCTATGTCCGCGCCGCCGACAGCCCGAGGGAGGCGGAGCTGAGGACGGGAATATGATGCTTCTTGTCCATCCCCCGGTGGTGAAAAGGGGGAGGAAAGGAAGTTGTAGGAGCAGCAGAGGACGAAAAAAATTGAGATTATTATCTTGAGTATGCAAAAATTTTGCATTCCCTGTCAACGTTTTTTTTTACGATTTCGCAGCACACAGTTTTGGGTTCCTTTCCCTTCAGCATCTCCCTATCTGGGGAATCGGATTGGCCATTGAGATCTGAGCAAGAAGAATCCTAAGCAATGAGGGCGCTACACATCGCCTAATTTCCTCCTCTTGGTCATTCTTCTCCCTAACCCCCCCTAAAGAGATCAACATCAACTACTGTACCACAAAGTTTGCATCCTCGGCATCGCCGCCTATTAATTGCTCCACCCTGACGTCCTTCGCGAACCCACCAACTACGAGTACTAAAATAATAAAATAAACAGTTGCAACAAATTTATAGCTTTACCTTTTATACCTTTTTGTGAAATACATTCGTTAAGGCATAATACTCGTACTTTATGCTACTACATGCAAAGGGAAAAAACGGTTTTAAAAATCTATCCTTTCCAGGTCCGAGACTTCCACGATATACCTCCATCTCACGCAACCTTTATGTAAACAAATAAATAAGGGAGGAGAGACATCGAAGACGCCCGCAGCACGGTGCAGCAGGACACGGAGAGAGCTCTCCTAAGCTTGACATTTTTTTTTCATCTACTAGTGTAACTCAGTTCCGGGCTGGAGATTCAGCTGTCGTTTGAGTGCCCCCCAGGAAGAGGAGAACTCGAGGACGGCGATGTCCGCGCTGTGCAGGGGAGGAAGCGGGACACTCAGGCTCCTCCTGGCCTCCTCCTCCTCCTCCTTGAGAAAGGCAGCCTCGTCGAGCCTCAAGCTGAGCGCACTTTTCTCCCGATGCCTGAGCACGAACTTGCCGTTTTTTCAGTACCACGACCACGCGGATAGACGGGGAGTAGTAGGAGGAACCGGAGGATGGGAGGAGTCGCTCCGGGGAGCAGGTGCGTCTGTCGGATCGGGATTTGAGGTTGGGACACGACCAGGGTGACCAGACCTCGAGATTTATCGCAAATTGTGCGATTGGAAATTTTTTTTCCTTGCAATTGTACCCGCTGATAAAAAAAAAAAAGGTGTGACAACTTGGCACGACGTTCAAGTGAAAAAAATGGTCGAGTTGATGTTTGTGTTTAAAATTTTGCTCTTAAAAAGTTTCTGGCAACACTGGACACAATCTATTTTTCTCTTTCTCTCGCAGGCGTTCGGTCGGAGTTCGGCTCCCGCCTCCGGGCGCGCGACTGGAACTCGGTCTCCCTGACGAGAGCCGAGACGGACTTCTACCGCCCGCGCGAGTCCGTGTCGGCCAGGACGCGGGAGGAGGTGGAGACCTTCAGGAGCGAGGCCGGCATCACCGTCGTCAGGGAGGTCAGGGGGGTGGACACGCCCAAGCCGGCGCTGGAGTTCGACGAGGCTGGTGAGGGGAGAGGAAGCACGGATATCTCACGTTCATGACTGACAAATCTTTGCTAAATTATGAAATTACTTAAAGCACAAGTTAGGTTGGTTGCCCTTGAATGTAAGAAAAACGTGATAAAAGTCAGTGTCCTGTGTTTTGCTCTTCCTCCTTTATCAAAGGAGGATTGTGGTCCCAATAGATGTATCCTAGGTCCACCACCACTGCGCAGGAGTACTGTAGTACTTCTACTACTACAGTACTAATATATTTTTTTCCCGACATGTCAGGTTTCTCAGAGCCTATCCTGCACGCCCTGCGCGCCGAGGGGTTTGATCGCCCGATGGCCATCCAGGCGCAGGGTTGGCCCGTGGCCATGTCCGGCCTCGACCTGGTGGGCATCGGCCAGACCGGCAGCGGGAAGACCCTGGGCTACCTCCTCCCGGCCTTCGAGCATGTGGCCCACCAGCCGCCGCTGGAGGCCGGCGAGAGCGGGCCCGTGGCACTGGCGCTGGCGCCCACGAGGGAGCTGGCCCAGCAGATCCACGCGGTGGCACGGAGGTACGGGCGCGCCGCCCCCCGGGTCAGGTCGGCCTGCCTCTTCGGAGGCGCGCACAGGGGACGACAGGTGCAAGACCTGCAGAGGGGAGCTCACTTCGTGGTTGCCACGCCTGGCAGGTAGAGAAACCCACCAAAGTGCCAGAATTTTTCAACTTTAGTATCTTTACCTGAGTCATAGAACACAAGTTCTCTTTGGTTTTGGGCGTTCTATTTGCTTCTTTCAGTTATTGTCTCACCAGTCAGCTCAAGAGTTCTTGTTTTCCCCCCCTTTTTTAAGGCTAATTGACCTGCTTGAGGCCGGCCACGCCCAACTCGACCGCTGCACCTACGTCGTCCTGGACGAGGCGGACCGCATGCTGGACATGGGCTTCGAGCCGCAGATCAGGCGCATCCTGTCGCAGGTGCGACCCGACCGCCAGATGCTCATGTGGTCCGCCACCTGGCCCAAGGACGTGCGCGACCTGGCCAGGGACTTTTTCCGGCGCGGAGAGTACGTTCACCTGAACATCGGCTCCATCGACCTGTCGGCCAACCACAACATCACGCAGCTGGTGGAGGTGGTGGATCGGAGGAACAAGGTGGAGAGGTTGTGCGTCTTCCTGGAGGACTTCTACGACAAGGCGGAGAGCAAGAGGGACAAGGTAAAAGAAAAGAAAATAAGCCATTGGCAGTTTAAATTATACCTACCTACCACCTACCTACACGACCGTACGCGCTGTGATTGCAGGTCCTGATCTTCACTGAGACTAAGAGGGCCGTGGACTTTCTGGACCGGCTGCTGTACAAGCGAGGGTTCCGCGTAAACGGCATCCACGGGGACAAGTCGCAGAGGATGAGAGACGACGCTCTGAGGGACTTCAGGTCTGGCCGGGTGCCCATCCTGGTCGCCACCAACGTGGCCGCGCGCGGGCTGGACGTGGACGACGTCAAGTGCGTGGTCAACTACGACTACCCGTCCTGCTCCGAGGACTACATCCATCGGATCGGGCGGACGGGCAGGAGGCACAACAGGGGGACCTCATTCACACTCTTCACCGAGGAGGACGCCAAGTAAGATTTGGCATCAGTGACAGCTGGAGTTAGGAGAACCCATCACTAAATGCACACTGGCGATATTGGTTGGGTAGGTAGTGTTTTTCAAATTTCCAAATGTTTTAATACCTGGTTATTCGGATATGTAAAATAGTGATTAAACCCCGGTAAGCAGCTGTATCTGGAAAAAAAACCCTTTTGACTAAAAATTTTGTCTGTCCTCTCCTCAACAGAGGCGCGAGGGATCTGATTGCCGTCCTGCAGGAGGCCAAGCAGGAGATCAACCCGGACCTGGAGGACCTGGCCCGGATGGCGTCGTCCGGCGGAGGCAAGAGAGACAGGCGGGACTTCCAGAGGCGGAGCAGCGAGGGAAGAAGCTTCAGGCGGAGGAGCCGGGGCAGGTACGATGACGACGACGAGGAGTTCGACTTCCGGAAGAGGAGGGCGGGGACCTTCAACACCAGGGACTTGTACACCAAGGACTACTGAGGAAGGCAGACTACCGCCTCCCTGTCTTGGGATGAGAGCTGTGACCCCTGTTTTTTTTCTTTCTTTTTTTGTAAACTGACGCTGGCTTATTATTCACTCAGACAGGAATGGGCGGAGATTTGGAAAGATTTATTGGATTTCCAATGGCAAAGAAGAGAGAAATGGAGGGGAAAAAGTCGCGTGTTGTCTCATTATTTTTCTGCAAGAGTATACCGTGTACATAAGTAGTGCTTCACCACCGAAGTCTTGGACTGAAAGGGAAACAAAAAAAACCTTTTTCATTAAATAATTTATATTTTAGACATCTGACAGTAATGTAAATTCGTCTGCGTAGCATATCTGTTTAAAAGTTATTAATATCAGTAAGAATCTCAGCTCGAGACTTCATAGTTTGTTACAGTCAATGAAGTAAATTTGAGAATAGTTGGTGTCATTTTGTACATAGTACATAAGATCTTTAAAGATATTTTAGAAGCTTTAAAACTGCCAACTTTTTTTCCAAGTCTCGAGACTTCTGTGACTACACATTGGACATCATGAATATTTCAGTCGTCTCGTGCAGTGGAAGTGGAGTTGAAAGCTTCTGCTGACTACAATTCTGCAAATTCTCTTTGCGAAAAAGTAATCCAAAGTAATCCAATAGTCTCCATAACTCGGTTTGAACTCAGGTTGGGGGGACAAATTTTAATTTTTCACCTTTCACCTACGTAGTACAAGGCTATGCTTAAAGAGCTCCCTCCTCTTCTCCTTCCTCCTTCTACACCTTGATACCTCAAAGGAAAAAAAAAACAGCCTTAAATATTTCACTCATGGTCTGACAGTCTTAAGCGGATTCCACCCTTTTCCGATCGTCATCAAAGATGCATCGAAAGGGATCTTCCAACATTCCTGCTATATCCAAGGATGGAGGACAAAACCAACATGTACGACCCTCTGGCCAACTTGTCCAGCCTCCAGAATCCCGATCCTTACCTGTTCGCCGACGTCAACATCAACTACGACAGCTATTCCGAACAGCTTGGGCCTCCGGACTATCGCCACGAGGAGGAAAAGGCGGCGGAGGAGGTGGTGGAGGTGGAAGAGAAGTGGATCCTCAAGCTGCTCAGCGGCGACGGAGGCGATGTCGACGACGACGCCACCTCCGTCAACATCACCCAGGTTCGCCTTGGCCTGGACTTTGAGAACGACGACGCAGCCTGGATCATGGCCTGCACCTTCATCATCTTCACCATGCAGACCGGCCACGGCTTCATGGAGTCCGGCATGTGCTCCATGAAGAACGAGGTCAGCATCCTGATGAAGAACGTGGTGAGCGTGGCCCTGGGCGGGATGGTCTTCTGGGCCGCCGGGTTCGGGTTGGCCATGGGAGAGGGCACCGGGTCGAACCCGTTCTGCGGCGGGCTCGGACACTTCTTTTTCTCTCCGGACGTCAACCGGGTCGGCTCGGGGGAACTGTACCTCAGGTGCAAATTAGTGATTTAACCTTTCCCGCAACCACTATGAGATAACTCCATGGCATATCTCTGACCAGGTTTTTCCTGCAAGTGGCCTTCGTCTCCTCCTGCACCACCATCGTGTCAGGGGGAATGGCAGAGAGGTAAAAGGATAGAAAACACCTTTTTATCTGAGCACCTGTTGTGAGCACCTGCATCTGCTTCAACAACCTGCTGTGAGCACCTGGCAAGAAACTGGAAAAAGTGTTCCCCCCCTCTCTATATCTTCGCAGGTGCAACATCAAGTCGTTCATGCTGTTCAGCCTGCTGAACGTGCTGACCTACTCGCTGGCGGCGCACTGGGTGTGGGGTCGCGACGGGTTCCTCCGAACCCTCGGGGTGGTGGACGTGGCCGGAAGCGGAGCCGTGCACGCGCTGGGAGGGATGGCGGGTCAGTCTCCCTGGGTGTGGAGGGGGATACATACGGTAGAGGACCTCTCAGGAAAAAAAGAGATATGTTTCTTCATAGAACAAGAAAAAACAAGAAAAAAAAATTGGCTGCTCACGACGTAAAAAAAAGGTAAAAATCTCAATTTAGTAAAGTTTCCCCCTTTTGTCAAAAATTTTAACACATACGTATACTACATGTACAGTTCAGCTACCTAGACCCTCAATTATTAGACACCTCAATTCAGTCATTTTTTTCTGAAAAACAAAATTCCCCCTCAGCCCTGGTGTCCGCTCTGATGCTTGGCCCGCGCCTGGCAGTGGAGAGGCAGCGCGAGCGGGTGGTCATGGGCAACGCGCAGAACTCGCTCATCGGCCTCTTCATGATCTGGTGGGCCTTCCTGGCCTTCAACTCCGGCAGCACCTTCGGCGTCACCGAGGACAAGTGGATGTTCAGCTCGAAGGCCACGGTGACCACCATGGTGTCCTCCTTCGGCGGCGGCTGCACGGGGCTGGCCGTCTGCTACGTCTTCTACCGCGGCCACATCAGGGTGGCCCACGTGCAGAACTGCGTGTACGCCTCCCTGGTGGCCATCACCGGCGGATGCTACCTGGTCACCACCTGGCAGGCCTTCATGGTGGGCGCCGTGGCCGCCATGTGCTGCTACGCTTGGATGGTGGCCTCCGAGCGCTGGATGGCATCCAGGTTGGAAGAATTTTATGAAAAAAAAACATGAACTCGAACACCTTGCCACTGTATGGACTGTAGTTAGTAAGTACTAGGTAGGGTCCTGTTTTTCTGGTTTCAGACTAGACGACCCCTGCTGCGCCTTCGCGGTGCACGGCGCGCCCGGGGCCTGGGGGATGCTCTCCGTCGGCATCTTTGCCAAGTCGGACCCCAGGATCAAGGCCGGGATGGCCGCAGACGGCGTACTCAGCGGGGGTGAGAATACGTATTAGTATAGACTTAAAAAAAAACTGCCACGTTACCTTCCTAGATAATTTGGGAAACTGCATTCATGTCTGTCTTCTTGTACCTATACGAGCACAGGTGGCTTCCGCCTGTTGGGAGTTCAGGCGCTTGCGGTGGTCGTCATCATGGCCTGGGGCGCCGTCGCCACCTTTGTCTGGCTCAAGGTCGACACTTCTGTCTTTCTCTAGGCAACTCAGGGGGTTGCAACCCCTTTCTTCACTTTTTGTGTACCATCTTATGCACCAGATAGGAGCGTTTTGGCGTACAACTTTGGTACTAAAAATAACACCTTAGTGTAGTATGGTATATCCACGTAGTACAAGACGTTACTATACATACATACAACTGCTGTGCTATTGTATCAATCAGTTTGTTTTTTAAAAAATGATGTGATTATTAGTTGGTCAACAACGTGGTTCCCCTCCGCATGTCGGTGGTAGAGGAGCTGCTGGGCGCCGACTACGCCGTGCACAACATTCTCCACCCGGACATCGGGGTGGAGGAGGCGGTGGCCATCCTCAGGGAGTTCCATGGGGAGGAGGACGTGGCAGTTGGGATCCAGCCGACGGGAAACAACCTCGGTCACATGATGTACCTGGAGGACAACTTCGCGGTCTCAGACTCCTTCTCCTTCGGGAGCGACACCGCCATCGACGCCGCCGCAGCCGCCGCCGCCTCCGACCGCGGTCGCCTCCGCCGCGCCAGCATCGGCCTCTCCCTCCTCTTCGGGGAGGAGGTCACCGACGAAGACGTGGCCGCGACCTTCGGCAAGGGCGGCGACGGCGGCGGCAACGGGAGGAGGCACCCACTACTCTCGTCCAATCCGAGGAGGTCCGAGCTGAGGGAACATTTGAGCTTCGAGAGGCACCTCTACATGCCCAGCCCGGCAGAAAGGAGGAATTGAGTCATGCTAGAAACGCATTGGGATGTCATCAACTCACACATATTCTATACTACTAGTACTGTACTATGTATGTACCGTAGCGTAGTGAGCGAGAGGGTCCTCTCGATCACCCTTGTGTGAAAATAAATTCTTAAATTTCGCTCCACCTTCACGCAGAGGTAGAATTGGAGGGAGGGATAAAATTTGGATGACTCTCCTCGGTTTTTAAGTCGCTCCTCAATCATTATTGATGACAGCAGATCGGGCAAGCAAAGTTGACGGGATCGATATACTAAGCCAGTTTGAGAGCAAGATGGCTCAGAGGAGCAGCTACCTGACAGAGGAGGGCGACATCAGGGAGAACCTGTCCTTCCCCAACGGGTCCACCTGGGGCGGCGGCTACGATGGCGTCGGGTACGGCAGCGGCGTGGACGTCGGCAAGGAGGTGTGGCAGTGGGACGACGCCACGTGGATCCTGGCAGCCAGCTTCATCATCTTCACCATGCAGACCGGTCCGAAGCTGTCGACGTTGCGGTGGTGATGTTGATGTGTCCAGTCATAACGCAGTTGAACTCTGATACTGTACGAGTATGGTAGTATGTACGTACTATCGTAGACAGGTTAAACAGTACTAGTACTAGTATACTACTAGCGCCACTCTAGTGTTACTAGCATAAAATACTAGGATGGACTGCTAGCATGTTACTAGGTAGCACATACAGCAGAGGTCTACCGTACTGTACTAGGTACATGCTGTGACAGGTTTTGGCATGCTGGAGTCCGGCATCGTCTCCCTGAAGAACCAGACGAACATCATGATGAAGAACGTGGTGGACGTTGTGCTCGGCGGACTTACCTACTGGGCCTTCGGATACTCGCTAAGCTATGGAAAGTCGGAGTACTCGAACAGCTTTGTCTCATTCGGAGGGTGAATATACGTATAACCAGAGATTCTGGACCGATGGGTCCCAACCCCAAAGAGTGAATTTTGTTGTTGTTTTCAGATACTTTGTTGATGCCTCCGGTGACGAGATGGGCCCGGTGTTCACCACCTTCCTCTTCCAGATGTCCTTCGCGACCACGGCCACCACCATCGTGTCCGGTGCCATGGCGGAGCGGTGCAACTTCAACGCCTACTGTCTCTTCTCCCTGGTGAACACGGTGGTCTACTGCCTCCCGGCGCACTGGCTGTGGCACTCCTCCGGGCTGCTCAAGCGGATGGGCGTGGTCGACATCGCCGGCAGCGGCGGCGTCCACCTGGTCACAGTTTTAAGAAAATGCAGTAGAACTCCAATATTCAGCAAAGTCAGTTTTCAACAGCAAACAACTTTTACTATAAGTTAGTAGTACAAATGTGTTTTATTCTAGCGGATACTAGGTACTTAGAAAATACTGTTGTGTAGCAAAAATTAATAACCTCTGTCCTATACTGCGTACTAAACTAACATAGTTTACTACATAGGTTGGCGGGTCCTCCGCGCTGGTGGCGGCCACCATGCTGGGTCCGCGCCTGGGTCGCTGGGACATCGATGGCGCGCCTCCCATGGGCAGCCCGACCTATGCGCTCACAGGGCTCTTCATGCTCTGGTGGGGCTGGCTGGCCTTCAACTCGGGAAGGTAGGAGGCAGGTTTGACCGTACTGTACTACTACATTGTACAACAGCATTTCTTCCCGTTCCGCAAAGCACGTTTGGCGTGACCGGCAACAAGTGGCGCCTGGCGGCGCGCGCCACCGTCACCACCATGGCGTCGTCCTTCGGCGGCGGGCTGGTGGCGCTGGCCTTCTCCCTGGCGCAGCACGGCGGCAAGATCGACGTCCTCTCCTCCATCAACGGGGTGCTCGGTGCACTGGTGGCCGTCACCGGCGGCTGCGCGCTCTACGGCGTGCTTGAGTCTCTGGCCATCGGCGCCGTCGGCTCATTCCTGGCCAACATCACCGACCCGCTGCTCGTCTACCTCAAGTGCGGGGATAACAAATACTTGGGGAAATCATTGGAGTATTTATAATTCAAAGGTCCTTAGCATTTTGGGGGATCGAAACCCACTCTGCTCCACAATGCTTTATTACGGTAGTGGAATGGGTCACTTGTAGGTACACTTTTTTTTTTCAATTCCTCTGACCAATCTGAAGACCCAGTACTTTTCGACACACCTTCGGGCCGCAACCCGCAGGTTGAGAACCCCAACCTGGTGCTACAACTTGTCTGCTAACTCTGTGTAAGGATCGACGACGCTGTGGGCGCCACCTGCGTGCACGGCTTCGGCGGCGCCTGGGGAATGCTGGCCGTGGGCCTCTTCGCCGCCAGGGACGCCGTCGAGGGCGGACAGTACAACACACACGACGGACTCATACACGGTAGGACCCAAAAAAAAAAGGTCTCAGTTACATACCAGCAAAGATTTGGACAATTCTGTTTTCTTTCCGAACTCTGCAAACAGACGAAGACAGGATTTTAAAAATGTGTATTAGAACTGGCAGAATTATCTCAAACATAGCTTCAAGTGGGGATACCCACCTCAGAGTTCAAGGGGAATAGCAATTTTTTTTTGTACTCTATCCTATATCTAGTAAAGCCTTTTTGTCATCGACTAACTATATCGAAGTTCAGTATTACTGTGACAGAAAAGTCCATCCATGTACGTACTACTACTATGAGAGTATGCTTTTTTGGTCCTTAGGTGGCGGCTTCTATCTGCTCGGTGTGCAGGCGCTGGCCGTGCTGGTGCTCATCGTCTGGTCCTCCACGGTCACCTTCATCCTCCTATTTGTAAGTGTGGAAAAGAAACACAATTAAATGCAAGATTTCCATTCTTATATGCTGGCATGCATTCTTTTTTAATACAGACTTTTTGTATGCTACTGCAGTCAAATCCACTTAAGCGGGAAATAAATAAGTTGAATGCCATTTAAATGTGACAGTTTTAGAGACACAGTTTAGAAACTGTTTTATAACTTTGTTTGGACAAGCAGGGATACCGGACGAGCGGGAAAAGTTTCCTTGCTACCGACCATTCTCACTTAAGCGGGGGTTCAACTTTACGACAAGTTGCAGAATTAGGTAGTTTAAGAATATGCAAATGTGACCGAAATGCGCAATGCACAATGTTAGCTAAACTGCAACACTTCAATTCCCACTTAAACAGACAAAAAAAAAACAAATTTCTCCTTCAACCAATCAGCTGATCAACAAGATCGTTTCGATCCGCATGTCGGCCCACGAGGAGCTGCTGGGCGCCGATTTCTTCGAGCACGGGGTACGCCAGTCCGGCGTCGGCGTCTCCCGCGCCGTCTCAGTCCTGGCGCACTTCCACCCATCCGTGGCGGACAGGACCGTGCTGCCCAATGCGGAGAACCAAGGTGGTGGCACTTCTGCTGTTAGCAAGCTACTAATATAAGAGCAGAGCCATGAACCATGTTTTTTCTTCCTTAGGACACGAGCAGTACATCGAGGAGCACTACCTGGGCGGGCGGTCCTACCACGTGGTTGACGGACGGGTCAAGATAAAGAGGAGAGGAGAGGAGGACTGAAAGAAGGTCCTAGGGAAGGAGGGGGAGAAGAGGAGAAAAGAGGAAGAAAAGGAGAAAGCTGCACATATCGCATATAGTACTATTACACACACATTCCCTATTTTAAAAAGCATTCCAAATACGTTCGTCTTGAATATTAAAAGATGATCCATCTGCTGTGGAAAGACAAAAAAAATTCTCGCAATGGGCATCAGGTCGCGCTTTAGTACACAATGGCTTCTCCTTTCCCTCACCGGAAAGTACTACTGTATGTGCACTACCCCCACCGTATTGACTCCGTCAAAAATGCGTCAGTTTTTTTTAGGAAATATGAATAGTATGAGGTTAGACCAACAGCTTTTCCTTGTTTCTACTAGTACATAAATCTAGGTAATTCATGGGGTGGAGTGGGTGGGTTGGAACTGAGGATTATTTGAGAGTGAGACTTAAAATCCTTAGACCAACGACAATTTGGGAGGGGTAAAACAGATTTGAGGTGAGATTTCGTGATCTCTACCTCACCAATATTGCACGGGACACAATATTGATCGGGACACACTGCCATGTAACAGAAATACGAAGTGGTCACGTAACCTTTAGCTTTGTTTGTTTGTTTTTAACTCCCGGACCTACTCTCAGATTTTGTCCCGGAGGGTCCCTAGCCCATTCCCGCCGTGGGGATTTGGGAGGAGTAGCTGGATTTCCCCCTCCAAAGCCTGTAGAGGAGGTCACAAGGAACTTGGCAATGCTATGCACAAGTAACTTGCAGTTCGCAGCCCACTCACCTATTTCAGATCTGGATACTCTGCTGGCCAA
>JAAUYM010142014.1_pt1 | contig 12784 bp, 14 predicted proteins | sample 7278001 | NCBI WGS metagenome assembly JAAUYM01 (sample SAMN14350224, study PRJNA611818) | marine sediment metagenome | isolation source: surface marine sediment (1.8m) | place: French Polynesia: Moorea | collected 2018-08
CCCCCCCCCCCCCCCCCCCCCCCCCCCCCTGGGGTAATTTGCAATCTCCCCTACCAATCATGTTCTCCTTCATGTACTCGGTCTTGACGGCGCCCGGGTAGAGCGCCACGACGGAGACGCCGGCGCCCCTCAGGTCGACGGCGCAGTCCGCCGCCATCCTGTCCACGCCGCACTTGCCCACGCCGTAGCTCACGTTGAACAGGTACCTCATCCCGCCGAACGAGGAGATGTTCACGATGAGGCCGCCGCGGTTCTTCGCCATCATCCTGCAGTTGTTCAAGTTTCGATTTTGAGAAGATTGATTTAAAAAAAGATTTGCTTTTGTCAACTTAGTATTTTAGGGAATCCCTCCTTACTTTCCCCCGTAGGCCGAGCATATGTAGTGTCCCCTGAGTCCCACCCCGCAGCTGACGTCCCACTCCCTGACCGGGTCCGTCTCGTAGAACTTGGGGCCCTCCAGGCCCTTCACGATGTAGTCGATCCCGGCGTACACGTTGTTCACCAAGACGTCCAGCCTGGAGATCATGCAGTATGTACTTGTACCTACAAGTTTGATTATTCGACTGATGTTGATTGTAGTCCCCACATACTACCTTCCACTGTTCTCCCTCTCGATCCTGTCGAAGAGCGCCTTGACCCCGCCGTCGTCATTGTGGTCCAGGCAGACCCCGACCCCCTTGCCCCCTCTCTTGCCGATCTCTGCCACCACCTCGTCCAGCTTCTCCTGGGTCCTGCCGGTGATGTAGACGGTGGCGCCGGCCTGGCCCAGCTGGACGGCGATGCCACGCCCGATCCCCTTGGTGGCCCCGGTCACCAGGCAGACTTTCCCCTTCAGATTCGGCGTCATGTTGGACTGAGCGCGGTCAGCAGCGTACTGAAGTTACCAGGTACAAGTGCAACTGTCTCCTCGGCTTATCTTTCCCCGAGTTTGAGATCAGAGCTTGAAAGGATACAATGATACTTGAGCCACTTGTTGACACTCATCCCTAGCAACGAGACAGTTTTGTTGTACAAGAGCACCGGAGACACTTGAACCTTGCCAAAGCAAAGAGATGAGGGAGTGATTGTCGTCAGGTACCCACTTTTCTTGTACCGTATACTAACTACTCCTTTTCTAATGATGACTTCTTCGCCATTTAATTGGCAATGTACAGTAGTAAATAGATAACCTCTTTTGCTTGGCTTCCAGTACATATATGCAACTTTAGCTCCTCAGAATTTGTATCCGGCAAAGTAGACCATCCACAGGGGCATCCGGATAAAGTTGGGCACCCACTCAGCGAGGCTGAACCACCCGCTCATGTTCAGGGCCTGCTTCAGGGTGCGAAAACCGTGGACCTGGGGGAGGAAAAGGAAAGGCACTAAGTCCAGCACAACTTTGCACAACTAAACTCATGGTGTTTCTCACCCCGCCGTCCAGGTCTCTGAAGCCGTACTCATAGGCCAGGTCGGGAGTGAAGAGGACCCGTCCGGACTTGGTGGCCAAGACCTTCCTCGGGTCGTCGGCTGCCAGGTGTGCCACTGCCATGCCGGAAAATTCCACAGATTCCGGGTCTGCCTTCTCCAACCTCTTGACGTCTAGTGGGTCCAGGTTGTCTCTCCTGCCACCGTCTGGTGTATGGTAGAGTGCTTGTCAGTTCAGTCTTAGGTGTTACTTGTCATTGGTGACTCACCCATGATGTTGGTCTTCATGTATTCGGTCTGGACAACTCCTGGCCATAGTGAGACCATGGAGACGCCATCACTCTTGAGCTCCATGGCACAGTCAGCTGCCATCCGATCCATTGCGCACTTTCCCACTCCATAGCAGACGTTGAACAAGTACTGGAGCCCTCCAAAAGAAGAAATGTTGACAATGAGCCCACTTTTCCTCTTGGCCATTATTCTGGGTAAAGGACAGAAATTGATCCTTACTTGCCTTAATTTTGCTGAAACATTTGTTATTACCTTGCAGCATAAGTGGCACAAATGTAGTGTCCTCTCAGTCCAACGCCATTGATGGTGTCCCAATCCTTGACCGGGTCCATCTCATGAAACTTCTTGCCCTGACACCTCACGATATGGTCCACAGCCGCGTAGGCGTTGTTCACCAGTACATCAAGTCTAATGGAAAGTATGCTAACCGATCATGATGACACAAATTCCACATCAAATTGGTCAGTTCAGTTACGTACCTCCCGTTGTTCTCACGGTCAATCCTCTCAAACAGCTCCTTGACTTGGTCATCCTCTCCATGGTCAACGCAAACTCCGACCCCCTTGCCCCCCCTCCTCGTGATCTCAGCAGCACATCCGTCCAGCTTCTCCTTGGTCCTCCCCGTGACGTACACCTTTGCCCCGGCTTGTCCCAGCTGGACGGCGATGCCACGGCCGATGCCCTTAGTGGCCCCGGTCACCAAGCACACCTTCCCCGTCAGGTTCGGCGACATTTTTGCCTTGTCATTTGGGTGCCAACAACTGGGAGGAGCGGGAGGGTGACGCAAGCAGCGTGTAATCTCCTCTGTATTTACAGTCACAGACTTAGATAAGCCTTGAACACATTGAACCTGAAGTGTCAGCTGTGTTGACGTTTCTGGACGGGATTACGGACGCTAAGCATGTCTACCGGCACATGTACTACTGTACAGTCGTCATTGCAAATTCTGCAAGGAGGAAGAAGACACTCGGGATTACAAAAGTGAAGCTCGGATCGATGCTATCCTCTTTCTCCCTCTCTCTCTCCTCTTTTTTTTTTTTACTACGCCTGACTTCACATCCAAGCACACTTCTCTCTCTTTCTCTCCCCCTCTCCGTCCTCTCATCCAACCCCTTGAATGCCATTATAATTAGAGGGGGAAAGAAGAAGAGAGGAGGGGAGAGGGAGAAACCGAATCCTGTGTCAAGTGCGCTCCTTCTAGAGAGAGAGAGAGAGACTAATGGCAGTGATCCACCTCCTACTTTTCCCTTGAGGCAACTCAGAGGAGAGACGGACCCAAAATTCAAATGAGGAAAGAGAGAGAATGAGATCCAATTACGCCAGAGACACCTTCCATCTGCATTTTTTGAGAGACGAGAGGAGGAGGAGGAGGAGAGGGAGGTCTCATCTCCTTCACGCCCATCCGTCGACTGAGAAGCAAGAGAAACCTGCTGTGTGTGTCATTGATGGAGTGTAGGGGAGCCTGATGGGAAAGACAATGAGGCGGCCGCGGCAGCTGGATAGATGTTCGCACACTGCTTTCTAAATCAGTGTAAAAAAAAAGCACACAGACACACACACACACGCATGTGGTTTTCCCTGGAGAGCAGAGGGCGGAAAGAGTGAAAGCTCCAACCGTCAAACTGACTGATGAGACTGGAGAAGAGAGAGAGAGACACGACATCAATCTTTTCATCTGCAGCAGCAGCGACAACATCAGGCCGCTTAATCCCCATTGCGCGTTGAAATTTCGAAAAAAAAGACTAAAAAAAAGATTCCCCTCGCTTCAGATGAGGCAAATGAGGTGGAATTTTTCCCCCGCGTCGCTTTATTCACGTCTGGTTGGAACAGGTCCCAAAAGGATCTTCATAGATGATGCCAGAGAGATAGTACTTGGTTTTTTTTTACCCCTGAAGTTTTGGTCATCATCAACTTGCAAGTTACAAAAAAAGGACGCTTTGTTGAGCCGTCCAAAAAAAAAAAGATACTGACAAGTTCACTTCTATGCATTTTCATCGTAACATGTGCCTAGTGGAGTACAGACTTGTTCTCCACTTTTTTTTAACCGCCGCCGCCGCCGCCGCCGCCGCCGCCGCCGCCGCCGCGGGCGATGCAGACGAGGGGAGGCTTAAAAAAAAGGAAAAAGGTTGTGATGCTGGTGAAACAATCTCCCTCCGTTAATGATGTGTGTGTGTGCGCAGATCCGCTGACGACGTGACCCAAGATTCAAACTGCTCCTCTTGCTGACAGCAGGAGCATCGCGGTCTTGGAACCCAATTTTTTTCCTCTCCTTGTCGTCACTTTTGCACGAGAATGCGCAAAGCTCTCAAAGAATTCTCTTCCTCACCAATGCGAGTCGCTCTGAACTCCCTCTCCCCGTTGCTTGTCTCCTCCTTTTTTTTCTTTCCTTTCCTCCATCCCTATAGCAGAGGATTACCATGTAATTACACGGAAGGTGGCGGCGGCGCTGCAAGCAGATATGATGATCCATATGAATACTCACCCGCCTTCCCCTCCCTCCTCCTCCGCCCGCCGACACCATAACATTAGGACAGATTGCTCCGACGTTTTTGTTGGTCGGGAAGGAAGCGAGAGAGAGAGAGAGAGAAACCGTTGGTAAAAAACATAATGATCAGGATTTTTTTTTTGCAGAAAAGCAGGTTCACCAAGTTCTTTTTTTTCTGTGTAATCCAGTGTCGTGTGCGGAGGGTTTTTCTCCATCCCCTTTTGCCGCTTCCCTCCCTCTCCTTCCTTTTCATACTCGTCGTATTGATCAGCCTCATTGAATTCTCTTCTCTTCTGTTCATTTTGTTTCGTTTTCTCTCTCTCTCCCCCCCCCTCCCCCCCCCTTTTCAATTGGCTTTTCCCCTCTTCTCCCCTTCTCTGACATCAACTGCCCATATTTTTCCATGTTTTCCCTCCTTTTCATTTAGTGGAAAAAAGGAAGGAAGAAAAAAAACCGGACAAAAAATCGGAATTTTTCCATCTGTACAAACTCTGAAGCAAAGTCAGGTCATGGAACGCAACGAGTTGTTCTTGTTGTTGTTCTTGTCGAGACAAAGTTCATCATCTCTGGATACCTACCCCAATCTGTTGACTGAAGTGCCATTTTTAGCTGCAAAATGGCACTTTGTACACCATGTTTATTAAAAAAAAACTTGCCGACACTAAAGTATTTGTAATATGGCAAAATGGTCAAGTTTTAAAAGTGAAAGACATTATATCAAAAGAGGTTAAAATACAAAAACTTGTACATACTGTAGACAAAACATATTCAGATGAATTATGTTTTATTGTGAAGGGAAATAAGCATTCATTCTTTAATGAACACGCTGTAGCTCCTTTTTCTTTGGTCTCTTAACAGAGTCTGTTCTTGTTAAGCACGTAAGAATTAGAGAGACTGTGTGGTCTGCTAGCACTCCAGAGATATTTCTTCTTTTTTCTTTCTTTGTCCCTGGATGAAAATGGGGCGGGATGTGTGTGACAAAGGCGCAAATGGAAATGGCGATAATGCCACTTTATGGGCACATTTATGAGGGGGCCAAAAAGGGGTTTACTCCGGCTCCATTATGTAATTGCACATTAGGGAATGAGAGAAAAAGAGAAAGTCCATGAATAGGCAGTTTATGGTCACCACACGTTTAGCCACTTTGGCAACTTTGGCAACTTTTTTGAAGATTTTTTTCAAGTTTCGCCTTGTACACGTACCATTTGTACCTATACTGTACTACGTAGGCAAAAAGTAATTAATGTCAGGTTACAATGGTATGTACCTATGTACTACCTATGTACATACATTAACGACAGAGGCAGTCATGGCCTTAACCATCCTTTCGTACTGAATAAACATAGGTAGTACGTAGAACTTGCCAACAGTAAACACATAGTAGATAACAAAAATAGTTTCAAATGTGTACAGAGCATACCCAACCACCAACAGTGGTATGCAAAATGGAAGCTCACTTGGAATATATTGCTACAGTTCTTGCATATTTGGCGCCGATTTGTACGCTCAGTCGGTGTTTATTAAAAATTTCTGCATTGGAGCTCAGTCGGAAGTTTATTAAGGTTGCGTTGTTGGTTGGGTATATCAAGTTTGAATCAAACAAACGTTGTAGAGCAAATGTACATTTCAGTTTTCTTTTTATGACTATGTCCAGTGGGTGCGGTCTTCTTTGCTGACGTTGTTGGTTAGTGAATAAAAATGGGATACACCCTGGTGGCTTTTCTTTTTTAAGAATTCTTTGTTAAAAGGAGTCGACTCCAAAGAGGTGTTAAAATGCACTTCCTCAGGAAAATGTTTCTGGCAATAGCATTCTTGTTGCTGTCTGTCTGCTTCTGTCTGCAGGCCTATGGTAGTGTGACAAAGTTTATTCAAGGCATGACCACTATGGCCTCCACCATCAAGCGGGGAGAAAATGGTGATGATGATGACCGAGGCTTGTGGATGCCAATTTTGACTGTCTGTCCTGGATATCGACCACAGGTCACTAGGGACTTTGTAAGGAGACGCATCCAGCACCGCTGGCCTCTTCCCTCTTACTTTGATCTTCATCCTCAGAAAGGTACCACTGTATAGCATGTTGTGCTATACTTACTGTGCACGTAACCATCCTCTTAGAAGTGCTTGTAAGAATTGCTTCTCTTCATGTAGAAAAACTTTTGACAAAAAATGAAGTTGCGCACTGGTGGAAGAAGGAAATGACTTTTGACTTATCTGATATTGTAAAATGGGTCGAGACTTTTGGCTCAGCACAAATGTTAAAGAACTTCTCACAAGAGAATGGAGCTGGAAATTATGGAATCCTAAACGTGGAGGAGACTTCTTCAAGTCTGGGAAGATGTCATCTTTTCAGCTTCTCTACAAAATTTCTGGTTAAATGAATCACATTGAAATTTTAAGCTCAGATATGTTATCACTTATCGTGTAGTAAAATATGTTTCTTTTTTTGCAAAGGCTGGTGACACCATATTTTTTATCTTGGATATGAGCCTTCTGGAAGGGAGAGATGTAGATTTCTTGATATTCCATCAGGGTGCAGAGCTGGGGTTGCAGGGCAACTTCTGGACAGAGGAGGCAACAAACACTCAATTCAAGAGAGGCCAGGTTATGTCCATTACATAACAGTAGTACATGTAAACACGTCCTTGTGTGCAAACATTTAGTACAAGTCTGAATATGGCAGCAGGAATAAGGAAAACCGCAGTAATTGCGCACTCAACCTCAAAAAGGAGGCTGTTATTGGTGCTATGAATACAATTCTATTACTGCTTTAGCAGATCTGATTGTTAGCGCAAAGAAAAGCAGGTATGTAGCATCTTCAAATGCTAAGATTTGGTAGCACACGTACTGAGTGTTAGCTTTAAAATGTGTGTTTCTCTCAGAAGGCAAGTGCCAAGATTTACATAGTAACTAGATGGTAACAAGAAGTTAGTCAGCCACTGACTGCAACATTCTTGTACCTTTAGGCATGTAGGAATTCCTGTAGAAATTTTGTTTCTTTATTTCAGACATATGATATAGCCTTAGAAAAAGGGGAAACCTACTTGAAGCAAGACAACAGCATGGAGAGCTGTAGGGACTATACACTACAAGAGAGACGGGAATGCATCAGTGGCTGGGAGTGGAAGACCTTCTTAAATATGTCCTGTCCTAGGCGTAAGTGCTGCCAGCCCTCCTGTTGCTTTTACAATAACTAGCTAGCACTTCGCTTTTTTTTAGTTTGCACCATCCCACAAGCACGTATGATCATAAAAGATGTCTCCATGGAGGATTGCTTCTCAGAGGAAGACATAATGTGTGTATCCACTGAGTACAAGAAGATCTATGGTAGACAGATACACAATGAAATAACTGGCTGCCCCTCAGCGTGCAGGATCCCATCAATAAATGTTAAGATCAGGGCAGATGCCACCAGGGACCAAGGAAATTACACTCATGTTTATGTCAGTTATACCACCACCAGGGTAATGGTTAGTGAGGAGTATCAGCTCTTTGATTTTGGTGCAATAGTGGCTGCAGTAGGTGGATCGCTTGGACTTTTCTTGGGCTTTTCTTGCTGGCAGTGTCTCAAGACCATGGTCAGAACATGTGAAGATCTCAGGCGAAGAAACAAAAAGGTCGTCTTTATACCATAATTTCTTTTCTTCATTCTTTAAATCGCTCTATTTAGACAATCTCAAGTTTCAAAATTTGTGGGAGCTGTTAGAAAGCAAGTCCTTGCCACAAAAATAAATGAGATGACCATTCGGAGTTAATACAGATACCGTGCATAAACTCAATTTTTCTTTACAAATATAATGTTGGTCAATTTATGAGTGTCTGCTTAAAATAAAACTCTTTTTTTACATACCGAAACCAGTTTATATCAGTTTGCCAGCAAACTCATCTCATCAATGTGTAGCAGTATAAAAAGTGAGTGCAAGACTGCAGTCCTTTAAAAACTATGTAACGCCCTGGTTCTCTGTACTCTTTTTTTTGACAAAGCAGTTGTGAAGTTTAAAAGGCAATAATTCTCAAACTGTGCGAAATTGTGCAAATGTAAAAGGGAAAGCCATCCTTCATAGCAAACACAAATTATAATAAATAGTAGTTGCGGCACCTTTCCTTGGTTGTGTGTTTTAGTCCAATTATTTTGTGGGAACCATCGGTGAATAGTGCTGCAGTATAACATCGTTTACAGTGAGTTAAAAAGGGCATAAATATGGGGATTGTCAGAAAGTCCTTCTTGGTGCTAGGATTTCTGGTTTTGTGCTTCTGCTTCTGTCTCCATGTTTATGGCAGTTTGGTAAAGTTTGTTCGTGGCATGATCACCATGGCCACCACTGCCAGATGGGGTGAAGATGATAATGACAGTGATAGAGGCCTGTGGATGCCTGTGATAGCTGCCTGCCCTGGATACAGACTTCAAGTTACCAGAAATGTAATTAAAAGACATCTTCTAAATGCCTGGCCCCTTCCCTCATACTACCACCTCCACCCTGAAGCAAAAGGTGCACTTTAATTCTGCGGATTGGTTAGCACGTGGGCTAATAAGTTTTCTACATCCATGTCTCGTAGGTAAATTATTGACTGAAGAGCAAGTCAAGAAATGGTGGAAAGAAGAAATGACTTTTGACTTACAGAGCATACTAAAGTCAATTTCAGTTTATGACTCTACTCTTACTTGGAAGGATTTTATACCAGAGAATGGTGCAAAAAACTATGGCATACTTGACATAGAGGAGACCTCTTCAAGCCTAGGAAGATGTTATCTATTTAGATTTTTAAAAAAATTTCAGGTAAAATCTAGTTGACTGATTAGATATATTGTAGCAGTTGATTGGACTTAATAGTTTTCTTGTTTGACACAGGCTGGTGACATAGTTTATTTTACCTTTGATTTGAGTGCTCTGGAAGAAAGGACACTTGACTTCTTTATCTTTCAAGATGGTGCAGAACTGGGCTTGCAGGGCAACTTTTGGACGGAGAAGGCAACTAGTTTGCACCTAAATAAAGGCCAGGTCATAACATGATCTTCATTTGGTCTTTATGCTTGTAGTGAAGGTTTAGTAGAGACTGGTAGCAAGATAAGCAAAAGATGTATGAGGAAATAGGTAGCTCCTTATGTTGCTTTGGCATGATTGAAATATTCGAAAGAGATCCGTTTTGGTCTAGTGAAAAAAATGAAATATTTCATGGAATTTACTGACGTGTAAAATTGTACAGATCGGGCATGAACTGTGCATGTTTGAAGCTCACCGTAAGTGTTTTTAGGCATATGATTTTTCCCTGGAGAGAATGGAAACCTCTTTGAAACAAGATGATGTCAAGTACAGAGACTATACCATCAAGGAAAGGTGCAGCTGTGTCAAGGCCTGGGAATTAAAGCAGTACTTAAATATGTCCTGTCCGAAAGGTAAATGTATCACTAAGTAGGAATTAAAGTTTGGACCTTTACATGGATTACTCCTTGTTTTCATGTCATAGTTTGTGCGGTTCCTCAAGCTTCTTTGATCATAAACAACGTCTCCATGGAAAGCTGCTTGTCCGAGGACGACATGTTATGTGTTTATTCTGCATATTGGTACATGTACGCTATGCAGATACAGAGTGATAGGACTGGATGTCCACCTGCATGTCGGGTTCCATTTACAAACATGGAAATCAGGGCAGACACTACCAGGGATTTTGCAAATTACTCTATGGTCTATATCGCTTATCACACCACCATGGTTATGGTCAGTGAGGAGTACAAACTTTTCGACTTTGGTGCTATTGTGGCTGCAGTTGGTGGATCACTTGGACTTTTTCTTGGCTTCTCTTGCTGGCAGTTTATCAAGTCCGCAGTCACAACCAACTAAAAGCTTGGACAAGAGAAATTGAAAAACTATGGTGTTTTTTCTAACTCTCCATAAGTTTCTTTTGCAAATCTCAGGTTTTATGTCTTCTGTATGTTTATGACTTCTAAGTTTAAGATTACTCAAGCGAACTGTCACTGACAAGCAGAAATTTTAGTCAATTGCCACTTCAGTGATACTAGCAAATAAACTACGTACACAGACAATCTTGTACTTTATATTCATGAGTCTCTGTTTTGGCGAACTGCACAATGGTAGAGAGAGTACTTCAGGCATTTTATTTTTAAAGTCTTAATGTGTACTTTGGGAGGGCGAGTCGGTAATGAACAGAAGGATATTGGACTTGCTTTAAGCGAAGTTACAGGTAGGTGTGTGTCCTTTTTAAGTGTTTGTTTAAGTCTGATGAAGCATTGGCTATGAGCTGTAGAGTTATTATGTAAAAGCGCTACACATATACAGTATTACACCCCCCACTTCAAGAGAGGAGTCCAGTGTCTGGAGTAGCAGAGAAGATGATATTCAAGAGAGTCTTTCTCACAACAGCCTTCCTGGGCTTGGCCATCTGCTTCTGTCTACAAGTCTATGGCAGTGTGGTAAAATTTCTTCATGGCATGACCACAATGGCCTCCACTGTCAGATGGGGTGAAGATGATGATGACAGTGATAGGGGCCTGTGGATGCCAATGATGGCCGCCTGTCCTGGATACAAGTCTCAGGCTACCAGAAAACTTATCAAGCGACATCTTTTGAATGCCTGGCCCCTTCCTTCTTACTACCACTTTTATCCTGAAACAGGTATAAAATTAAATATGTTGCGTATGGTACATAAATGTGCCAGTACCCAGTGTTTTGAACTAATGACACAGTTATGCTTAGCAGAAATATTGACTGCAGATCAAGTAAAGAAATGGTGGCGAAATGAAATGACCTTTGACATGTCAGAAATTCTAAAGTCAGTGAGAATTGTCAACACTGTTGAAGGCTTGCAAACTTTTACTCCAGAATCTGGGGCAGGGAAATATGGTGTGCTTGATGTTGAGGAGGCTTCTTCAACCCTGGGAAGATGCTATCTTTTTAGGTTCTCCAGAAAATTTCAGGTTAATTATAGAGTTACTAGTATTTTATACACACACACACATGCATTTCTACTTTATGTTGCTACTTTTTTTGCAAGACTAATGACATAATCTATTTCATCTTTGATTTGAGCTCATTGGAAGGCAGAGATCTCGCATTTTTCATATTCCAAGAGGGTGCAGAATTAGGATTGCAGGACAACGTCTGGATGGAAAAAGCCATAAACTTGCACCTAAAGAAGGGCCAGGTGAAATCAAGTTATAGGTAGTACCATGTATCTGTGCATGTACTGTATGTACTACGTACGTACTGTACAGGGGTTGCCAACTCCCACATTCCGTACCAAAAAAAGCAAATAACTGATATGTTTCAATTTTTTCTAGCTGCAAATGTCGTAAAATATATTAGCTCTTTGGCAGGTTTTTGGAAAAGTTGTAGGAAAAGCTTGCAAAACGTCATTTGCCCTGCTGTGGTAAACAAAGCCATAAATCTGTGTCAAGCCTATCTAGTCTATCTAGTAATCTTAGTAAAATGGCTACTTTAAAGGCCTACATAAGACTCAGTAACTTTGTTTCTTTATTGGCATACGTCTTTCTGAGTGTTGGCAACAACTACTAAATATGTAGAAACAAATGAAATTGCCAGGTAGTCAGTTGTTTTCTGTACCATGAGCAACATAACAATAACAATAACATCTTGTGCTTTTAGGCGTATGATTTTCCTGTGGAAAAAACAGAAATTTATTTGAAACAAGAGAAGTGCAGAGATTACACCATAAAAGAGAGACATCAATGTGTCAAGGATTGGGAGTTGAAACAATACCTAAATATGTCATGTCCAAAAGGTAGTGTGTCCTGCTGAGGATAGGTTTAAAGTTCGAGCAATCTCTTGTACCACTCCTACGTGTATGTACGTTCATGATGCTCTTTCTACGTACACTGTAGTTTGTGCCATTCCTCAAGCCTATTTTATCACAAGAAATATCTCTATGAAAAGCTGCTTGTCAAAGGAAGAAATGTCATGTGTTTCTGGCACCTACAGGAAGATCTATACTACACAATTAGACAGTGAAAAGATGGGCTGCCCACCCGCTTGCAGGACGCCAGCCACAAATGTAAAGGTTACGGTGGACAATACCAGAGATGGTGGCAACTACACGCAAGTTTATGTGAGCTACTCCACCACCATGGTCATGGTCAGTGAGGAGTACAAACTCTTTGACTTTGGTGCCATCGTGGCTGCGGTCGGGGGATCGCTAGGGCTTTTCCTGGGCTTTTCCTGCTGGCAGTTTATTAAGTCCGCGGTCAGGACATGCCAGGAATCCAGACCAAGAAGCCAAAAGGTCATTATAGCTTAATTTGCTTCTAATCTAAGCACGTCGGAACACAAAAGAAACTTTACTTAATGTAGCACCACACCGCAAAAATAAAGTTTGAGAACGTGACTCTTCCTGCTTATTCTCGTGACACCAACAGTTTTTTTTCCATTGAATTTATTTCACACCGCGTCACTTTCGCTCAATTTGACGACCTCGCAATTGGTCCTTCCGCCGCCATCCATCGAGACCAGGGGTCGCCAGATATGAGAGCCTCAAAAAAAGTTTCCCAATCAGAAACGGTTTGTTTTGGGGGGGGGGGGGGGGGGGGGGGGGGGGGGGGGGGGGGGGGGCGGGGGGGGGGGGGGGGGGGGGGCG
>JAAUYM010068848.1_pt1 | contig 12782 bp, 8 predicted proteins | sample 7278001 | NCBI WGS metagenome assembly JAAUYM01 (sample SAMN14350224, study PRJNA611818) | marine sediment metagenome | isolation source: surface marine sediment (1.8m) | place: French Polynesia: Moorea | collected 2018-08
CCCCCCCCCGCCCCACTGACCGAATGACCTGCTCCAGCTCCTTCTCGGTCAGTTTTCCGTCTCCGTCGACGTCGTAGATCCTGAAGAGGAAGACGACCTTCTCCCCGGGCTCCTTCCTGGCGAACTGGTCCATGGTCTCGATGAACTCCGCGGCGGAGATGCGGCCGTCGCCGTCGCGGTCGAAGATGCGGAACACGCGCTCCACGAAGAAGCTCTGAAATCACGCCGAGTTGGGGAAACCAAAGTGATAAGTGCATGATGCATGAATTAATATTTTTCTTTTTTTTCGAAACCGAATTGTGGAGCGCCCAATTTTTTGGTGTAATTTGGCCAAATTTTGGATGAAAGCCATACCCTACCCATTCTACCAGTATGCCCTACTGTACCACAGCTACGTTTGAAAGAAAAATGCGTACTAGTACAACTTTGGCAATCACAGTGGTAAATATTCACTCTAAAGTGAACTTACGTTGTTGGTTGGCATGATCCTCTTGAAGTCCTGCAACGAGAGATGGTCGGACTTCTTATCACTCAGCTTGCTCTCGAAGACGGATTTCAGGTAAAGGACCTTCTCGGGATCAATGTGACTTCCATTTCTGCCAAGGACACAGAGAGAGCACAATTATGGGCTATACAGAGTTGAATACATGCCATAATTTAACAACTTTTTTAAGCACGTACCGTACATAATGTACGCGTACAAGAGTGTCACAAACTTGCGAAAAAAAAATCGGATATCTTGCCGCTACTGAACATTGGTTTCCCCAACTTGTTTAGATTGAGTGACAATTTGAATTACTTCAAGAATAACAAAACCAACTTCAAGACCGCGATGCTAGCAGCATTACGGACTGACTGCTTTGAGAGCATGAGTAGCGCGTTGGCCAGCTCGTCCACGGAGACGGCGCCGTCCTCGTTCTGGTCGACCATCCTCCACAGCTTGGCCGGGACGCCGCGGGAGGAGAAGACGCGGCGGAAGGCGGCCGTGTCGACGGCGGCTGCGGCCCCGGCGGCTGGCAGCACGTGGTAGGACACGGTGTCCAGCAGATCCACGAAGTCGCCGCGAGACTGCTCGCTCGCGTTCATGAAGAAGGGACTCCTGAAATGTGTGTGTGTGTGTTTTTAAAGTAAGCTTGGGTAACTTTATGTCATCGAAGTTTAAAGTTGGAATATCGAAGTTCTGGTACTGTATACACTTACATCAGGTTGATCCTGATCGTCTTGAAGAAGACGTCCTTCTCGATGAGGCCCCTGTCGTCCTGGTCGAAGAGCTTGAAGAAGTTGGCGGAGAACTCCTGAGATAAAGAGTCCACAATTATTCATTCTGAACGATGTGCCTGTATCGCAATTCTCGATAAAATGTCAGCTTCACACTAGGTAGACACGAAATTAGAACTACTTCATCTTCCAAGAGCGATGCCAGGTCGGTGATCATCCCGTCTTCGACCCCGCCTTCGCCACCGTCGTCGTCATTGAACAGGTCTCCACCTCCTACGTAGAAAACATTGTAATTCGGAGAAAAAGTTAATCGTCATTCTGTCCTGGTTGGTTCACTGGCATATTGGTCATGGAACCTCCAAAAAGTAGCTATGGGACATGGTTCAATGACCACTCCTGGCTAGGGTGTCTAATAAATCAGTGGTCAATGAGCCAGTGGAAAGTGAACCAATCCCATATAGTCAATGAACCAGTGGTCAATGAGCCAGTGGTCAGTAAGCCAGTGGCCGAATAAACCGTGACTTTCACCTCTGGTGGGCTTGGCGGTCTTGGCCTTCACCGCTGCGATCTCCCTGCACCTCCTGAGTGCGTCTCCGCGGCGTCGCTCCTGGCTGACCAGCTTGGCCTCCATGCTCTCCTTCCTACCGTAGGTGTCGGAGGGGGAGGGGGAGGGGGCGGCCATGGAGAGGTCGCGAGTCCTTTCGGCTGAGGAGGAGTTGGTTGAGGGGGAGGAGGAGGAATTCTCCCCATTGCGATCTTGTTCTAGGAATTAAAGGTCAAGCGACCGCGTTAACTGTCTTAGCAAAATTGATGGTTCTAATATAAGCTGTTTGATAACAGTAGCAAAAAGTATGTAAATAAGAATTTTTTCCGAAATTTAGGATCTGGATATAGCCAATTGCCTGAAATTTAATTGTTGTTGCATATTATACAGGCTGTCCCAATAAGGACTGATCGCGGATTTTAAATTTGCCTTACTTTATCGTCTTGATATAACTACCGTATTAGTTATGGATTGAGCTAGAAGTACTAACATATGTCAGTTTTTTGCTTGTTTTCTTGTTTGTTTCTGGAACATCCTATGTCGCGTACGTAGTACGCGGCCTTGCTTTTTTTCCACTCCCACCTGTGAGTTCCATAATCTCTTTGCCACGGAGTCCAGCGCAGACTGATGTCTCGCCACGGGGAAATTGAAATGTGTGCAGATTGAGGCAGAAGGCAGAGCAGACCGCCGCCTAGACACTGTTCTAGTAATTCTTCAAAGGAGCTAGGTACTGCCGCACGTCCCTATACTTTTTAAGTGGTTTTATTGAGCAGGCTCACAAAAGTCAAATATATTACATAATTGTGTAGTACAGTACACTATGTTTCTCGTGTAATAAACAAATTAGAATTTGCAATGTATGCGTACAGTATTTTTTGCTGGACACACTGTACCTGCGTCCGCAAGCGCCACGGAGGTCTTGGAAAGGGTTTTGTCACTGCATTGTAAGGGAGACAAAATAACATGCAAATAGTGATTGTTACATGTGAATTAAACATACGACTTGGCACCGAAAGTGAAAAAAAAAACCTGTACATGCATGTTGTACATTCCTACTGATGTTTCATTTTGCTTCTCGCCTGTGTTGGTTGGGCTGGCGCAAAAAAATGGCGAAACGTAATGATTCGTTCTTGAAACAGGTTTTGAGATGAGGCAGGGAGGGAGGGAGGTATTTTAAGGTTCCTTGGTTGCCTCCTGCCCACCTAGCAGCAGGGGGATGGATGGCAGGGGAGGTTACTCAGTCGAACTCGACTGTTCTAGTACATCTCACTTCACATGAGATGCACATCACTTTCTTTCGCAATTGCTCTACGGAGAGCCCTGAAGAAAGCATTTTTATGCTCCTTTATTTGAATAATTGGGAACCCTCGATATAGAGTGAGAATGTTTTGTCTGCTTCCGACCTTTCCCGGGTTTGACTCTACTTCTGTTGTACACGGGTTCCGACCCAAAAGTGAGTCTTGGGAAGAGGGGCGGTCACACCACATCAAAATATTAGTCGCTTTGTTTGAGCTCACATTGGTAACGTCATCATCCACATTAGCAACTCTGTGTTATAGCATTGATCTTTTGTTTGTACATAGTATGTAATTGCGTATCTGCAAATATAACGCCTCTCAAAGCAACACGTCTACTTTACCACAGCTCGAGGTGTAGAACTCGAATAACACAGAGGTCTTAACCACAGGTCTTAAAAAAGGTCGAGAACCTCTGAATTCGGACTACGAAAGAAAAAAATCCTGTTGTCTTTTATAGTGAGGAACGAGAAACACCAGTTGTTGAAGGAATGGGAGAAGCAGGCTATAAAAAAAGGGCCGAATATAATAAGACCGTGTACTGCAGGGAGAAAAAGAAAAATTCCATTTGGCTGGATCTGCAGATCTTTCTCCTTTCTGATGAGGATAACTAGGAGAACAAAATTGCAAAACACATACGTTATGGTTCAGAGTTTTTTTTATCAAGCTAAGTTTATTATTTTGTTGCTTGAAAGCAGCATCTTATACAGTACTGTGTACATTTCGTATTCCAAAATAATCACTTCGGAAGAGCCTTAATTGGCAGAACACGAATATACCTATTTCAGCATACCAAGTGGAGTGGGCGCACGTCCTATACTCTTATAGGGAGAGGACAAGCCATACTCATGACCTAAAGTTTGCGCACCCACTTTTATGAGCTGCTATTTTCTCTATTACGCCCTACTACCTACACATAGGTAGTGTACAGGGCGACTCGTTAAATAGGCTCATTTCCAGCTACGTTGGAAATAATGAGTCCATCTTGAAATAGCCCAAGAAATGCTTTCCCAACTAACTTTGTGCAAAATTGCAACTCCTGGTATACAATTTCTGAAACATACACTACTGTAGTACAAATACACGGGGAAAAGAAAACCTGGGGTACGAAATTTTGCTCCTACCCATGACTTCTTGAGGCAAAACATAAGGCAAAGGACTATATTAAGGTTTTATCTTGACATGCTGGCGGCAGAAGAAAAGCAACTGTACGAGTAGTCGTAAGTTTGACGAAGAAGAGCTAGGACAACAGAAAGAGGAACAAGAGTTGCGTACTAGATTTGGGGCCAACAGGGCTAAAAGGAAGGAAAAGATAGGAAGAAAGAGGACGACCAGTTTCCCAAATAGTTCCAGATAACGGCAACTTTCTAACAGGTCAACAAATTTTTTTTTCGCCTTGCATCCACACCACAGGAACATCGAACAAAGGAGGAAGGAATCGACGATGTTGGCTCCTCCTGCCCAGATCAGCAGTGCCTGGGAGATGGATCCCCTCGGAGAGGCAGGAGGAGGGACTGAGCTGGTGTTCCTGGTCAAGAGGGAGGCCGCCGACGACGATGGCCTCATCGACCTGTCCACGATCGATCCCTTCGAGGTGTTCGACTTCGTGGTGGGCCCGCAGACCCACCACCGCTGGGCCATCATCAAGGGGCTGTTCACCGTCTTCAGATTCGTCGGGGCGCTGGCGGGAGGTACGAACAGTCCAACTTTGATGGTCCTCGTAGCTCCCGCAATTGCTACGTTAGAAATGAACTTGCCCCCATCTCTCTTCCATTCCCCCCCCCCCCCCGCACCCAAGCCGTCTTCTACAACCTCGTCTTCCCCTTTACCTCCGGTGAAACTCGAGAGAGCCTCCAGGCGTTGGACTTCTACTTCGAGGCAGAGAACATCATGATATCGCTCATCATCGCAATCACGGATTGGTAAGTCAGGGAGAGAGAGATCGAGCTGCATTTCGTGGCATTACGTAGTAGTACAGTAAAATCTCGATATACTACGTAAAAAATGTTTATTGCTGTCCTCCTACTTACTGTACAGTGAAATATTTTGGCAAGCGAACAAGCATCGTTGAACTGCTTGTTTAGCGAGATTTCACTGTACGACGTTTGTCTTAAAAGCTTCTCCTGTCTATCACAGGGTGATGTACATCTTGGGTCGTCTTGCGGTGGACGTCCTCCTGTACGGTCCGCAGGTCACCCTGGACGGGATCAGGTCCGTCTCATTCGACAAGGCCTTTGAGGATACAATCACCATATTCACAGGAGCGTAAGTGCAAAAAGTTAGCTTAGGTTACTACCAGAGTCAAAAACTTCTCTGTAGGAAACCGCGTGATTACCAAATTGCATTACTCTTCTTCTGGCAAAGGTAAAAACATAGGTATACATAGTACTGAGCTTTAAGTAGGTGCTGGAGTTCCAGTGTACTACTGCTACTACTGCTGCAGGCTCTACAGCATGATCAACCTGGTGGAGGGCACCGCACTGGTGCTGGGGTTCCTCCTCGTGGCCGTGCTTGTGCAGATCTACAAAGACGACGGCGGAGGAGGAAAGAGGAGGAGGAGGAGGAGGAGGAGGAGGAGGAGAGACGCATCCCGATGGCTGGAGAGGAGCTTCAAGGAGAACCACTCAAGAATTGTGGAGTCTCTTCTTCTGCGAGAGAAGGCAGAGGTTCCCAACCAGTGGATGGCTTCCCGAAAGTGGGCAAGCCAAAAGTTTGGGAACCACTGACTCAAGAAAGGGAGGAGGAGGAGGAGAGAAGAAGTTGTGCGCTGGGTGCACTTTAAATTGTACCATATCGTAGTAGTGCGATTAGAAGAAACGGGATTTCAGAAGTCTCATTAAACAAAGTGTGACTTTAATTCTTTTTGGTGGATCTGGTACTACTGATTTGTCTTTATTATACGTAGGTAGTGCTAAAAAAAAGTTTCACAGAAATTTTTGAGGAAAAAACTTCTTGGAGCGACACTTTTTAATACAGATACGCATTAGCAGCGCTGTTGCTTTCTTGAAGTCTAATACACCAAATGCTTAACTGTAACAAGGTGTTTTACTAAGATCTATTTATAGATCAGTCTTCACTGCGTTTAAAAGCCTTCACTTTATCGTACGTGACTTGTCTAATGGCAGCTTTGCTACATTTCAACTTCTTTTTTACCAGTTTTCGCCTACCAAAGAATTGGTTGTGTGTGTCATCTCTCCTTTTCCTCTTTCTCCGCCAACACACTTAACAATGGGGGCTATTGAAAAACAGGGGAAACCTGAATGGAATTGCGTGCCACCAAAAAAATACAGGTGCAATTGCACTCACGTCGCATATTAACTGCAAACAACGAGCAGTGGCCACCAAAAACACTTTTTTTGCTGTTGAAGAAGAAAAAAAAACCAGAAGCTCAATGGCAGCCCCCCTGCCCATCAAAAAGAGAAAAACATTTTATCTACTTTCCTCCTCCTTTTCTCCCCACTATTTTTTTCTCTTCTCATCTTTTTACCTGCGGCGGAGCCGACAGGTCATAGAATGCAACAAGCTGTTATTGTCCTCTGTTGAAACAATGTTTATTAATTTTTGGGCGCTCACGTCAAAATGAACTTTCATTGAATTGTGCAATTTATGGTGTGTGTGTGTGTGTGTTTGGGTGTGCAGGCTTCAGTAACTCAGTTTGCTCTCTATCATCGTCTCGCCCCAGGTCTTTGAACAGAGTCTGTTCTTGTTCTTCCCTGGTGGGTTGGTTCAGCTTTTCCTCTTCGTCTCAGACGTGATGCTGTAGGTGGTCCAAACATTTCTTCTCTAAAGAAATCTACAGGGGAAGAATTCCTTAGCGCTTCTTCAATAACTTTTTTTGGCATCTGTGCCTTCAAGACTTATTGCAAAAAAACTTGGCAAGAGACAATGCTTTTTCTTACGCGTCGTTTAAAAACCTCAGAGTTTTTCTTCCTCCAGCGTTGCGTACATCGTTTCCTTCTTCTTCTTCCTTTTGGAGAGATGCAGAGGCAGGCTCAAGATCCACCAGCACACGCGAGACTGGGTGCGTGGGCGTGGGCGTGAATGGGAAGGAAGGAGAAGATGGCGCTGGGCCACACAAAGTTCGACCCTCCTCATCCGTCAATAAATGACCTAACAAGAGTGGCAAGAGCTGCAAGATGTATAGAAAGTTTTGTTCTATGTAGAAACTTCACGACCAATGATACAGTACATTATATTTATAGGTATAATATAGGCTTTGTCTTATTTTTAGAACTTTGCTGTCTATTAAAGATTAACACACACGACGTTAAATGCACATTTGTGAACTCACTAACACAAAATTTTTAATGTTTGCATTCAAGCTACGTTTACCATTTATGGAATTATTCTCTCTCTCCCCCCTCCAACAAGCCACCCATACGATCGATGCCTACGCATCCTCCCAGGCTAAAAAAAAAAACAAGAACCTAGTCTGTCCGCAGACTTGCGATAGGACAACTTTTTAAGTGATTAGAAAATTGCCACGTTTAAAAATGACTTTTCAGAAATTAGAGTTCACAAAAAAATTGTCATAGTTAAGAATACAGCGATTTTTTGGCAACTTGCTACACCTGGTCACGACCTGGTCTCGATTGTTTGTATTTTTTTCTGCATATGTCAGATGTGAAGTGTCAACGTTCAGACAAAACTGACAAATTTTGCCCCCTAGCAAGAACAACAACCTGTACGTAACCATTCCATGACCTTCCGTGACAAGCAAACGCGAGAGCAGCATTAGGCACCTAGGTCGATCTCTCTCTCTCTCTCTCTCCTCCCACTCGTTCTCTCCACCCGACAACAAGAAAAAAAAACTTTTTAGTTCAAAGGAGAGAGAGAGAAAGACACGCACAGACAGACGCACCTGTTGTTTACCTCCCTAGCTTCAAAGAGGAAGGATCAAGTTTCTTCACTCTCCAATAAAGAGACTCTAAGGACTTCTAAGGACAGTGGAAGCGCAACACTTTTTCAATAGGAGAAGGAGGAGGAATATCTCGCCTCTGAAGTGAGAGAGGCAATAAAGTGAGTATGCAACATTCTTAGTTAAAGAAGAGGCTGTAAAAGAAGAGAGGGAGGGGAACGAGATCTTTTCAGCCTCTTCTTTTGATGGTGTCCAGTAAAAAACCACAAAGATACTTCTTTATAAGAGTAGAAAATATTCTTCTTGTCACTCACATGGTATTCAGTCGTGGACGGAGTTATTTACCCTTCCCTCTTCCTCTCTCCTCACATTCATGTTTGGCTTCCTCCACGATCGCTTAATTAGAGCCCCGCGGGGAGAGGAAGGCGAGGAAGAGGAGGAGACCAATGCGTAGTAATGTACTACATGTCCACTACTATCAATGCGTGAGAGGGAGGGAGAAGACCCCCCCTCCTTAATGAGACGAGGGCCATACCATCTCAGCATCAATGTACGAGTAGTAATACTAGATAGTACTAGGGGTAGTACGTACATGTAGTAAAACAGAACGTCCCAATGAAAGTAGTGAACCTTACGTGATGCCTGAACCTATCAGATTTTTTTTTTTGTAAGAAACACGCTAGCGTGTCATCCAGTGAGTAACCACAAGTGGCACGTGTCATTTTTTCACTTTGTAATATTTCCCCATCCCAATATCAATGTGTAATTATCTGCCGAATTTCTAATTTTTATGTCCCGCAGAGGGACTGTCACTAACACGTAGTAGGTGTAATTCTGATTACTTTTACAAATCCCATGAGGGTTTCGTGAAAGTGTTCCAAAGATCTTGTCGGGGTAACTTATGTACGTACTCGTAGTATCGTCTGCCTTCAGAGTCGTCTTCCAAGATGCCCCTTCCCGACTACGGGTTCGGCAACCGCGAGACCCGCCGGAGGCAAGAGCTGGTCTTCAAGAGCCCGCCGATCGTCGCGGACGACGGGAGGAAGGCAAAGATCGTCACAAGTGGGAAAAAAAGAGTTTGCTATACACTGTACTACGGTATATGCGATAAGGGTTATTATTATTATCATTGGTGGCAGGATGTTCATAGTAACACAGGTAACACTGCTGTGTTAGGCAAGACTGGAATGTTTTGTTTTATGGAACTTATAGTCCAATATGTACTATTAGGTACAAGTACAAGTGTACAGTACTTACACAAGTAGTACGGTATAGCAACTGGATTAAAAGTAGGGCAGTGCCAACAGTACGTACACCACATTCTGTAGTGCAGCCGAGTTTATAGTAGTGCATAGTATATGGCTTCCCTGCTCTTGCTTACCAAGACGAATGCCCTGATGCATAAACATATGAGAACATGAAACATAGTACAGCATTGCACAAGTACCCAAGTAGCAGGGCTATGGCAATGGCCTGGAAAGCTTCTATATTAGATACAGCGGTAAATCAGAGGTTTCCAACCATATGGGTCACGAACGCAATCAAAGAAGAGTCAAGAAGCAGATCAAAGTTATTAACACCTCCCCCCCCCCACACACACACACCTCCTCCAGGCAAGATGGACATTGACGTCGAGCGCAAGTTGGTGGTGAACCCTCCTACCGAGCGCGACCGCGAGGCGTGGAGGGCGCCGAGGCCGGATCCGAGGGAACTGGAGGAGGCCAGGAGGTTCGCAGCGCCAAACAGGGAGGTCAGTCAAGGCCGCACGCGGCCGCGCAGTGTTGCCAAATGAGAATTACTCGTACGAATCTGGCTTTTTTCCTGGCAGCCAATTTCTGCAACATTTGCATTTGATATTTTTTGAGACAACAAGCATCGATCTTCAAACTTGGCATTCTTTGACCCTTAAGAAATTGGTGTTTATTTTTTGGCAAGATCTGGCAACACTGAACAAAGCGACATACTGTACTGCAGGAGTGTATCTGCCATATCTGACGATATCTCTGGTTCTGCCCTGGTTTTTCTCAGAATCTCCGTCGCAACGTCCGTTCCTCACTGGAGGGCCTCATCTCAGGCGACAAACTGAGGCAGGTGAGGGCACAGGGGAGGCCGGGAATGGACGACGACGGAGGAGGAGGAGGAGGGGTGAGTGAGGCAATTTTCACAGTTGAAATTTTGTTCAGACATTTTGGCTACAAAAGACCCTTTTTGGGTAATGTTGATGAAAAAAAATATGATGCTTGTACTAGTATTCCGACTACGGAAGTGGCTCCTCCTCCTCCTTCTCCTCTTCCTCCCACGATCCCATCTCGTTCGGGGGCGGCGGCTTTGGCGGTGGAGGCAGCGGCGTGGGTGGCAGCAGGAAGAGCTCGACCGCGTCCACGTCCTCCTTCTCCTCCTCCTCCTATCCGATGAGGAAGACGAGTGCGGGATCGGGTCGACGCTCCCATCACTATCCCATGCAGGTGAGTCACACAGCGACAAATACGCAAGAGTTGACAGGTGACAAAAAAACGTATTAACAGTCCATTTCCCCAAAACTATATGAGCTGGGAATGATTTTTTAGAAGGTTGGGGGGGGGTTGGAGTCGAGTGGGCTATTTCAGCCTATACAAACGTCCTGGCAACCCTGCTAAGTGCAATCTTAATCATGCGTCCTTGTCCGCCGATTATCAGGAGAAGACTCGTGCCGGAGTGGCCGTCCACCCTGATCGCGGCTCCTACCAGCTGTACCAGGCCTCCACCTCCTCCAGCACTATGACGACCAGGATGGCCAGGACGCTCTACTGAGGAAAGCGACTTATGAATGGTCCTTTTTCTAAACAGCTAAACAGCAAGTCTATTAAAAACTAAATACTTGCACCTTATTTTATCTCTTGGCGTTCACTGACTAAAATTCTAAATTCGCGCTTTATTTGAAAGTATTAAGAAGCATTAAGTTGTATTTTCCACATTTTGCCTTAGCCACTCATTCACATTGAGTGCCAGTAACACGCAACTACTGAGCTAATTGTACTCATTTCTCCGCCCCGACAAGGCTAATAAAGTGGATCCGCTGAAAGTCTACTTATGTTCATGTTTCTCGTGTTTCGTACAGTGCTGCCAACTGCCTTATTTTGTTACAAAGTTTGGCGTATGCTCCTGCCCCAGGGTTGGCCCAGTCACTGTCGTGCGCATTACAAATGCACCCAACAACGATGTTTCAACAACAGAACTGCCATTGTCACGACAACCACATTTTCCTTTTCCAAGACCGCACATGTGTTGTTGATTTTTTTTTTTGGCGTCGTCAGTCACCCTTTGGCGGCCACTGATTGAGATATGGCATGATGCACAACAACACACAACAGGAGGCGAAGGTCCTTTCCCAACAGCACAGTCAGCTATATAGTACAGTATACCAACATACCAGAAAAACTTCTCTATACTGTGTACCACAAGTTACCAGAGGAGAGAGGGGGAAAGAGCGTTCTGTGCTGTTTACTTATCTTCTGTACAGTTTAGACAATCCCCAATGTTTATTTTTTTCAGTTAACAAATGCTACCAGGTAACTGAAAACGTTTATAACTTTAAACCTAACCTTTTCTCTACAGTCTAGGGGTGGATAAAACCCCTGTCAAAGGGTATCCTGCCCATGTATTTAAAGATTGAGTATGCTTTAAGTGGATGGATTTTTGGAAAAAAGCAACCAAACCTCGCTTTGCTATCCTTTCATTTAGAAGAGTCATAGGGAACAACTTCTTGTGGAATATCCCCTCGTACTAGCTCTCATATCTATCTATCGAAAGTTGACTGTACAAACCGACCAACACCCGCCCACCCACAACACATCACGTACTGTGTGCGCGCCTCCTGCGCTTGCTTCCTTCTAGCCCCTCCTTCTCACCACCCTGTCCTCCCACCAGCTTCATCATTGGCCGCATGTTTATCATCCTTCACATCGGTCTGAAGGACAGGCGAAAAAAACAAGCGACGAGTCAAAAATCTGTTTCCATGTCCTCTTGGAGTGTCTCTGTCTCTCTCCATTTACGAGTATAATTAGTGTTGGAAGGGATAGAGCAAGCGTATGTTAGAGTACTTACCTACCATAACAAATGGTCCTACTACCGTACTGTACTACTAGTATACGTAGTACAGTAGTAGGTACACTACGTACATTGTACAAGTACCCGTACAGTCATCTTTGAATTCATGACGTCGGTAGCGAAAAAGAATTTACTTAGTTGACCAAACACTAGAAGATCTGCTAGATGCTAAAATGCTAATAAGCATAGAAATCTTCACTAAAATGGGATGTTTTATTACAACGGCGCTTTGCTAAATCGAAGGTCTACCGCAACTTTTCGACGAGAGAGGCAGTGCAGTGTGTGGCCTTCTTGTCTTTTCTTTGTTTCCATGAGAAGAAAACACCAGAAAGATCCTCCTCTCCTCTTTAAGACCCACTCAATATCTCTGTCTCGCCCATGCATCGGAAGGAGATGTTCTTCTTTAGTACGAGCAGGAGGAGAAAAAGGAAAAGCAAGAAGGGGGTTTCTGGCTGAGCGTGCTACTACACAGACTGAAGTTGGTTGTATGCACATATACAGTAGGCCGATATCTAACTGCATTTGCATATCAGTCTAGCCGCTTAAACTTGGGCATGTCCGACCAGACATACCCTTTATCTCGTCCGTACATATCTGACATATTCCACAACATAATAAAGTTTAATATTTTACAATCTTTTTTCCTCGATCACTCATATTAATTAAAAGCACAACCTCCATTTATGTGGGGCGAAAACAGTTGATACGTACATATGGTAGGGCTGTGCGATACTCGACTCGTGTATCGCGATACACGAGTCAGGCCTGTTTCGTGTATCGA
>JAAUYM010155627.1_pt1 | contig 12779 bp, 17 predicted proteins | sample 7278001 | NCBI WGS metagenome assembly JAAUYM01 (sample SAMN14350224, study PRJNA611818) | marine sediment metagenome | isolation source: surface marine sediment (1.8m) | place: French Polynesia: Moorea | collected 2018-08
CTCTCTCCATGCTGGCAAGGAAAAAAGTTGCCGAAAAATCAGGAGAGGGAGAGAAATAAATTCGCTCTGATTCGGGAGACCCAAAAAAAAAAGAGAAGTGCTTTGACTTTCAAATGAATTTGGCTGGCCCGACAAGGCTTGGGGAAGTGGGGAGGAAAAGGTTCAATTGGCTACGAAATTCAAAATGTGCTTTATTTGTATCCTTGGAAAATGACACTTACAACTAAGAAAAAGTGCTAGAGTAATTTTTTGCTTTCTTACTTTCTTTCCCTCTTGACCAACTCAAAAAAATCCTTGGTTTCTTACCACTCTTCCCCCTTTTTTGAGAAAGTGGAGAAGGAAAAGCCAGACGAATGACCAAGGATTTCTCCTCCCCTTCCTCTTCACTAAAAAAAATACCCAGAGTAATCAACCATGAGGAATGGTTGGATCAACTGGAGAAGAAGGAGGAAGTGGAAGGAAGAGAAGGGAGAAAACTTGGCAAGGGATGGAGAGAAAGAACGTAACTTTGCAATACAGTAGTGAATTTACACCTTATGACCATTCTTTAACTGCTAAAAAAAACGAGATTATCAATGTAGCAATTTACGACCGGTACAGTAAACTTGAGCAGTTGACTGCGATATATCGAGGTTCCACTGTAGCAGACAAGTAGCCATTCTTGAACTTTCTTCTTCTTCTTCCTACCTTTGAGGTGAATGGCGGAGCCGCCAGCTGGACCCCCTCGCCCGCCAGTCTCTCCCCGAGCAGAATGCGCAATGGGGAGGAGGAGGACAGCGGGGAGGAGGGCTGCGACGAGGAGGAAGAGGAGGACGGAACTTTGGAGCTCTTGTTCGACCTCCTCGACCTCTGATGCTGGGGCTGCTGCTGTCTCTTGATGACGTTGCCGCCGCCGCCGCCACCGCCGCCGCCGCCGCCGCTGCCGCCCCCGCCGCCCTCGCCGCAATGCAAGTCGCTCACCCTCTGGATGAGGTCCTCGTCGTCTGTCGAGTTGTTCAGGCCGTTTTGATGCTGCTGCCTCCTTGGAGTGGAGGAAGCGGCAGCTGTTGCAGCTGTAAGCTGTTGTTGGCCCCTCACCGCCGCAGCCCCAGTCGCCGCTGCCGTCGCCGCCGTCGCCCGGTGGTGCTCCGGGGTCAGCTCCACCGTGGTGCAGTGCCTGAGAGCGGGCGAACCCGGAGGGACGCCACCGCGCACCCTGGTTGCCGGGGTTCCGCCTCCTCCTCCTCCTGAGCTTCTAGGCCTGGAGGAGTTGGACCCACCACTGGAGGTGGAGGAGCAGGCTTCCCCGCCACTACTGTTGCTGCCCACACCTCCTCCACCTCCTCCACCTCCTCCTCCTCCCACGAAGTCTTCGTTCCAGGGGATAGAGGAGGAGTTCCCTGAGGCCATCCCGGAGCTTCCGCCAGAGATCCTCTCCCCACAGCTGTCGTACTGCTGCTCGTCCAGGTCGCCCGCCGGCCTCAGCAGTTGCAGGTGCAGCTGGTGCTGCTGCTGAGCGTGGCGCTGCTCCTCCTGCAGCAGGTATACCCACACGGCGCCCTGCTCCCTCAGCACCCGGACGGCATCGAGCAGGAAAGTTCGATGATGGGGCACGGACACGCCGATGGCTTCCAGGTCGGCCAGACCGATCTGCTTGGCCGTCTCCAGGTCGTCGTAGCCGTTGTCCAGGAAGTCCTGCGCGTAGCGTTCCATCTGAAGAAACTGCAGCCAGGAGGTCACGGCACAGTCCTTCGGCGTCGACATCTGCGCCTCCTCCATCTTGCTTAGGCTCCTCTTGGTCACCTTCCCTCCAGGCTTCTTCTTGATCAGCGGAGACTCCCCTCCGCTCTCAGCCGCCGCCACCGTCGTCGTCACCCGAGACATCTTGAGCAAGAAGTTCAAGCACTAATTCTGCGAGACCACCCGGGACGATGATGCTGACGAAGCGAGACAGAGAGAGCAGAGGAAGGAGACACTTCCTCCTCACTTCGTAGGTAGTAGGTAGTAGCAGGAAACTCTGGCCCCTGGGGACATCTCCCTCCCTCCCTCCCTCCCTGCCTCTCCTTTTCTTATCTGTTTAGTTTTCGCCTCTCATTTGCTTTTCCAGCATTTCTCCTCCGAAAACTTCCTCCTCCTGCTGCACTTTTTCTTCCCCTATATACGACACTACGCACCCGCTTCTCTGGAGACCCTTCCTTCCCTTTCCTCTTCGCTCCGGGAGTAGCTGTCAGCGAGGCTGTCTTGTCATGAAATCTGAGAGACGGAGAGGGAGGAAAAAAAAAGGCAAAAAAGGAGGGGAAAACTGGAAACTTTTTTGGGGGGGGGGCGGGATCTGAGCACGCACGAGAGGTGGAGAGACCGGAGATCCGCATCGAAAAGAAACACTTGAGCTCGGACTTGGCACCCCGAAGATTCTCCTGCTTGTCACTGGCGGTGGAAGGGAAAAAACACCTTAAGAGGAGACGATCCAACTTCTCCTTTCACTTGGAAATCTTGAAGAAAGATGAAGAGACTCCCCCTCTCCCTTGGAGAGGCCAGATGACACTGTTGATTCGCGGGCGGCGGCCGGAGAAAGGAGGAGAAGGAGGAGGGTGGGGGGAAGTCTCACCATCCTCCTTCGACCAAGACGAGAGCGCTCTCTCTCTTCCCTTTTATTGCACTCCCGTCTTTCTCTCTCTCTCTCTCTCTTTCTCATGCCTCCGGAAGCAGTTTGACGTGTGGCGTCTGGAATGGAAGAGGGGGTAGGAAAGGAACGGAAGGGGGAGGGGGGGGGGCGATAAGAATTCCTCCCGCCAGCGGCGTTTCGCGGCGCGAGCGCCGGTTTGGAAGACCTCGATGCAACTTTTTTGTTTTCTAAGGTGCAGTGACTAATACAATTACGAGTAAAATGCGTTTGATAGTGGTAAACAAGTTCTGTTCAGGCATCTTGTCTTTTTCTTTCTTTCTTTTTTTATTGTTAGTGTACTACAAGCAAAATACTGCTCCAGTACTGGAACAGATGAAAAGGTTTCGCGAATGACAACCAGATTCTTTCGCTAAAAACTATCCTTACTATCCAAGTCGTAGTGCAAAGGACATGCCATGAACGGATAGTAGGATAAAAAAATTGATAATGATTAATGTTTGTACCTACTACATACATTTTGAGCTACTTAATCTTAATGTTAGTATTAACGATCGATTCAACGCGTGAGATTGTTGTCAAGCTACAGAGTTTAAATTAGACCCGATCCAACTACATTTTATGTATACGTGTACTGTAACTGTACATTACATTCCGCACATCGAAATCCATTCAAAAGTTCCATTCCCAAGAATTACATTCGGAAAAATGGCTTCTCTTTTCTTGCTTCTTCCTCTCCCACTCTTCAAAAAAGTCAAGTGTTTTACTCCACGCGCGTGACCTTCATCTCTTCCTCTTGGAAGAAGAAAGAAGAGGAGGAGGAGGAAGAAGATGCCTCCACTCCACAGCACACAGGTGAAAACGCGACGCCGGTGCCTTCTTGAGCGCGCGCTCGATCGTCAAGGTCACAATCTTGCTTTTTTTTATGAAACAGCGACGCTTCAGTTTCTTCCAACTTCCTTACCTGACTTCCTTTAGCCGCAGCTGTGTCTGTGTGCACTGCGTGTGTGAGAGATGCGAAAATGGATATTAAAGCCGGAGAAAGAGGAGTCATCATCTTGTGTGGCGCGGTGGAAATCGGAAATCTCGCTGGTGCAAGATGAGGACGGAAATCGGTTACCCCCCTCTCGTGGCAGTCTACTAAGGAGAGGAGGAGAAGGCACCACTGCTGCTACTTCAGAGCCCCCTTCCCCCCCCCCTCCTCAAAGGAGGGGAAAGCAAAAGACGTGAATTATTAAATCGCGACTAATCGATCCCGTGTGTTGAGAGCAATGGGCAGTGGGATACTGGAGGTCGGCGGCAGCGACCCACCTTGGGCCATGAGGACCTTGCTGGCTTCGCAGAGGCGGCGGCGGCTGGCGCGGTCGGTGGCGATGGCGGCGGCGCTCATGCTGATGCCGGCGGCGTTCTACTCACTGGGGCAGAGGGCGTCCTCCGCGTACTACGGGGGAGGAGAGGGGAACCGTTGGGACAAGGTCGAGGGTGACAGTCAGGAGGATGGCGTCAGCAGGAAGCTGCTGGACGCCGCCGACTACGTCAGGAGGAGCGACAACGACGACGACGACGGCGTCGATGGCAAGGGCCGCAACGACGGCAACAGCAACAACAGCAGCTTCTTCCGCTCCTACGACGGCGACGATCGGTTCTTGTACATCGGGGACGTCCGCTTCGACCGCTCCAGGATGGTCTACGCGCAGATTCCCAAGACGGGCAGCACCACCCTCGGAAACATGATGGGGTGAGGAAGGACTTCCGGATCCTGGATTGCTAAGCTGTACCAACCTAGTATGCGTGCAAAGAAATGGTGGGGTTTTTTTTTCCTAAGGCAACTGGCAGATGGGAACAACGTGCACTGGAACGTGGGCCCCAGGTTCAGGAACATCGTGGGGGACAAGATGAGCCAGGTGAGGGAATAAAAAAAACTTAACATGTCGCCAAGTCTTTGAACCTTGTGCAATTCCAGAGGCTCTTCGTGGAGGAGGCCTTCCACCCCTGGTTTGACGACGGCCTGCTGTCCCGACGCCCGGACGACCCGGCCCGCCAGTACCGGGGCCTCGGGTTCACCGGGCACGTCCGCTTCCTCGACTTTCGGGAATTCGGCGGCGGGCGGGACAACCCGGTCTGGGTGACGCAGGTGCGGGACCCGGTGGACAGCTTCGTTTCCTGGTGAGAGAGCAGATTATAGCAGCACCAGAATTAACAGAATGAACTCCGGACGTATGGACGGCAAAATATCGGAATATTTCACAATTTTCATGAACTGAAATATAAATAAATATTTACTTACACAATGGCATAGCGTGTATAAGAGCATCCTTGGAACTAGAGCAAACCCTGCTTTTAACCGCAGTGGTCTCAGATTCCAGGTCACCTGCGGAGCAATATTTGCACTTTTGTCCTTTAAGAAACTGCTCTTATGGTAATTGCGGCGTGCTTGATCTGGTGTTCTTATAAGCGGAGTCCACTGTAATAACGACTTGCGTCGACAGATTATAAGGTCACATGCTTAAATTTGAAAGTTGCTATGGCGTACTTAGGATCAGGTGTCTTTATATTTCTTGCTGAGAAGTAAATCAGACCTTTGCTCTAATGTGGCCCACTTGTCCGGGTTCTACTGTGCGTACAACAACTGCAATTTGACCTCAGGTTCAACTACATCCGTCGTCAGCCCGGTCGCTTCGACGAGCGGGTGTCCTCCCTGGGCGGGGTGGAGGCGGCCGAGCGGTGGAGGGACATGAACGTGAGCGAGTGCGTCCTGCGCAGGGTGCCGCCGGACTGCCAGCTGGAGAAGGGACGGTCGCAGCGGGAGCCATCGCTCATCGTGAGGGGTTATTTTTTTCTGTTGTTGTTGTTCTCCAGGAATTTTTGTCCAAAAAACTTGGAAACTTTAGTCTGGTTTTGCCGTAATTACCCGCGGTCTTAACTCCTAATTTTCCAGACGTTCCTGTGCGGCAACAGCCGCCGCTGCTCTCTGTTCGGCGACCGCGGCGCCATGGCGCGCGCCAAGGCCAACGCCGAGAGGTTCTTTGCCGTCGTCGGCGTCCTGGAGCACCTGCAGGAGACGCTGCAGCTGCTGCAGGACGCCGCGCCGAACTTCTTGCAGGGGATCACGGATATGAACGGTAGAAAAAAAAAAAATAAGAACCCTTTTCAATTTTCTTTAACGAGGAAAGTTTTTCTTAGTTTTTAAAATCAAACTTTCTTATTTCCTTTTGATAAAAAAAAAAAAACTTTAAGCTCGTGGATAGAGCGTGGGCGTTAAATGATTTGAGCGATCACCTGATCGCGGTTACAGTCATCCAGAAAGATATTGAAAAAAAAAACCACAAAAAATGCACATACCGCATTATCCCTCTTCCTTTCTTACATAAAATACTGTAATAAAAATTGCATCATGATGTACTGAACTTTTTTTGCGAAATGAAGCAAACAAACAAACCTGAAAAGCGGATTTGACGCCTTTTTTCTGGGCTTTCCGCCTTCCATGCCAGCTTTCTTCAAAGACTTGCACGAAAAGACCTGAACTAGCACTGACAATCATATTAAAGCCCACCTTTCTTTCATGTTTCTATCTACCCCCCAGTCCTGCACCGGAACGCCGCCCCCTCTGCTCACTCGGTGACGCCGGAGGCGCGGGCGGCACTGGCCGAGGCGCTGGAGCTGGAGCTGGAGCTCTACGAGTTCCTCAGGCAGAGGTTGCTGGAGCAGCACAAGAGGGTCTTCCCGAGAGGAAAGGGGAGAGAGAGCCCTTAGACCATAAATCGTGACTCCGAAAGTGACGTAATGAACATCAGTGAAAATGTACGTTCTTCAAAAGAAAACCAAGACTGGGCGAGGAGCTTTCAAGGAAGACAGCCAATTTTATCTACCATTTCCGGTGCGGTGACATGTTAAAATACCGCTCAGTGACGGAAAATGAAATGTGATATCAAAAAAAGCATCTTCATGTAGTGACAGGAAAATAAATGGAACGCTGCCAAAAAAAGAAATATTTGATTGCAGACCAGCGAACTAGCTTAGTATCTTTTGGTGTATTGCATTATTTTTAAGACAGACCGGAAAAAATTCAGCCGACCTTCTTTTTGTAGGGGGGAAAAACTGACTGTGCTTCGTAAATCGAGTTTTGTTATTATAAATGAAATGGTTGAGCCGACCAATCTTTACTACGCAAGTTTATGTTTGCTGCAAGTTAAAGGCTGACTCTTAGGAAAACAGCACTTCGTACAGAAACACAATCATCAATAGTATGATGAAGATCGCGAAGAAGAGTATGTCCATGGTGGAGAGGGAAGGTTCCACCAAAGTCACCTCGCCCCGACGGTCGAAGAGATCCATATTGGTAACATTAGTCCGTAGTTCCCTGCAACATCCAACGCGAATTATTGAAGTGCAATTCCACGCCTGATCTTCCAGGCGTCGTCACTACGAAATGATATGGTGACCTACCGTGTGCGTTCGCCAGTAACCCAGCACTGCCACCAACGACGTCACTTATCAAGTTTGAAAAATCAAAACAGGAAAAACGTGTGCGTGCTGTGAAGCAGCTACTAAAATCGATATTTTTGCTTACATAGTACATACTGTACCCAACATAGTTCAGTGCAGTTCCACTGTGCTACAGGAAAGAAGCAAGATACGTAAAATACCCTTTGGTGCAAAAAACGTTCGTATCGTACTCACATATTTTCATAGTTGGCAATGAGTTGTCCTTCTGCCAATCTTCTTTAAAACAAAGGTTGTTATTTTTGGGTAGCCACCTCTAACTAAACTGTTTGTGAAAGTACAGTTTTGCCCTGTTGCCATGTGCGCAGCTCCTCCACACAGCCCAAAAAAATTGGACTTTAGTAACTCTGCTCTCTATCCCTGTCTCGTCGCAAGTCTTTGAACAGGAACTGTTCTTGTTACTTGTCGATTTGTCGCGAAGAATGACGGGCCTCCATGAAGAGATGGCAGGGATAAAACGTTACGTCTAATCGTCTCTAGTACGTACACTACGTACATTGTGACGCGCCTACTGCACATAGCACAGTACAGTAGGTACACTCCACATCTCCTCCCTCCTCCTCCTTCTCTTCTTCCCGAATGGCAGGTGACAGATCAGACCGCGTGCGTACTGTACATAGTGTACAGCGACATTAATTGGCAAGGAGAACCCTTCACATGATAGTCCTCTTTTGCAATAAGGAAGCAGCTGATTCCCAAAAGAGTCAATTAAGAAGCGGAGGAGAAGGAGGAGGGGGGGGGGTTGTTTCAAAAATTGTTTCACACATTTTGTCCGACCGCAATCATGGATATCCGCATACGTGCACATCCGTGTTCCACCACTATAAAGGAACCTGCTTCTTCCGCCCCCATTTATGCATTTCTCACTTCGCTCATCATAACTTCGACCCACGCGCAAGTTCCCTTAAAAATATGGTTAATTTTATTTATGTTTAGTGGTGCAGCACATTCTTGTAACTAGTACGGTACAAAAATTTTGCAATCTCCTTTACGTAAAGTAAAGTTTAAGTTGATCCGGGGTGGGGAGAAGAATCTATATCTATGGAAGCCTAGATGCTTGCGTGGGATGCTTCTCTTCCCAGTCTCCTCCTTCTCCTCCTCCTCCTCCTCCTCCTCCTCCCAGGCCATGTTGCAAGACGTTCTCACATTCCTCCTCCCTCCCAGCGGCTTAACGGTGCTCCCAACTCCTCCTCTTTTCCCTCGTCTCTTTACTTTTATGGTACTTCAAGCTCTACAGCAGTCATTCCACTTTCTGCTGCTGGTGGCGTGCATTTTCACCTCCTCCTCCTCCGGTGTTTCTTAAAGTGAAAGTGAGGAGGCAATATGAAGGTGTCGTCGACCCTTTTGCTGCTCGCGGCGACGGCGGCGGCGGCGGCGGCGGTCGCCTCCCCGCTGACCATCCTGAACCCGAACACGGGGCGGGTGGAGATGAGGACAGAGCCGGAGCTGGAGATGCCCTTGGTGGACAGGGCGGCGGCCGTCCGGACGAGGGAGGAGCAGGAGGAGGAGGACAGGGTGAGTTCTGGACAGGGGGCGCTGCAATTTTGGTCTAGAAGCGCATGCGAACAACAGTGCAATTACAGCTAACTGAATCAAACAGTTCCTTCAATAAATCCAACTTCGTTCGCCAAACAACTTTATGATCGTCGGCGTCTTCTCTTTTCTTCTCTCTCCGCAGTTCCTCCCGTCGTTCCCCCGGATGCGATTCCACACGCTGTCGGACGGTCGCCGCCGGGCGGTGGTGGCGCACCCGGAGTACTACGGGCCCGGTGGGGAGCCCGTCTACCGGTACCACAAGCGATACCCCTACGCGCACGGGTAGAGGAAGAGAGGATCGGGGAGGAACACGGATTCCTCATTTCTGACGACAGCACTGGCAAAAGTCATTTTTTTTTTTCGCATCAAAGGTGCTAAACTTTTCTCTGGAAGAGTTCTTTCCTTTTGGTGCATACTACGTCACCGTTTTCAACTTTTCACTGTGTGCCTCTTTCATAAAAGACTTCTTTCTCCACTCCCATTTCTTTTTATCGTCGACTAAACTACAATCCAATGTACCGTACGTACGTACAGTTCGTACGTACATATACAGACTCACCCACCCACCCCAAAAAGGGAAAGCAAAGATACTTTTCGAGCCAATCATTTTCTATTTTAATCTGACTTGACACAGGAATTGCTTTAAGCGCACATACATACAGTACATGTACACATACACAGCTCATCAAACATGTGGGACGTTACATTGCACGACCGGTTAACTGGTAACAAGTAGGTAACAGAGAACAAGTAGAATGTAGTAGTACAGTATGGTACGTAGATACGGTAGTACGGACAGAATGAGAACAAGTGTCGAACTGAGCTGAAGGAAGAGGAAGGATGCATCGTCCTCGTTCACGTGGTGACGGTGGCCGTCAATGGAAGTGGCGGCGACCGCCGGCGGCGCGGGCCGCGGCGACTTTCGCTGCCGCCGCCGCTGACGTGGCCTATGCCCCCGCCCCCGCCGCCGCCGCCGCCGCCGCCGCACAACCAGCCGTAGGTGTGCTGGCGGAACTCTCGGCCGCAGAAGCAGTAGATGATGAAGTTGACTGATGAGTTGACGACGAGCAGGAGGTGGTGGACGCTCACCAGCATGATGAAGGCCATGGGGATGTGGTACAGACCGCGCTCACTTTAAAAAAAGTTGAGAAATTGATGCAATCGGGGACTTAGTACTGTATTACGTAGTAAATTCTGAACGAGTCTGCTGGAAGAGACTGTTGTTGTAATATAGTAACTTTTTTACTCTGAGCTAGTAGGTTAATTATTAAGTTACCACCTTTTGCGTGAGATTTCTAAGAAAGTTCAGTCTTCCATGAAATGAGGAAATTTATGTAATGAGGTTGCCAACTAGGTAGGTGCAAGAAAATAACTCGTCAACTAAAATTAGACGTGTAATCTTTACCGTCATTCCACTTGAGGAAGTGGTACTGTACTACTACAATGTAGAGTACCTAATACATCCTCCAGTAGGTAGTACTCTCGGCATCAACAGCACGTCTGTTGGTTTTCTCCTTATAAAATACGATTATGCAATAAAAACTTCTACCCTACCGGTATATTCTACTACAGTAGATAAGGATTAGGTACATACCGTACTCGTATAAAGTACTACTGAAACCAGAAAACACTCATCATGGTCATGAGTTTGAAAGGAGAAAACTGATTTGCCGGCGGGGAAAGAAAAGATAATCCTTATCCTTACTGGCAGGCCATAAAGTTGGTATACGTGTTGTTGCTAGGGTTGGCGATCTCGTAGAGCCTGAGGACCACGCGGTAGGTGTGGCACACCAGGAAGATGAGCACAATCAGGACCAGGATGATGGTGGACTTCTCGCGTCGCCTGCGCGGAATAGTACAACGGACATTTTCACAACTACGTACAGGTACTTGAAACGGACTCTTCAAGCTTGTTACGAAAGAGAGAGTTTCTCAACCTTTTTTAATTAAGGTTGCGACCCACTTTTGGACCCCCAGAGTATTTCGTGACCCACTCAGTATTTAGAAACAGGGTGTCTCCATCCCCGCCTTCACGATATTTTTTGGCCATGACTCATCTCATCTCACTGGGACCCACTTTTGTGTCGCGATCCATAGGTTGAGAAATCCTGCAATAAGAGGTTCTCTCGCCTGGATTCTCTCCCGCTAAGGGAGTCTCCGGGTGCCTGCTGCCTCCTCCCAAGGAGCGGGCTTTCCGACTCCGTGTCCAGCGGCGGCGACGGCGCAGATCCGACAACGCTGGGGGCCCCGCCGCCGTTGGAAGGCAGCCTCCCAGCGTCCGCCCTTCTCATCTGCCCCCGCTGCTTGTTCCTCCCGGACTTTCTTTTCGTCCCTTCCTCGTCCTCAAGTCGAGCGCCGTCGGCGGCAGGGGCGATAGAGTCGACGTTGTCCGACAAAGGGACGCTGCTGGTGGTGCACGTGGCGACTCCGTTTGAGGGCCGCGTGAGGCGGCTGCCAGCCGCAGCAGTGTCGCCGCCGCCGCCGCCGCCGCCGCAGCCACCACCGCCTTTGCTCAAGTTGTGGCTGCTCTTAGTCCTTTCTATGATGGTGGAGACGTTACGGTGGCGGCTGCTCCTGCTGCCGGAGGAACTGGAGACGACGAAGCGGCGTGAGAACCGGGAGGATGCTCGGATCTTCATGTAAATTCTGCGCATGGAGTGAGAGGGAACCACAGTCTATTTTAGAATAATGTCTTTGAATACATTCTTCATTAACGAAAAATATTCGAGGTGAGGAGTGCACTGACCACCTCACTTACCTGAAGTTCATGTAGGTCAGGCAGAAGAGCGGGAAGGCCCCCGTGGCGAAAAGCTCTCCCCAATAGCTGTTAAACTGGATGTAGTCCGGGTTCTCCATCAGGTCGGTGGTAAAGTAGTCTGTAAAGTTGCCCTCGTTGACGAGCTTGAACTCGAAAAATCTGGAAGGAGGACGTTAAGTTAGCACCTATGTGCAAATAGTGCATCCTATATATATATATACAGATAGTCATAAAAAAATCTCTTCACAATTTGCAGGATGTCTCAGGAAAACAAATGGCATACTTTTTGTCCTTTAAAACGTTAAAAAAACAAAGAATACTAACTAAATAATATTGTAAGTGTTATTGGTCATGAGGCCATGGAGGTGCTCTTTTTCAATGGGGATGGACATAGGGGAAGAGATTATTAAAAATGTGGTGTACCAAGAAGTCTCGCAGCATTTTTTCTGAGAGAGTGTGTTATGGTATGGCTCAGTTTATTCAGGTTAAGGTGATGTCCTCATAACAAGGGTTTGTTTTGGCAAGCATGCTGGTATAGTACCTAGCACAGTATTCACCTTGGAGCCTCCAGGGTGGCTGAGCAGAGCAGAGCCACCCCGATGAACTTGTAGTACGGCTGCCTGTGCGCCAGCGGGTGGCAGACGGCCTGGTATCGCTCCACGGCCACGGCAATCACCAGGTAGATGGCCGAGGTCTGCACGAAGCCTCGCAGCGGGTGCAGCAGGTGAGGGTAGAGGACACGGAACCACTCAGGTTCGGAGCCAATGAATACCTGCATGGTGAAAATCCGGAGGCCGGAAGGTCATTTACTCCGACACATGGCAAAAAATTACTCTTCAGCTGAAATTACCACACTACTGAAGCTTAAAACAGAGTTGGGAAAATTCTGTTAATTAGCTTGCCCTAAATAGACCCACCCTACGTACGTAAATTTGTGCGACAAATACAACGCCAAAACCGATTTTTGTTCGATTTGTCTCGCTCCTCTTCCGGAAAAGGGTAACTGAACTGTCGTAACGGACTTATTCTCGTACTTTTGTGCTCTGACGTCAAGCGAGCAAGGGCACCTTTCGGTCGCCGTTGCCAAGAGAGAAGGACTTTTCTCTTGTGCGGAGAGGGAAAAGAAAAAGAGCACTACCAACCTTTTCTTGCAGACGTATTAATCCCTCTCGTCTACAAAGATAAATAGGTATTTGTATGCTGAAAAAATATTGCATGGTTGCCGAAAACTTTAATAGCACTCCATGAAAGTTACATGTACTGTCAAGGAACAAGACAAGTTGCCTTGGTACAAGACAAAGTACTGTATATTCCTTTCTCTCTTCACATCTTTGTCCTGAAAGTACAGTCGAAACTCGATTTTACGTATTTTTCCGTCAG
>JAAUYM010061768.1_pt1 | contig 12776 bp, 14 predicted proteins | sample 7278001 | NCBI WGS metagenome assembly JAAUYM01 (sample SAMN14350224, study PRJNA611818) | marine sediment metagenome | isolation source: surface marine sediment (1.8m) | place: French Polynesia: Moorea | collected 2018-08
ATTTTTATATCACTTATGCAGCGTTAGAACGCCAGTGCAGGTGTTAGAATAGTGGGAAAAAAAACTTATTGTAACTTATCACTAAATTCACGCTAGCGATATTGGTGGGGTATGTATACGTACCGGTAAGTGAGTACACATATAGTACAGTAAAACATATTTTTTGTCAATGTAAAATATTTTGTAAAGCTTGTAATAAGGTATTTATGAAGTGGCAAAAAGATTAACTTATTAAAGTGCATGATTAATTTTAAAAGAATACATGTACGGTATTTTTATCTAACCTGAAGGCGTTGCATTCCGAGGCCGCGCACTTTGCGGCGCACAGGGACAACGTCTTGGCCCCTATCTCCCCGAGCACGGTCATCTTCTCCTCCGTCACGTCCACCGGGAGGAAGTGGTTCTCGCCCAGCACTCCGGTCAGGAGGAGACTTCCAAGGAGAAACAGACAAATCCGCATGATCAGGGTCTCCGTGTCGCCCGCCAAGCAGCCAATGTGGGCAGCGGAAAATGGGGAATGAAACTGAGTGAGTGAGCCCCTCATCTGAAAAATTTATTTGGTTGACTGCCTGCAAGCCTACGAAAATGGACAGGCCGGCGGTCCACCCCACAGAAGCCATCATCTATTCGCCTGCCACTTGATAATATGTGTGGGAAGTAGTGGGGGCTTTCAATTGTAGCTTAGGTCCCACCCTCCCCCCATTAATAGAGGAGTGGGCAAATTCATCGTGTACATATATAATGAACTGTTTGCCGCTGACCGACCAATTCACCAGGCTTCCACCTGACTTTCCCGCTTCTGAGTTTGACGACAGAGTTTTTTTTTCATGCCCATATTTTGTTGTATGTATTACTACTTCTTGCTGCTTTGCCAATCATGCCACGTGTACGTTTTAAGCACATCTACGTATGATTTCAATTTCAATTTCTTTCAATCGAGGTCAATTTGGCAACGTTCAGTTGTACGGCTCCGCGGCGATCCCGTAGAAGGCCATGTCCAGGGCGAACCGTCGGGCCTTGGGCCTCAGGCGCGGGGTCACCAGGGTGTGGATCAGAGCAGCCTCGTACCTGCGCGCGATTGAGGAAGAGTGTGACTTTTTGGCACCACTGCATGGAATCGTTCGACTGATCACCACCTGTCAGAGGGGAGTCCCAGTCTCTGGATGATCTCTGGGGTGAGGCGGATGTGGTAGCCCTCCTCAATCGAGTCCAGGAGGTGTTTCTGCAGGCAGACCTTGGCCTGTCCAGTCTGCGGTATGGTAGATACTTGTCTGTTAGCTAGGTATGTACGTAGACAGGGGATACGATGTACTGTACTAATAGCTCTCAACTTACGATGACACACTTGTTGAAGAAGATCTGGCTGCCAAACTTTTTGACGACGGGGTTCCGGGCCCTGGTCATGAACTGCTTGACGCCGTTTGACATCTGGAAGCACTTCTCGTACTCCCTGAGGTTGTGTTTCTTGAACTCCTCCGACAGGTCGGACTGTGGAAAAAAAAGTCATCAGTTAAGTCTTGCACACATTCTGGATTGTTTTAATTTTCTTTTTTGTTTTTGGCTGGTGCTCACTCCTTCGAAGACCATGTTGCGGTAGTAGTCCATGTTGATGGTGTCGTCCTCGTTCCACATATTCATCTCCTTCATGACGCAGGTAAAGTTGGAGATCTTGAGTGCCTTCTCTCCCTTGAGCCTGTCGAAGCCCTCCCTGAACCCCGTGATGATGGCGTCCTTGATCCGCTCGGCTGCTGCGTCGCTCTCCTCCTCCGTCTCCTCCTCAGACTCGTCCTCTGACCTCGGGCTGGGCAGCCCGACCGCCTTGAGCACCTCGGCTACCTTGGGCGGGGCATTGGCCAGCAGCGGCGGCACCGAATCCTCCTCCTCAAAGGCGTCCTCCGCCGTGAACTCGGGCAACTTTGTGAGGCACCGGTCCGCCGACGCCTCCACCGCGGCCACGTAGGCGCCAATGCTCTCCTTGCCCCAGCAGGACCTGATGAGGGAGTCCTTCAGGATGCGGCTTTTCAGCAGCTCCGGGATGTCGGACCCGGCCAACGCTGTCGTCGCCAAGGACAGGAGGAGGAAGACGAGCTTCATGGTGGATAATGGGGACTGCCAGGAAGGTCTCTCTTTTCCTTGCCCCTGTCTCCTATTTATATATTATGGGCTCCTGCCCCCCCCTCCCCTTGGGTTGGGGAGGAGGTGCAGTGGGGACGCATGGTAGGGGCAGAGGTACTAGAGTTTTCCGAATCCGAGTACCTGGGTACTCGATCATTCTTGCTTCAGGTTATATCAGATGTAAAAAAAACCTAAAGGGATAAGTTCTGGGTATTTTCCCCGTTTTTTACTACCATTTTTATACCCGAGTACTGAAGCATTCGAGTATTCGAGAAACTCGAATATTCGACTTGGAGGTAGTAGTACAACAATGACGCAACAAATTTCTTTTTGGGCAGGCTCTGGTCGTTAAGGTGAATGTAGTACTGCACCGTCAACTTTCGATAAGCAGCAAAGTGCTCACGTGTTACTAAAGAACTTGGTCGTAAAAAAAAAGTCTTCACGTGTCTAATAGAAAGTTTTCATTGAAATTTGCTACGATCAGAGCTGGTTACTCAATAGTTTTCTAAATACGTACAAGCATTGCACAAATTTGACAGCCATTTAAGAAAGTACAAAAAAAAATAACACAGATTTTGGTTCCAATTGAAATACAATATGTCTGGGCCTGGTGATCTTGGGACGATGACGAAGTAACTTTATTTTTTTCCCCGGACGTTTTCAATTCTTCTTGTTGCCAAGGGTCTCTCCCGTGGACACGTACGGAAAGATATCATTACGCAACTCGGATGGAAAACTCAAGAAAGAGATTTTAGCACCAAACATTTAAAGCACGTTGTCTTAACATTTTTTTGGGGTCTGATTGAAAGAACAGGAAGTTGTCTCTTAGACGCAATAATGTAAATGATTTTTTTCCCAGCTCTGTGGATGCACGTGCGCAATCAGGCGAAAGGGTCCGACCCGCCGTGGTGGATCATCTCCAGGACGAACCACTTGGTCTTGGGCATCATGTGAGGCTTCATCATCATCTTCATGAGGGCGGCGTCGTATCTGCGCAGCGACAACAACAATAACAACAGTGATGACATGTCATGGGACAGCTATAAAAAGCAATGTTTAGACAGCAGGGGTTCTCAACCTTTTTGAACCGCGACCCACTTTAAGACAAAGCATCCCGACGGGACTTTTAAACTTACGAGCCTAACAAATTCAGCTTTAAACATGTAATGGAACATGTCATTAGAATACCACATAAATGTCACAGTTTTATTCATAAATTTGTTACGCTTGTCAGTTTAAAAGTCCCGTGGGACACCCGCCACCCACTGTGTGGAATGGGTGGAGACGCCATGTTTCAAGGTAGTACGTATACTAATACTATTTTGTCTTCTTTGCAACCCACTTTTGGGTCGCGACCCAAAGGTTGAGAACCTCTTCTTTCTCTCTCACCCTCTCGGGGGCAGCCCGAAGGCCTGCGCCACTTCCGGGTCGAACGGTCCGAATTTGGACTCAAGCATATCAAGCATCTTCTTCTTCAGGCACATCTCCATCTCCTTTTTCTGCAATGCATGTTGTACATACAGGTCAAACCTGCATTAAGTGAGAAAGGTCGGGAGCATCCAAACTTTTCTATTTATCGGGAAGTTCCCCTAATTCAAAGTACGAGGGGTGATCCTCGTATTAAGTTGAAAAACTGCTCTACCAGGTACAAAAAACAGCAGAAATTAATACTTTTTGATGTACTATTGTGTGGCTACTTTCTTACAAGAAATTATTTGAATACGTTTTTATTAGAAATGCTTGACTGTAGATTTTGTCTCAATTTTGGTGGTGGGTTTGATATACCCCCCTGGTCAGATTGATTCAGTCCAATTTTGTCCGCCCAGTTCTCTGACATGCATAAAACACTTTTCTCACGCTTGGTGGCTGACACCTCCTATTGAGTCCCTTCAAGCAGCAACCAAAACTGAGGAACATATACTCGGCCTTTTCAGACAATCCAACTATTGATTAATCTTTTTTTGTCGCATGCATATTGACCATCTTTAACTGCCTGGTTCCTAGAGGTGCGTCTAAAAAATTTCTCAAACTTAGTAGACCTCTCATTAGATTCCCTCAAGTAGCAAAACAAAAAAGGTTATGTTCAGTATATATTCTAAGCAAAGATTTTTAAGCAAGCAAGAACTCTTCACTACTGCACGGTTCTCTGTTGGCGCTATCAGAAAAGCGCATGCTACTCGTACACTGTACGCACACTGTACAGTACAAGGGACACTTCTTAAAAAAGTAGCCAGAGAGATACAGAATAACAAATGCATTGTAAAGAAGAATAACTACACTGAGAAAAATTAATAATAGACTGATCTGAAAAGTCAACTCACCAGGACGCACTTGTGGAAGAACAGCTGCCTGCCGAACCTCCTCTTTCCCGGGTTGGGGATCTGCTCGGCAGGGAGAGCCTGCGACAGGCTGTGGCACACCTCGTAGTGCATCAGGTTGGCGCGCTTGAACTCCTCAGGGATCTCCTCTACCAGGTTCTCCTTAAAAAAATAGAACCAGTGTCATTTAGGGTGTTTGACCCGGAGACCAGAATGTTTCTTTGCCCACCGGACTGAAGATGTTTCTGAAGAATCCCATGTTGACGGACTCGTCCTCGTTCCACATACCCACCTCCTTCATGGTGCAGGTCAGGTTGGACACCTTCAGCACCTTCCGCATCTTCAGCTTTTGCATCTTCTCCATCTTCACCCTCATCATCTTCGGAGTCATCATCATCGCCGGACCCTCCTCGCTATCGTCGTCATCGACGTCATCGTCGTCATCGTTGTCATCGTCGTCATCTGCCAACAGCGAGACCTGCCTAGACCCCCTCGGGTCCATGGGCTTGTGCCTGGGTCCCTCCAGGTGGGTGCCCTCCTCCTCCTCAGCGGCGGCGGAGGCGGCCTTGGGTCCCCTCGGGAGTTGCGCCTCAAAGAGATCGTCCTCCGTCAGCTCCGGCTCCCTGCCCAGGCAGACGTCCGCCTTCTCCTTAATCAGCATCATGTAGTCAATCATGTTCTGCTTGCCCCAGCAGTCAGAGAGCAGCGTCATCTCCATGATCCTCTTGGCCATGACCTTCGGGACACCGCCGGAGTCGACCGACGACAACGCAGACAGGAACCCAAGAGCGAGGAGCAGGAGTAGTTTCATAATGTGGCTGCAAAACGTGGTCTTTCAGCTTATGTACGCAAAACAAAAAATATCTATGAATTGTTGTTATGCACCTCTTAGAGACAATATTTTTTAATTCTTCTTTTTCCTTCCTTCCTTCCTATAACTATCGCGACTGGCACCAAATCTGTCCAGCTTCCGGTGCCTTTTATACCCACATTTTAATCATCATCATCGCCTCCTCCTCCTCCTCTTCTCCTCTCCCTCATGGGCGGATGGCGACGTAGACTGCCAAAGAACAAATTTGCACAAGCTGCAATTTTTTTTGCTGGTTGCGAAACTGGAGGCGAAAAGAACAGAATTTTTTTTAACGTCTGATCAAGCCGGCCGGCGTTTATACAGTACGACCATCCTGATGTAGGTACGTAGTACGTACTGTACTAGTATAGTCGATTTGAGAGATTTATTAGAGTTAAGGGCTTTTATACAATTGTGTTCTCTGCCAGCACTTGCGACACGCTTCTTGAGCAGTTGCCACCGATAGGCATCTCTCAGGATTACCATGTTTGAGCTTTTTTGAGACGCACATTGTATCCGGAGAGTTTTTGCTTCTTAATTAATACAGTCAACCTCCAATAATAGAAAATTCTACCCATACTAAAACAAAGTCTTCGCCATAATGACTAAGTTTGTATTTTTTATTGACCCACGTCCACTGCACTAGTACTAGAAAAAGTCCGCTATATAGTACAGTAGACGCCCAGCTGATCACTTCGCTACGTTTATTGGAGACCTACTGTAGCTACTATGTCAAGTAGGTACATACATACTAGGTAGTTTGCGGAAATTCTGCCTGCTTTGCATTACGTTGTGTACGTGTTCTTTCACACTTTCCTAGGAAAAAATGACATTCAGACCGGACCGGAGGATGAGGTTCAACGGTGACGCCCGAGAGACATTTGTTGCAACAGGATGTCTCAACATTCGTCGGTGGCAGAAGGAGTTCTGTGTTAATTTCACGGAAAAACAGAAAAATTCGACAGGAAAAAAGTAGGATTTTTTATCGTTACATAACGCGGTTGGTGACTCTGCAAGTCATAGGTGGGAGTGTTGACACAGAAAGAGAGAGAAAAAGCTTCCTTAAACATCAAACGTTGACGGACAATTACCTGGAAAAGTGTGTACTCAAACCTATCCACAGGCAGGTGGTTGCCATGTGCAGAAGTCGAAGAGAGAGGAGAACGAAATAATAATTGCTTTGCACCTTTGCATGTACCAAAATCTCATTTTGTTGCCATGCTGAATTGCTAGAATCCAGTTGAAAGAGAGAGAGAAAAAATATATATATTTCATGCCATAAAAACCCAAAAATTTTAAGCGCCTCCCCGTCCAAGTCAATCCCCCAGGTGGGCCTTCATTTGCTGCCTTCCAGATTTGAGTTTGATAACAACAAAAAAAATTTGGCGATCTAATTCGTGAGTTTGGTGCTTCCTTCCTCCCTCGTTGCACAGTCATTTCCCATGCATGCAACAACCAGTTCAGGTTTCTGTGTCTGCGTGTGTGTTTTATCAGAGCCCTCACAAGAGAGTCTGGACGGGTGAGCCGTCAAGCGGATACAGGGTGGCTAGCAAAGTCAGCAATAAAAAAACTGTTAATAGCAAGAACTACTACAAACAATCAAATTTTGATAATCAGGAAAGGTCGGGAGATAGACAAGGTTTTCTATTTGACCGAATAATAATTTCAAGTACTACCAAGTATGTAACTAGACATTCTTTTTAGTTTTCCTATTAACCAATTTCAGCATCACTCAAACTCAAAGTTATGCAACGTTGGCAAGATCTCTTTTTTTGCAACACCCTGTACGCTACCGTGAGCTTGGCTTCATTATGGCATGATTCGTATCGAACAATGGAGGTGTCTGCTATGTGGTTGAAAAGAAAACACTGCAAAAACTGTTGCAATGCATTTTCTACGTTTATACAATTTTGAATTAGATTATCGCACTAGTTTCTTCCAGCATGTATAGCCACGGAAGCTAGTCTTCCTCAGCGTGGCGCACCGCGAGACACGTTCCGCGGCGGCCGCGGCGGCCGCGGCGGCGGCTGAGGCGGCATCTCCGCGGACAGGTCAACGATGGCCCTGGCGCACCAGCCGACGGAGACGACGCCGGAGGGAGGCTCCAGGCAGTCGTGACGGTTCCACAGCTGGAGACAAACGATCAAACAGTCAACGACAACGGCCATTCACAGATTGCGCTCACTCCCAGGACGTTCCTCTCCATCCCGGCCTCGTAGGTCAGCAACCTCTGGTGCAGTCGCTCCACCAGGTCCGGGTTGCCCCGCGCCATGTCCTTCTCCTCACCTGCTCAAGCAGGCGGGCAGGTAAAAATGAGCAAAATGAAAAAAATGAAGACATGATGCCAACCTGGATCGTCCGTGAGGTTGTAGAGTCGGACGACCTGACCGTCGTAAGAGGCGGGCTCGGTCTCCACGTCTTTCATGTAGTTCTGCCCACACAGTCGACCTTCCATTTAGTTAAAGTCGGCAGGTTTTCGAAGAAAAAAGTTTGCTAAATTGAGCTTCCTTACTAAATCCGAGAATGTGTATGCTAAAAAGTTGGTTAGCAAGAAAATTCTTAGGTTGTTCGCGGTTCTTTACTAAATCGACTTTCACTGAAATCGAAAGTTGACTGTACTTTCGTGTCCGGTGCAATCTCCGTACTTAAACGGCGGCCTCCTCACCGGTGCCAAGTAGCGACTCTCCGTCCGCTCTGGGGGGACCCACTTCCCGTAGAGGAGCGCGGACCTCCCGCCGAAGGGCTGGCCCCTGATCAGCTTGAGATCTCCAACCCTGACAAAGAGAGAGGTTGCTACAGTCAAACTCACAAATTATCAGCAGACAAATTTGGACTTCCCACTTACCTGAACGAAATTATGGAACATCCATCTGTTTCTCCAAAATTATCTCATGTAAGCAGGATTTGGCTCATCTAAATTAGTAGTACCGTATGGCGGCGTTCTTGGCCCTGTCCATGCTGTCGTGCGGGTTGATGTTGTAGAGCATCTCCTGCCTGGCGGACGCGCCGCCCTCAGCCAGGGCGCGCCACTGGTCGACGCCGTCCAGGTCGGCTGGGAGAAACCCGCCATTGCTGTCGCCGTTGCCGTCGCCCGCCAACGCGGCCGAGTACAGGGTGGGAAGCCAGTCGGTGATGTGAAACAGACTACGCTGACAGAAGGACAGTCCGTGTGTACTACTAAACTGCTTTGATTTTATTTAAAGTGCTCACCCCTTCCAAATTCCCTTCCACTTGATGAGGCGAGGTGCAAATATGAGGGTCGGCGTCCTGTGGCCTCCTTCCCAGATTGAGCGCTTTCCTCCTCTGAAATAAAAATTTAATATTATTCATTCGTATTTGCAGGCAGTTTCTTCTTTAACTCATCTTTCCCGGCTTTGTACGCAACTGTTACTCACCTCAGTGGATACGCACTGCCATCCCTCGTAGGGCCATTCTGAGAAAACAAAATGACGATACAGTAATGTACTGGTGTACTCATGTGCCTATGAACTTACGTCGCTAGTAAAGACTACGATGGTGTCTTCCTCCATGTGCAGGGCGGACAGCTTCTCCATGATCTGGCCGATGGCAAGGTCCATGGCAGCTATCATGCCTGAGGAGTGGGACGCAATTTCCGTGCCAGCAGGGCCGCATTAATTGAAATAATTCTGATTTAGAAAATGGCACTTTCCGCTATATCGCTACTACGATACTATAGTAGGAAAAAAATCCGTTATGGACAAGATTGTTCTGGTGACCAAGCTTGAAGTAAGTTTCTTTCTTGTCTATCTCTGCTATCAACTGTATCGGAAGTCTACTGAACTTTACGCACATAGCATGATCATCCTCTTGTGTTCTCGGATCCACCTGAAGGCCTTCTTGTGCCTGCCGAGGCACTCCAGCGGGGTGTGGACGGACTGCAGGGAGAGGAACAGGAAGAAAGGGGAGTCGGCCCCCATGAGGGTGCGGTGGCGGGACAGCACCCGACTCGTGTGCTTGTAGAAGAGCTCCTGGAAGTGTGAACAAAACCCTGTACTATGGGCTGTATGGTGAAACAAGAGCAGACTTTTTTTATTGTCATAGTACGGTGGAATAGGTTCCGTTTGCCGAGAAGTCCATTTTGTCGTTCTCCCAGAAGTCGTACAGGTGGTACGTCTTCCACATATCTGCCAAAGAAGAAGAAAGAAAAACTTTACTATATTTTCCTTTCTCATCATACGTACATCAAATTATGTAAAAAAAAGTTCATTATTTTTTATGTTGCATTCTTATCAAAACAAATATCAGTACAAATATCCAGTCGATTTTTGCAAAATAAAAATATTCATTCATGCTCTACTCGTGTGCGAACTGACTTGAGCAATGCACGTCGCTCAGGTGGGTGAAGTAACCCTGCGCGCAGGAGAGAAAGCCGTGGAAGGTGGAGAATCCCCTGCGGTGAGGGAGGTAGTCACGGTGACAGTGGCCCAAGTGCCACCTTTTGCCATTTTTTAAGAAAAAGAAATAGATTTTAAAAAATTGCAATGCAATCGCAACTAACGAGTCCCCTTAGTGAGTCATAGAAAAATTGGCAACTTTTGGCGCTCAGTCGGAGCGTCAGTACTCAGTCTGAGGACATAACTACTCGTACTACATAGTACGTAGTACAAAATGTACATAGTGTATGCAAGTTTCTTAGTTTTAGTTTTAGTATTATTTTTTGTGGGCTTACTTGCCAACCATGTATGAGGTGTATCCCAGCGACGAGAGGTACTGCGGCATCAGCATGTGCTTGGTGGGGAGTCCCTCGGGGTGTTCCAGCACGTGGAGGGCGTCGTGCTGGCAGAGGAGGGAGAAGGGAGACCGGATGATTCATTCTGGGACATTTAATATCAGGACGACATTGAGACCAGGACTACAATTGAGACCTGGACAACCGGGATATGACTGAGATTAGACTTAAATTAGAACTGAGTTAGAAGAAAAGAAGTCTTTTCTTCTAACTCAGTTCTAATCTACGCATCTAAGATGAGCCTAGTCTAGTCTAGTCTAGTAGTATAGTCTCAAACAGGAGCTATACAATCTGGTAACTCCGTTGTCCGGATTGTCAGTTTTCTGCGGTGGCTTACAACATATCCTGGTCTCCATTCTGTGGAGGTCTTAAGTCACCCGCCGTAAATCGGCTGACCTCGCAAGAACCCAACCAACACCGCTGATACTAGTGTCAACCTGCAGTCCCATCCTGATCGGGTAGTATCCGGTAAGCAGAGCGGCGCGCGCGGGTGTGCAGACGGACTGCGAGTAGTGGCTGTCCAGCACGACCCCCTCGGAGGCCAGGCGCATCAGGTTGGGGGCCTCCACGTGCGGGTTCTTCCAGGGGACGTCGTCGTAGCCTGCGTGCGGCGTGCAACGTTATCGGTTTGGGCTAACTACATAGATCTTGCCCACAGCATCACTAATGTTAAGCCAAGTTGAGCTCGGTTAGTACTTGTGTGATTGATGGTTTGGGTAAAAAACCCAGCTCCTTTTGAACAGGTCTGTGGGAGGTCAAGCAACAGCTGATTACCCAAATCGTCTGCGAGGATGAACAGAATGTTGGGGCGTCGATTCTTTGCTGCCCGGGGTCTCCGGAACGACTTGGCACGACCCTCAGTGGACTCGTTATCACTCTCTTGAGCTGAACCGCCGTCATCATCCGCCACCACCTTTGACCTGGTGATAGTCTTGGTCCTCTTGCTTGGGGCGGAGTTAAAATGGTGCCTGTAGAGGTGCCAGGCACAGAAGAGCACCGCCAAGCACTGGACTGTCCGCCATCTAAGAAGTCGCCTCATTTTTGCTTTTGTTCAAATATAAGCGAAATCGACTGTTGTCAAACGTGTCGAGAAGGTTTTTCATTTTTTACAGGTGGTGTCGGCTTCGGCGCAGCTGCTCCACATGAAGGTCCGTGATTGCTTTTGCCCCTCTTGTTCATCATGATGTCCCCGATCAAGCAGTGAAATCAAACGTACTTTAAGGCTTTGCAATTTTTTTACAGATTTCATCATCGGCAATGAGGATTGCAAAATCCGAAAAAAAGCCACAGAATACATAAAATAAGAATAAACCCAATTTCTTGAGGGGATCTACAGTAGTAGTCCTTGGGAAGCCATGAGATCCTGGGGCGTTTCTTTATCACCGACGCCGCCGTCTGTCATCTTCCTCCTTCTTCTTCCTTCTTCTCTTCTTTTTCTTGCACGGCCTGCACCTGCCCCATGCGCCCCGGCTGCTGAGCTCCAGACTGACCGGGTCGACCCCGGTGGCACACCAGGGGCTGAATGCGTCCTCCTCACCCTTGGAGTTGAGCGTGATGCACTCGTAGTGGAGGCTGCCCTGGAAGCGGAACGGGAAGACGCAGCGGTCTCCTCTGAGGGTGCACGTCGAGGCTGGAAGGACAAGAGTGATGAGGAAAAAAAACGTGGTCTGGACATTAACTGCGTACTTCAGTACGTACATTAGACCTTCGCTGTAGTAAAGAGTGGTGATATAATTACCATTATTATTTCCCTGATTATACGTAGTGACCTCTGATTACCTTCTTTACTACGGGAGTGTCGAAGTTCTACTGTACTCTGATAAATGAGACCATGTTGTATGTGAGTGTGATGTACCTTGTTCTTCCTCTTCCCCCTCCGCTCGTAGGTGTCCCCTGGTCCTGCTGGGCATGAGTGAGCCGAGCTGCAACGCGTCCTTCTCCCTCTCCTCCGCCGCCGTGCCCCCCGCCGCCGCCGCCCCCGCGGCCGCCGTCGCCGCCATCTGCAGCTCGCGGACCTTCTCGGACAGCGACAGCAATTCGGACTCCAGCGTCTTCAGCTGATGGTGCAAAAAACAAAAAGGCACTCTATTCCAAGACCTCTCTGACCTTTTTCTCCTTCATACTCACCCTCTTGTGTCCGTTGATCCCCACGAGCAGCAGCGCCCATACGGCCAGCACCACGGCCACGGCCACGGCCGCCTCCAGGGGCCTCGGACCGCAAGCCGACCTCAGCGAGCAGCAGTCCGAAGAGGAGGTGGAGGTGGAGGCGGAGGTGGTGGAGTCGCTCCTCCTCTTCTTCTTCTTGTCATTTTTCTCATCGCACTCGGCGGTGGCGGCGGAGACGGCCGCGGAATCGCGTCTGTGCTGCAGTTCCACCTGGGAAAAGAAAGTAAAGATACGGTATAACGTTCATTTAAATAAGTTACATAGCAAGGATGATCAAATAATGGAACATAGCACAGTTAAGGCTTTTAAATTAATCGTTTAGAGAAAAAAAATTGATTAAAGTTAATTTTGGGATCAAATGAACGATTAATCGAACAAAACCAAACAATTTTTACTAATATTTCTGGTATTAATTTTCAGTAAAGTTTGCTTAGTACGTCAGCTACAGAAAATACTTCTTTAAAAACCGTACAAAGTGAACTTTACTATATACATATATATATATATATATATATCTTATATATATTTGTCGTTCTGTCTGCTTGCTTGCTTGCTTGCTTGCTTGCTTGCTTGCTTG
>JAAUYM010021007.1_pt1 | contig 12768 bp, 15 predicted proteins | sample 7278001 | NCBI WGS metagenome assembly JAAUYM01 (sample SAMN14350224, study PRJNA611818) | marine sediment metagenome | isolation source: surface marine sediment (1.8m) | place: French Polynesia: Moorea | collected 2018-08
GTCACAACTTGACGTACTTTTCCCTGTTTTTTTAGGCCTACCAGCAGCTGCGGAGGGAGATGGAGCAGCGCAACAGGCAGAGGAAGAAGGAAGCCCAGACGTTGACGCAGCAGGAGCAAAGGGTAGGTGGATGCGTGTCAGTGGGTGAATGCCCGACCAGACTTTTTTTTAGCCCCTTGCCACGCCAAGTCTTTCTCAAGGCTTTTTCAAAACTTAGCTACGTCGCGAACCCTCTTACTAACATTTTTGTAGGCCTCCGCCTGTGCTGCTTGAAAGAGGCCTGATACCTATTGGCCAGCAGAGCTGCCTGGTGGACGGTGACGTGGCTAAAATCGAGTCAGTTTTTGTACCACATAAAAAGAGAGGAGGACGGGGTGTCTGGTCGGGTAGTCGAGACGGAGATGACCAAATAGGTACAAGAATTGACTTTCTTTCTCCGCAGATGGAGGTCTCGTACGTGGACAGGGATCGCGCGGCGGCCGTCGTCATAGGCAACAAGGACATTAAGAAGGACCTCAAGGTCAGAAAAGTGCGCCTACATTCGAGGCCTCAGTTCACAGTTTAAGGCACCTTCCGTGAACGTTTGCATGCTTCATGTACGGTACTGTGGTAAGTACGTGCTGGCTATTTGATCTCGATTCCGGTGACGTTCGCCACCCACCGGAGGAAGGGCGGGTGGAGGAGGCTGGCGAAGGCGCTTGGGGAGCGCACGTCCTCGCACGGGGACCCGCCGAAGCTGGCCACGCCGATCTGGACGTGTCTGCAGGGATGTGTGTGTGGGTACAGAAGAGGAAACAGGCTCATGTTCGTTGTGGTGGATTTACCAAGCGGCAGCATCGACGACGACGACCACACCATTACTAATAACCCTAACGGCTAAAACGCCATCATTATCAACCATGACAATGTGACAATAACACCGTCATCATCAACAAAGAACAATCATCATCATCAATTAGAACAACAACACCAACAGCATCTACAAGAAAATTACTATCATCAACAACAAAAAAAACCAGCAACAACGATGACAGCACCATCATCATCAAAGAAGAAAACATCCGACAATACCATTATCATCATCAACAATAACAGCAACAAAAAACAACAACTTGCAAGTTTGTACCTCGCCTTCCTCGGATCGTCCCCCCCGCTGACCCACGTGAGCGGGCCACCGCTGTCTCCCTCGCAGATGTTGACCCCTCCTCCAACCCCACCTCCGTCCTCATCGCCACCCCCGTCCTCCTTGGTCGGGGTGGCGTCCGAGCAGAGCACTTCTCCCTCTCGGACAAGCACCACGCCGTCAGAGTTGAATGCGCCGGAGCAGGAGGCTGCGTCCATCACCGGGCGGCGCCGGTCGAAGTAGGGCACGTCCGGGCGGACCCGGTTGCGGGAGTCCGTCCACCCCCAGCCCTGGATGACCGAGGGAAGGCCCAGCAGGGCGGACACGGTCAGACCAGGAGGGGGCAGGCAGACGGTGGAGATAAGCTTGCCGCCTGCGCCTGCGCCGGCGGCGGCGCCGGCGCCCATGGGCAGAGGGTCCGGCAGCGGGATCAGGGCGAGGTCGCTCCTCAGCGTAGCCAGGTAGTGGTAGATCCCGTAGGTCTCCACCTGGTAGTCCGGGTGGAGGACGGCTGTCGGCGCGTCGAGGACGACCCGCCCGGGCTCCGGGCGGAGGAGGTCGTGCGCGCCGGCGTAGATGCGGAAGCCGGCGGCGCCGGAGTCGCCGTCGCACCCATCGGCGCAGTGTCCGGCCGTCAGCGCCCAGGACGGGGAGACGAAGGAGCCCGTGCAGGTCCACTGGCCGACGCACTCCAAATAGGCCAGCCAGGGAAACTGGGGAGCAAGGGATTCATCAGTGTTGCTAATAAAACAAAACATATTCCAGCTTTGGGCTGTGTACAGTAGAATAGGCGAGTTGGCAACACTGACCACTAATTAAATAAGCTTTTCCTTAGTTACTGTAAAAGATGTCCCAGCAAAATCTGAGTCTTTTTACGTCTTACATTTAAAGTTGCTTTATAGAGTACCATTACTGTACCGAAGTACAGTAAGTTTTTTGGGAGGGAGGGAGGACATCCTGTGTCCTTTCCCCACCTGGTGCGCCCTCAGCTGGTTTCCGTTGACGATGATGTGCCTCCCTCCCCTCTCCACTCCGCACCTCGAGAAGGGGCCGAGCGCGGAGACGTTGATAGAGGAGGCCACCGCGGGAATGCTGGAGTGGGATGCCGATTCCGTAATTGCTTAAAGTGGGGGGAAAAAAATCACACAGAATTTGTCAATCTTCTTACAAAACAAGAGCAGACTCTGTTCAAAGGCCTACGGAGAGCAAGGAGAGTTGCTGAAGGGTAACGAGAAGAAGAAGAACTCAACAACTCAGTGCACTCGATGACCTGTTGTCCTCGCCGAAGGTAAGAAGAACTTTCCCACTATACCCGAAGAACTAGTCTTCTCCTCTGATTGGTCCTCCATCTCGTCCCTGACGGTGAAGCGTAGAACCTTGGAGGTTGTCCGCGCCAGCCTCCCTCCGTCATGGGACCTCACCGCCTTGGCCTTCATGGCCTTCGTCTTCAGGCGCCTAAAGTTAGACAAGAACACAAGGCAAATTTAAAAGTGTTAGTCTTTCCCAAACCAGTTGCTAAACTATTAATGTATAATTGTCTGGTCTGGTCGTATGCGAAAAGAAAACCGGAAAAATCCCGGGTATTTCCCGAGTTTTTATAAATATTTCGATACCCGGAATATCTACCCGAGGTTGCTTATTGGCTCGGTCGCCGGCCTCCACTTGGACTTCATGGCCGCTGCTGTACGGCTCAAAAAAAAAAAAGACATTTATTTAACAAACACCATGTTTGCCGAATCTTGCCTTCTTCTCCTCCCAGCTTCAGCATCCTCAGAGCAGCCCTCCTCTCGCCCTCGTGGGATCCGGAGAGGCCTTTAAGAGAATCTGTCATTATAAATGTAAAAATAATTTATAATCAAAGCTTCTTCGACGTTGGCAACACTTTTTTACAACTTTTTCAACATCTAATTAAAATGATTTGCAGTACGACCAGGAGGGAGGAAATTCTAGTTTGCACTAGTAGAATTCGTGGCAATGTGGCAAGTGGCACTGAAGTCTACACGTGTCATTCCGTTAATCGTCTTTGGCGGCATTGTCGTAAAATCATAATTCTCCTTGGATCATAATTGGTTAGTGCTATCCACCTGTCGAGCGCTTGAAATTGCTAAAAAAAAACCACGTGAAGCCAATCAGGCCAGAAGCCCCTCCACCAGAGTTGCAAGATTGATCTTTTCAAAGACAGATTTAAAAATTCTGTTTTTTTTTAATTGGCAGAAAATCTGTCGCATAAAATAGAAACTAAAAATAAATAAATCTGAGTATTAATTTGGCCTTTCTCTTTTTTTAAATATTTTTTCACATTGCTGAACTGGCAACCCCCGCATTACAAGCTTATTGCTAGTGTGTTAATAAGTTAATGTCCTCCAAGCTTGTTGCTTTGACGATTTAATGACGGCTTCTTCCTTCTCTCCATGGTTAGCACAAGAAGCACCGCGACCGGATGGAGAACGCGAACACCGGCGCCGCGGCCATGTTCGAGGAGGTGGACTTCGAGACGCAGTTGCTGCAGGGGGAGCACGAACTAAGGTGAAGGAAGGGGGAAGGCCCGACGGGACTCTTAAGGCACTTAAGCAAGCATTTGTGACATTTAAAAGACTGACATCTCATCTCTTTGTTGGCTCAGGGGCGGCGACCCCCGCCGGGCCGTCAAGTACCTGACGCAGGCCTGCGAGAACGCGCCGGAGGGCAACGAGGAGCCGTACGTGCTCAGGTATAGGGAGAGGGGGGGAAAAAAGCCATGTTTGGCTGGTACGCTAGACCCTCCGCTACGGTACCCGACTATGAGAAATATGTCATAATTACCCACATAGAGTATTTTTTTTATCTTGTGCCTTTGTTAAGTAAGAGACCAACTGTGTTATAGGGTAAACTTTTAGCTGCTGACCACCAACTTTACTATTTAGTATGTCGAAGTTCTACCCTACCTGTACTAGTCAAACTTCCCATATTTTTTATTTCTATTTTTCTATTTTCTATTTTTCTATTTCTATCCTACATAGAAAAAAAAGAAAATTTTGCTGTACATTTTTTGTGTTCATTTTTCAACTCTCCAGCGCCGAAGATCCTCCTTCCTTGCAACCATTTACTTGTTGCCCCTCCCTCTGCCCCGCCCCCTGCCCCTCCCTCTCCTGGGCGGCTCGCAGCTGTCGAAGCAGTTCTCCGTCTCCTCCATCCTGCCTCCCCTGCACGTGCAGACGCAGGACTTGAAGCACCCGGTGGGGTCGCCCGACCAGCAGAGGGAATCGTAGATGCGCCCGTCGCGCGGGCACGGGTCGCCGGCCTTCACTGGAATGTGGGGCATGGAGGTCCTACATAGTTTTTCCCCAACTTTGGTTGCTATCATGCTAAAAAAAAACTTTTGTTGTTACTTTTGCTACTGTTGCTGATTTGCCGTTGCTGTTGTTCTTATTTTTGTTTGTTTCTTTGCTTTTGCTGCTTCTGTCATCTTCATTGTGGACGTCACATGGAAAATTAGTAGCATGCGGCATGTTTGCCGTTATGCCCTCACGGTAGTCCGAGTTGAACGTGTCGGCGCGCGCCACGACCAGGCACAGCGCCGCCAGGGACGCGGCCAGGAGGAACACCACTCGCATCGTCTGAAGCAACAAACAGAAATTACAATGTATGTATAATACTAGTATAACCCTAGAAAAACAAATTCCAGTTAACTGAGATTTTCCCACTTACCGAAGTTAAGAGGGATAAATATGACGGTGGAACTTACATTTCTTTTTTTATAAAAGTGTGCCAATATGCAGAAAGTCGTCGAATGTTTAGAGGATGGGCAGAAACGGGTTTTCGTGATCATCGCTCTCGAAGAAGCAAGTTGAGTTTATTATCTGTAGCATTATAAACATGCTGGGGGTGCTTGTTTGTGCCGTGACCTGAGAGGAGGAGGAGGAGGAAGGGGAGGAGGAGGAAAAAAGATGAGAGTACAAGTATGCTGCTAAAAGTTAAATTGCCACAAAGCTTCATAAGGTTTCATGTTCTACTGCAGCAGAACTTCGATGCATGTTGGTCAGGTCAGCAGCAAAAAAATGTTCTCTACTGCAACAGTACAACATGACTGCATCTGTTGTTTCTATTTGTTTCTCATTCAGGTACTTACCTATTAAAAAACTGAATAGTTTGGGACCGGTTTTAATTTAAAAAATGCTATTCGGGAATGCCCTCTTCTCTACCTACATATCAAAGTTTTTTCTACTACGTATAGTCACTTCAATTCTATGTTTTTTAAGGTCCCAGTGCTTCTCCAAGCTGGGTGAGTACGACCTCGCCGACCAGGACGCCGACGCCGTCCTCCGGATCAACCCGGACAACGTGCGCGGACTCATCAACAAGGCGGAGATGCAGTACAACCTGGGGAACTTCGAGCACAGCATGAAGTTTTTCCACAGGGCCAACGCCATCCGTCCCGGGTATCACGGGGTCGTCATGGGGGTCAAGAAATCCAAGGACGCCATCGAGAACTCGCTCTCCAAGGCCAGGGGTTTTAACTTTGTGCAGATGCAGGAGGCGATCAGGTGTGTACCTTGATAAAATAGACGTTATGTTAAAAAAGATATGGAAAACTTTGTGTATCCCAGAATGATCGAGGAACACGAGAAAAAGGAGGAGGAGAAGAAGCAAGCGGAATTCTATCGCCGCTTGGGTGGGTGGCATTTTGAAACATTCTACATATTATTTCCCCAAAAGAAGAAGAACAACAACCCTTTCCATTCTCTGACCTGTCGCCGCAGGTGTGGACGGAGAGGGCAACAACACCAATTTAGCTCGACAGCAGAGGAGGAGGAGGGGACACAAGAACGGCAAGAACGACTCGGACAACAACAACAACAACGGCAACAGCGGCGACGCGGACGACGAGGACGATCCAGAGGACGACACCGCCAGCGTGGACAGCGTCAAGGAGGAGGAGGAGAGGAAGAAGAGGGAGGGAGTCGATCCGGACAGGGAGGAGGCGTCCAGGTAAAGCGGGAAGAGGGCAAGTTGCTAGGGGAAAACAAATCATGCCGAGTTCCACGCTGTGCCTGGTCACTTTAAAGGCTCCTGCTGGAGATCCCTCCCGAGCTGGAGGGCATCTGGGACCCGCTCAACCTCAACGGGGAGAACAAGGAGAAGGAGGAGAGGTAAACATCTTAGGGGTCAAAATAATTATACTGTAAAATGTGGGAAAACTGTAGGCGCGTATCGGCACTACGTACATAGAAACCATCAACGTTCTGCCTGTGCCATAGACGTTAACGAAGTTAAGACAGGGTTTATAATTTTTTGGTGGCCCACCTTGGAGTAATCTCTGTTTGCTGAACTGCAATTTTGGCGTGTGCATTCCCCCAGCAAAGTCTCTGTTCTTGTTGTCAATTTTTATGGTTAATTATTAAGGCCTCTGAAGCGAACGCTGACGGACGAGTCCACGAAGCAGCACGAGAAGAGCCAGCGGAGGGTGGAGAGGGCGGCCAGACAGGCGAACAAGACTCTTCTGGGAGAGCTTCACTACGACCAGGCAAGCATGCCGTCAGGGATCCCACTTTGCATTTTTTAAAACAAATAAAAATGTTTACTTTCTTTTCACCAATTTCTTAAACCACTAAACATGGGAGATTTTGGCTTTTTCAAAACATTGCTAAATGTATGTATGTAGACTTAGATGAAAATGCAACAGAAACTGGAAAAGGCCAAAAATGCAAGCTTTTTTTTAAAAAATTGTCTCATTTACTGTTTGGCTTTTTTAAATAAAACTGATTTTTTTTTCAACATTTGTGGACCTGGCACCCTGCACTGTATCTTCGCGTCTCTTCTCCTTACCTAGGTCTACCTGCAGAAGCTACTGACCAACCCGCAGCTGATGAGGGCACTCTCCGGCAGCGGCGGCGGCGGCGGCGGCGAGGCCGGAGGAGGAGGTGGAGGGGGATGGTTCGGCGGCAGGGACGACGTGCAGAGGAAGGTCAAGTCTTGCGCGGAGGAGGCGCTGCACTACCTGGAGGCGAGGAAGGACTTCTGGCAGCAGCAGAAGCCGGTGTACGCCAGGGAGAACGAGTCCATGCTCAGGAAGAAGGGAACGCTCTTCAAGGCCAGGAGGAAGAGGAGGAAGTCGTGAGGAGAAGGTCAAAAGTTGAGGGAGTAGAAAACACGTTTAAAAAAGAATACAATTGAACTCGGATATAGCCAGGACGCCTAACATCGATCAATCAAACAGCCACGTGAATTCTGATTGGACTTGACAATCCTCTTCGAGATGGATTTCAAAAGTGACATCCTTCATTACAAGAAGATCATCAAGAATTATATACAGTAGGTACATACATGGTACTACAAATATGGTACTATGTACTATGGTACCACAATGGGGCAAAAATTAATAATTTATTCTGGATTTCATCATGGCACGCCCTTTGACGCGACCTTGCTAGCACCCCAGCTCGATGTACTTGTTGAGGTGCCGCTCCTTGCTGCTCCAGAATGAGTGCACCAGGTCCCCGTACCCCTCGTCCTCCATTACGTCGCAGTCGCACGGGTCCGACAGGCACTCGTCCGCCCAGTAGCCGTAGCACTTGAACCAGTCGCTGATCCACTCGCAGCTCAGGTCTGCAGAATTCTGATGGTAAGATAGATAAAAACGTTGAAGCAGAATGAATGAAGGACTCTGGGCTCTTGTAGGGTACTATCGTGGTAACACCTGGTCACGCCTGGCCATATTTGGTCACACCTGGTCACACCTGATCATACCTGGTCACATCTACGCAGTCATACCTGGTCATACACAGTACACTACTACATAGCGGTATGTAGTACTTGTCAGTTGCCATTCCATGTGTTCTGGTAGAGGGAGAGAGAGAGAAAGAGAACGTTGACCACCTCCGTCATACCCGCGAGGCACCCGAGCCCGTCCGAGCAGTGGCCGAGGGCGCCGTCGCTGATCCACAGCAGGGCGACGACCAAGAGGAGCAGGCGACGCATGGCAACGAAGCTTGTAGTTAGTAGTATGAGAAAAACGCGGACCAATACAGTAAAGCTTCTGATGGGTTTCGGAGGATCTTTATACCCTTTCTGGTAGCAACAGCAAGTGTCATGGTAATGTAATTAATTGCTAAAAAGGCACTCTGAGCTCTTATCACGGGAGGGGAGTTGCTCACATTCAAGACTTTAGGCCTTTGGGCTGGGCTCTTAGAAAAAGAGAATGTGTAGACCAGAGGAGAGACAGAGAGAACGACTCGTGCATGCATTTGTTTGTACATATTGTATCCTTTATGCAGATGAGAGCAAGTTTTTCTCCCCCTAAGGGATTTTCGACTTGGGAATAAAATATGTACAGCAAAATGGTAATAAAAGAGCAACTTCTGTTTTTTGTGCTGAGAGGAGAGTCACGGAGACTCCTAATGGAGTTGACCTTTGACCAACCTCCTCTTCTCTCTCTTCCAACCCCTCCCACGGGAGAGGGCTGAATGGGAAGCGGAGGGGGGAGGTTGCTGAAATTGGCCGTGGTGCCCACCACTCTGAGTCCGACCATCACAGGCATCTCTCTACAGGAAGTCAAGAGTTCAAAGTGGTACTACGCCAACGACTCGTACCTCTGCATAATTTTTTTTTCACTATCGTGCTCTGAAGAGTGGTTAGTTAAACTATGTCAACGTTATAAAGTGCCCGCACCCAAATTCATGTGCCTTCATTACCCGCATAATGCTAAAAATAATTGTCGTCAGAAGACGACGACGATCCATGCCGGTATCCCGCAATGTGTCAGACGAATCAGTGACATTCGGAACATCTGACGAGAACGACGATGAGAAGTCTCGCCTTGCTGGTCCTGCTGGGGCACACTTCCTTCTCCAGCGCCGTGAGAAATTGCGAGACTTTAATCATTTTGCGCATTTTTGCAAGGTTCGGGTGACGTTGAATAGCGTCCGAACGTTGAGAAAAAAAAAAGCACCAATGCAGATTTGCACTGCTGCTTTTTGCGGTATGCGCAAAACTGGCAAACTTTGCGAAAATTTTCGGCATCTTCCAATATTCGGTAGGAAACTAAGGTCTGACGGATACTCTTTTCTGTCTCCACTGAAGAAAAGTTTTTGTTGAAACGTGTAATGACGTACAAGATATGCGCAAAAAGTGCGCATTCTTGCACATTTTGACAGCATTAGATGAAAAGGTCTCGTCACAAATTATTGTGTATTTGCTTTGCCACTTTTCCGCAGGATGGACCTCCAGACTGGCAGTTCACGGTGCCGTCTGAGCAGCCCAACTGCTTCGCCTCCGACCGGGACAACGACGACGTCCGCAGGGAGATGCAGATCGAGTCGGTCTGCGAACACGTAAGAAGGAAGGAAGAAAATTGCGACCTCTGTCCAACCATGCAAGTAAATTCCCAGGGTAGTTCGGATAAATCGGGATTAACCTAACAGTACAGATTTCCTGTCAACCGAGTAAAAAATTAACCGATATTTCCCATTAATCGAATCAAGATTAACCGAAAAAATTTTTGTTATTGACGGAGTTCCGATTAACCAACGAGTTCTATTGCAATTTTTTTTTCCTTTTCCGCAAGTCTGGTCAAGTCTTGTGCCTGTGCCTGCATCCCGAGCACCCCGCCCTGAAGAGGGGGAACGACGGAGGCGGCAGCGGCGGCGGCGGCGGCGGCGGCGGGAGAATGAAAAGGTACAAGCGCCGCAACGGCCCCGTCGGCGTCGACTTCAGGCCCGTCTGCGGCGTCTGCGTGGACAGGGAGGGAGGAGGGAGCATCTGGGTGCCAGACGCATAAGATCGAGAGGGAGATGGAATAAATCATCTGGAGAGAGATTTCTTTCATTCTCGTTCTCATTTCCCGTTTTGCACGCGAGCATTTCTCAATCCTTCCTCTGCCGTGCAGAAGTACATACTGTAAGTACTACGGTATACAGCAGTAGATCTGTCGAAAAATGCATTTTCTCGGCAGCATCTTCCATCTTCAAGGCCCTCTCCGCCGCGTCTTTCCCTCCCTCACTCACTATTTATGGCGCGAGCATCACGGTCTGTACAGCTGATCTTATACAATACACCTAAGAGAGAGATGTGCGTCTCTTTTTATCATGGGACATGATGCAATCTTAATAAGTGTTACCATGTACTGAAGGTACGTCTCACATTGCCTTAGTACGTAGAGCAATTAATTTGCCATCTTAGCACAACAGGTGGCAATTGGCAACCATTTCTTTTTTTTTTTACAGAAACTGTTTAGAATTCATCGCATACAAGCACTTAATGCTCGTTTCGTTCTCTCCTTCGAGTCGACTGAGTTTTAGGGTGTCGGTCGGGGAGAAAAATTCGAGAAAGAAATTGCATCTCACTCACTCCGTGTGCGGGTCCCATGTGTTTTTCTTCCTACTTCCACTATCCCCTTTTAAGAACTTTTTTTTTACTAAGGGATGGGGTGGAAGGATGAGGTTGTGGGGAATAGCCGGAGAAGAAAGGGGAGGGTGGAGAGGAAGTAACATAAACAAAAACCCCGGAAAAAGTTTTCTCCTTCTAAAACTCCCCCCCTCCCTCACAACAACGGCAGCTAGGGCAGCAGCAACAGCAGCAGCAGCAGTGGCATCATCCCCCCTCCCATCCGTGCCCACCCAAAATTCACTGTCTTCCTCATCGAAAAACTTTGATGGGAGGGAGTGGGTAGGTGGGTTGAACGCTCAGACACGGTCACGCACTGGATCATCCCGCATCAGAAGAGTTACTTGGCAGTTGGAACAAATTGCACATTACTTTGCGCATCACATAAGCTGTGACAATCACATATCTGAAGGATATAACTATAGACAGGTGTCCCCCAGTCCCCAAGTATGTTTTCTCCAAAGAATGTTTCAAAGGTTGTAGCTTGTTGATAGCATTCTTAATTGCTCGCAACATATGCTGTCGATGGGTAATGGTCAATAGATTTCCAAAAGCTAGAACCGACAGAGATACAGTGTAGGCTAATATAGAGTGATTCGCGCCTTCCTGGCTTGCCTGTGCAGCAGCATCCAATCTGCATCGCCACACATCACTCTATATTGTTAATCTCCTTGGCCATAACCTAGCCACATACCAGTTGATGCATCTAACCAGGTCAGATGAAATGGGCTTCATTGCAGGTTGGCTAGGACTGTTTTGTTAATCTGCAACTGCTGATTAAACACGACCTTCTCCAAGGCCGCAACGCTTACAGCAACAGAAGCAGAAGCAGCAGTATGAAGAAGACAGGAAGAAAAAAGAAGTTTCAAGTCTGCAAAAAAGGAAGGAGGAGGAAGAAGCACAAGAGTCGATGAGAGAGCGAGTTCGAAACGCTGGGGACACGTGGTGCAAATACAAAAAAAGCAAGATTTATTTGTTTTACTTTAACAAGTTTCTACATAATATTTTACTAAAAGCGATCTTGCAGAAAAAAAAAAACGTTTTGAAAGACGGCGTTCCAAGATCTCGCGATGCTAGCGGACGACGAAGATATATGTACCAGTAGGTATAGCGAACGGAAAGTATCCCCGTATTCCCGGAGAGGCCAAAACTTGTGAACGGTGGCGGCGGCGAGACAGGACAAGCTAGCAAGCAAGCAAGCAAAAAAAAAAAATTGAAGGATGAGCCCCGGCAGGAGGTTCGATTCTGGCCTCTTCTTCCTCCTGGTGGTGATTCTGGCCTCGTTGGCGGCCTTCTTTCCAGGAGGAGGAGGAGGAGAGGCCTCTTCTCAGAGGAGGAAGAGGATGATGCTCCATCGGTGGAGGAGGGTGGGTAAGAAAAAGAAAATGAACTACCTTCCTCTTACGATGAGAACAGAACAGTAAAGTGGGAGGAGAAGATCACGTGTTTTTTTTCTGTACGTTTGCAGCGCTACGTTTGTGCTAGTAGGCACTAGTACGTGCGGTCTGTTCTGATACTGAAAGAGGTTGAGTGTGACTTTAGGTTTATAGTATTTTAACTAGGCGAAAACTGTAGGAAAACTAGGAAGCCATATAGTTCCACATTCTCTCACAGCAGGGCTCCCCCTCCTCGTCGGGTTCGGGCTACGCCAGCCAGGTGCTGGTGGACCTGGCGCGCAGCCTGTCGGCCAGCCTGCAGAGGAACCTGGCGGGACAGCAGGCACTCAGGCTCTCGGTGCAGCGGAACGTCAGGTTGTCTTCAGGATGTGCCAAGATAAAAAATAAATACTTGCACATACTTGTGTTTGGCAGTTCGAGCACCAAAAATAGGCAGAAAGTGCATTGTCAGTTTTTTTTCTTGGGCCCGTTATGACCGAACGTATGTCAGTTTTTTTCTGGGACATTCTATAGGGTCGTACATGCAAGAGTGGTAAAATTTTTTATAATAATTGCACAATTAGTCGCCTGTGGTCGGAGATCTCCGGACTGAGGGAGCAGGCTGGCCAATGCTGCGGCAAGGAGAAGTTCGGACTGGAAGAGGACATTGACTCGATCAGAGACAGGCAAGACAAGTCAGGGTTGCCAGGCGGACTGTTATACAGTGAACCACGGATATAAGAGCAGCATTTTGGTTTTGATTTTCTGCTCTTATATCCGTTTTGCTCTTATAACCGTAGGTACTATTGAAAGCAACAGCCAGCCCCCATTTGGATCTAAGCTTGTAATATCATGTACTGTATGTACGTAGTACACTAAGGAGAAGAAAACCTGGTAACCATTGAATTA